>AACY020303482.1_pt1 | contig 63095 bp, 54 predicted proteins | sample 267378 | NCBI WGS metagenome assembly AACY02 (sample SAMN02954345, study PRJNA13694) | marine metagenome | biome: aquatic; feature: ocean; material: water; isolation source: isolated as part of a large dataset composed predominantly from surface... | reverse complement strand
TCGGTTAGTTCGTAAGTGGCGACATGCGGCAGACAAGAAAAACGCCTGCAGTGACCATGGTTGCGGCATGAATGAGTGCGGATACAGGGGTTGGGCCTTCCATGGCATCAGGTAACCAGGTGTGAAGTAACAACTGTGCCGATTTACCCATGGCACCGATAAACAGCAAAACACCGATCAATTCCAATAATGGCCATTCTATGCCGAGAAACACGAAACCAGCTTCAGCAAATGACGGATCGGCCAATTTGGCAAACATGTTGTCGAATGAAATGCTGCCAAAAGTCATGGCGGCAAGGAAAATGCCCAAGGCGTAGCCAACATCGCCTACCCTGTTGACGACAAAGGCCTTCATGGCGGCGGCATTGGCCGTTTCTTTTTTGTAGTAAAAGCCGATCAACAAATAGGATGCGAGGCCAACACCCTCCCAGCCAAAGAACATCTGCAGAAAATTGTCAGCAGTCACCAGGGAAAGCATGGCAAAGGTGAATAGTGACAAATAACTAAAGAATTTCGCCCGATCCTCATCGTCCGCCATGTAGCCGAAGGAATAAAGATGCACGAGGAAAGACACCGTGGTGACTACAACAAGCATCACCGCACTGAGCAAATCCAAACGCAACACCCACGATGCATCAATGTCACCAACTTCAATGAAGCGGAATAAGGTGACCTTTGAGACCTCGGCATGACCCAAGGTGAAAAAAAGAATGAAGGACATCACCATGGCGCCGCCCACCAAAATGGTGGAGATCAATTGCGCAGGCATCTTTTGGCCACGAAATGCCAAAAGACCGGCAAGGACAGACCCTATAAGTGGCAACAGGACGACGAGTGAAAGCATGATCAGCCTTTCATCAAGTTGACATCTTCCACCGAAATAGAACCTCGGTTGCGGAAGTATGTGACCAGAATGGCCAAGCCAACAGCTGCTTCAGCAGCCGCCACGGTGAGGGTGAGAAGCACAAAAACTTCGCCCGTGATGTCGCCCCATTTGCTCGCAAAGGTAACCAAATTAATGTTCACCGCAAGCAAGATAAGCTCCACCGACATCAGGATCACAATGATGTTCTTACGGTTGATGAAGATACCGAACACGCCAATGGTAAACATGATGGCAGCCACGGCAAGAAAATGACTATGGTCAATCACCTCGAAATCCCCCGGCCCGGTTCAACATCTTTTAACTCAACAGCATCCTCGGGGCGGCGACCCACCTGAGCAGCAACATTCTGACGCTTTACACCATCACGATGACGAAGGGTCAAAACAATTGCGCCAACCATGGCGACCAAGAGGATCAACCCACTCAATTGAAACAAGAGCACATGATCTGTGTACAAGACCTGACCAATCAATTGCGTGTTCGCAACTTCCTGTCCATTAAACACGGAGCTGCCTTCGCCAAGCTCACGTCCCACCACCGCAACCAAAATCTCAGCAACAAGGGCCAACGCTATCAAACCGCCCAGAGGAAGATAAGAAAGAAAACCCTGTCTTAACTCCGCGAAGTCGACATCAAGCATCATGACCACAAATAGGAACAGGACAGCGACGGCGCCCACATAAACAACCATGAGGATCATCGCGAGGAATTCTGCGCCAAGAAGCAAAAAAAGGCCCGCGGAAGAAAAAAAGGTGAGAATAAGAAAAAGCACAGAATGGACGGGGTTTCGTGCGGAAACCACCAAAAAGGCTGACAAGAGCGTGATGAAAGCAATGATATAAAAAGCGATACTGGCGTACATGAATCAATCAGCGGAATTCCGCATCCTTTCTAATGGAATGAGCAATCTCCCGCTCCCAACGCTCACCGTTAGCAAGTAACTTTTCTTTGTTGTAAAACAGCTCCTCGCGGGTTTCCGTTGCAAACTCAAAATTTGGCCCCTCGACGATCGCATCGACGGGGCACGCTTCCTGACAGAATCCACAATAGATGCATTTGGTCATGTCAATGTCATAACGTGTCGTTCTGCGCGAACCATCATCGCGTGGTTCTGCCTCAATGGTAATGGCTTGGGCAGGACAAACAGCTTCGCAAAGCTTGCAAGCAATACAACGTTCTTCTCCGTTGGCATACCGACGCAACGCATGTTCACCCCGGAAACGTGGCGAAATACGCCCCTTTTCATGCGGGTAATTTAATGTCGGCTTTGGTTTGCCCATGTAGCGAAGCGCCAACCAGAATGCTGAGATAAAATCGAGCAACAAAAATTGTTTTGCAGATTGAATAAGCGCGCTCATGGCATGACCTCAGGTAAACACGACAAATGCGGACACAATCACCACATAGACAAGCGAAAATGGCAGAAAAATCTTCCAGCCAAGACGCATCAACTGGTCATAGCGATAACGCGGAACAATGGCTTTCACCATCGCGAAAATGAAAAACACAAAGCATATTTTCAACGCCATCCAGATAACACCTGGCACCCAAGTGAATGGTGCGAAAGGAATTGGCGACAACCAACCACCAAGGAACAAAATGGCAGTCATGGCGCACATGAGCGTGATGCTGAGATATTCACCAATCATGAACAAAAGATATGGCGTCGAAGAATATTCCACTTGGTAACCAGCGACCAATTCAGATTCGGCTTCTGGCAAATCAAATGGTGGCCGGTTTGTTTCTGCGAGGGCTGAGATCACAAAAACAACAAACATGGGAAATAACGGCAGAAAATACCAACCAAGAAGACCATAACCATTATCCTGGGCAAGCACGATGTCGTTAAGGTTCATCGATCCTGCCAACAAAATGACGTTAATGATCACCAGGCCGAGGGATACTTCATAGGACACCATTTGGGCTGCCGAACGAAGCCCACCAAGGAACGGGTATTTTGAGTTTGAGGCCCACCCCCCCATGATCACGCCATAGACGCCCAAGGATGACACAGCAAACAGGTACAAAATACCCACATTGATATCGGCCACGGCCCAGCCATCGTCAAAAGGGACAACCGCCCAGGCAATGAGGGCGAGAACGAAGGTGATCATGGGCGCAAGAATGAACACAGTCTTGTCGGCACCGGCAGGAATAATGATTTCCTTGAACACAAACTTTATGAAATCGGCAAATGACTGCAGCAAACCAAAGGGTCCGACAACATTTGGGCCCCGGCGAAGTTGCACAGCAGCCCAAATTTTGCGGTCAGCATAGAGAATGAATGCCAAGGCCACCAAAAGTCCGACTGTCACCAACAAGATATGGCCCGTGGACCAAAGCACCTCGCCCAAAAGAGTGTCCATTTAGCCCTCCGTCCCGGTAGCAGTCTGTGGCAGTAGTCTTGTTCTTGCACATTCCGCCATGGTTTCAGAAGCACGGGCCACAGCATTGCTCAAGAAATAATTATCCAACCCACAGGTCAACATACGTTCAGGCAATGAGAGGGCGCCATCAGGCGCGGTTGGGTTTTCAAGAGGATGACGGACAACACCATATTCACGATGACCTGACAGCAAGCCAGCTTCATCCATCTGTCTGACCAATTGGGCATGATCATTAAAGGCAACATCAACCTTCATCATCGATGCCAGTGCGCGGAACACCTTCCAAGCAGAACGCGCCTCACCAGGCGGCTGAACGGCTTGTCGGGCCAACTGCACGCGCCCTTCTGTGTTGGCAAAAAAGCCGTCTTCTTCGGTCCATGCCGCCACGGGAAGGATGATGTCCGCAAATGATGCTGCATGGTCGCCATGGGAACCCATATAGACAATACGAGCATCTCCAAAATCCTGCCTTGAAAACTCATCCACACCCACCAGGATCACGGTGTCGTTAGCAGTGAAAGAATGATCCTTCAAAGAGTTTGGTTCTTCACTGGCAAAACCGACCAACATGCCACCAACCATGGACGCATGACTCTGCAAGACCGCGTAGCCATTCCATGATTTGTCATTAGACGTGGCGGCCAAGGATTTGGCAGCTGCCGCGATAAACTTGCCGTCCGGGCCAGATAAGGCTTCAGGTGAAACAACCACCAACAAACGATCATGGCCCGAGAACTCGTCGGAGGGATTGCCCACAAAATCGAGAAATTCTTGGGCTGAGCGACCAAGATGCGCCACAGGGTATGTGGCATCAAAATCCTGACCAAATGATCCGACATTAATACCGGCATCGAGCCAGCGTTTGCGGATACGTGCATTTAACACAGGCGCTTGCATTCTCGGATTGGCGCCAACGAAAATAACCGCGTCAGCATCATCAATGCCGGCAATACCGGGCCCGAAAACAAAGGAGCTTGGATCGGCGGGGTCAAATACCTCACCATGTATGCGTACATCCAAGTTGATATTGTTATGATGCTGCAACACTTGCTTGGCCGCAAACATCGTGTCCATGCTCACAAGATCGCCAGCAAAGCAGTATGTTTGTCGTTCATCCAACAGGGCAAGCATTTGCGTGAGGGCATGGTCCCACTTGGCCTCAACAAGACGTCCATCGATACGCACATACGGGCGATCAAGCCTTTGACGACCCAAAGCATCCCAAACGAAGCGTCCTTTATCGGAAAGCCATTCCTCGTTTATCCAATCATTGGTGCGGGGCAATATGCGCAAAACTTCGTTGCCACGGCTATCAACACGAATATGCGAGCCAAGCGCATCCATCACGTCAATAGAATTGGTTTTGGTTAGTTCCCATGGACGCGATTTGAAGGCGTATGGCTTGGAGGTAAGTGCACCCACAGGACATAAATCAATAACATTGCCCGAAAGTTCATTGGAGACGGCTTGCTCAAGATAGGTGGTGATTTCCATGCTCTCTCCACGACCTATGGCGCCGATTTCTGGCACGCCCGCGACTTCCGTGGAAAAACGAACACATCTTGTGCAATGGATGCAACGCGTCATCGTCGTCTTGATCAAAGGACCCATAAACTTGTTTTCTACGGCACGCTTGTTCAATTCATAGCGTGATGAATCCCCGCCAAAGGCCATCGCCTGATCTTGCAGATCGCACTCACCACCCTGATCGCAAATGGGACAATCAAGCGGGTGGTTGATGAGTAAGAACTCCATCACACCCTTACGGGCCTTCTCCACAACATCACCACCGGTTTTGACCTCTGGTGGCTCTCCGTTTCTGCCACCGCGAAGGTCGCCAACAGTCACCGCACAAGAAGCCATAGGCTTCGGCGCACCAACGACCTCAACGAGACACATGCGGCAGTTTCCTGCCACAGAAAGGCGCTCATGGTAACAGAATCTTGGTATTTCAGCGCCGGCCTCTTCGCAGGCCTGAATAAGGGCCAAACCTGGATCCATTTCCAACTCTTGCCCATCGATGATGATCTTGCGCATCGTATTACTCCGCCGCGATGGTGGATGCCTGTTGCCTGATACGTGCCTCAAGCTCAGGACGGAAATGTCTGATCAGGCCTTGGATTGGCCAGGCTGCCGCGTCACCAAGCGCGCAGATTGTATGTCCCTCAACCTGATAGGTTACTTGCTCCAACAGATCGATGTCGGACAACTCAGCCTGTCCAAGTCTTATTCTCTCCATCATCCTAAACATCCAGCCAGTGCCTTCACGGCAAGGTGTGCATTGGCCACAACTTTCATGTTTGTAAAAATGCGACAACCTGGAAATTGCCTCAACAATATCTGTGGATTTGTCCATGACGATCACGGCGGCGGTACCAAGTCCGGATTTGGCGTCACGAAGGGCATCAAAGTCCATCAACATATCATCGCACATGCTGGCAGGTAGGCAGGGAACGGAAGAGCCCCCGGGAATAACGGCAAGCAAATTATCCCAACCGCCACGAACACCACCAGCATGTTTTTCAATCAATTCCCGGAGCGGAATGCTCATGGCCTCTTCAACATTGCAGGGGTTGTTGACGTGGCCAGAAATGGAAAAAATCTTCGTGCCCGTGTTGTTTTCGCGCCCAAAGCCCGCAAACCAAGAAGCACCGCGTCTGAGAATTGTTGGTACAACAGCAATCGATTCAACATTATTCACCGTGGTTGGGCAGCCATAAAGTCCTGCATTGGCAGGAAATGGCGGCTTCAGCCGTGGCATGCCCTTCTTACCCTCCAAGGATTCAATAAGGGCCGTTTCCTCGCCACAAATATAGGCCCCCGCCCCATGATGCAGATAAAGATCAAAATCCCAACCTGTGCCGGCGGCATTTTTGCCCAGCAACCCCTTTTCGTAGGCGGCATCAATGGCTGCCTGCAGGGCATGGCGCTCGGCAATATATTCGCCACGAATATAAATATAACAGGCATGGGCCTGCATCGAGAATGATGCAATCAAACAACCTTCAATGAGTTTGAAAGGTTCATGCCGCATGATCTCCCTGTCTTTACAGGTACCAGGCTCGGATTCATCGGCATTCACAACAAGATAATGGGGACGATCGCCAACATCCTTGGGCATAAAAGACCATTTGAGACCGGTCGGGAAACCTGCCCCACCACGCCCACGAAGACCTGACGCCTTGACCTCATCAATAATCCAGTCAGCACCCTTACCAATAAGCTCAGCGGTGTTTGAAAAATCACCACGCTTCATGGCGGCATCCACGCCTGTTGGTTCAAAACCATAAAGATTATCAAAAATCCGATCTTTGGGATCAAGCATGGCTATTCCCCTTTTCATCCATATGGGTTGGTGCCGATGCCGTTCTTCCAGCTACGGAACCAGGCACAACTTTTTCTCCGGCACGCAATTTTTCGAGCAACTCGCGGAATGCTTCAGCTGTTAAATCCTCGTAATAATAGTCGTTGATCTGCACCATTGGAGCATTGCAACAGGCTCCGAGGCACTCAACTTCCATCCATGAGAATGCCTCATCGTCGCTGACCACATTGGGCTTTGGCGCAATCACCTCGCGACACACATCAGTCAATTCATCGCTTCCCCGCAACCAACAGGGTGTTGTCCGACAGATTTGCACAAGATGGCGTCCAACTGGTTCAAGATTAAACATGGTGTAGAAGGTTGCCACCTCAAGCACCCGCAGCTTGGGCATGTCGAGAATGTCCGCAATGGCCTGGATGGCAGCCTCAGGGATCCATCCACCATGTTGCTCTTGGGCACGCCAAAGCGCGGGGATTACGGCAGATGCCTGGCGCCCAGCTGGGTATTTGGCAATCTGACCTTCCAACCAGGACATGTTCTCAGGTGTAAAAACAAAATAATCAGGCTGCTCGGCTGCAAGACGGCGAACGCTCATCGGTCGATCTCCCCAAAAACGATGTCCAGAGAACCAAGGACGGCAGAGACGTCAGCCAACATATGTCCCCGGGTCAAATGATCCATGGCTTGCAAATGAGAATATCCAGGGGCACGAATTTTGCATCGATATGGCTTGTTGGACCCATCAGAGACAAGATACACACCAAACTCACCCTTTGGCGCTTCAACGGCCGCATATACCTCCCCCTCGGGGACGTGAAAGCCTTCTGTGTAAAGCTTGAAATGATGGATCAATGCTTCCATCGAATTCTTCATTTCTGCGCGTTTTGGTGGAACGACTTTGTTATTCACCGCAGAAACCGGCCCTGCTGGCATCTTTTCCAAACATTGGCGCATGATGGAGACCGACTCCCTCATCTCCTCCATCCGGCAAAGATAGCGATCATAGCAATCACCATTTTTGCCGACGGGAATTTTGAAAGACAGATCATTGTAACATTCATAAGGTTGTGCGCGACGAAGGTCCCAGGCGAGGTCCGAACCGCGGGCCATGACCCCGGTCAAGCCCCAGGACATCACATCCTCACGGGTCACCACACCAATATCAACGTTACGCTGTTTGAAGATGCGGTTTTCGGTCAAAAGCGCCTCAATATCATCAAGCACCTTTGGGAATTCATCTAAGAAAACGGCAATGTCATCCAGCAAATCACCAGGCAAATCCTGATGGACGCCGCCGGGTCTAAAATAGGCGGAATGCAATCGTGCACCGGAGGCACGCTCATAAAAAATCATGAGCTTTTCGCGTTCTTCAAAGCCCCAAAGCGGTGGCGTGAGTGCGCCCACATCCATGGCCTGGGTGGTGACGTTCAAGAGATGGCTTAGGAGACGGCCAATTTCCGAATATAACACACGAATATACTGACCACGTGCAGGAACCTCGAGGCCAAGCAGGCGTTCAATGGCCAGACAATAGGCGTGCTCTTGGTTCATCGGCGCAACATAATCGAGCCGATCGAAATATGGCAGGGCCTGGAGGTAAGTCTTATGTTCGATCAACTTCTCAGTGCCACGATGAAGAAGACCAATATGGGGGTCAACGCGCTCGACAACCTCACCATCAAGCTCCAAAACCAACCGCAAAACGCCATGGGCCGCAGGATGCTGGGGGCCAAAGTTAATAGAAAAGTTTTTGATTTGATGCTCGCCCATGATCACTCTTCCAATGCTTTTTCATCGCCGGGCAGACGCTTTGGCGTCATGGATTCCCAACTTGAAAGATAATCAAAATCACGAAACTCCTGCACCAGGCTGACCGGTTCATACACAACACGTTTCTCGAGGTCGTCATAGCGAACCTCAACATGGCCTGTAAGAGGAAAATCCTTGCGCAGTGGGTAACCACGAAATCCGTAATCCGTCAAAATACGACGAAGATCTGGATGACCGGAAAATTCAACACCATACATGTCAAAGATTTCACGCTCGCACCAATTTGCATTGGGGAAAATCTCAACAATAGAAGGCAAAAGCTCATTGGTATGGATCTGTGTGTGGATACTTACACGAAGATTGGCCTCCATCGACAGCAGCAAGTAAACGAGCTGAAATCGAGGCCGCCGGTCAGGATGATCAATGGCGACAATGTCAATCAATTGCTCCATGGCCAATTGATGGTCATCGCGCAGAGTCCGAAGGCAATGACACAGCTGAGCCGGCTCAACATGAACAATCACCTGGCCAAGATCATCAAAAGAAAACTCGGCCTCTGATCCCAAGGCGTTCATCAACCAGACACCCACATCATTTTGGTCCGTGATGCCTGACATGATTAACGCTCCATTGTTCCGGTTCGACGTATTTTCCGTTGAAGCTGTAGGATGCCATAGAGAAGCGCTTCGGCCGTTGGCGGACAACCAGGAACATAAACATCCACAGGCACCACCCGATCACAACCGCGAACCACGGAATAGGAATAGTGGTAATACCCGCCACCATTGGCACAAGAACCCATGGAAATCACGTAACGTGGATCTGGCATCTGGTCGTAAACTTTTCGAAGTGCTGGCGCCATTTTGTTGGTTAAAGTTCCAGCAACAATCATCACATCAGACTGACGCGGGCTGGCCCGTGGTGCCGTTCCAAAGCGTTCGAGGTCGTAACGGGGCATCGATGTCTGCATCATCTCGACGGCACAACATGCCAAACCAAAGGTCATCCAAAAAAGCGAACCCGTGCGCGCCCAATTTGCCAAATCGTCCACGGACGTAAGCACAAATCCGCGATCGGCAAGTTGGGCCGACATGTCATCAAATCGGCCGTCATGAATATCTGGTTGCAACACACCCGCATGCGCCATGACTTACTCCCACTCAAGCGCGCCGCGCTTCCACTCGTAAATAAAGCCAATTGTTAGAACGCCCAAAAAGACCATCATCGAGAAAAATCCAGCCGGCCCAATTTCCTCAAGAACCAACGCCCAGGGGAACAAGTAAGCAATCTCGAGATCGAAAATAATGAACAGAATACAAACAAGGTAAAAACGGACATCAAATTTCATACGGGCGTCATCAAAAGCATTGAACCCGCACTCATAGGCAGATGTCTTTTCACTGTCAGGTGAACTGGGCGCGAGAACAAAAGCTGCAGCCAGAAAAGCGGCACCCAGTGCGATGGCAATGGCGATAAACAAAACAACCGGCAAGTAACCTGCAGCAACGTCGCCCATGACAACCTCCAATAAACCGATACTTAATAAATACCAAAACACATGTGCAACGCAATTGACAAAACAGCACCCCTGGACATCAATATACACATATTTTTAATGTATTATTTAGTCAGCCGATGCCTTTGAAAGACTGACAAATCAACCTTCTCAAGGCAGCGCGAATTGGTGGCCTCGAAGATAACAGGCGGTGCACAACCTACCACCATGGCTTCCATCCAACGTGACAAGCACAAACACCAATTGTCGCCAGGCTTCAAACCTGGAAAGGAAAATTCAGGCCTTGGCGTCACAAGGTCATTTCCACGGCTTCGGGAATATTCTAGAAAATCTTCCGTCACTTCTGCACATACCCAATGGGCGCCAATATCACCTGGCAAAGCGCAACAGTTGCCATCACGCAGCACGCCGGTGGCTGGGTTCAAACCACAGCTTACAAGATCACTGCCCAACAAATTTTTTTGTGAATGGTTCATGTCTGGTTGAAGTAACGCAACAAGCAACAATTCAAGGCGGGCGCGTCATGCTTCGCATGATATTTGGTTTTACTGGCGGGAGTGACGGGGCTCGAACCCGCGACCTCCGGCGTGACAGGCCGGCACTCTAACCAACTGAGCTACACCCCCAGTAAAACCAAGACGATCATGGTGGGCGGTGAGAGACTCGAACTCCCGACATCTTCGGTGTAAACGAAGCGCTCTACCAACTGAGCTAACCGCCCGGAACAAAAACGTCCCGACAAGGTCGCGATACCTAGTCGGGACGCTCATAGGCTGTCAAGGGCGTTAGCCGTTCAAAGCATCCTTAAGGGCCTTGAATGCCTTAAACTTAGGCTGGGTAGACGCAGCAATGGTGATCTTCTCACCGGTACGAGGGTTGCGGCCCTCTTTGGCATCGCGCTTTGCGGCAGAGAACGTACCGAAACCGGTCACACGAACTTCGGTGCCTTTACCCATTTCAGCAGCGATGATGTCAAAAACAGCATCAACAGCACGCTGGGCATCGGCTTTTGTCATTGATTCTTTTTCTGCGAGAGCAGCGGCGAGATCACCTTTGTTCATGATTAAGAACTCCTGTGGGTTGAACAACCTGAACAGAATAGAAGATTGGTCACGAAAAGGTCAAAGGCAAAAACACCAAAAACCCTTATTTAATGGGCCACAGGAGCAATTTTTTCATCTTTTGCCCGCTTTAGCGCCTCTTCCTCGAAACTTTCCCAAGACCAATCGATAGATTCAACCGGTTGCGTGAGGGCATGACGAATCACTTCGGAGACATCCTCAACGGGAATGACTTCCAAGGCCTCAAGCACATTGGCTGGAATATCGGCCAAATCCTTCTCATTTTCCTTGGGGATAAGAGCCGTATTTATTCCACCACGGACCGCGGCCAGAAGCTTCTCTTTCAAGCCGCCAATGGGCAAAACGCGACCACGCAATGTGATCTCGCCGGTCATGGCAATGTCGCGACGAACTGGAATCTCAGTCAGCATCGAAACAATGGACGTGACCATGGCAACACCAGCAGATGGACCGTCCTTCGGCGTGGCGCCTTCTGGCACATGAACATGGATATCACGCTTTTCAAAAATAGCGGGTTTGATGCCGAATGCAGGGGCGCGAGAGCGCACCAAACTTGCTGCTGCTTCAATGGATTCCTTCATCACATCACCAAGCTTGCCGGTGGCGGTCATCTTACCCTTCCCCGGAAGCATCACGGCCTCGATGGCAAGGAGGTCGCCACCAACTTCAGTCCAGGCAAGACCTGTGGTCACACCCACCAGGTCATGATTTTCTGCCAGGCCAAAGCGGAATTTCTTAACACCGGCAAATTCTTGAATATTGTCACCATCAATTCTGACAAAGTCGGACTCACCAGCCTCGAGTTTTTTCACAGCTTTTCGGCAGAATTTAGAAAGTTCGCGTTCTAGATTACGAACACCAGCCTCGCGCGTATAGTTTCTGATAAGACCAATAATGGCCTCCTCGGTAACTTCAAACTCAGACGCTTTCAATTTGTGCGCCTTCATTTGCCGGGGCATGAGGTGACGCTTGCTAATTTCAAGCTTCTCTTCTTCGGTGTAGCCCGCAATACGGATGATCTCCATCCGGTCCAGCAACGGGCCAGGCATGTCCAGTGAATTAGCTGTGGTGACGAACATAACTTGAGAAAGGTCATAGTCGACTTCAAGGTAATGATCACCGAATGTGTTGTTTTGCTCGGGATCCAAAACTTCCAACAACGCCGATGCAGGGTCACCACGGAAATCTTGGCCCATCTTATCAATCTCATCGAGCAAAAAGAGAGGGTTGCTGTTTTTTGCTTTCTTCATTGATTGAATAATTTTGCCAGGCATGGACCCGATATATGTGCGGCGATGACCACGAATTTCGGCCTCATCGCGCACGCCACCCAACGACACGCGAATAAACTCGCGGCCTGTGGCTTTGGCCATTGCCTTACCCAAAGATGTTTTGCCGACACCTGGTGGCCCAACGAGGCACAAGATCGGCCCCTTGGCACCGCCGGTTCGTTTTGAAACGGCCAAAAACTCAACGATACGTTCTTTGACCTTATCAAGGCCGTAATGGCCTTCATCAAGAATACGCTCCGCGTCGGGCACGGTAACTTTCTTGCGCGATTTTTTTGACCAAGGAATGCCGATCAACCAATCGAGATAATTACGAACAACTGTCGCTTCCGCGGACATCGGCGACATCATCTTGAGTTTTTTCAACTCCGCATCAGCTTTTTCTCGGGCCTCTTTGGACAACTTGGTTGCCTTGATGCGCTCCTCGAGCTCATCGATATCATTGCGCCCGTCTTCGCCCTCACCCAACTCACGTTGAATCGCTTTCATTTGTTCGTTGAGATAATATTCCCGCTGGGTCTTCTCCATCTGACGCTTCACACGATTGCGGATTCTCTTCTCCACCTGAAGAACAGAAATCTCACCCTCCATGTGGCCAAGCACTTTCTCCAAGCGTTCATTGACCGAAAGTGTTTCAAGGATCTCTTGCTTCACTTCAATTTTGGCAGCCAAATGCCCGCTCATCATATCAACGAGCTTTTCTGGCTCATCAATTTCCTTCAATTTATCAATGACTTCCTGAGAAATTTTCTTGTTAAGCTTAGCATATTGATCAAACTGCTCGTGGATGGCGCGCATCAGCGCCACAGCTTCAGCCTCATCGCTGTAGCTGCTGTCGAGTATCTCCATTTGTGCTTCGAAATATTCTTCATCCAAAGTGAAGTTGGTGATCCGAACACGATCGAGCCCTTCAACCAGAACCTTTACCGTGCCATCTGGCAATTTAAGCAGCTGCAAAATGGTGGCCAAGGTACCGAATTCGTAAAGATCATCAGCCTTTGGATCGTCGTCAGCATGATCGCGTTGGGTAACGAGCAAAATTTGCTTTTCGTCATCAAGCACTTGTTCAAGTGCCTTTACGGATTTTTCACGACCCACAAATAAAGGCACAACCATGTGTGGAAAGACCACGATATCCCGAAGAGGAAGGACCGGAAGTGCGATGTTGCTCATGATATACTCTCAATGAATTGCGGTTGAAACTGACATATGGTGGGGCCTTGGGCCCAATTCAATATCAGCCAGCATCCTCTTGGCGCTCGGTGTGGATCAGCAATGGCTTGGCGCGACCCTCAACAACCTCTGCATTGATGACAACCTCAGCCACGGTTTCATAGGAAGGCAGCTCAAACATGACATCCAACAAAATACCTTCCAAAATTGAGCGCAGACCACGGGCGCCGGTTTTGCGTGCAATCGCCTTTTTGGCCACACAATGGAGGGCATCATCGGAAAATGTGAGGGCCACATTTTCCATGTCAAAGAGCTTTTGATATTGCTTGATCAACGCATTGCGCGGTTTGGTCAAAATCTCAATCAAAGCCTCTTCATCGAGATCTTCCAATGTGGCCAAAACTGGGAGTCGGCCAATAAATTCTGGAATGAGCCCGAATTTGAGCAAGTCTTCAGGCTCTAATTCTTTAAGCAAGTCGCCAGTTTTGCGATCTTCATCAGCCTCAACGGTCGCTTCAAAACCGATGGAGGACTTACTATTGCGGTCGGCAATGACACGTTCCAGGCCCGCAAACGCACCACCACAAATAAACAAAATATTGGTGGTGTCTACCTGCAAGAATTCTTGCTGTGGGTGCTTTCTACCCCCTTGCGGTGGAACAGATGCAACAGTTCCTTCCATAATTTTCAGTAAGGCCTGCTGGACCCCCTCACCTGATACATCCCTGGTGATCGACGGATTCTCAGATTTTCGGGTAATCTTGTCTACCTCATCAATATAAACGATACCTCGTTGGGCACGCTCCACATTGAAATCAGAGGCTTGCAATAACTTCAAAATAATATTTTCAACATCTTCTCCAACATAACCAGCTTCGGTCAATGTTGTGGCATCTGCCATGGTGAAGGGAACATCCAAAATACGGGCCAATGTTTGCGCCAAAAGAGTTTTGCCGCTGCCTGTGGGGCCCAGCAATAGGATGTTAGATTTGGAAAGCTCCACATCACTGCCTTTGCCACCGTGGGCAAGGCGCTTGTAGTGGTTGTGCACAGCGACGGAGAGCACCCGCTTGGCACGGTTTTGCCCGATCACATAATCATCCAAAACAGTCATGATTTCCGTGGGTGTCGGCACGCCATCTTTAGATTTTACCGCGGCTGTTTTGTTCTCTTCCCGGATAATATCCATGCAAAGAGCAACACATTCATCGCAAATGAACACCGTCGGCCCAGCAATGAGCTTCTTCACTTCGTGCTGACTTTTGCCACAGAAGGAACAATAAAGGGTGTTTTTGCCGTCTCCATCGGATGGGCTGCTTATCTTACTCATAGCTTCTCCTTAACCAACACCTTCAATGGATCACGTGAAGGGTGCTGCGCGCAAGCGAAGTCTTGTTAGGCATCGCCTGTCATGGCCGCACGCGACTCAACCACGGAATCAATAAGGCCAAACTCCTTGGCTTCTTCCGCAGTCATGAAGGTGTCGCGATCTAATGCCGCCTCAATTTTTTTCAAGGACTGACCGGTATGCTTTTCGTAAATTTTGTTCAGGCGGTCCTTCAGCGTCATGATTTCCTTTGCATGGCGTTCAATGTCTGAGGCCTGCCCCTGGAATCCACCAGATGGCTGGTGAACCATAACCCGGGCATTTGGAAGCGCATAACGCATGCCCGCCTCGCCGCCAGCAAGCAACAAAGAACCCATTGATGCAGCCTGGCCCAAACATAGCGTGGCCACAGGGCACTTGATATATTGCATGGTGTCGTAAATCGACATGCCCGAGGTGACGACACCACCTGGGGAGTTAATGTAAAGATAGATGGGCTTTTTTGGATTTTCTGCTTCCAGAAACAGAAGCTGCGCACAGATCAAACTTGCCATGTCATCAGCAACCGGTCCGGTTAAGAAGATGATGCGCTCCTTCAGCAACCTAGAAAAAATGTCATAGGCCCGTTCCCCACGGTTTGATTGCTCAACCACCATGGGGACTAGGTTCATCATGCTGCCATTATCCATTTAATCCACCAATTCTTTCAACAAATCCTCTTTGGAGGTCTCCACATCCTTGACCTCCGCAACGGCCAGAATGAAATCAACCACCTTCTCTTCGAACATAGGCCCACGGAATTGTTCTGCCATCTGTGGATTCTCCTTCACATAATTCATGAAGGCCTGCTCCTGACCTGGATAACGCCGCGCCTCGGCGGCAATACGCTGTCCAAGTTCTTGATCTGTAACAGAAATGTTATTGCGACGACCAAATTCCGCAAGCGCAAGACCTAGCTTCACCCGACGCTCGGCCAATTGCCTGTCCTCATCAGTAATCTCAACGGTAGGTTCTGCCTCATCGCCATGGCTGTGATCATGGTCGTGGTCATGGTCATGGTCGTGCGCTTGCTCTTCACCACCACGTTCAGCTTGCATTTGGCGCGCGATCTGCTCGGCTTCTTGATCCACGAGCAAAGCAGGAAGCTCGATATCCAACTTCTCGTCTAAGCGATCAAGGAGATCCTTTTTGGCATGCATGCGGCTATGTCCCGCATATTCCTCAGCGACACGCTGACGAACAAGTTCCGTTAGCTTTTCAAGATTTTCCAAACCCAAATTCTGGGCCAGCTCATCGGACGGTCCCTTGGCCTCAGGTTTTTCTGATTTTTTGATCTTCACCTCAAAAACAGCGTCTTTGCCAGCAAGATTTTCGGCTTGATAATCTTCGGGAAAGGTCACTTTAACTTCCACGTCTTCACCAGGCTTCTTCTTGAGAAGCTGATCTTCAAAGCCAGGAATAAAATTGCCACTGCCAAGGATTAGCCTGTAATCTTCAGCGCCACCGCCATCAAAAGCTTCCCCATCGATCATGCCTTTAAAATCAATGGTAAGGGCATCACCTTTTTGGGCCATGCGTTTTGTCTCGGTGTAGGTGGTGTTTTCTTGCGCGATACGTTCAAGCGCTTCCTTGGTCTCTTCTTCAATGGACTTTTCATCAACAACCGGGCGGTTGATGTTTATTTTTGAGAATTCAATATCTGGAATGGTCGGAAGAACTTGAACCTCAACCTTAAGAATAAGGTCTTTGCCTTCATCATATTCCACAATTTCTACTTTTGGCTGCATGGTTTGGCCAAGGTCTTGCTGATCAATACAATCCTTAACTGACTGGTCAACGGTTTTGGTGATCACATCACCCAACATACGCTGACCATATGTCTTGCGTAGATATGAAACCGGAACCTTGCCAGGACGAAAACCCTTTAGGCGCGCCGTTTGAGAAAATTCAAGCAATTGTGCATCCATCTCGGCATCGATGGTTGCAGCAGGCACCGTCAAACGATATTCTTTCGAAAGGCCTTCATCTTTGACTACGGCTACGTCCATTTTGATTCCCAATCCTTAACAATTACAGCGCAACAGCTAGCATCAGCTGTGCCAATTCAAACCTGTTTGGTGCGGGTGGAGGGACTTGAACCCCCACGACTTGCGTCACCAGAACCTAAATCTGGCGTGTCTACCAATTCCACCACACCCGCATACCATCATTGCAATGAGGGGTTGATCCAACACAAACCAAACCCATGCCATGAAATCCGATCACGTCCCTTAGCGTTCAACCTCGACCCTCTGCAAGACGTAAGCGCCAACCTTTTGAAGGCGCCATCATCTTGCAAATAACATGGCAACAACTTGGTAAATAGGATGACCATCCATAACCCTGCCAACTCCATGGGCAAGAAAGGGTCTAATTTGCCTAAACTTTGGGCAAACACCACCATTCAGACAGCTTGCCACCGCACCAGCGAAGAAACTAAGACTTGCAAGTGACCAGTGAGGATGCCCATGAAAAAAATTGAAGCAATTATCAAGCCATTCAAGCTCGATGACGTCAAAGAAGCGCTGCAAGAGGTTGGACTGCAGGGCATTACTGTTCTGGAAGCAAAAGGTTTTGGCCGCCAGAAGGGTCATACGGAATTGTACCGTGGTGCAGAATATGTGGTCGATTTTTTACCAAAGGTGAAAATGGAAGTGGTGGTGGACGACAATCTTGCGGAGCAAGCCGTTGAGGCCATCATCGAAGCCGCACGCACCGGGCGCATTGGGGACGGCAAAATTTTTATCAGTGACGTTCAAGATGCCATCCGCATCAGAACTGGCGAGCGCGGTAACGAAGCGGTTTAACTATTATCAAGGGTAGTCCAGGAGAGACCAACATGAAGACACCACAAGATATCCTCAACCAGTTTAAAGAAGACGCCATCAAATATGTGGATCTTCGTTTTACCGACCCGAAGGGCAAGTGGCAGCACCTGACCATTGATATTGCCATGATTGATGAGGAATTTTTGGAAGAAGGCACCATGTTTGATGGCTCTTCCATCGCTGGTTGGAAAGCCATCAACGAATCCGACATGGTCTTGAAGCCTGATTTGGATACCGGTTTCATCGACCCATTCTTTGCCCAAACCACCTTGGTGTTCTTCTGCGATATTTTGGAACCCTACACTGGTGAAGATTACATACGTGACCCTCGCTCAACAGCTCGTCGGGCAGAAGCTTATGTGAAATCTTCTGGTGTTGGTGACACGGTCTTTTTTGGCCCAGAAGCTGAATTCTTTGTCTTTGATGACGTGCGTTGGTCCGTGGAGCAACACAAAATTGGTTTTGAATTTGATTCCGATGAGGGACCGTATAACAGCGATGCGGAATATGAAGCTGGCAACATGGGTCACCGCCCGCGCACCAAGGGTGGCTATTTCCCAGTATCCCCGGTTGATTCCGGTCAGGATCTTCGCGGCGAGATGCTTGCTGCCATTGCTGAAATGGGTGTTGAGGTGGAAAAGCATCACCATGAGGTTGCCCCGTCCCAGCATGAGCTTGGCATCAAGTTCAACACGCTGACCCGCATGGCCGATCAGCTCCAGATTTATAAGTATGGCATTCATCAGGTTGCTGCTTCTTACGGCAAGACCGCTACCTTCATGCCAAAGCCTGTCATGGGCGATAACGGCTCTGGCATGCACTGCCACCAGTCTATCTGGCGTGATGGCAAACCACTATTTGCAGGCACAGGCTATGCTGACCTTTCTGAGCAATGCCTTTATTATATTGGCGGTATCATCAAGCATGCCCGGGCCCTGAATGCGTTCACCAACGCATCCACCAACTCCTATAAGCGTCTTATTCCTGGGTTTGAGGCCCCGGTATTGCTGGCCTATTCTTCCCGCAACCGCTCAGCGTCCATCAGAATCCCTTACTCGCCAAGCCCGAACGGGAAGCGCCTGGAGGCAAGATTCCCTGACCCGACAGCCAACCCATATTTGGCATTCTCCGCCATGTTGATGGCTGGCCTGGACGGCATTGAAAACAAAATTCATCCGGGCGACCCGATGGATAAAGACCTTTATGCATTGCCACCTGAAGAGCTGAAGGACATTCCAACAGTTTGCGGAAGCCTTCGCGAAGCACTTGAGGCTCTCGATGCTGACCGTGCGTTCCTGACAAAGGGCGGCGTCTTTACCGATGACCAAATCGATGCCTACCTCGAATTGAAGTGGGACGAGGTCCATGCCTTTGAGCATACCCCGCACCCAATCGAATTCGACATGTATTATTCTGTCTGATCTGCTTGCATCACACGGCAAAGTTTGGGGGGTGGCCTTTGGCTGCCCCTTTTTCTTTTGTAGGTTGGTTACGAGGGCTGGTGCGTAGCGTGATGATTCGCACCGGTTCATGTTGTTTCGATATATTCTAATTTTGGCACAGGTACCCACATGTCCGCAGATGACCTATTCAATGCATCAGCCCCCACGGCCCAAGGTTATGACGCGTCAGATATCGAAGTCCTTGAGGGCTTGGAGCCAGTTCGCAAACGACCAGGCATGTATATTGGCGGGCGCGACCAACGTGCCTTTCACCATCTTTTTCGAGAAGTGTTTGATAATGCCATGGACGAGGCTGTTGCCGGCCATGCCAACCGTATTGATGTCACTTTAATCGATGACAAAACAATTTCCATTGAAGATAATGGGCGTGGCATTCCTGTGGACCCACACCCAAAATTCCCAGAGCAATCAGCTTTACAAGTCATCATGACCACGCTCCATTCTGGGGGCAAGTTTAATGCCAAAGCATACAAAACATCTGGTGGTTTGCATGGTGTTGGCATTTCGGTGGTGAACGCCCTCTCCTCACGCACATTGGTCGAGGTTGCACGTAACAAAATGCTCCATCGCCTTGAGTTTTCGCGCGGTCATGCGATGGGCAGCCTCGAGAATATGGGGTCGGTATCCAACCGACGCGGAACAAAGGTCACCTTTTCCCCTGACGAGGAGATATTTGGGGACAAACTTCAATTTTCACCTGCCGAAATCTACAGTTTCATCAAGCAAAAGGCATATTTGAATGCCGGGGTGACAGTGCGTTGGACCAACCTGTCACCGCTCACTGGCGATGTTCCCAGTGAAGATGTTCTGAACTTTCCAGGCGGCTTGGCCGATTGGCTGGATGAAATCATTGAAGGCCAAGCCCTTGCCGGCCACCGCACCTTCGGTGGCAAGGCAGAGGCCGAGGCTGACGGTTCATCACTCGAATGGGCGCTTGCATGGATTGATATGGGCCAAGATTTTTCCAGTTTTTGCAACACCATCCCAACACCGTTGGGTGGCACCCATGTCAGCGGGTTACGATCTGGCCTTACAAAAGGATTGAAGAGCTATGCACAGATGCGTGGAAACGGAAAATTTGCCCAGGTAACAGCCGATGATGTCCATGGTTGCTTGCATGGCGCCGTTTCCATTTTTATCCCAGACCCTGAATTTCAGGGCCAAACCAAGGACAAATTAAATAGCGCCAATGCCCAAAAATTTGTCGATGGGAAAATCAAAGACCACATGGAACATTGGCTGGCCGCCGACCCAGAAAAATCGGATCTGTTGCTGCAATTTCTCATTGAACGCGCCGAAGAAAGGCTTGCACGCAAGCAGCAGAAGGAAGTTTCGCGAAAAACCGCCACAAGAAAACTGCGCCTGCCAGGAAAACTTGCTGATTGCAGCAAGGATGCAAGGGATGGAACAGAAATTTTTATTGTTGAAGGGGATTCCGCTGGCGGGACGGCCAAACAAGCTCGGGACAGAAACACACAAGCCATTCTCCCCATTCGCGGAAAAATTCTAAATGTTGCCAGCGCCACCGAAGACAAAATCAGGGCCAATAAAGAAATTGGCGATTTGCTCATCGCCCTTGGCTGTCAAACTGGCAACGCTTATCGCGAAGAAGATTTGCGCTATGACAAAGTTATCATCATGACCGATGCCGACGTCGATGGTGCCCATATCGCATCATTGTTGATGACTTTTTTCTTCCAAAAGATGCCCAAGCTCATTGAAGAAGGTCATCTTTATTTGGCCCTACCCCCGCTTTACAAACTCTCCACCAACCGCAAGACGGTATATGTTCAAGATGATGCCGACCGTGAACGGGCCTTGAGGGAGGAATTTCCCGCCAATGCCAAAGTTGATATTTCCCGGTTCAAGGGGCTTGGTGAGATGATGGCGGCCCAGCTGAAAGAAACAGCCATGAACCGCCAGAACCGCAAGCTCATTCAGGTTGGCCTGCATGATGAGCATCTCGCGAATGCGCGTGACATGGTCGAAACATTGATGGGCAAAAAGGCCGAAAGTAGGTTTCAATACATTTCAGCCCATGCACCAGACGTGCAGGCATTAGATCTTTAATTAGGCAATCTTCTTCATAAGGTTGGCCAATTCCGCCTTGCAAAGTTCGGGCACTTCCAAGGGCACAAGATGGCCACATTCGGGGACCTCAACAAGCTTGCTGTCCGGGATCAGGCCATGCATCTCACGCGCCACTTTGGGGGGCGTGATCTGGTCTTCTTCACCAACCATGATGAGTGTTGGCACTTCTATTGAAGGCAAATCCTGCCGCCTGTCTTGCCGATTCATGATGGCGGTTTGCTGTCGCACATAACCCTCCTGGCCGATGGCCTCCCCCATGCCAATAATAACGTCGACAAGCTCCTTGTTCTTGAGATTTTTCTCAGACAGGAACATGGGCGCCAATTTCTTTGTCACACCAGTGAAACGTCCCATCGTGGACTGTTCCATCAAACGACGGCGCGTTTCTTTTTGATCATCTCGATCAGCCCGCGCATTTGTATTTAACAAGACCAGACCCTTGGGAATGCCAATGTTGGAGAAAAAAGCCTCAAGAACAATATATCCGCCCATGGATAGGCCGACCAACAGAACCTCACGGTCGTTGTCCACCTCATCGCGTAGACGCGCAACAATTCCTTCCAGGCTGTCATCCAAATGATGGGTGACGAGATGTGTTTCATAGTTATGCTCTTGGAAAACGTCCAAAATAGGCTCAAACAGCCGTGCATCACATAAAAGACCTGGCGCTAGAATGGCTAAGGGTTGTGACATGTTTTCCTCGACTTTCATCAAAATTGCGTAACCACATGCTAGAGATTGCTTTTGGTTGAGCAAGTGGGCAAGAACCCAAGGGTTAACGTATATTATCTTGGGTGCCCATGGATTTTAAAGAACTCGGCCTGTCCGACAACATATTAAGAGCTGTCGAAGAAAGTGGTTACACGACGCCCACTGATATTCAGGCAAAGGCCATTCCTGAAGTTCTTGCTGGGCGCGATGTTCTCGGCATTGCCCAAACTGGTACAGGCAAAACAGCTTCCTTCACCCTTCCCATGATGACCCTTCTTGAACGCGGTCGCGCACGCGCCCGAATGCCACGCTCTCTTATCCTTGAGCCCACAAGAGAGTTGGCCGCCCAAGTTGCAGATAATTTCACCAAATACGGCACCTACTCTCAACTTAATATGGCGCTTCTTATTGGCGGCGTGTCTTTTAACGAGCAGGTCCAAAAACTGGAACGCGGTGTTGACGTGCTCATCGCCACACCAGGTCGTCTGCTGGATCATTTTGAGCGCGGTGGTATTTTGTTAAATGGTGTGCAGATCTTCGTTATTGATGAAGCAGACCGCATGCTGGACATGGGCTTTATTCCCGACATTGAGAAATTAGGGAAGTTACTTCCCTTCACGCGTCAGTCTTTATTGCTTTCAGCCACCATGCCAAAGCCTATCGAAAAGCTTTCCGAGGCATTTCTCCAAAACCCTGTGCGTATCGAGGTGGCTCGGGCAGCATCAACGGCAGCGACCATCACCCAACTTTGCAAATTTGTTGATGCGCGAAAGAAAAAGGATGCTCTGTTATCCTACCTTTCGTCCCGCGAGGTGGCGAATGCCATCGTGTTCTGCAACAGAAAGCGCGACATCGGCAGCCTTGACCAATTTCTTCAAAAAAATGGCCTTAAAAGCGGGTCTTTGCACGGCGATATTGAGCAACGTGTGCGTATTGAAACCTTAAATAAATTCAAAGAAGGTGACATCACCGTTTTGGTGGCCTCTGATGTTGCCGCGCGCGGTTTGGATATTTCCTCCGTTAGCCATGTTGTTAATTATGATGTGCCCCATAATGCTGATGATTATGTGCACCGGATTGGTCGGACGGGCCGTGCAGGCCGCCTCGGTGAAGCCATCACCCTTGTGACCAGCAGCGATCAAGAAAATTGGGAAAAAGTTGAAGAATTAATTCAACAAAAAGTCCCCCAGCTCGACGGTGATGAAACCATCAAGACGACACCCTCTGAAAATGAGCCATCTGCGGATGCCGGCGAAAAAACCGTGCAAAAATCGAAACCAGCTGATGATGACGTTGATGAGAAGAAATCACCGGGGCGTGAGCGCAAACGCGGCGGCCGAAAAAATAACGGCGCTGGACTTGGCGACATGGCTGAAGAAACCAGGCCTTTTGGACAGACCGATCAGGTCCCTGCCTTCCTCAAAAAGGAAGTTTGATCAACTTTGTTTGGCGAAGCTGATGGATTCCCCGCACCCACACGCGTCGGTAACATTAGGGTTGTTGTAGACAAAACCACTTTCAAAAGTGCTCTCTTGGTAATCAATCTCGCAACCTAAGAGATAAAACAAACTCTCCGGCCCAATCACGATGCGGGCCTTACCCACCTCCACCAATTGGTCCAAGTTCTGAACCTCATTCTCCACGGTGAGTTTATACTTCATGCCTGCACAACCACCCTCAGCAACGGAAAACCGTACCGCGGCACCCGCCTCAGCAGAAGAAAGAATGGAAGCAACCCTGTCACGGGCTGCATCTGTCAACACCACCACATCTTTCATCATGCCCTCCTCAAAGAAACCCCAATTCCAAACGTGCGATCTCTGACATGCGTTCCTGATTCCAGGGTGGATCCCAGACGATTTCGACGGCAACATTTCCAAAGTCACTCCCTTGGAACGCATCCGCAACCATGCCAGGCATTTCCTCAGCCACAGGGCAACCAGGTGCCGTCAATGTCATGTCAATTGAAAGACCATCGGCAACACGATCAACGCGATAAATCAACCCAAGATCAAAAACATTCACAGGGATTTCGGGATCGAAAACCGAGCGCAAACGAGACACGATTTCACCGGCCTGATGATCTTCCATAAAGTTACCATCGACCGTCAGACCCACCTCATCCAAACTGGCCTTCACATCATTATCGCTCATGATCAAACACCTCCTTGGCCAACAACCAGGGCAATGTCACACATTGTATCCTGGCACGTACGTCCTTAACTACGGCGAGCGCATCCCGGTCATCACCGAATGTTTTTCCCGGGCCTGCCTCGCGAGCCACAGACATCAAAAGCTCTAACCATTCATGCGTTGGCGCAACCACCGCAACGCCATGATGGTCTACAGAGTGGGCCAAAATAGATGTTGATGCCATACATAGCGCACAACCCCGAGCCTCCGCGCCAAGAATATGGTGATGGTCATGACGCAGGCGAACCGTATCACCGCAAAGTGGGTTTCTCTTTTCAATGATGACGCCATCGCCTTCTAGCCCACCAAGGCTGACAGGCTTTCCAGCATGGCGCATGATGACCTCTTGATAAAGACGGTCAACTGACATCAACGAAACCTCGAAAAGAAACCGTAAGCCTGATCCAGGCCGTCAAAAAACGCATCAACTTCAGACATATTGTTATAAATAGCGAAAGAAGCCCTCGCGGTAGCAGTTTGTCCCAATTCTTGCATCAGGGGCTGCGCGCAGTGATGCCCAGCACGTATGGCAATGCCCTGTTGATCCAAAAATGTTGACAGATCGTGGGGATGAACTCCTTCCACGGAGAAAGAAAAACAACCTGAACCTTGTGGGTGGGCAAAACTGGTTAACCAGTTGCGTGATCTTGCCTGATCCCTGGCATGTTCCGCCAAAGATGTTTCATGGGCATGAAGCTCATCTAAAGAATGACCATCCAAATATTCCAACGCTGCACCAAAACCAACGGCTTCAATAATCGCAGGGGTTCCAGCCTCAAGATGGCCCGGTGATGGTGCATAAGTAACATTATCCTTGGTCACCACATCAATCATCTCACCACCACCGCGGAAGGGCCGCATGGCTTGCAAATGCTCTTTTTTTGCCCAAAGGACGCCAATGCCCGTCGGTCCATAAATTTTGTGGGCGGTAAATGCGTAAAAATCGACACCGGAACGATCGAGATCCAACTTTTGATGCACCGCACCCTGGCATCCATCCAACAACACAGGAACGCCAGCTGCATGGGCGATTTCCACAACTTTTGCCACATCGGTTACAGCGCCAGTAACATTTGACTGATGCGTCAGGGCCACCATTTTGGTTCTTGGCGTTATAAGATTGGCCAAAGCATCAAGATCCAAACCGAAAGACTCATCCATCGGGAGAAATTTAAGCACTGCCCCTTGTCGCTCGCGCAAGAAATGCCACGGGACGATGTTGGCATGATGCTCAAGAATGGAAATGATGATTTCATCACCAGCTTCAATGTTCGGCGCCACAAAGCTTGATGCCACCATGTTGATGGCATCAGTGGCGCCCATGGTGAACACGATCTGCTCCGGGTTGGTGCCTGCGAAGTGAGCAACTTGGCGACGGGCTTGTTCATAGGCATCGGTTGATTCCGACGCGAGCTGATGAACGCCACGATGGACATTGGCATAGGAGTTGCACATGAAATCTGTCATGGCATCAATAACTTTATTCGGCTTTTGAGATGAAGCCGCCGAATCTAGATAAATCAATGGTTTGCCTTGAATATCTCTCGATAAAATCGGAAAATCATTTCGGATTTGCTCGAGCTTATCAGCATTCATGACGCCAAACCTTTCGCTAAAGACAATACTTCTTCACCCTTAGGAGTAAGCGCCCCCAAATGTGGGGTGGCAGCCTCCACGAGGCCGGAAAAGAACGCCTCCAGCAACATGTTGCGGGCGTTTTCTTCTGCAATCCCACGAGACATGAGATAGAACAACGCATCTTTATCCAGATGACCTATAGCCGCCCCATGGGAACAAACAACATCATCTTGGAATATCTCCAGTTCAGGCTTGCCATGATGAAGGGCACCATCCTCCATCAACACCACCTTAGACTCCTGATAGGCGGTTGTTTGTGCACCGGCTTCAGCAACGTGAATGAGGCCGTCAAAACCACTCACCGCCCTATCATGCACCACACAACGAACATCTTGATTGCTTTGAGATTGTGGGCCCATGTGATCCACCCGCAGACGGAGATCGCGATGAGCGCCTTGACACAAGTGATGCCCAGAAAAAAGATCTGCCCTGCAATGAGCGGCCAATCGACAAGTTACCTCATCACGAACATATTGGCCCCCGGGGCTAAGGCTTAGCAACGCGAATACAGAATGGTCTGATTGATCAACTTCCAAATCAAACAAACGGTGGCGGCTTGGAACAACATCATGCTGCATAAACTGCAGATTTGCTCGGTTTCCCAACATCACCCTCATACGAAGCCAGAGGCTTGCATTTGGTCCAGCATTGCTCAGCGTAATGGATGATGAACAACCATCACCAACAATGATATTGATCTGAAGTGGGAGAATGTTGTGAAGGCCCGAAAAATCGAGCGACAGCGCTTCATTATTTGCTAATTTTATCTCAAGAAATGGCACCTGCTTGCCATTGAGCAAGTGACCGTGAACATCATCATCATGGTCGGGATGAATCAGCCTCTCACCCAGCTGACAATTGCCCATCAGATCCTCCGAAAGGCAAATGCCTGCATCATGAAAAGATACACGACATTGCCCTTCTAATGCGCCATCCATAATCGACCAATCCGCATGGAATTCGGGCAGACCAGCCAGCTGGTTTATTTTGCCATGGCGCCAGCCTTCGGTTCTTGGTCCAGGTAATAAAGAGGCATCAAACATCATGCAGCCTCATAGCTGGCATAACCGTTCTGCTCCAATTCACGGGCAAGGTCTGCATCGCCGGATGCCACAATTTTTCCGCCGGCCAAAACATGAACCCGGTTAGGTACAATGTAATCCAAAAGCCTTTGGTAGTGGGTAATGACCAAAAATGATCTGGCCGGATCACGCATTCTGTTCACGCCTTCGGAAACAATCTTCAAGGCGTCAATATCCAGCCCAGAATCTGTTTCATCCAACACCGCAAATTTTGGGGCCAGCATGGAAAGCTGCAGCGCCTCATTGCGCTTTTTCTCACCGCCAGAGAAACCAACATTTAATGGCCTACGAAGCATATCCTCGTTGATCTGCAAAGCCCGAGCTTCCGCCTTCACCTTGCGCATAAAATCAACGGTTGCCGGTTTTTCATGCCCACGCGCCTTGGCCAATGATTCCAGGGCGGTTTTCAAAAAAGACATATTGGCCACACCGGGAATTTCTACAGGATATTGAAGCGCCAGGAACATACCGGCTGCGGCGCGTTCGCTCACATCCAAATCCTTCATGGACTGACCATCAAGCAAGATGTCGCCACCCACAATATCGTAACCAGGACGACCAGCAAGGCTGTATGAAAGAGTCGACTTTCCTGCCCCATTAGGGCCCATAATGGCGTGCACCTCGCCAGCGGGTACAACCAAATTCATGCCATCAATGATGCGCTTTCCATCAATTTCCACGGCGAGGTCTCGGACCTCCAACATAGGATTGCTCATCCAACACTTCCCTCAAGATTAATACCCAACAATTTCTGCGCTTCCGCAGCGAATTCCATGGGCAATTGTTGCAAAACCTCGCGGCAGAAGCCGCTCACCAAAAGGGCGACCGACTCTTCCTCACTCAAACCACGTTGTTGGCAGTAAAAGAGCTGGTCTTCGGACAGTTTCGATGTGGTTGCTTCATGCTCCACGACCGCAGAAGCATTACGGGTCTCAATGTAAGGCGTTGTGTGCGCACCACATTGCGAACCAATAAGCAAAGAGTCACATTGCGTGAAATTTCTGGCATTGGCTGCTTTTGGATGTACCGAAACAAGCCCACGATAGGTTGAGTTGGATCTTCCCGCAGAAATGCCCTTGGCTACGATTCTGGATCTAGTGTTGGCACCCAAATGGATCATCTTTGTGCCCGTATCGGCTTGTTGCTTCTTGTTGGTCAGTGCAATCGAGTAGAACTCACCGACAGAACCATCACCTCGCAGCACACAAGATGGGTATTTCCAGGTGATGGCAGAACCAGTTTCAACCTGTGTCCAGGAAATCTTCGAGTTTTTCCCGGCACAAAGCCCCCGTTTGGTCACAAAATTATAAATTCCACCGCGTCCTTCCTCATCACCAGGGTACCAATTTTGTACCGTGGAATATTTGATTTCGGCATCATCCAAAGCAACAAGTTCAACCACAGCCGCATGCATTTGATTGTCATCACGCATCGGTGCCGTGCAGCCTTCCAAATAGCTCACATAAGAGCCCTCATCAGCAATGATCAGCGTGCGCTCGAACTGGCCCGTATTTTCAGCATTAATCCGGAAATAAGTAGATAATTCCATCGGGCATCTTGTGTTCTTAGGGATGTAAACGAAGGTGCCATCGGAAAAGACCGCAGAATTCAAGCAAGCATGCTTGTTGTCGCTCACGGGAATAATGGCGCCCATATATTTCTTGACGAGGTCCGGGCAGCGATGGACCGCTTCAGAAATAGAACAGAAGATGACGCCCGCTTCTTCAAGCTTATCTTTGAATGTTGTAGCGACCGACACGGAATCAAACACAGCATCAACGGCAACGCCAGCAAGCATCTCCTGCTCTTTTAGCGGAATTCCGAGTTTCTCATAAACCTCCAAAAGTTCCGGGTCGACTTCATCCAGAGATTGCGGACGATCAGCCATGGATTTGGGTGCTGACCAATAAGATATCGCGTCATAATCAAAAGGAGGGATTTCCAGGCGCGCCCAATCTGGTTCTGGCAAGGCACGCCAGCGCTTTAAGGCTTCCAAACGAAACTCGAGGAGCCACGCCGGCTCATTTTTTTTGGCGGAGATGAAGCGCACGACATCTTCGTTCAGTCCAGGAGCAATGGTCTCACTTTCGATATCGCTTGAGAAACCATAGCGATAATCCGATTGCACCAATTCTTCTATTTCGTCACGATTTTCCATGATTCCCGACTATTTTGGTAGGTTATATCTGTTATCGATATAGGCGTGTGTTTGGGTTGCATCAACCCCTCGAAGATCAGTGAGGTTTCATCAAACCTTCATAAAATTTGCCAAATGAGCGCAGATCTTCATGGCTATTTGACCAGCCAGCTGACACCCTCAATGCGCGCCGCGCGGCAGCAGCATCATAACCCATGGCTTCCAAGACATGCGACGGCGTTACCTTTCCAGAGGAACAAGCCGAGCCGGATGAAAGCGAAAGACCGGCAATATCTGCTTTAATCAATTGAAGTTGGGCTTCTAATTTGGGGGCCACAAAACATGACACTGGTATGGGTCTCAATGCATGTTTGCCAGCAACCTGTAATTCTGGAACTTGGGCGCATAGCTCATCTTCCAATTCCCGCAGGGACGAAGTGAGCTCTTCATAATGGGTTTGGCCTGCCAAACTGGCTTTCAATGCTTGGGCCATGGCTGCAATGCCAGGCATGTTCTCCGTCCCGGATCGACGACCCAGTTCCTGACCACCACCACGTATCAAGGGTTCAAAAGACAGCCCGTCGCGCAATAGTAGCGCACCAATCCCCTGGGGGCCGCCAAATTTATGGGCTGATATCGACATGCTGTCACAAACCCATGACCAAGACTGGATGGAGAGTTTTCCAAAAATTTGCACGGCATCCACGTGGAGCAAAGCTCCATGGGATCGCGCAATTGAGCCCAGTGAGGTTACATCTTGCATCACGCCAGTTTCATTATTAGCCGCCATGATGGCGACCAAAACTTTTCCCGCCGAGTGGCTGAGCATCTCAGCGAATAATTCTGGGTCTATGAGCCCGTGATTATCGACTGGTATCATGAACGCTTGCCCACCACGACGCACAAATTCATCTGCCGCGGCCAACACACAAGGATGCTCCGTTGCCCCGTAAAGCAATGTGTCCGCACCAAGCCCGAGAATGGCGGACTGATTTGCCTCGGTGCCCCCGGAAGTGAAGACAACATTTCGTGGCGCAAAACCAGCTATATCCGCAATAATTTGTCGGCAATCCTCCATCAAACGCCTTGCCTCGCGACCATCTTGGTGAACCGATGATGGGTTTGCCTGCATCAAGCTGGTGAATACAGCTAAGGCCTCCGGGCGCAGAGGGCTGGTGGCATGATGGTCCAAATAGATACGCTTGGCTTGATTACCCACGTTCTGCATTTCCAACCACATCGGCAAGGCTTCGACTTGCCAAGAAATCTGAGATGTTGTCTCCCAATTCCATCCAGATGCGATGGGTTTGGCAGGTGAGTCCGCCAGGTTTGCATTTGCCCCGATCCAACGCATCACAACGTGTGGTTTTGATGGGTTCATCCACAGCCTGCATGACGTCCAACAGACTAATGGCCGTGGCCGGCCGTGATATCTTGTAACCGCCAGAGGGCCCTTTAACGCCCTCCACCAAACCATGTTTGCGAAGCTTTCCAAAAAGCTGCTCTAGATAACGATGGGAAATATCTTGCCGCTCGGAAATATCCGCCAGTGGTATGGGCGCACCATTCCCATATGTGGCCATATCCACCAATGCCATCACCGCATATTGTCCGCGCGTTGAAAGTTTCATCAGAAAACCCGGTCGGTTATCATAATTTTCGTTTGTGTATAGGGGGCATGAGTGGCTATGTAATGCGTCACGTTCAACCCCAACCTACTTTATAACGGTGTCTATGTTACAAACATATAACGAGTTGGAGCAAGCCAACCATGCCTGAAGTCATAATCCCTGGTCCTGAAGGACGCCTTGAAGCACGCTACCAACCTGGGCCCAACCCCCACGCTCCCACGGCCATCATTCTGCACCCGCACCCACAATTTGGCGGGACAATGAACAACAAGGTTGTCTACAACTTGTTCTATCTGTTTCAGGAATGTGGCTTTGCCGTGCTGCGCTTCAACTTCCGCGGTGTTGGCCGCTCGCAAGGAAACTTTGATGAAGGTATTGGTGAACTTAGCGATGCTGCCGCAGCCTTAGACTGGCTGCAGGCCATGCACAAAGAAGCACCATCTTGCTGGATTGCGGGATTTTCCTTTGGGGCATGGATTGGCATGCAATTGTTGATGCGCCGCCCTGAGGTGACTGGGTTTATTTCCGTGGCACCACCAGCCAACATGTATGACTTCTCTTTCCTTGCCCCCTGCCCGTCTTCTGGACTTATTGTGAATGGCAGTGGCGATAAAATTGTTGACCCAAGCGATGTCCGCAAGCTCGTCGACAAGTTGAAGATTCAACGGGGCATCACCATCGATCATGAAGAAATCGAGGGTGCCAACCACTTCTTCGAAAAAAACATGGAAGACTTATTGGGTATTGTCCGTAATTATATCGGCAAACAAAACACACCCCAAGCGCCTGACGAATTTGACTTCGTGTAAAGTTACTGGGCTAACTTCCCTGCAACAACAGGCTTCGAACAGCCCGTTGTTGTGGGAAATGTCGATGGCAGCCCCTTCACAAAACGCGCGGCAAGATAAGCAAACGCCTCGGCTTCCAAGCCATCCGCTGACCACCCGAATTCATCTGCAGTGTTCAACGGGCAAGGCAGCAAATCAGCGAGCATTTTAAGCAAGGTTGGGTTGTGGCGGCCGCCACCAGCCACAATGCAAGATGTTGGGACAACATCTAGATGCCGCACACCATCGGCCACAGCATGCGCAGTCATGGCACATAACGTCGCCATGGCATCCTCCACAGAAAGCCCACGAATGAGACCGAGATCAAAATCATACCGATCGAGTGATTTGGGCGGAGCCAAGTCAAAATAAGCATGGTCCAAAAAGGCAGTGACCACATCCATGCGCACATTACCGGTAGCTGCCACAGCGCCATTTTTGTCATAGGCGCCCAGTCCATGATGAACCATCAATTGGTCCATCAGACCATTGCCAGGTCCGGTGTCAAACCCCACGAGCTTATCATCTGCGACAAGGGTCACATTGGCCACGCCGCCAATATTGAGCACCAAAAATCGACCATCACGCCCGGCGAGCAATGCACGATGATAGATAGGCACGAGGGGGGCACCTTGCCCGCCTTCTTCCATGTCGGCACTGCGAAAATCATGGACAACCTTGATGCCAATAAGTTGCGCGAGCAACGGAGCATCACCTACTTGCAAGCTGTGGGATTTCTCGGGTTGGTGAAGCAATGTTTGGCCATGGAAACCAACAACATCAATGGAACAGCCAATATGTTGGGATAATTTCTGTATCAATGGGGCAGACAACAAAGCTTGCAGGCGGGCACATTCCGCCACCAAGTCACTTTGCTCTTGGCCGTGAAGTGCTGCACGCACAGCCGCTTGATGCTGACTTTTTTCGAGTTCGTTGAACTGATGGGATTCATGAGCCAGCACACGGACATATTCCTCACCGTCAGTTTCGATCAATGCGGCATCAATGCCATCCAATGATGTGCCTGACATCAGACCAGCCGCAATCATTCTCATCATCTTCCCCTTGACCCTCTCACCAAGCACATGGTGCAACCGAGCGCACCGCTTTTGCAACCAGAAGGTTTCACCCATGACCAACGACAACACCCCACTTATCCAAGACCTTCAACTTCGTGGATTCATGCAGGACTGCACCGATCTTTCAGCACTCAATGAGCGTATTGGGAAGGAGACAATCATTGCTTATGCGGGTTTTGATTGCACAGGCCCAAGTCTACATGTTGGCCATTTGATGTCGATCATGATTCTGCGTCGCCTGCAAAAAAATGGTCATAAGCCAATCGTGTTGCTTGGCGGTGGCACCACCAAGGTTGGTGATCCATCTGGGAAAGACGAGACAAGAAAGATGCTGAATGATGAAGATATTCAGCAAAATATGGATGCGTTGCGAGGTGTTTTCAGTCGTTTCATAACCTTCGGTGATGGGCCGACAGATGCCATCATGGTGAATAATGATGATTGGTTGTCGGGGCTTGGCTATATCGATTTTCTTCGGAAATATGGCCGTCATTTCTCGGTCAACCGGATGATGAGCTTTGACTCGGTAAAGCTTCGCCTGGAGCGCGAGCAAAACCTGTCATTCATCGAATTCAACTACATGATCCTACAGGCCTATGATTTTCTTGAACTGAACCGTCGCCATGGTTGCAGCTTACAGCTAGGCGGTTCGGATCAGTGGGGTAATATTGTGAACGGCATTGAATTGGCGCGACGCACTGACCAAACCCAATTATTTGGCCTGACCACACCGTTAATCACCACGGCAAATGGCGCCAAAATGGGCAAAACTGTTTCAGGTGCCGTTTGGTTAAACCCAGACATGCTCACAGATTTTGATTATTGGCAGTTCTGGCGCAACACCGATGATCGAGATGTCATAAGGTTCATGAAATTATTCACCGACATGGAATTGGCGGATATCTGCGAGGTCGAAAATTCTGACGTTAATGAGCAGAAGAAAATTCTTGCCCATGAAGCCACCAAACTTGCCCGGGGTGAAGAAGCAGCAATCAAGGCAGCTGAAGCAGCCCAGGCAGCTTTCACAGGTGGAAATCTGGATGCCTTACCTAAGGTTTCCGTAACCCTGGAACATGATGAAATCGGCATTTTAAGCTTGGTCGTGCAAGCAGGCTTGGCAACGAGTAATGGAGAGGTTCGCCGTTTGATCAAAGGCGGCGGGGTAAAATTGGCTGGAAATGTCATCTCCGATGAAAAAACCATGGTTAGCCGACAGGATTTTGCTAATGGCCCTATTCATCTTGCATTGGGCAAAAAGAAACATGTTCTCGTCGAGGCATTCTGATCACTCTATGCCAAACAAACGCTTGATGGGGCCTGGGATCACCGAGGTGACAGGATTCACCGAAACAGAAGGGTCTGTGGTTGGTCCCTGCAAGCTGTAATTGATCGAAATCAGTCCGCTGCGCTCGCCACCAGTGACCAAATTGCCAATGATGGGCACCTGTCCAATCAGGGAATTGACCCCATAAACCGGGATTAGGACACCTTTTAGATCTAATATTCTCTTTCCTTCCTCACCCATGGCGATGCCCTTGATGGTAAGGCCGATAGATGGGCCTTTGGCCAACGCATCCAAAATTATGATTATGCCGTCCTCTGCTTCAAAGGGTATACGCACCTCATCAAAGCGAACGCCGCGTCCTTGCAAGCCGTCCGCAAGACCTTGCAAAGACGCCACGGACAATAGCCGCAAAAAGACGGGCATTTTCGTGACATGAACATCTTGAAGGACGACATTTCCGGAAATCCCATTTGACGTGTTGTTGATAATTGCATCCAAACGCCCCCCCTTGGCCTCCTCAACAATCCCAAGCATGCGCAACAATTCGCCACCATTGGCTGACACAAGTTTCAATGGACCATCATCAGGAAGGGTCAATGATAAGGTTACGCCCTTACCAACCTGACCAGCCACAACAGTTGCCCCTTTGCCATCACCAATAACGGAAAGATTTGCATCAATGAGGGGGTCAAGGCCGCCAGGCATAAGCAATTGTTCAAATTTGATCCTGAGCGATGAATTGATGGCACCATCACCATCGAGCAACCCCTCATCCAAGGCGCGACCCACATCCAAAAAACCGCCAGAAAGTTCCAGATTGCTGCGCCCACGCTGGCTGATTACTTGCAAGACACCATCGGAAATATAATCAGATGAAAGACCTGTTGCCCGAACAATCTCTTGACGCCCGGTCTTGGTGACCTCAACCCTGATTGGCTCCGCATCGGTGATAAGTTGCAGCCCCCAGGAGTTTGCATCTTCAGGGATTGTGAATGTCGCCCTTCGTGGCAACCTTTCACCTAAGAACATGGTGCCCAAGGCCCCAAGCGTTGGTTTCACAAAATCAACCTCGCCAGAAATTTGGCTTGGGGCATCATTGGGCTTAACGAAGTTGATCCTGCAAGCGAGATCAGTTGCGATAATATCATCGCCATTTTCGATCTCTAAGGAAGCAAATAGCTGCCTCGAATTGGCTCCTGGACAAGAAAGATCAGCATTAATGCCAAGACCATCTTGCCACGCCCCCTCGACCATGAAGGAAACATTCTGCCAATTTAAAGGGCCCTTAAAACTTAACGGCGCGTCCTTTTTCCAGCCCAAGGTCAACCCAGGCGATGTGATAGATCCACCATCTCCGTCTGGGATGATAACGTTTTGGCCCAGACCAGAAACATCTAACGCAACATCATCAAAAGAAAGGTCAGCAATAAGGGGCAGTTCAAGCTTGGTGCGAAAGGAAACCGCTGATGAAATGTTGAGTTCTTCCGCCTCTGCCCGCGTTAACGCACCAATTCGCGGCAAGGTCAGCAATGATTTAAGACCATCGACATCACCCAAAGCATTGGCATCAATACGCCCCTGTTGGTCATCGTCATAAAGACCGTCGATAACAAAAGAGGATTCTTGAAGCTTAAATTGGTTGAGCTGGCCAGTATCCAGCTGAAAGCGCAAAGAATTTCCCTCCAATGCACCCACACCGCTTGGAACCGCAAGGCGTAATTGCTTATCCAAGAAGTTCATGGCGAGCTTTTCAAAAACAAAAGCCCCGCGCGGTCGGGCCTTGATATCATCCATGGACAAGTTGAGGCTTGGCAGCACCCCGCCTTGAACATGTTCATTCAGCCAAGCATGGGTGTTGCTGCCCTCAATAATGGGCCAATGGCTGAGCAAGATGGCCACCGGAATATTTTCCAGGCGCGCATCAATGAAGGGTTGTTCATTGCCATGATTGACACGCACAAACCCTTTTAGATCTTCACGAACAACTTCCATGCCCCCAGTTATGGAGCCATCAAAACCAAATCTCGCACGCACGCTTGGCAAATCCATCTTAAGTGGTGCGGCAAGTGGTGCGCCGGCACTTATGCCCCCATCCCCAGAAAACAAAAGCCCTTCTTCACCTGGCTCCAAGCCCAGCACCCCGGAGAGTTGCATGCTGCTGTCCTCAATGCGTCCACGCAATGTGGGGATGACAAGCAGGTTATCGATCAATTGCCCCTGAAACAGAACATCAATTGGGCGCTGATGGTAAAGACCATTAACAATTTGTGCCGACATGCTTCCAGAAAGGCCCTCAGAATCTTTGGCCAATTGTGCGCCAAATGAAAAACGGCCTTGCACATTCTGACTGTCCAAATACGGAATGGCTTGTATCTGCGCGCCATCAATCATGACGCCAATATTTCCACCCGCTTCACCAGACATGAATATGACAAAACTGCCGCCAAAAACATTGCCGACAACGGAAAGGCCATCTGTATTTTTGGTCACTTGGATGTTGTCCAGAACAATGCCTGATTGAAAGCGATGGGCCAAAACCAAACGGTCAAGCAGGATGCCATCAAGCCCGGACCCGATATCGTCGCCAACCAATTCTTGGATCCCATCTAGGACCTGTTCAATTTGCTGAAATGTACCAATGCTTGGGTCGGAAACACTGTCTTGAATAAGTGGCAAGCGCAATTCACCAAGACGAAGATCAGACAAATCCACCCGACCGATAAAGAGTTCTGAAAGCTTGATTCCCAAAGTGATGTTGTCAGCACCAAAAAGACTTTTGCCGCCCTCGCCCAAAACATCGAGGCGATCTGCCGCTATTGTTGGAAGTGAACCACCAGGCAAAAAGCCGATACGCAAATTTTGGATACGGACGTCTCGTCCACCAACGGCCTCGGACAAATCATCGGCAACATATGAACGATATTGATCAAGGGAGAGTGGTTTTTGATGGAGCCAATAAAGCAAACCGGCGCCAATGATCGCAACGAGGAGCAAAAGCACGAATATGATTCTGCCAACATGATGAAATAAGAAATAAACCACCTAGCCTGCATACTCCGACATGATATTGACCATCATAGCAAGCTGAACCACATCCACCAAAGCTTACGCACCAAGACACAATTTTAGCCAAAGCCCATGGAGGACCTAATGACCGAATTACTAGCAGGCGACCCCGCGCCAGATTTCACCCTACCTACCGACGAAGGCGATTTCACCCTATCAGAACAACGTGGCAAACAGGTTGTCTTGTTTTTTTACCCCAAGGACAATACCTCAGGCTGCACCAAGGAGGCCATTGGCTTCAGTGAGCAACTTGAGCAGTTCAAGGAGAAAAACACCTTGGTTGTTGGTTTATCCCCAGATTCGGTGAAATCACATCAAAACTTCAGAACAAAGCAGAATTTGACAGTGATACTGGCCAGTGACACGGAAAAAGAAGTCTTGGAACAATACCAAGTCTGGAAGGAAAAAAGCATGTATGGGAAAAAATATATGGGCGTTGAACGTTCCACATTTCTCATTGATGCTGATGGAAACATCAAAAAAGCCTGGCGGAAGGTGAAAGTACCCGGTCACGTGGAAGATGTGCTTGCTTCATTGTAACGAACACACACTCTGTGGGACATCCCTGGCGATATTGACGACGCCTTGCGTCACCCAAAAAGCAACCGATGCTATCGAATTGGTTTCAAGGCATCGGCAATGTCAGCTTGATCTCGGGCGTGCCACACCCCCAGCCAGGCCAGCACGTCCACAAAAACCGGAACTTGTACCACCCGCCCAAGTTCCGCAACGAAAGGGAAGAATTGGGCGGGCCCAACTTCTTCATGCCCTAGCTCATATTGAATTAAATGCGTTGGATTTGGCGCTGGACACCATCTTGCTGGCTGCAACCAAGGGAATGCCTGAGGCGTTTTTTGATGATTGGTTGCTTATTGTCGAACAAGAGGCCCATCACTTTCTGGCCCTTCAAAAACGTTTGCACGCACTAGGCCATGAATATGGGGATTTTGCTGCTCATGATGGCCTCTGGGAGGCCGCAGAAGTGACGCGCGATTCTATTCGGGCAAGAATGGTTATTGTTCCATTGGTTCTCGAAGCCCGGGGGTTGGATGTCACGCCTGCGATCATGGCCAAATTGCGCAAGGCCGGGGATGTTGGCAGTATCGCCCAATTGCAAATTATCTATGCTGAGGAAGTTGGCCATGTGGCACTTGGGGCCAAATGGTTTGAACATCTTTGTCATGAAACTCAATTGGACCCTGAAATGGAATTCCGGTCTATTATCCAGGAACGCTTCCGGGGCAAACTCAAACTTCCATTCAACCATGAAGCGCGCAAACGGGCTGGACTCCCACCCAGATTTTACGATCACAAATTATTGCTATCCTCATCCTGACCAACCGAGGCAGCGAGGCTGGCTGCTAGGAATTCATCAATCTTTCCGTCCAGGACATCACCAGGCGAGGTGCTTTCCACCTGGGTGCGCAAATCTTTGACCAATTGATAAGGTTGCAGAACATAGGATCTGATTTGGTGGCCCCAACCAATCTCTGTCTTGCTGCTTTCGGTGGCCTGGGCTTTTGCTTCCCGCTCGGCGAGTTCTCGCTCGTAAAGACGGGCCCGAAGCATGCTCCACGCACTGGCTCGGTTTTTATGCTGGGAACGCTCTGACTGACATTGCACAACAATGCCGGTGGGTATGTGGGTGATGCGCACCGCTGAGTCCGTGGTGTTGACGTGCTGTCCGCCAGCGCCCGAAGCCCGGTAGGTATCAATACGCACATCCTTTTCCTGGACATCAATATCGATATTGTCATCAACAATGGGAAACACCCAAACACTAGAGAAACTTGTGTGACGCCGTGCATTGGAATCATAGGGCGATATGCGCACCAAGCGATGAACACCGGATTCGGTTTTTAGCCAACCAAATGCATTTTCGCCTTTGATGCTGATGGTGGCCGATTTAATACCAGCTTCTTCACCCGCGGTGGTTTCCATGACTTCTGTTTTGTAGCCATGGGATTCCGCCCAACGTAGATACATACGCAAAAGCATGTTGGCCCAGTCCTGGGATTCTGTCCCACCAGCACCTGCATGAATTTCCAGATAAGTGTCGTTGCCGTCGGCCTCACCGGCCAACAAAGCCTCAAGCTCTAGGGACCTTGCTCGTTCTGCCAACTTATTCAAGGATACCGAGAGATCCGCCATGATTTCATCATCGCCCTCTTCCGCAGACATTTCCGCCAGTTCCTGCAAATCCGAGAGCTCTGTTTCAATCTGGTTGCAACTACCTATGGCTGCTTCAAGCTTGTTGCGCTCTTGCATGAATTTTTGCGCTTCATCGGGCTTGTTCCAAAGATCTGGGTCTTCGGACATGGCATTCAATTCTTCCAGTCTTTCCAGGGCTTGATCCCAGTTAAAGACGCCTCCTCAGCAGTTCCAATGACTGCTTAATGGACTGGGCATTAGATTGCATTTCTGCATTCATGTCGGGTTCCTTTGGTTTTATCAGCCGTGGGTACTAGACCGTCAACAGAAGTCAGTAAAGGCCACCGGTGCCGGAAAACCTGCTGCTTCCGTCTTCAACTGCTTTGCCCGTGGCCTCGGGGACGACATAAGTGTTGGGTCCCTCACCATCTTTGAAAGCCTCTGAGACGCTGCCGCGGCTACCTTGTGTGGCCATGCCATTTGCAGAAGACACCATGGCAAAGCGAATACCGTCAGGCGCCTGAAACTCTTCTGGCTCGTCACCCTCGACATATAGTGATGCAAAAATTTCCTGCACGATGGGTGCTGCAACACCGCCACCAGTGGCCCGACTGCTCACCTGAGCCGGCACATCATAACCCACGTAAGCGGTCACCACATGCTTGGTCGTCATGCCGGTGAACCACAAATCCTTTGATTCATTCGACGTACCGGTTTTGCCCGCAATAGGAAGCCCTAGGGCAGAGAGTTTTGCGCCCGTTCCACGTTGCACGACACCACGCATGATCCAAACGGCCTGGAAAGCCGGTAATGGGTCAAGCAATTGCACCCCAAACTTACGACCCATGCAATCAACACAAAGAATATCGGGGTTATTGACCAATATTTTGCCGTCCCGTTCGGCGACCATTTCAATGGTGCGCGGGGTGATGGTTCGGCCATATTGGGACAATGTCGCGTAAGCCGATGCGAGCCTCAGCGGCGTCGTCTCGATCGAACCGAGGGCTGCAGAATAGTAAGAGGGAATATCTTTGGCCAAGCCCAGATCCTCATAAAGTCCTGTCACCTTGTCGATACCCACACCTTGAGCCAACCGAACCGTCATGAGGTTTCGGGACAATTCAAGCCCACGGCGAAGGGGTGTTGGTCCATAAAACTTGTTTGAATAATTCGTGGGCGTCCACAGACCGAGTCCTGGTCCCTGGTCAATGACAATAGGGCCATCAACCACAATGCTCACCGGTGAAAACCCATTGGCGAGGGCTGCCTCATAAACAAAGGGCTTCATAGAGGAGCCTGGTTGCCGTAATGCCTGAACCGAACGGTTAAACTCGCTGGTGGCAAAAGAAAAACCACCCTGCAGGGCGAGCACGGCCCCGGTATCACTCTCCATCACCACGACAGCACCTTGCAAGTTAGGCACCTGCCGAAGCGAATGAACGCCTTTTTCATTGACTGACATCAGAACCACATCCCCGGTGGTCAATGGCGCCACTTTGTCGTCTTTGGGGTTGGATAATAGCTGCAAGTCACGTTTGCCAAATGTTGCCTTGGTACCGTCCTTGACGCCAACGGCCGTGATCTTTTGACCATCAACGGACACCCAAAAATATCCAAAATTTTCAGGCAAATCGATGCCAAGATCAAACTTTGTGGCGTCTTCCAATTTATCAAAGTTAGCTAGGGCACCTTTCCATCCACCCACACGATCAAAACGAAACAAGCCGTTAAGAAGCGCACGTTCGGTGATCTGTTGAATGCGCGGGTCAAAGTGGGTTCTCACCTGAAATCCCTGATCGTAAATGCCTTCAAAACCAAATAAGTCGACCAGCTGGCGACGAACTTCTTCGGTGTAATAGCTCCGTGCCTGGGGCGGGCGATCCAAACTATCCATGGCACCGAGGTCTTTATTGACCGACAGCTCATAAGTCGGACGGTCAATTTTGTTGTTTTCCAACATCTGGGCGAGGACCCAATTTCTGCGTGACAGGGCACGTTTGGTTTGCCGGTGTGGGTGGTAATCATTGGGCGCCTTGGGTGTGGCCGCAAGATATGCTGCTTCATGGGGCTCAAGTTCACCAAGGCTTTTGTTAAAATAGACCTCAGATGCAGCTGCCACACCATAGGATCCTGCACCCAGATAAATCTGGTTCAGGTACAGCTCCAGGATTTCATCCTTGGTAAACTGCTCCTCAAAGCGCATAGCCAAGACAGCTTCTTTCAATTTGCGCTCAATGGTTCGGTCGGAATCCAACAAAAAATTCTTGATCACCTGTTGGGTGATGGTTGACGCACCTTGCATGCGCTCCCCTGTCCCCATGGCCCTGATGTTGTGAATAAGAGCCCGCAAGATGCCTGCCGGATCTAAACCTGGATGAAGATAAAAATTTTTGTCTTCAGCGCTCAAAAACGCATCTTGCACCAGTTGAGGAATTTCCTCGATCGGGGTAAATTCGCGATATTCAGTATAAAGCGAGGCGATTGTTTCACCTCGTTGATCGGAAATTTCCGTCGGGATTTTGGGGCGATATTCCTCAAGCTGCCGATGATCTGGAAGATCACCCACATATTGGCCAAGGATGACCGCAGCGCCTATGCAACCTGCAATAATGAGGCCGACAACAAGATCAAACACAAAACCTAAAATCATCGTGACAGCAAATCCATCATTTATTGATGACCTTTTCTTGCCATACCAATATGGCGTCGGCCAATGCCAAAGATGTTTTGGCCCGCCAGGCAGGATCAAACAACAAATCCAAATCGCCTGGATGGGACAAAAACCCCAGCTCAACCAGAACTGCTGGCATATTATAAGCACGAAGCACCGCAAAATTCGCTTTGCGCAAGGGCCTCTCCAATATCTCGCCATGGCCGGCTACGGACATGATCATTCCTGTTGCCAATTGATCAGAAATTCGGGTGATTTTTTTTTGCATGCGTTGCGAGATGGCCTCGGCATCGCCTTTCTTCATGCCAAGTGCGTCATTTTCCTGCCTGGCAAAATCGGCGGCAAGATTGTCGGAAGCCTCTTTAGAAAGGGTGTAAATAGAGAGCCCACTCGCGGTTTTTCTGGGGGCTGTGTTCACATGAAGAGAAACCAACACATCACCACCCAATTTTTTGGCCAAAGCAACACGCTCCTGCAGACCCACATATCTGTCATCCTCACGGGTAAAGACATGATTGATGTTTCGGACGCGAAGTGCGTCACCAAGCGCTCTCGCCATGCTCAATGTGATATCTTTTTCAGCGATTAACTGCCCATCACCCAACCCAATATTTGCCCCTGGGTCACGCCCACCATGACCTGCGTCTATGACAACAACAAATTCTTCTTGCGACAAAATTGAGGGCCTTGGCTTGGGCAATATCGTGGCCGAAGCAAAAGATGCAAAACACAACAAAAAACAAAGCGTTGCGTGAAGTATAGACAGCCGGGGATTAATCAACGTATCAACAACCTACCAAGGTGTGTGGCTCATGTAGTTTCAAGAACCATCTCATCCTGGCCCCACATACCCCATTTTCCTGTGGGGATGCGATTCATTCAAGGATGGTTTGACCATGTTCCAGCTTCAACGCGCCATAAATACAAAAGACGGCCAAACACCGTCGTGGCAGCGTGGCGTTCTGGCAAACCTCCTTACCATCCAAGAGAGCCAACATGACAAAATTAATGCTTATCGACGCCTCCCATCGGGAGGAGACCCGGGTTGCTGTAACCGATGAACAACAGCTTGTAGAATTTGATATCGAAATTGCCGACCGCCAACAGGTGGCCGGCAACATTTACTTGGCAAAAGTCACAAGGGTAGAGCCGTCATTGCAGGCCGCCTTTGTGGAATATGGTGGCCAACGACACGGCTTCCTCGCCTTTAATGAGATACATCCTGATTATTACCAAATTCCTGTGGCTGACCGGGAAGCCCTGAAGGCGGAACAAGCCGCCCAGGCAAAAAAAAATGATGACGAGCCCGAGGTCAAAGAAAATGCCGATGACGTGGAAGATTTGGGTGGTGAGGATATTGTTGCGCCAAGACCGCAGCAAAAATCCCGTCAGTACAAAATTCAAGAGGTTATCAAACGCCGCCAAATCATCCTGGTGCAGGTTGTCAAAGAGGAGCGCGGTAATAAGGGTGCAGCCCTCACCACCTATCTTTCTTTGGCAGGTCGCTATTGCGTGCTCATGCCCAACACAGCAAGTGGTGGCGGCATTAGCAGAAAGATCACCAATGCGGCTGATCGGAAGCGCCTTAAGGCAATCGCCCAAGAGCTAGAGGTTCCTGATGGCATGGGCCTTATTATTCGCACCGCCGGCGCCCAGAGAACAAAGGCTGAGATCAAAAGAGATTTTGAATATCTTCTCCGTGTATGGGGCAAGGTTCGGGCAGACACTTTAGAAGCAGTTGCACCTTCTTTGGTTTTTGAAGAAGCAAGCTTGGTGAAAAAATCAATTCGCGATCTGTTCAGCAGAGATGTGGAAGCTGTCCACGTCCATGGCGAAGCGGCTTACCGCGAAGCCAAAGACTTCATGAAAATGCTGACGCCTTCCTACGCACCAAAAGTGAAGCAATATAAGGAAGCAACTCCATTATTTGCCAAACATGGTCTTGAGCAACAGCTCTCTGATCTCACCAAGGCGGAAGTTCGCTTGCCATCTGGTGGCTACTTGGTCATGAATTCTACCGAAGCATTGGTTGCGGTTGATGTGAACTCCGGGAAATCCACCCGGGAGCATTCCATTGAAAACACGGCCATCAAAACCAACCTCGAGGCCGCTGATGAGGTCGCACGGCAGTTGCGTCTTCGGGATCTTGGCGGTTTGGTTGTTATCGACTTTATCGACATGGACGAAGCTCGCAACAACAGGCAGGTCGAAAAACGATTAAAAGATGCGCTCAAAAACGACCGCGCGCGCATTCAAGTTGGAAAAATAAGTAATTTTGGCCTTCTTGAAATGTCCCGCCAGCGGCTACGTCCATCCATGGTCGAAGTCGCATTCACACAATGCCCAATATGCTTGGGGCAAGGCATTATCAGAAATATTGAATCCCTCGCGCTCGAAGTTTTGCGCCTTTTGGAGAGTCAACTTGCCACCATCAACGCGAAAGATCTTATTCTCAAGTTGCGACCGGAATTGGCCAACTTCCTCGCCAATGAAAAACGAGAGCTCATTTTTGGCCTGGAGGAACGTTATTCGATTAACCTGAGAATAGAAATCGACACCCATCTGGAAGGTGCAGGATACGAAATTTCGCTTTTTGATGAGGACGGCAAAGCGATCAACCCACCTGCCCCAACCCACCGTTCTGCCGCGCGCTCTGATCAGGATGATGATGGTGGAGACAAGCGTCGGCGCAGGCGCCGCCGCCGCAAGGATGACGTCGACGAAGCAGATGCTGGCATCAATAAGGACGATGTGGAAGCGAGCGACGCCGACGAACAGCAAAACAAGCAAGCTAGACAAGAAGCAAATGATGACGATGATGAGGACAAGCCACGTCGCCGTCGTCGCGGTCGTCGTGGTGGACGCCGTCGCAAAAAAGGAGACGGTTCAGTCATTCTCGAAACCCCTGAAAGTCTGGAAGAATTTGCTGCTGAAGAGGCGCGCATCGGTAAGTTGAACCAAGATGACATCCAGAAGACGGAAGCCTCCAATGCAGCTGAGGCGGAACAAAACATAGAACAGGTGGACGTAGATGTTTCTGCACCAACCGACCTTGCCGAGGTTACCGAAGTCACAGTGGCGGAAGAAAATGTTGTGACTGACCAACAACAATCAAGCTTGGCAACACCCCCTGCAGAGCAAGATGTTAAACCTGCCCGCCGCGGTTGGTGGAAATCTCGTTTCGGTCTTTAATTTCAATATGATCTGCTTGCCCCAAGAATCCATTGGGCAAGCAGATCAGTCCCCTGTGACACATCGTTAAAGCTGCCAGCATAAGACATCCTGAACCAACGCTGACCATTGATGGTGTCAAAATCAATTCCTGGTGTTAACGCGACCCCAACCTCTTCCAACAATCTGTATGAAAACTGTTCACTGTCATCTGCCAACGGGTGATCATGCAACCGCGCATATATGTAGAATGCACCAGCAGGTTGGCAGATTGCGATCTGTGAAATTGGCGACAGGCCGTCGAGCATGATGCGACGATTCTTTGCCATATACTCAGAGAGACCGGAAAATGCCTGTTTGTGGATAACGGCCAATTCCCCAGCAATTTGGGAAATTGTTGGTGGGCAAATATGGAAATTTTGCGCGAATGGCTCCAGCTCATCCAAGAAAGATGGCGCCGCAATCATCCATCCAATACGCCAACCTGGCATGCCAAATGACTTGGAAAAACTATTAACCACCACAATATGCTCACCCTCATCAGCGAGGGTAAAGGCATGTCCAGCATGCACAAGACTTCCATAAATTTCGTCAGAAATCAGCATGATATCGTGGGAAGCGCAGAAGTCACTTATCTGTTTCATCACGTCGTAATTTGCAAAACTGCCCGTGGGGTTGGACGGATTGGCAATCAGCAACATGTCAAATTTTTGCCGCGCATAAGCTTCTTTAACTTCATCAAGGCCACAGGCGAAATGATCTTCTTGAAGGGCAATTTGCGTTGTTGAAAGGCCAACGGCTCGGGCCATGTTTCGATAGGCAGGATAGCCAGGATTGGTAAGGGCTAGTATTTTGCCATGGCATGCGCCCCACTGAAACAGCATCTGAAACGCTGCCGATGAGCCTGTGGTTGCACCGACCCGTTGTTGGGTGATGTTGGTGCCAAAATCATGGCGGTAGAGATCAATGATTGCCTGTTTGAATTCTGGACGGCCCCATGCTGAGCTATAGCCATGAATATCAAGTTCCTGCTGACGCTCTGCCAATTCCTGAAGCAAAATTTCGGGAATTGGGAATCTTGGTTGTCCAACTTCCAGATGACAGATATTTCTGCCCGATTGCTCCAATTCATTGGCGCGCCTGAGAACATTCATCGCGCGAAATGGTTCGGGTATGCTAGGCTTAGGCATATAATTTTCCTATGTTTGACGAGGTTAATCTGGGGCGCCCGATGAACAACATCACCAAAATCTTCTTGATCCTCCTAGTCTGTTTGCCAATGACGGCCAATAGCGCCATTCGGGATGCGGAAATGGATGGGTATTTCCGTCAATTGGCGTCCCCTCTCTTCAAAGTGGCAGGGGTGACGGATGGCAAAGTGGAAGTGAATGGCCGTACCAATTGGAACGCTTTTGTGATGGCGGGCCGCATTGTTCACATGAATGCCGGTTTGATCATGGCTGCCCCAGGGCCCAATGTTTTGCGCGGTGTTCTTGCCCACGAGATTGGTCATATCGCAGCCGGTCACGTGGCCAGAAGACAAGAATTCCAGCGTGACACAAGGTTTTTATCTATTGCCGGTGCCTTACTTGGCGCGGCAGGTGGGCTGGCTGGGTCTGGTGATGTTGTTGGCTCGGGAATGATGACCGGCATGGGCCTACAAGCCTCAGCAAATCTAGCATTTTCGCGCGCTCATGAGGCTGCTGCAGACCAAGCTGGCCGCAAATTCCTAACAGAAATCGGGGAAGACCCGAAAGGTCTATCCATGTTTCTGAACATGCTCGATCGTCAGAGTGGTCGCAACAGAAACGACGTGTTGCAGTATATTTCAACCCATCCCATGACGCCCGACCGCATTGCGATGCTTGAAGGGACACCCAACCCAGAAAATCTTGTGGACTCAGATGACACCGATTTGATGACCACACACAGACGAATACAAGCAAAATTGAAGGGGTTTCTTATGGACCCCAATGCCGTGTTGCGGTCCTACGCAAATGAAGAAGACGTACCCGCACTTATGGGCAAGGCGATAGCTTATAACCGGCTTGGCAGGGGTGCAGAGCGTGATGCCATCCTCGGAAAGCTCAACCAGATAGATCCAAAAAACCCTTATAACTGGGATTTGGAGGCTGAACTCTATTACGCATCTGGTGACATCAATCGCGCATGCAAAATATATAATAAGGCGCACCAAGCTCTACGAGGCAACCCAATTATTGCCCTTGGTCAGGCCAAATGTCTTGCTCAAGCCAATATTGAACAGAAAAAATCTGCGGTCGCCCTTCTCACACGATTTGAACCTAGTCTTAATGATCTGGTGACCTATTGGACATTACTTGCACGCACCTATGACGAACTGGGCAATAGAGGGCGCGCAGAAGCTGTCACCGCAGAACTGCGCTACCGACAAGGAAAAAAAGATGATGCCTTGTGGTTTGCCAAGCGGGCCAACCAGTCCTTGACACCGGGAGACCCTTGGCACGCACGCATGCAAGATATTATTAGTGCGTTAGATCGTGGTTGAATCATCAACCACGGAAATTAATTGGAGTGGCATGATGAAGATTGGTGTCATGAATGGGCCTAATCTCGATCGCCTGGGCAAGCGGGAACCAGGAATCTATGGCCGCCAAACCCTGACTGATATCCTTGATCATTTGCGAAAGAAATCGACTTCCGCACAGGCAGAGTTGGTTGATTTTCAGTCGGCATCTGAAGGCTTGCTGGTGGACAAAATCCATGAATGGACAGATCACCATCTTGATGGCCTTCTGATCAATGCAGGCGCATTAAGCCACACGTCAATCTCACTTCATGATGCGATCAAGGCCTCATCACTTCCCGCCATTGAAGTTCACTTATCCCATGTGCATGGTCGCGAGGAATTTCGACATCATTCCATGATTGCCCCCGCCTGTGTGGGGTTCGTTTCCGGATTTGGGCCCAAAAGCTACGAATTGGCGTTAGAAGGTCTTTTGACCATGATTCAACAAAAGGACAGGACATAACATGTCAGACAAAAAGACAAAAAACCTATTGGACATGCTGGCCGATGTGCTTGATGAACGTGACCTGAGTGAAATTGAATTAGAAGACAAAGAAATGCGTGTGCGGGTCGCTCGTGAGCGAAATATTGTGGCCACCCATGCTGCACCTGCGCCACAGGCAGCTGCCCCAGTAACAACTGATCAGACGTCGCCAAAAGCCGCAGCCCCAGCCTCTGAGAACACCGTAAACTCACCCATTGTGGGCACCGTATATCTTGCACCTGAGCCCGGTGCTGCAAATTTTGTTTCCATTGGTGACCAGGTTTCCGTTGGGCAAACCTTACTTATCGTGGAGGCCATGAAGGTCATGAATCCCATCACGGCAACCCGCGCAGGTAAGGTGACAGGCATCCATGTGACCGACAGCCAGCCTGTGGAATTTGGCGCACCACTGCTTGATATCGAATGATTGGGTGATTTTTTAATGTTTGAAAAAGTGCTCATCGCCAATCGTGGTGAAATTGCCTTAAGGATTTTGCGCGCATGTCGAGAGATGGGCATCCAAACGGTCGCTGTTCATTCCACGGCGGACGAACATGCCATGCATGTGCGCCTCGCTGATGAGAGTGTTTGTATTGGTGGCCCCTCACCCGCTGACAGCTACCTGAATATCCCCAACATCATTGCCGCTTGTGAAATCACTGGTGCCGAGGCTGTTCATCCGGGTTATGGCTTTCTCTCTGAAAACCAACGTTTTGCCCATATTGTGGACGCTCATGGCATATCTTTCATCGGCCCCACGGCTGAGCATATCGGCCTCATGGGCGACAAAATCACGGCCAAACTCACAGCTGAAAAACTTGGGATTCCAACCGTTCCAGGTTCTGAGGGTGAGGTTACGGATTTTGAAACAGCCCGCTTAGAAGCAGAGCGAATTGGATTTCCACTGATCATTAAGGCTGCTGCAGGTGGCGGTGGTCGTGGGATGAAGGTTGTCCATAGCAAAGAGGGGCTCGAAGAAGCCTTCACCACAGCTCGCCGAGAAGCCCAAATGGCCTTTGGCAACGGCGCAGTTTATATGGAACGTTACCTTCAAAAACCACGCCATATAGAGATACAGGTTATTGGCGATGGTCATGGGGCTGGCATTCATCTTGGTGAACGTGATTGCTCACTGCAACGCCGCCATCAGAAAATTCTGGAAGAGGCACCATCGAGTTGTCTCAATAGCGAGGAACGTGAAAAAATTGGTTCAATCTGCGCCAACGCGATCGCCGAACTTAAATATCGAGGCGTCGGTACCATTGAATTTTTGTATGAAGATGGCGCGTTCTTCTTTATTGAAATGAACACAAGGCTTCAGGTCGAACATCCTGTTACTGAAGCTATTTACAACATCGATTTGGTGAAGGAACAAATCCGTATTGCCGCCGGACTTGGCATCAGCTTTACCCAAGATGAGCTGAGCATATCTGGCCATGCCATTGAATGCCGTATTAATGCCGAGGATCCATTCAACCTCACGCCATCACCGGGCCATGTTGATGGGTTTCATCCAGCTGGTGGATATGGGGTTCGCGTGGATTCTGCGCTTTACAGCGGTTATCATGTTCCGCCCTATTATGACAGCTTGATCGCAAAACTCATCGTGCATGGAAAAACGCGCAATGAATGCCTTTTGAGGCTGAATCGTTGCCTTCATGAATTTGTTGTTTCCGGCATCAGCACAAATATCTCGTTGTTTGACGAAATCTTGAACAATCAGGATTTCCAGAATGGCCAATATGACATTCATTGGCTGACCAATTTTCTTGAAGAGCGAGGTGTTCAGTTGCAATGACTTCGGGCCAGGCAACCAGAGATGCTTTTGATATGCTTTCAGCTTATCGGCAGGGTATTTTCCCTATGGCGGAAGCAAGACATTCAGAAGAGTATGACTGGTTCACCTGCGAACGTCGTGGCCTGATTCCACTCGATGGATTTTATTGCCCGAAAAGCCTGCGCAAAATTATCCGTAAAGGCGAATATCGTATCGGTCTCAACAGCCAATTCTTACATCTTCTCGATCATTGTGCTGCCCGTGAGGACGGGACTTGGATTTCACATCGCCTCCAAAATGCCTATGACATTTTAAGAGAAATGGGTCATGGCCTCTCCGTGGAAGTATTCTATGGCGATGAATTGGTTGGTGGTCTATTTGGCGTTTCGTTAGGCGGGGCATTTTTTGGTGAAAGCATGGTGAGCTTAAAACCTGAAGCCTCAAAAATTGCGCTCGTCCATCTTGTCTTGGGCATGCGCGAGGCTGGCTATTATCTCTTGGACACGCAAACAACCACCGACCACCTCACAAGATTTGGCCAGATAGGTGTGCACCAAGATGATTACAAAAAGAGACTGGCCACGGCATTGCTAACGAAACCTGATGATCTGGTCTCAGCCATCACAACCACGCTACTGAACCCCGATTTAGACTCCATATCGGATAAGAGTGTGCGTTATTCCTTGCCAGAAAATACAGCCTGACCAATTAAGCTCATTAAGTCGACAGCACCTTGGGTATACTCAAATTCGTCGCCCGACTGCAGCTGTTCTTCTGAACCACCCACCTCAATGGTCAAAAAATTTCCCCCAAGCAGGCCTTCAGACGCAATTTTAAGGGTGGAATCATTGGGGATTACCAAAGTGTCTGTCATCTCCATGCTGATTTCAGCAAAATAGGTTTTGGGGTCCAGAGCAACCGAGGTCACATAACCCACTTTTACACCTGCCATGCGCACGTCCGTGCCCGCACGAATGGCACCTGCATCAGCAACTTTGGCGGTCAAGGAAATACGATCGCCCGCCACGCTATCAACCGACGAGCTGGCTTCGTAAACAAAAAGCCCTGCGGCGAGAATAACAACAAGGCCAACAACTACTTCAACAACAGAATATTTCATTATTCGGGCCTCCAAGCCTCATAGGTGGGACGCGATTCTGGTTGCTGATCGCCATATAAGGATCCCTGGGGGTGATAGGCTTCGGGTGTGCCAGTGAGATTTGGTACATGCTCCTGTTCCCAACCCTGCTTTGGAAGTGGTGAATCAGTTGGGAGCTCATCAACAAGTCCATGCAACCATGCATGCCAATCCGCAGGCACGCGGCTGGCCTCACTCAAGCCGTTATATATGACCCAACGGCGGTCTCTGTCGCGATTCAGGTAATAGATATTTCCTTGATCATCACGACCAACTTCCTCGCCATACCGACGCGTAAACCACCACGTGCCCACGGTGAGTCCATTCCACCAAGTAAAAATCATTGAAAGAGGATTCTGCGACATTTTCGGGTCCATCACTATCTATGATGCTGATTGTTAGCGGATTTTTTGATTGAAGGCCATGATTCTTCGCAACACAATATATTGTTTATTTAAACGTTTGGCATATACTAGATGTTGATCGACCAAGAATGATCTGCTACTTTTCTTGTCTGCAAAAAATTCTGGCAGAATTATTGGCCATTGCAAATTATTTTCTGTCGCAACCGCGACCCATAACAACTTTGACGAGGTGAAACATGAAGTTCGAACGGCGTTATACCCAGGCGGGTCGGGATCCCTATGCAAGCATAGAGTTTCGCAAAACCACAAGTGAAATCCGCAACCCAGACGGGTCTATCGTCTTTCAGCTCAAGGATATCGAGGTCCCAGCATCCTGGTCACAGGTGGCGGGCGATATCATTGCACAAAAATATTTTCGCAAAGCCGGCGTTCCGTCAAAGTTGGTGCGGGTAGAAGAAAATTCCGTTCCTAGCTTTCTGTGGCGTTCTAAGGCCGACGATAAGGCATTAGAAAAATTACCTGATGATGAGCGCACTGGCTCAGAAATGAGCGCCAAGCAGGTTTTTGACCGTCTCGCAGGCACCTGGACTTACTGGGGTTGGAAAGGTGGTTATTTCTCGTCGGAGGAAGACGCCCAGACCTATTTCGATGAGATGCGTTACATGCTGGCAACCCAGCGCGTCGCCCCGAATTCACCACAATGGTTCAACACCGGCCTTCATTGGGCCTATGGCATTGATGGCCCTGGTCAGGGCCACCATTACGTGGATTTTGAAACCAAAAAGCTAACCAAATCAAAATCTGCCTATGAACATCCCCAGCCTCACGCTTGCTTCATTCAGTCGGTAAGTGACGACCTCGTTAATGAGGGTGGCATCATGGACCTTTGGACCCGTGAAGCACGTTTGTTTAAATATGGCTCTGGCACAGGGTCTAACTTCTCGGACCTCAGGGGTGAAAGTGAACCATTATCTGGTGGCGGTCGTTCCTCTGGACTCATGAGCTTCTTGCGTATTGGCGATCGCGCGGCCGGTGCCATCAAGTCAGGCGGAACCACACGTCGCGCGGCCAAAATGGTCGTTGTTGATATTGACCATCCTGATATCGAAGCCTTCATTGATTGGAAGGTTATCGAAGAAGAAAAAGTTGCCGCTTTGGTAACTGGTTCTAAGATCATGGCCGAAAAATTGAAGCCGGTCTTTCAGGCCTGCATCAATTGCGAAGCCGATGGTGACGATTGCTTTGACCTGAAAAAGAACCCACGGCTCAAGCAAGCTGCCCGTGATGCTCGCAAGAGCTTAATCCCAGAAGCATACATCATGCGCATCGTGGAGTTGGCGCGCCAGGGTTTCCGTGACATCGAATTCCGCACCTACAACACCGATTGGGACTCTGAAGCTTACGGCACCGTTTCTGGCCAGAATTCCAACAATTCCATCCGTGTGACCGACGAATTCCTTCATGCGGTGGAAGAAGGTGGTAGCTGGGCCCTTCGCGGACGCACCAGCAACAAAGTTGTCAAAGAAGTTGATGCCCGCAAACTTTGGGACCAAGTTGGTCGTGCCGCATGGGCATGTGCTGACCCAGGCATCCAATTCCACACCACCATCAATGACTGGCATACATGCCCTAATGATGGTCAGATCCGGGCTTCCAACCCCTGCTCCGAGTATATGTTCCTCGATGACACCGCCTGCAATTTGGCATCGGTCAACCTGGACAAGTACTTGCAGGCTAATGGTGAGTTCGACGTGGACGGCTTCACCCATACGGTGCGCCTGTGGACCTTGGCATTGGAAATCTCTGTGCTGATGGCACAATTCCCATCCAAACAGATTGCAAAACTCTCCTACGAATTCCGGACCTTGGGTCTTGGCTATGCAAACCTCGGCGGTTTGTTGATGCAAAGCGCCTTGGGTTATGATTCCAATGAGGGCCGCGCCTATTGTGGTGCCATCACTGCCTTGCTCACCGGTGTTTCCTATGCAACGTCGGCCGAGATCGCATCTGAGTTGGGTGCATTCCCGGGTTATGCACGCAACAGCGAGCATATGCTTCGTGTCATTCGCAACCATCGCCGGGCTGCCTATGGTGAAATGGCCGGCTATGAGCAACTCAACACCAACCCTGTGGCCCTGGATTTGGCCAATGTGCCCCAAAAGAGCTTGTTGCATGCTGCCCAGAAGGCTTGGGATGATGCGATGGCATTGGGTGAAAAGCATGGCTTCCGTAATGCCCAGGTTTCCGTTGTTGCCCCAACAGGCACCATTGGCTTGGTGATGGATTGTGACACAACCGGTATCGAGCCAGATTTTGCCCTGGTGAAATTCAAAAAACTCGCCGGTGGTGGATACTTCAAGATCATCAACCGCTCTGTGCCCATGGCCCTGCGCAAATTGGGTTATGGCGAAAATGCCATTGCCTCCATTGAGCGCTATGCTGTTGGTCATGGTACATTAGAAGGCTGCCATGTGGTGAATCATGGTCAGCTTTTGGAGCGTGGCCTGTCCAAGGAAGCAATCGAGAAAGTTGAAGGCGGCCTCAAGGGTGCCTTTGATATCCGCTTCGTTTTCAACCGTTGGACCCTCGGCGATGATGTTATGAAGCAATTGGGCGTCACCGACGAGCAGATGAACGACCATCAATTCGATCTCCTGTCCCATATGGGTTTCAGCAAGCAGGATATTGATGAGGCAAATGCTTATGTTTGCGGCACCATGACACTTGAAGGTGCCCCTGGCCTTGATGAAGCACATTTGCCTATCTTTGATTGTGCCAACCCATGTGGCCGCATTGGTAAGAGATTCCTTTCTGCCGACAGCCATATCGACATGATGGCCGCAGCCCAATCATTCATCTCCGGTGCTATTTCAAAAACAATCAACATGCCAGCATCGGCGACCGCGGAAGAATGTAAGCAAGCTTACCTTCGTTCATGGCGCAAGGGCATTAAGGCTAATGCCCTTTATCGTGATGGTTCAAAACTGAGCCAGCCACTAAGTGCCCAGGTACTGGCGGAACTTGATGATGATGGTGACATCGAAGAAGCCATCACCAGCAACAAGCCTGCCGCCGAAAAGGCCATGATTGTTGCTGAAAAAATGGTGGAAGCCGTGCGTCATCAGCGCGAAAAACTGCCTGACCGCCGTAAAGGGTACACCCAGAAGGCCGTTGTTGGTGGACATAAGGTGTATCTCCGCACCGGTGAATATGAGAGCGGTCAGCTTGGTGAAATTTTCATCGACATGCATAAAGAAGGCGCAGCCTTCCGCTCCTTGATGAACAACTTTGCCATCGCAGTTTCTCTGGGCCTACAATATGGTGTTCCATTGGAAGAATTTGTGGATGCCTTCACATTCACACGCTTCGAGCCCGCGGGCATGGTTCAAGGCAATGACACCATCAAGAATGCAACATCGATTCTCGATTATGTCTTCCGTGAGCTGGCGGTGAGCTACCTCAGCCGTAATGACCTGGCCCATGTCGACCCAAGCACCATCTACAGCGATGGTCTTGAAGGTGGTCAGGCCAAGTCTGATGCCATGGCCGTGACCAAGCATATTTCTAAAGGGTTTACCCGCAACAGCCTTACAAGCCTCAAGGTGGTTGAGTTCTCAAGCCAAGGTGCCACGGCACTAAAGGCCGAAGAAATGGTGCAAGAAAAATTGCAGGTCGGTCAGGTCGAGGAAGCTCAGCCTGAGGAAGATAAGGCAGCCAAAATCGCCAAGGCCCGGATGCAGGGTTACGAAGGTGACAGCTGTCACGAATGTGGCAATTTCACCTTGGTGCGCAACGGAACCTGCCTCAAATGCGACACATGTGGGTCAACCAGCGGTTGCTCATAAACAAAAGGTAAAAAGATTAAAAAGGGGGCCATCAGCCCCCTTTTTTTAACTATTGGCGATATGATGCAGAATATCTTTGAGCGAGCGGATCATGGTGTAATCATCCGGTTTTGCGAGGCCATCAAACACACGATTTTGTCGATCAAGCCAAAAGGTACGAAATCCAAAGGTTGATGCACCTGTCACATCCCAGGGATTGGAAGAAACAAAGCCACGAACCAGACATTTTTCCTGGGCATGGCGGTACACGTCCATGGTGGGCTTGAAGATCCTGATTTCTTCGACGGTAATGATCCCGGTAAGCTGTTCAATAACGCCAGCATGGGTGAATGCCCGCTCCAGATACCTTTGCTCCCCATTGGATAGAATGACCGGATTAACCCCCTGCTCTTTTAGCTTCAGCAAGGTTTCGGCAACATCAGGAAATGCTTCAATTTGGGCAAAACCCTCCATGAATTCTTCCAGAAACTCTTTATGTTGGAACCCATGTTCCGCCATGGCCACTTTGACCGCATGGCGTGTCAGGTCAAAAAATGGGGCGTATTTGCCCATCATGCTGCTGTGCCAAGAATATGTGATCTGAAGCAGCCGCACCCTGGCGCCAATATCATTGGCGACGTCACCATATTTGTCAGCCAAACGGCGACCGGGACCAGACACGTCGAGCAAAGTGCCATAGGCATCAAACAAAATTGCATTGGGTATCATGGAAGAACTCCGTTTGGGTGGGTTACTTCACCCCATTATTCCTTATCTTTTGGCGCCAAGCGCAAACCCAATTCACGCAATTGTGCCATATCCACCTCGGATGGCGCACCCAGCATCAGGTCTTCCGCGCGCTGGTTCATTGGGAAAAGTGTTACTTCCCTCAAGTTGTCAACACCGGCCAACAGCATGACGATGCGATCCACACCCGGTGCAATCCCGCCATGGGGGGGCGCACCAAAACGGAAGGCATTAAGCATGCCGCCAAAACGCTCTTCCACAACTGAACTTTCATAGCCAGCGATTTCAAAGGCGCGGGTCATGATATCAGGCCGGTGGTTTCTGATGGCACCGGAAGACAGCTCAACGCCATTGCAAACAATGTCATATTGATAGCCCAGGATATCCAATGGGTCTTTTTCGTTTAATGCCTCAAGGCCACCTTGTGGCATGGAGAATGGGTTGTGAGAGAAATCCAATTTCCCGGTTTCCTCATCCTTCTCATACATGGGGAAGTCCACAATCCAACAAAAGCGGAACTCATTTTCGGCGACCATTTCCAATTCTTGGCCAATGCGTGCCCGTGCAGCACCAGCAAGCGAAACAGCAGCTGATTCATTGCCCGCCGAGAAAAACACTGCATCACCAGCATTAAGCCCACAACGCGCACACAGAAGCTTGATCATGTCGGCTGACAAAAATTTAGCAATAGGTCCTTTGCCGACGACCTGCCCCTCTTCTTCTTCCAAGGTCACATAGCCAAGCCCAGGTGCACGCATTTCTTTGCGCGCCCAATCATTCAACTTGTCAAAAAATGACCGGGGCCGTGATGCCGCACCAGGCGCTGGAATAGCACGGACAATGCCACCAGAACCGACCACGGACTGAAATGCTTTAAAAGTCACGTCTTCGCGCATGAACAAGTCGCCAACGTCACTGATTTTCAATGGAATGCGCAGGTCAGGCTTGTCACTGCCATATTCGAGCATGGCCTGGGCATAGGGAATCCTTGGAAATGGCGCGGGCGTTACCTTGCGACCTTCTGCAAACTCCTCAAAAATACCATGAATGACAGGCTCAACGGCCGCAAACACATCTTCCTGCGTGACGAAGCTCATTTCGATATCAAGCTGGTAGAATTCACCAGGCGACCGATCTGCCCTTGCATCTTCGTCACGAAAACATGGCGCGATCTGAAAGTAACGGTCAAACCCGGCCATCATAATGAGCTGCTTAAATTGCTGTGGTGCCTGGGGCAGCGCGTAGAATTGACCAGGATGCTGGCGTGACGGAACCAAAAAGTCTCGTGCACCCTCAGGTGACGATGCGGTGAGAATTGGGGTCTGGAATTCCTGAAAATTCTGCGCCGTCATTCGCCGGCGTAAGGACGCAACCACATTGTTTCGCAGCATGATGTTGCGGTGCAAGCGATCACGACGAAGGTCAAGATAACGGTATTTGAGGCGTGTTTCTTCTGGATAATCCAGCTCACCAAAAACAGGCATCGGCAATTCGTCAGCTGCAGACAATACCTCCGCCTCAGCGACCCTAATTTCAATGGCACCGGTCGGAAGATCCGCATTTACGGTTTCAGTCGTTCTCGCAACCACCTGACCATCGACGCGGATCACGCTTTCGGCCCGCAAGCGCTCCAATGACGCGAAAGCTGCGGAATCGGGGTCCAGGACCAGCTGCGTCATGCCATAATGATCACGAAGATCGACGAAGATCAGCCCACCATGGTCACGGCGACGGTGGATCCAGCCAGAAAGGCGAACCTGTTGGTCGACATGCTCAAGAGAAAGAGCGCCACAATGGTGGGTACGATATGCGTGCATGAAATAACCTCAACAAATAAAGGGGCATGGACGAATTCCACGCTCGTCGTATAACCATCAGATGATCGTTTTGACCACCCGCCCCTCACCAAGAGGCTCATGAACCATTGCCAGCCATTCGTACCATCATCAACAGCCAAGATCTTCGAACATTTATTGACAGCCTTATGGCTGAAGAATTTGTCACCATCGACACGGAATTCATTAGGGAAACAACCTATTGGCCCCATTTGTGTTTGGTTCAAATTGCCGGCAGCAACGAGGCTGTGCTTATCGACCCATTGGCACCTGGCATCGATTTGCAACCACTTAACGAGCTTTTCCAGTCCAACATTACTTGTGTTTTTCATGCCGGAAGGCAGGATCTGGATATATTTCACAAACTTTTTGATTCACTTCCCCGCCATGTTGCAGACACACAAATCATGGCCATGGTCTGCGGCCATGGTGATCAGGTTGGGTATGAACGTCTTGTTGAACATCTTTGCGATAAAAAAATCGACAAGTCCCAACGTTTTACCGACTGGGCCCGCCGCCCCTTAAATGATGCTCAGCGCCGCTATGCATTGGCTGACGTGACCCATTTGCGTGACATATACAGCAAGCTTCATGAGGAAATCACAAAGGGGAATCGTTGGGACTGGGTCTCACGCGAAAATGAAAAGCTCGTTGACCTTGCAAATTATCGCCATCAGCCTGGCGATGCCTGGCAACGGCTGCGGCTGAGAGACAGCAATGAAAAGCATCTGCCTGCCATCATGGCCTTGGCGGAATTCCGTGAAATCAAGGCCCAAGAGCGTGATGTCCCAAGAAACAGAATCTTCAAAGACGAAGCGCTTCTTCAAATTGCGATGGCACGTCCAAGGACCAAGGAAGAACTTTCCAACTTGAGGTCCCTCAAACAACAGGGTTTGGATGGGAGATTGGTTCCTGAAATTCTTGAACTAATGAATGCTGATCTTGAAAACCGCCAGGGACCGGCTTTGAAAAAAGCCCCGAAGGGCAAAAAACCAGAAACCATGATTTCGATGCTCAAGCTGCTGCTGAAGATTGCATCGGAGCAACATGGTGTCGCTGCCCGTCTTCTCGCCACGTCGGAAGAAATCGATGAATTTGCCCGAGGGCGTGCTGGCCCTGGTCCTGAAGATTGGCGCCATGAATTATTCTGGGACATGGCTGAGAAATTTCGTGCTGGTCAGCTTGGCCTCAGCTGGGATCGCAAAAAAAACGATGTGCGAATTTTTAGCCCGGAACAGAAATAATTTCTGGCTCAAGATTAAGATGACGGCTTAACTGGCCCAATCTTTTTTTAACGCCATCATTAATCAATGGGTGCTTGCCCTCGGCGACCACCAAATTGAGTTTGTCGCCGTCTCTTTCCAATTTGCCATGGGCAATCATATGCCCTGCCCCACCGGCAAAATACCAAGCCAAACGTAGCGACAAACCAACCCCTACCGATGCCTCTTCGGCATCGGGAGAGAGCACCTGAGACAATTGAAAAGGTTCGTCATTATTCAAGCCCTCATACCGATAATAAATGGCATTGGCGGCAAAATACCGGTCGAAACGGCTAATGCCTGAAAGCTCCGCATGGAGAATCTCTTGTGCTGTGTGCATGGCGCGCAAATCAGGATGTTTCCGCCAACCTGCATCTGAATAGGCCAAGGCAAGATGCGTCCCGACATTATCTTGCCCATTTAAGTTAAGATGCCCCAACCAATGGTCATAAAGTGACGTTGACGGCCGCACCCGAGAGCGGTTGGTCGCGATATCGGTGAGGATCATTTTCAAATCGTTGGGAAATAACAATCCACGCTCTTCATGGGCCACACCCTCGCGAACACCAGAAGCAGATGTGATAAATTTTGAAGGCGCAAGTTTGTTGGCAACAGCAATAAGAAGGTTGGCCGCTACGGGAAGCTGAAGACGCCTGCTTGATGACACCTTCCTAAATTCCAACTCAGCACCGTCGCGCCTTGCGATATCATGGCAAAAGCTCAGAAAATCTTCCTTTGGCTCAAATGCTTGCAGCATCTCCAGACGGTCGCCTTTTGTTTCAGCATAAGCTTTCACCAGGGAGCGCCAACTTCCGCCCACAAGGTAAAATGGTTGGCCAACAACTTTCCCCAGAAATGAAACTTCATCCAGCTTCGCCGCCAAAATCTCTGGCAATTTACCAGCCGCATGGGCGCTTGCGGAACGAAGAACCCCAAATGGCAAAGACACAGCCTGATGACACCTCCCCGAATGGAGAACAATCAATTCCAAACTGCCCCCACCAAGATCACCGACCATACCATGGGCATTTGGAAATACTGAAAGCACACCGCGACCAGCAAACATGGCCTCCTCATCACCAGAAAGAAGCCGAATATTAAGATCAAAACGATCTTCCACCTCCGCCTTTATGGCCGGACCATTTTTCGCATCCCGCAAGGCTGCGGTGGCGAAGGCACGCACATGGCTCACCTGATGCCCCTGACAAAGTCGTGTGAAACGATCCAAGGCCTGCAAGAGCCCTTCTGCACGATCTGATGGGATGTTGTCCTCGCCATCGAAGTGCCCGAGACCAACCGATACTTTTTCATTAAGCACAGAAACAAGACGGCCCGGGGCTTTTTCAAAAAGTACCAAACGAACAGTATTGGAGCCAATATCAATAACAGCAAAGCGTTCGGGCCTTCCCGTCTGGAAAAGGCTCATATTTTGTTCTGCAATGTTCAATGGTGGGCCCCCGGCAACATTCAAATTGCCGGGGGTATAACCTTATTTATCTTGCAGATCCACGCCCTGACAAACTTGGGTTTGTCATGAAGAAATGATGAAGGTTGAAACCACTTTTTGCTTCATCCTGAACCCGCATGTAACGGCCATCGGACTGAAGGATCCAAGACTGCTGGACGTCTTCCAAATTGGCCACCATGATTTGGTCCAAGATCTGCTGGTGCACGGTTTCATTCTCGATCGGGATCAGCGTTTCAACACGGCGGTTCAAGTTTCTTGGCATCCAATCGGCCGAAGAAATGTAAACCTTTGCTTTTCGAGACGGCAATTCTTCACCATTGGCGAAGCAACAAATACGTGGATGTTCAAGGAAGCGACCAACCACGGAACGAACTTCGATATTTTCCGACAAGCCCTCGATTCCAGGACGCAAGCAGCAGATCCCACGAATAATAAGTTTGGTTTTCACACCCGCTTGTGACGCACGATAAAGGGCATCGATAACGTCTGGATCGACCAACGAGTTCATCTTGACCCAGATACCACTAGGCTTACCCACCTTGGCATTGCGGATTTCCTCTTCAATATCATCGATGATGGTTGGCTTAAGGGTCACCGGCGACACTTTTGCTTTTTTCAAGTCACGCGGCTCTGCATAACCAGTGATGAAATTGAAAATGCGGGTGGCGTCCATGCCCAACACCGGGTCACAGGTGAATAGGGACAAGTCCGTATAAATCTTTGCCGTGATGGGATGATAATTGCCGGTGCCAAAATGCGAATATGTCCGCAATTCACCATCTTCCTTGCGAACAACAATGGATATTTTGGCGTGGGTTTTTAAATCCACAAAACCATAAACAACCTGAACACCAGCACGTTCCAGATCACGCGCCCAACGAATATTGGCTTCTTCATCAAAACGCGCTTTCAGTTCCACTAGGGCCGTCACGGCTTTGCCAGCTTCGGCTGCCTCAGCCAATGCTTTCACAATCGAGGAATTGGATGAGGTGCGGTATAGGGTCTGTTTGATGGCCACCACATCCGGGTCCTGGGCCGCCTGACGCAAGAATTGCACCACCACGTCAAAAGACTCATAGGGGTGGTGAACAACAATATCCTTGGCGCGGATGGCAGCGAAACAATCGCCCCCGTGGTCCCTGATCCGCTCAGGAAAACGGGGGTTATACGGGGGGAATTTTAATTCCGGCTTATCATCAACAATCAATGCCTTAATATCCACCACACCGATAATGCCAGGCATCACGCGAACTTCTTGCTCGGGGATTGCAAGTTCCATGCGCACAAGGTCGCGAAGATCGTCAGGCATCTTGGATTCAACTTCAAGGCGAATAACGTCACCTTTACGGCGGCGCTTCAATGCTGATTCAAACATGCGCACGAGATCTTCGGCTTCTTCCTCGATTTCAATATCGCTGTCGCGAAGCACACGGAAACAGCCGCTATCTACCACTTCATGGCCTGGGAAAAGGCAATCAAGCTGCATTCTCATGACGGTTTCCAACTTAAGGAAACGGATCATGCCATCTTTGTCCGACAAGCGAACAAAACGCGGCAATGATGCAGGAACCGGAACAAGTGCTGAGAGTGTTTCACCATCCATGCGGCGACGTAGCTTCAAAGCAAGGGCAATGCCCAGATTTGGAATGAATGGGAATGGATGTGCAGGGTCAATTGCCAGTGGTGTGAGCACCGGGAAGAATTTGGACATGAACAAATCATGGACGAAGCCTTTGTCTTCCTCATCGACTTCTGCCTCGGTGAGAACAGCAATGCCATGATCGCGTAACTCATCGTGAAAGGAGGCCCAACGACGCTGCTGATGGTCGACCAATTCATCGGCAAGTGCATGGATTTTTTCCAATTGCTGGGCCGGTGTTAGGCCATCTTGGCTCACTGCTTCGATACCGGCACGTACCATTCCATAAAGGCCAGCCACACGCACAGAAAAGAATTCATCCACGTTGGAACCTGAGATAGAGAGAAAGCGAACGCGCTCCAAAAATGGATGGTTCACGTTTTCGCTTTCCTCCAGCACGCGGCGATTGAATTCCAACCAACTTAGCTCGCGGTTAAAAAAACGCTGGGGCGATCCGATCAATTCGTGGGCCATGGTTAATCCTAATTTGTTTAAAATTATTCTTTCTTAAAGAAGCTTTGTGACAGTTATGAAACAATTTTTTCCAGCACGAGATGAAAAAGTTTCCTGTTTGGTGTTATTTTCTGTTCAAACAAAATGTTTTTCATCAGTTCGGCGGCATTGATAACATCGTAGGGTGTTCTTGGAAGCCGATGGATCAAAAATTGCAAATCGTCACTTGTTAACTTGATGCCATGAATAAGCAAGTGCCTCTCAAATATGGTTGTTAGCACCTCATCTCCGGGATGTGGAAGCAACAGATGAATGCCCGCAGACAGTCGCGAGCGCACATCGGGAAGTTTCAACAGCGCATCAGTTTGCGTTGGGGTGGACAGAACGAACATGCGATGATCCGCTTGCCAAGCTCGGTTGATCACATGGAACAGGGCTTCTGCATCACCATGCATACCTGCATCAAAGACCATGTTGCCCCATCGTTCCATTGGCACGTTCTTTTCCCGAAGCCAGGCTGTCACAAGATGGGTCTTACCGCAGCCATGACCACCTTCTAGATGAACAAGGCCATATGGCTCCGTCGGCTCTGCACGAAGCTGACGCACCAAACCAACGGTGGTGATGTCGGTGGCAAAACTTGAAAAATCCATGGGAAGACGATGAGAAAAATCCATGAATTCTTGTTTGGGTGACATCATACCTCTTCGTACTTTCCAAAAAAGCAAAGCTTCACT
>AACY020370749.1_pt1 | contig 64417 bp, 58 predicted proteins | sample 267378 | NCBI WGS metagenome assembly AACY02 (sample SAMN02954345, study PRJNA13694) | marine metagenome | biome: aquatic; feature: ocean; material: water; isolation source: isolated as part of a large dataset composed predominantly from surface... | reverse complement strand
CTCTGGTCCGCTCTTATCCAAAAATCTGGATGCGCTATCGGACTGCGCTAATCACCGAGATGTTAAATGAAATGGGGTGACTGATGGGGCTCGAACCCACGACAACCGGAATCACAATCCGGGACTCTACCAACTGAGCTACAATCACCACTGAATTTCACTTTACTGCTAACCTCAAGCTCACAACTCATTCGGAGAGATGGTGCGCCCAAAAGGATTCGAACCTTCGGCCTCACCCTCCGGAGGGGTGCGCTCTATCCAGCTGAGCTATGGGCGCTCGCCTTGGTTAGCGCCGCATATAGTATGGACAAATAGCCTTTGAGTCTATAGCTGTTTTGCACTTTTTTTACTGACTGCTCAAGTTTTGATACATTAGCATGCTTTTTCAGCGAAAACACAGTTAAAATATGACTTGGATGTTACGGTATTTCGTGCTAATTATAACGTTTGGCAACAATTAACGCAGAACTGATTAGTGAGTATCATGTTTAGGGATGAAGATGAAACTACCCAACCTCGAGCTCCTGAGCTTGAACGCTTAAAAAAAAGACTTAATCGCCTTAAATATTTGGCGCATAAGTACAAGCGGGCGGAGATCGTTCAAAATGCGTTACTCGAATTATCCCATATTGCCACTCAGGTTCCTTCCCTCGAAGAATTCTATTTAGGGGTTCACCACCACCTAAAAAAGCTTATTTCTGCTGATAATTTTTTTATCGCTACTCTCGATATCAATACCAACACTATTTCGGTTCCCTTCTTTGCCGATGAAAAAGATGCCCATCCTGCCCAGCTTTATCCCGAGCAATCCCTATCAACGCTGTTGCAACAAGGATTAACTGGTTACGTTTTTCGCACAGGAAAAACCCTACTATGCGATGAATCCAAGGTTGAAGAGCTGGTCGAAGCAGAGGAAATCGTCAATTTAGGTTCTCCTTGCCACCTTTGGCTTGGAGTGCCCATCAAGCATGAAGGCATAGTCACTGCCGTACTGGTAGTACAAACCTATGATACTAATGTCAGTTATGGCGATATCGAGGTCGAGTTAATGACCTTTATTTGTCACCATATTGCTGGCGTGATGGAAAGACTTAAGCACCAAGAACAGCTAGAGCAAGCAATACAACAACGAACTAAAGAGCTTAGCCAAGCCTATGACAAGCTCAAGCAAGAAGTGTATGAAAGACGCAGAGCCGAGCGGCTGCAAAAATCCTTATTTGAAATAGCAGAACTAGCAAGCTCTAGTTCAGATAATCCTGAATTTTATGCACAGCTACATAATGTGATTCGGCACCTTATTCCTGCCAATAACTGTTACATCGCACTGCTAAATGAACAAGGTACCCACTTAACCTTCCCGTTTTACGTTTCCCAATTAGGTAACCAACACCCTGGGACTCGGCCATTACAGGATGGGCTTACGGAGTATGTGCTCAAACACAAACGTCCACTACTGCTAGACCAGAATGATATTCATGGTTTGATTGCCTCAAAAGAAATTTACGCTAAGGCACCCGCACTTAATCACACTCAAACAATGCATCAATGGATAGGTATCCCACTGTTTATCCATGATGTAGTACGAGGTGCGCTAACCATTTATAGCTTTAGCATGACCCAAAACTACCAAACGAAAGACTTGGAGTTACTCACCTTTGTGTCACAACATATCGGTGCTGCTATCGAGAAAAAACTCGCTGCAGAGTCATTACGCCGCAGCTATGAAGAACTAGAGGAAAAGGTTGCAGCTCGTACAACTGCACTCGCTGAGCTCAATAAGGACCTAGAGAAAGAGATCCGTCAGCGCCGTAATATGGAAGCTAAACTCGTCCATGATGCCAAACACGATGCGCTCACAGGATTGCCCAATCGTGCGATGTTTATGGAGCGTCTCAATCAGGCTATCAAACATGTTCGCCGCCATAGCCTAGAACAGTTTGCCCTGCTGTTTATCGACCTCGACCGCTTTAAGCAGATTAACGATACTATGGGACATTTGGAGGGCGATAGATTCTTAATTGAAACCGCCACTCGCTTACGCGGCTGCATCCGTAGCAACGATACCTTGGCAAGACTCGGTGGTGATGAGTTTGTTATCCTGCTCGATACCATCAACGGCATCAACGATGCCCGTGATGTGGCCGAACGAGTCATTCAAAAAGTCTCACAATCCTACAAATTAGGGACAATCGAGTTTCACTCAGGTGCCAGTATCGGCATAACCATTAGTGGTAATAAGTTAGATACCAGTGAATCGATGCTACGTAATGCCGACACCGCAATGTACCAAGCCAAGGCGAATGGCAAAGGTTGTTATGTCATTTTTGACGATAGCGCGTCACAGCAAAAAATCCAGGATATTGCCTTCGAGAATGATTTTAAACAGGCGCTGCAAGCAGAGGAGTTACAACTCAATCTTCTCCCAATTGTTGATTTACAGACTCTACAACCCCATGCTTTTGAGTGTCGATTAATTTGGGAGCATCCCGTATGGGGAAGTATTCCGCACGAAGTTTTAAGCCAATTAGCTGAGCAAGCTAACCTCATGGTTGAGTTGGATAAGTATGCAATTAACTTACTGAATAAGCATTATCACCAGCTCGTTGTGAGCCATGGAGATAACCTTGATTTACACCTTATGCTTTCCAGTCAACATCTTAAACACAAGCATGTACTTCGTGGTCTTAAAAATGCGCTCAAACAAACTCAGCTTCCTCTCCCGCAGCTATGGTTATTTTTTAATGAAAAAGCCTTAGTTCAAGAAACAGAGAACCACATAAGCGGCTTTGAATTATTAAATAAGCAGGGGGTTAACTTAGGGATTAGCCACTACGGAAGCGGCCACAGTGCGTTAAACAGTTTGTTATTCCTCCCTGTAAAAGGCTTAAAGCTTGATGCGAATATCACGAAACAACTGCAAGATGAACAACACATAAAGCTGATGTCTGCCTATCAAAAGGCGGCCTCAACCTTAAACTTACAAACCTTTGTTGACGGACTTCAGTACCCTGAGCAAATCAATATATTCAATGCACTAGGTTATCGCTTCGGCCAGGGTAGTGCCATAGCCCACCCTTTTACCTTAGTGGAAACCCTGCAACAGGTTTGCGCCTAAAACTGCAATTACATGATTAATTAAGACTTCTTAAACATATCTCTTAAATTCGAGATATGGCTACGCCCGGTCTGCATTCGCTCTTGCTCTGTTTGCTGTGGCTTACGGTTTTCCCAAATAAGGTCATCCTGCGGTAACTCATGCAGAAAGCGGCTCGGCTCGCAGCGCATAGTTTCACCAAACTGGCGACGCTCACGACAGAGGGTGAACCATAGCTCACGTTGTGCCCGCGTTATCCCCACATAGGCAAGACGACGTTCTTCATCAACATTATCTTCATCTATGCTGGTTTGATGCGGTAGAATGCGCTCCTCAACCCCCACCATAAACACGAAGGGGAATTCCAGCCCTTTAGAGGCATGCAGCGTCATTAATTGCACCTGATCGCCGCCTTCATCTTCGCTGTTACGCTCCATCATATCTCTAAGCGTTAGGCGGTTAACCACTTCGGGCAAGGTCATAGGTTCATCTAATTCATCCCCAGAGAGCATTTCCGTCACCCAGCGATACAACTCGGAGATGTTTTTCATCCGCATTTCGGCGGCCTTCGCACTGGTACTGGTCTCGTATAAATAGTCTTCGTAATTAATCTTACGGATCAATTGTTTTACGGCTTCAACCGGTTCTCCCCGCTCGGCATGCTCGCCCGTATCGACAATAAAGCGGCCAAATTGATACAAGGCTGACATGGCATTAGGTGGTAAATGATGATTCAGCTCAGGATCAAAAATCGCCTCGAACATGGAGATATGTTTCTCGTTGGCAAAGTTACCCAAACGCTCCAAGGTGGATGGACCAATACCCCGTTTAGGTAAGTTAACCACCCGCAAAAAGGCGTTATCATCGTCAGGATTTACCACCAGTTTAAGGTAGCCCATGATGTCTTTAATCTCGGCACGGGCGAAAAACGAAGTGCCGCCGCTTAGCTTGTAAGGGATACGGTTCGTCATCAACGCCCGCTCAAGTAGGCGAGACTGGTGGTTACCGCGATACAGAATTGCGTAATCACCAAATTGGGTACGGCCGACAAATTTGTGGCGAATGATTTCGGCGACCACACGCTCGGCTTCTTGTTCCTCATTGGCGGCAAACAGCACCCGCATCGGCTCGCCGTAGGCTAATTCGCTAAATAACGACTTATCATACACATGGGGATTGTTGGCGATAAGGATGTTAGCCGCCCGCAAAATGCGTTGGCTAGAACGATAATTTTGCTCGAGTTTAATCAACTTAAGCTTTGGGAAGTCTTTACCCAACAACACTAAGTTCTGCGGCTTAGCACCGCGCCAAGAATAGATAGACTGGTCATCGTCACCCACTACGGTAAATCGCGCGCGCTCGCCCACCAGTAACTTGACCATTTCATATTGGGAGGTGTTGGTATCCTGATACTCGTCCACCAGCAGGTATTGGATCTTGGTTTGCCAGCGCGTACGCACTTCTTCATGATGGCGTAACAATAGGGTTGGCAGCAGAATTAAGTCATCAAAATCCAAAGCGTTGTAGGCTTTCATATGCTGGGCATAACGCTGATACAACAGGGCGAACAACTGCTGCTGTTCATCCTTTGCCAGCTTGCGCGCTTGGTCGGGAATAATCAGCCCGCCCTTCCAATTGGAGATGCTGCTTGCCAAGGCTTTGAGTAAATCTTTATCTTCCTGTAATTCTTTTTGAGTCAGCTCTTTAAGGAGCGCAAGCGTATCTTGGTCATCGAATAACGAGAACCCAGGCTTTAAACCCAACACTTTATGCTCACGTTTTACAATCTCAAGACCTAAGGTATGGAAGGTCGAAATCCATAAACCTCTAGCCTCTTTACGCCCCATAGACTGTGCGACCCGCTCCTTCATCTCGCGCGCCGCTTTGTTGGTAAACGTCACTGCGGCGATATTGCGGGCATTGTAGCCACACTTTTGCACTAGATAGGCAATCTTGTTGATAATTACCCGCGTTTTGCCACTGCCCGCGCCCGCTAATACTAAGCAAGGCCCAGAAACATAATGAACGGCATCATTTTGGGCAGGATTGAGTTTCATCGTCGCGCAATATCCAAACAAGTCTTCAGAAGGGGGATGGGATCATAGCAGAAGCGAAGGTTTTAAGGCCAACAAATCCCCAGATATCAATTGAGCAAACAATAGAAAATGACTCGTCTCTTCAAATGAACAAGCATTTGAATATGACATCCTAAAAACCAGTCAAATATGCTGCAATCAGTGTGCAGGCAAGCTTATTACAAAATAACTTTCTTAAATCACACTTTTGCCATTTTTTGAGCTAATTTGTTGCTAAGGTTGATAATACGCAGTAGAATTTCTCATGAATGAACGTTCATTCATAGATGTCGATATCGGAAAGCAGAATGGATAACAAACGTGACTTAATACTTCGCTCCGCCGAAAAAATCATTGCGACAGCAGGCTTACATAACCTTTCAATGCAAAAACTCGCAATAGATGCAGGCGTTGCCGCAGGTACGATCTACCGCTACTTCAAAGATAAAGAAGATTTGATCATTGAACTGCGTAAAGACGTATTACAACAAATTGCCAGCAAGTTGCTTGAAAACATTAATGAAGGCAGCTTTGACGAAAAATTTCGCCGCCTATGGTTCAAGATTGTTGAACTGGGTCGTGAACAATCCCATGCAAATTTGAGTTTTGCTCAGTATTCCCACCTCCCAGGGGTAGATGCACCTGAGCACCAAGCATTTGAAAGAGAAATATTTCAACCGCTACACCAATTATTTGAGCAGGCAAAAAACCAAGGAATGATTCAAAAGCTTGATAATACCTTGTTGTTTTCTATCGCCTTTGAGCCGGCTATCGCTATAGGCAAACGCCTACGGCGAGGCCATTTGGAATGTACAGAAAATGAAATCCGGCGGGCATGTGAATTATGCCTAAAGGCCATTTCAATCAATCTTCAACTTTAACTCTAGGAATCTTTAGCACCATGAAAAAATGGACTCTAAGTATGCTAGCGATCGCTGTACTTGCCTTTGGCTCAGTGATCGGCTTTAACCTGATGGTAAAAAATAAAATCGCCGAGGCGATCGCCAATATGCCAGAGGCTGAGTTTCCTGTAACAGCCATGACATTAGATATGCAAAAGTGGCAACCCACAATTGATGCGATTGGCTTTGTTGAGCCGCATCAAGGGGTGACCATCTCCAACGAATTAGCAGGACGCGTCACCAGCATTAATTTTGAAAACGGTAGCCGAGTGGAAAAAGGCCAACTACTGGCCGAACTCGATGCCAAAGTGGAAAGAGCCAACCTTAAAAGCAAAATGGTACAACTGCCCGCCGCTGAGGCCGACTTCAAACGCCTTACAAAACTCTATGCGCAAAAGTCAGTCTCTAAACAGGATTTAGACAATAGTGAATCTAAATACCTGGCCTTACAGGCGGATATTGAAAGTTTAAAAGCCACTATCGAGCGCCGTGAAATCAGTGCGCCTTTCAGTGGTTTAGTGGGTATTCGTAACATTAACTTAGGTGAATATCTTCAGCCTGGTACCGATATTGTGCGTCTCGAAGATATCAGCACAATGAAAATCCGCTTCACTATTCCGCAAACCCAATTACCTCGTATTGCCGTAGGCCAAAAAATCCATGTGTTTGTGGACTCTTATCCTGAGCAACCTTTTGAAGGTGAAATTGCTGCGATTGAACCCGCCGTGTTTTACCAAAGCGGTCTGATCCAAGTGCAAGCACGCATTCCTAACGATAACGCCAAACTGCGTAGCGGGATGTTTGCCCGAGTATCCATCCTATTGCCAGAACTGAACGATCAGTTTGTACTGCCACAAACCGCCATCAACTTTACCCTTTATGGTAACTCTATTTACCTCATCAAAGAGGTCGAAGAAAACGGTAAAAAGCTGGCTAGAGTCGAGCAAATCAACCTGACGGTATTAGAGCGTAACGGCAATAACGCGCTGGTGAGTGGCGCGTTAAAAGCGGGAGATCGTATTGTCACCTCAGGCCAAATTCGCCTCAGTAACAACAGTAAAGTGACAGTGGTTGAAGACCAAGCCCTGACCCACTCCGACACTATGCCAAAGCTGTAATAGGAGCAAGATAATGCGCTTTACAGATATCTTTATTAGGCGACCCGTACTCGCCGCCTCAATCAGCTTTCTCTTGCTGCTGTTAGGCTTTAATGCCCTCAATAGCATGCAAGTGCGTGAATATCCGAAGATGACGAATACCGTAGTCACGGTATCGACCAGTTATTACGGCGCGGATGCAAATCTAATCCAAGGTTTTATTACACAACCGTTAGAGCAAGCGCTAGCGCAGGCCGATAACGTTGACTTTATGACCTCAGAGAGCTTTCTCGGCACCTCGAAAATTTCGGTGTATATGAAGCTCAATACCGATCCGAATGGCGCCTTGGCCGATATTCTCGCCAAAGTAAACTCGGTGAGATCGCAATTGCCCAAAGAGGCTGAAGATCCCAGTGTTGAAATGTCCACTGGCTCGCAAACCTCTGTACTGTATATTTCATTTTTTAGTGACCAGATTAACTCAAGCCAGCTAACGGATTACCTTGAGCGTGTCGTCAAACCCCAGCTCTTTACCATTGACGGCGTTGCTAAGGTGAATTTATACGGTGGTATTAAATACGCCATGCGTATTTGGCTCGATCCGGCCAGAATGGGGGCGTTTAACCTCTCCTCCAGCGATGTAATGCAAGTATTGCAGGCGAACAACTACCAGTCAGCGGTGGGTCAAACCAACAGTGTTTACACCCTTTTTAACGGTACCGCAGACACCCAGGTTGCTACCATCGAAGAGTTAAAACGCTTAGTGATCGGCAGTAAAGATGGTTTAGTCGTCCGTCTCGGTGATATTGCCGATGTCAGCCTCGAAAAGAGCCATGATATCTACCGCGCCTTAGCCAATGGCAAAGAAGCCGTGGTCATCGGCCTTGATGTCACGCCAACGGCTAACCCGCTTACCGTCGCGGCAGATACCCGCGCCCTGTTACCTGAAATTGAGCGTAACTTACCGCCATCCATTGAATCGAGCATTCTGTACGACTCCTCACTCGCAATTGATGAATCGATTAAAGAAGTGGTTAAAACCATTGGAGAAGCCGCGATTATTGTTATCGTGGTGATCACTCTCTTCTTAGGTTCGCTTCGCGCCGTGGTGATCCCGATTGTGACCATTCCGCTCTCGCTGATTGGGGTTGCCATCATCATGCAGATGTTTGGTTTTACGCTCAATCTCATGACCCTACTGGCCATGGTGCTCGCCATTGGTTTGGTGGTTGACGATGCGATTGTGGTGGTTGAAAACGTCGACAGACATATTAAGCTGGGTGAGTCACCCTTTAGAGCCGCGATTATCGGTACCCGCGAAATCGCGGTGCCAGTGATCTCCATGACCATTACCCTCGCCGCGGTTTATGCGCCGATTGCCTTAATGGGCGGGATCACCGGCTCATTATTTAAGGAGTTTGCCCTTACACTCGCAGGTTCTGTGTTTATCTCGGGCATAGTGGCACTGACACTGTCACCCATGATGTGTGCCAAAATACTCAAACCCCATACCGCACCTAATCGGTTCGAAATGGGAGTCGAAAACTTCCTCACGGGCCTGACTCGCCGTTACAGCAACATGCTAGATGCGGTGATGTTACATCGCCCAGTGATCGTCGCCTTTGCAATTATCGTGTTCGCTTCACTACCAGTGTTGTTTAAGTTTATCCCGTCAGAACTGGCGCCCAACGAAGACAAAGGCGTAGTAATGATGATGGGCACGGCACCTTCGACTGCTAACTTGGACTACATCCAAGCCAATATGGGCTTAGTCACGGATATGATTAAGGCACAGCCTGAATCAGCCGCGTCACTCGCCTTTGTGGGCGTACCAAGTTCCAGCCAAGCCTTCGGGATCGCGCCATTAGTGCCTTGGAGTGAACGGGATAAGAGCCAAAAACAAATGCAGGAGTTTTTTGCTAAAGAAGTAAAACACATTCCTGGAATGGCGATTACCACCTTCCAAATGCCAGAGCTGCCTGGGGCGTCAAGTGGTTTACCGATTCAGTTTGTGATTACTACATCAAACTCCTTCGCCAGCCTCTTCCAAATCGGTACAGGCGTACTGGAAAAGGTGCAAAAGAGTCCCTTGTTTGTGTACTCAGAAATCAACCTTAAATTCGATTCAGGCACCATGAAACTGCATATCAAGCGTGACTTAGCCGGGACCTACGGCGTGACCATGCAAGATATCGGGATCACACTCGCCACCATGATGAGCGATGGCTATGTGAATCGCATTAACTTGGATGGTCGCTCCTACGAAGTGATCCCACAGGTAGAGCGTAAACTGCGCGCCAATCCTGAGTCGCTGGCTAATTACTATGTCAAAGCCGCCGATGGTAAATCCATTCCGCTATCCAGCTTGGTTGATATTGAAATGGTGGCCGAGCCTCGCTCACTGCCGCACTTTAACCAAATGAATGCCTTAACTGTGGGGGGTGTCGCCGCGCCAGGCGTAGCCATTGGAGATGCCATCAGCTTTTTGCAAAATATTGGCGATAACGAGTTACCTAAGGGTTATAGCTACGACTTCCTCGGTGAGGCACGTCAGTTTGTCACTGAAGGTTCGGCACTTTATGCCACTTTCTTGCTGGCAATTGCGATTATCTTCTTAGTACTCGCCAGCCAGTTTGAAAGCCTTAAAGACCCATTAGTCATCTTGGTATCTGTACCGCTGGCGATTAGCGGCGCCTTGATTGTACTCGGGTGGACCCATGTGTTTGGCTTAGCCAAAATCAATATCTACACCCAGGTAGGATTAATTACCTTAGTGGGTCTTATCACTAAACACGGGATCTTGATGTGCGAAGTGGCCAAAGAGGAACAACTCCACCGTGGGCTATCTAAACTTGAGGCGATTAAACTGGCGGCAACCATCCGCTTACGCCCGATTTTAATGACCACAGCAGCGATGATTGCGGGTCTGTTACCGCTATTGTTTGCTTCCGGCGCAGGTGCGGTAGCACGCTTTAATATCGGTATTGTGATTGTCGCAGGTTTATCAATTGGGACCATTTTCACCCTGTTTGTATTACCGGTGATTTATACCTATCTTGCTGAAAAACATGAGCCTTTGCCCGTGTTTGACGAAGATACCGACGGGCTAGCCCACAACAGCTAACCGCATCCAAGTAAAACCTACGTCCCTTAAGACGTAGGTTTTACAAGGCGGTTTTCTTTTGAAAGCCAACGTACTAGGTTACAATCCTCCCATTCAGTAAAGAGGCGGACAAGAAGATGATCAATCCAAAGAAAATCGAAGAAATGGCGAAGCAACTGAGCGATAGCCTGCCCAGCGGTCTTAAGCAATTTGCCGGCGAATTTGAAGAGCGCAGCAAGCAAGTGCTGCAAAATCAATTGCTCAAGTTGGATATGGTGTCCCGTGAGGAGTTTGAAGTACAGCAGCATGTATTACTGAAAACCCGCGAGAAATTAGAAGCCCTGCAAGCACAAGTGAATGAGCTTGAGAAAAAGCTAAACGCCGCGGACTAACTTATAATGCCTGTTTGAAAGAGCACAGTTAGCGATAGCGCAGCTGTGCTTTTTTGTTTTAACACTTCAAGCATTGAGTCACTTAGGGAAATAATGCAACAACTCGCCAGCTACATCCTTGCTATTCAAGGCTATCCTAGCCCAGTTTCAGTGGTGAGCCACACCCAAGAGCAGCAAAGTTATCGAGACGATAATGCTGAAATGTGTGAATCTTTGACCTTATATCACTTCGACAACGGGGTTGTGGTCAGTCTGTTAAGCGAGCAAGATAAACAGGCTGATGAGCCAAACGCGGTTTGTGAGGATTATTGGTTGAGTTATCGAGTCGTCACCGCCAATATCGCGATTTCGCCGCAGCAAAAGTCCTTTAGCAATCTCTGCCAACAAGGCTTTTGGCTTAAGATGCAGCAAGGGCTTAACGAGTAAGAATAGCCGTCGGCGCTAAGACCTAGCGCCAGAGTTCGAATCGTTAGGGAAGAAAGCCATGGATATCGCAAGCACCACTTTTAATCAGGACTATCTGCTTTGGGGATTATTGCTCCTTGGCGGCCTGCCACTGCTCAGCTATCCCTTTGTAGTCCTCGCCAGCCTGATGGGACTTGCCAGCCGAACCACGATTAACGTGCACTGGTTTTACCGGCTGATGAATAAGAGTTTTCTCTGGGGAACCCTTGCCTATCCCTTAGTGTACATTCCCTGCTATTGGCTCGCGCGGGGCGAGAACGGTTCATTATCCTTAGCCTATGCCGCACTGCCACTGATCTTTTTGGCCTTGCTGTACCTGTGCTTTCGCTGGATGGATGTACCGCCTAAAGACAAACGCCCAGATAACGACAAAGATCCCGATTAGATCTTCTGCTGCCGCCCGTATAGTTGTTTAAATGCCTTATGGTTAGCCTTCACCAGTTTCCAGCGGCTGCAACCATTAAAACGCGCATACTCAGCAACTGCCGCCTCAAATGCTGCACAGAAGTCATCATCCATGCCGCTAAATCCTTCTTCTAAGGTCAGTTGTTGCAGTAACAATAAACCGCTTTGCCTATCAGCTTTAACATCCACGCGGCCAACAAAGCAGTCACGCCACAAAATAGCGAGGGAGTAATAGCCATATTGGCGTTTTTCGGCGGGCACATAGACTTCAATTTGGTAATCAAAATCAAACCATTGCTTTAATCGCTGCCGCTGAATTAATAGATTATCGAAGGGATTGAGTAACCAGACTCGATTGGGTATTGCAGCGGTTATTTGCAGCTCGGGGCGATAAAAATACCATTGCCCTTCCGCCTTAAAGCTTGCCAACTCACCTTGAGACTGCATAGCGGCTAATTGCTCATTCACATTAGCTTTTATGCCTTTGCGCAGATAAGCGATTTGCGCTGCCGAACCAAAGGCATGGGCATCGAGATAACGCTCAATCAAGTGGCGAGCAAATTCGCTCTCGCTTGGCGCTTGGGTATTGATATGCTCTGGCAGCACGCGCTCGGTAAGATCATAACATTTTTGAAATTTCTCCCGCCGCACCACCATTAACTCGCCGCGCATAAACAACTGCTCTAGCGCCTTTTTGGCGGGCTTCCAATCCCACCAGGCACCGTTTTTGCCTTCAGTATGCTCAAAGTCACTGGCTTTAAGTGGCCCTTCGGCGCGAATGCGGGCACGCACTTCCTGCATCACCTTATCGTCTGGCTCAAACCAATGTTTGCCGCCATTTTGCAGCTGTTGTTTACGTTGCAAACTAAAACGGTAGTCGGCAATGGGTAAATATGCCGCCGCATGGGACCAATATTCAAAAATCTCACCCTGTGCTAACGCTGTATCTAACATCTGCGGTTGATACTGTGGTATCCGGCTATGCAACACATGGTGGTGCGCCCGCTCGACCACATTAATCGAATCGATTTGCACATACCCGAGACGGCTAATAAGCTCACAGACCGACGTCTGAGGTTGTAATAAGCCCTGCTGTTGCATATTCAATTGCAACCACTCACGGGGTGAAAAAGGGCTCGACATAAATTCTCCCAAAATGCTCAAAACGATTGCGCCCTAAGATTGATGCCATGACTGACGGATGATCAAAAGGATAATCCTCTTACTTTTGTCGGATATTTCGTAAACTTAGCGCGAATTTGTCAGCTCGCGTACAACTTGAGTTAACATAGGGCATTTCCTCGCTTAGGGCTATCGCTTACCTCGAGTCAAACAACTCCCTCTTACAAAGGTTAGCCCCTCATTAAGGATTGATGAATGAATATCTATTACCGCGAAGCCAAACTCTGCGGCCGTAAAACCGGCAATGGTACTAAACTGCCATTTTTAATGAATATGCTGTACTCACTCGGTGAAAAGAATGGCGAGTTACAACCTTTCAGCATCGACGATATTAAGGCAGTCCTGTTTAACCAACATCAATCGATTGGCTGCTCCATTAAAGCGCCTTTACCCATAGTCTCTTGGCGTAGCGAAGCCATTTGGTACGAGCTATTCAAAGGTGAAGCGCCCGTGTATCTGCCCCAATGCATCACCTTTAGCAATGGCGCAATCGACTATGCAATTGTCGTGATAAACGATGAGTATGAGCTACGTATTTGGCCGGACTGCAATAATCGTGAGCGTGAAAAACACCAATGGTTTTCACACCATGCCGCCGTATACTCCGAAGAAATCGATGTCTTTAAGGAATGTCTTGAGGTGCTACTCAAACATATCCGCAAGGAAGATGACTTTGAGGCTAAACACCCGAAATTTGGCAAACAACGCACCAGTTCAAAATAGGTTTTAGCGCACTTAAAGGCGATTGCCATAATTTTGCCACTATTGATCAGCAACTTGCCCGCAACTTCCGTGGGCAAATCTGCTTTAATACCCGCCGTAATATCGAGTTAGCTCAATAGTATGCAATGGCGACTCGCGCGTATTTCATAGGGAATGAAATCCATGTTTAACATTATTTTCTGGGTGCTCACGTTACTGAGTTTGGCGCTGTTTGGCGGCGCTATCTATTTAGTGACGCGCGCGCTCCTTAAAAAACTCAATCGTGATCAAGGAACCGATATGTCAACACAAGAGTCGTGGGCAGCACCCACTGCAAAGGGAACGGCATTAAAAAACACCACCTTATTAAAAGCCATCACCATTGGCATACTGTCGATTGTGGCCTTGCTACCGCTCGGGATCATTATGGATATGACGTCCGATCGCGAAATGCTTTACAACAGTGTGGTCGATGAAATCGGCCGCTCATGGGGCGAGCAGCAAACCCTCTCGGGCCCAGCGTTGGTAATCCCCTACAGTTATTTTGTGATGCAGGAAGAAGTCAGTAACGACGGCAAAACCCGCCACGAAGTGAAGCGCACCTATCAAGATGAGCTGGTGATTCTGCCGAAAAAGCTCACTCTCGATTTAGACCTAAAACATGATTTCCGTACCCGTGGCATTTATCAATCGCTGGTGTATAACGCGGCGCTTACGGGGCAGGCTGACTTTCGCTTAAATCGTTATGACATTCCTAACCTTATCGCCTTTGATAACAAAAATGCCCGTTTAGTCTTTGGTGTGTCATCAAACCAAGCAATTGATAAAGTAGAAAAGATTGAGGTGACAGGCGATTCAGTCTTACTCTCTGGCTCGCTGATGTCGGGCACTGGCTTGACGACTGGCGGTCTAGAGAAAGGCTTTAACCAAGGGATCCAAGTCGGCGAAGCAAGTGATTTTAGCGTGAACTTTGCCATGACACTGCGCGGCTCTCAGTCGATTAGTGCCCTGCCATTAGGCGAGCAAACCTTGTTGAATATCCATGCCGACTGGCCGCACCCGAGTTTTAAAGGCTTACTCCCAGCAGAGCGCGAAATCACTGCCAACGGATTTACCGCCAACTGGAATATCAGTCACTTAACTCGCAACTATCCGCAGGAGTTTATTAAGAGTAATCAGTCGACGCTTACCGAAGTCGTAGCCAATGCCATGTTATTTGAACCTGTAACCCATTACGGCAAGATTGAGCGCTCAGTCAAATACGGCCTGCTGTTTATCGTACTGACTTTTATCATGTTATTTATCTTCGAGCTGGGTCAAAAGACCAGCCTAAGCACAGTGCAATATATGCTGGTTGGCAGTGCGATGGCCCTGTTCTACCTGCTGTTACTGTCACTCTCGGAGCATCTTGCCTTCCTGCAAGCCTATCTGATCGCCGCCTGCATTCCGGTACTGTCGGTATCCGCCTATGTGGGCAGTGCTACCGCTAGCCTTAAGCGTGGTGCAATTGTCGGCACTATGCTGGTGAGCTTGTATGCGGTGTTGTACTCAATACTGCAATTAGAAGATTACGCCCTACTGATGGGTACTGGCTTGTTATTAGTGGTTTTACTGATTTTGATGTTCGTTACCCGCCATCAACCCAAGAACACGGTGCAATAGCACCTACCGCTCCACCCTTGAAGACCCCCGACAGCGCACTTTTTGCTGTCGGGATTTTTTTATTGGCAAGACCACATGTGACATGTAGCCTATTGCGTTTACTCGGAGGCAAATATTTTGACTCATCCAGCCTATCTTCTACGTCGTTTGGCGCTTGTATGGTTACTGCTAGCAGCGATTCCAAGCCTACTGTTACTTACGCAAAATCAATTATTTCCGCTGCTCGATCTACAATCGCCCTTAGCCAGAGCCTTGTACTGGCTCACCACAACCGGCACAGCGCCCTATGGTGTTGCGACTGTTTTAGTCGTGTTGGCGCTTGCCTATTGTTATATGCCTAAAGCATTATTTATTAACTTGTTTTTAGCCATCAGCCTAAGCCAAGTATTAAGCCTAAGCACTAGCCATGCCCTTAAAAGTTTTTTTAAAGAGCCAAGGCCCAATCTGGTATACCTATCTGAGCAAGCACTCCCAGATGATGCACAGTTAACTCCGCAAACCTTCTATCAACTCGCAAAACCAGAACGCTCACAGGCCATTGCTGAGGCGCTGACCGAGCTGCAAACGAGAACCTCAGCGGTAAAACTGTCCCCAAAAATCCACCAACATTGGGAAGATGAAATCGGCTATTCCTTCCCGTCTGGACACACCATTTTTGCCGTAACCTTAGTGCTAACCGCCAGCTACTATCTGCTTTTAGCGGGTTTACCTCTATTCACCAGTGCGTTATTGGTTTGGGGATTATTGATGGGCCTAAGCCGTATGCTACTCGGCATGCACTGGCCGCAGGATGTGCTCTTTTCCACCCTACTCGCCGCTATCATCAGCAGCTTAAGCATATTTTTGGTCAGTAAAATGCGTCTATTCACGCAAAGGTTTGCGAAAACCTCTTCGCAATAACGCCTAGACCGACAATTCGCCATCAGACCTTTATACCAATCGTATTAAATATCTGTTCATTCAGCGGGAGTTAAACGCGCTTTAGACAAGGCGAAGGCTTGAAGGCATAGTGGTGCTCTGTCGAAAGCCTTAAACGCAGTATAAAGCACGTTCAACCCCGCCCTTCGGGAGCCTCACAGGCATCCCACTCCGGTGTTGCATTGACTTAAAAGGGAATGACCATTTCTGCGTCAATGCGCCTTGGATTGAAATGCCTGTGAGGCTCTGAACTGATTAGATATTTAATGTGATTGGTATTACACAAGATTTTTGGCAAACAGCGCTAACACTGGCAAACTAGGGGTAGAGTCCGCTACCCCTAAACTTTCCATGACTGAAACTCACCCATATAAACTCGACCAACTCGATTTAACCATTTTGCGTTTACTGCAAACCCACGGCAGGTTATCGAATCTTGAACTGGCAACGAAAGTCGGCCTGTCGCCGTCCCCTTGCTCACGCCGCGTTAAAGCCCTAGAAGAAGCGGGTTATATTGCCGATTATGTCACGCGTCTGTCAGCGGATAAATTCAACCTACATTTGACTGCGTATATCCATGTAAGGATGGAAAAACACACGCCAGCAATCCTCAACCAATTTGAAGCCAATATACTGGGTTACGAAGAAGTCCAAGAATGCGCGCTGATCACCGGTTCTGAAGCCGACTATCAACTCAAAGTGTTAGTCCAAGATATGGCGCACTTTCGTACTTTTCTGTTAGATAAACTCACCACCAATGTGCATATCGCAGGTGTGCATTCCAGCTTCGTGTTGAAAAAGGTCAAAGAGCACACGGCCATCCCCTTAAGCCATATCACCATTGAACCCTAAGCGCAGTAAAAGTGGCAGCTTCTGCGATAGCGTGAGACCAATGCAGCTATAGTTGCAGCGTCGCTACCCCAAGTAGCTCATCCTGCGAAAGGTATTTTTAGCGATAAGATCACAATTTATTAGGTTTTTACCATCGCAATTAATCGCTAAAGCGAGGCTGCCTGCCACCGCCACGAGCAACATAATCTCGAACATCACCACAAATCAAAATTTAACACCAAAATTAAAGCAAAATACGGACAATAATTGCTGATTAACATCAATTTAACGCACTAAAATTGCGTTGAACTTCTTATTTATCCGCCTAAGATACGCCTTCTTTTTACGGGAGGCACCATGCAATCGGCCAATACAAATTCGACTAACCATTTCAGCTCACGCTTAGGTTTTATTATGGCGGCAGCCGGCAGTGCCGTTGGTGTCGGCAACATTTGGGGATTCCCCACCCAAGCGGCCACCCATGGCGGCGGGGCCTTTTTGCTGGTGTACCTAGTACTGATTTTTATCCTAGGCATTCCCATGCTGATGGCCGAACTGATGATTGGTCGCCACGGACAAACCAACCCCGCCGATGCCATGGGTAAACTCGGTTGCAACTCGCTCAGCCGCAATTTAGGCAAGACAATAGGATTAATTTCTATCGTAACAGCAGGGTTGATCTACACCTTCTACAGCATTCTTTCTGGCTGGTTTGTGAGCTACGCTATCGCCCCAATTGCCACGGCTATGGGCTCGCACGATACCGCTGCTTGGCTAATGGATTTCTCGCTGTCGCGCAATCTGGTATTCACGCTAATTTTTAGCGCGCTGGTATTTTTGGTATTGCTGCAGGGCTTACAAGAAGGTATCGAAAAATGGTCTAAACGCTTAATGCCGCTATTGTTGATCATGCTGATCGCGGGAGTGGCCTATATCTTCACCCTCAATGGCGCAAGTGAAGGTATTACCGCACTATTAACGCCTAACGTTGCCAAGGCTATCGCGCCAGATACCTTGATCAACGCACTCGGACAGACCTTTTTCTCACTCACCATAGGCACTGGTGCCATGATGGTTTATGGCAGCTATTTGAGCCAAAAAGAGAATATTGCCAAATTAACCATCTGGGTTGCCTTTACCGATAGCGGCATCGCCTTTCTCGCCGCCTTTTTAATCATCCCAGCCATGTATGTAGCCCAGCATAATGGCGTGCAGATTTTTAGCGCTGAAGGCAAGTTAATCGATTCGGATGCATTGGTCTTTACTGTTTTACCCGCCTTATTCTCAACCCTAGGCGACACGGCCAACCTCATTATTAGCGTGGTGTTCTTTATGCTGCTGATCATCGCCGGCCTGACATCAGCCATTTCCATCGCCGAGGTGCCAACGAGTTATGTGATGCAAAAATGTGGATTCAGCCGCCAACGTGCTACCTTGATCATCGGCCTATTGTTGACCTCATTATCCTTATTACTGGCGGTATTTTTTGAGACGCTATTTAGTTTCACTATCATGCTAACCACGCAAATGGCCCAACCGCTGGTCGCCCTCGGTATCGCGATTTACTTAGGTTGGATTTGGCGCCAAAGCCAGTTACTCAAGGCGATAAGTGGACAAGAGGGTGTCGATGCCACGGGGCTTTTCTGGCGCATTTGGCCAAGGTACGTGAAGTATGTTTGCCCAGTACTAATCATCGCGATCGCGATCAGGCAATTTGTGTAACCTCTTTCCAAACGCTAACAATCCATGCTGAGTTCGGGGATTGTTAGCTCCTCATCAAAAAACTAAGCCCAACCTTTTATTCTGTTTAAATATATAATGCCAACCAACTTAAAAAACACCTAAGGTATAGCACTTTATTTTTGTATAAGTATAATCAGCCCCCAATGGGAGCAATTGAAATTGATTTCCTTTAAACGTTGCAGATTAATTTTGCAATAGACTTTCATATAAAATGGATTTTATTATGCTAGCGTGGCTCATCTTGATATTAATAACGATTGTTCCAGTAAAAATTGGAGCTGAGTTATTTGAAGCAGAAAACAAAAGTATTATACATTGTGGTTTAGCCGTTACGATTGGAACAATACTAGCATTCACAATAGTTATTGCTATCAAAGGATTGCTTGGACTAATCGTGACATATATTGCAATATCAGTAGTTTACAGCAAAATCTTTCAACTATCCTTTGGTAAAGGTTTAACTTTTACATTAGTAGTATTTGTAATTCAATTAGGAATAGTACAAGGTTTAACTGATTTTGGCCTCCACCTTATTTCTCCATATATTAGCACCTCAACATAACGAAAAATCAGCACTATAAAATATAATCTACAAATAATAGCCCTAGTAGTGAGTAACTTAATTGCAGCTCGTCTCGCAACGACTGTATAGCCATATTAGTAAAATAGTCAAAGTAATGATAAGCGATTTTTCAATCAATAACGTTGAACTACTGAGGGAAGGCTGGATTGACGCGAAAGGGAATGTAAGCAGCCTTAAGAGATAAAGGCTGCTTTTGAAGGCGGACAGATTACTGCTCGATACCCACGATTAACCAAGGCGCGTTGGCTTGTGTAAGGTTACGCTCTAAATGCCAGATTTCCTTAATGTCTTCTTCGACACCTTCAACCGTATCACGGTAGCGGCCGCTAAACTTAACACTCACTTCCGCCAGATTAGCATTGTGTGTCGCGCGGACCAGTTCAGCATCTAAGAACATCACTTCTGTATGCTGTTCGCCAACGAGCTCACGGCGTTGGTTGCTGAGCTCATTATAAAGCTCAATCGAAACATACTCTTGGATTTTGCTTAAATCGTTTTCATTCCATGCTACTTGCAGGGTTTTGTAATGACTACGCGCGCCTTCTAAAAAGCCGGGTAAATCAAACCCCACAGGCAAATGGAAAGGCACTGTGCTCGCCGCTTGAGCAAAACCATTGCTGCCATTGTTTGCACTGCTAGCAAAACCGGTTTGTTCCGCTTGCTGGCGTTGCAGATTCGGATTAGGTTGACCCGCACCTGCGTAGGCAGGTCTTGGCTGGGCACTGGCTTTTGAGGCCATCAGAGTACGGACGATTTTAAACAGCACGAATGCCAACAGCGCGATAATCAAAATATCCATAAATTGAATATTTTCAAAACCTTCGCCCATAAATAGCGCAGCCAATAAGCCACCCGCTAATAAACCGCCTAACATGCCACCCATCATACCTTTCTTGCCCGCAGCAGGTGCTGGCGCAGCGGTAGGCGGGGTTGTAGGGGTATTGGTTGCCGCAGGCTGAGCCGGCGCCGTTTGATGACTTTTGCCAATAGACTTATTACTGCCGAATTTTTTTGCTTCTGCGACTGGACTAGCAGCCAAGCTAACCGCAAAAATCATCGCCAGCATAATAAATAACTTTTTCATTTATAAGATCTTTGTATGTATAACCAGAGGTGCAGGCATCATAGCGGGATGACATTATATGTCAACTATGAAAAAGCGGCAGCTGATTGTCTTGTGCATATTTAGTGAGTTCCGATTAAACACTGTCATTCCAGTGACACGCAGCAAGCACATCCCTGTGTGCTCCACGGCGGCATCTGCTGTATATAGACATACGAATGTCGCGATCACATGGATGTGAATGAGCGACCATGCCGCCAACGGTCACTTACATGCCAGTGCTTAACCTTGCCAATCCCCACAGTAATCTGAGATCTCTTAGTAACATACACTCTTTAAATTTAATAATGGGTGGCTCGTTAATTCAGATGAATTTACCCATTCAGCACCACCAAAGTAAATCAGAAAATTTCTAATCTTTTATATGAAATTAAACTTCATTGAAGCTCAAAGAAAAGTGCGTCTTGCTTAACTCTGCCTGAAATATAGAAATATTTTTATCTTTCACCAAGTCTCTAATTTCCGCAATATCAGTCGGCGAAGTCCTACAACCTAGGAACACAGCAGAGATACAATCAACAGGCAATTGAAATAAAAAGACAGAGGAAGGCATTACCGCTAAGGAGCCATATATTTCATTAAGAATTGTTTCACTGGGACTAAACTTCATCTCTTCATTATCATCAGTTGAGTTTCCGTCACGCTCTTGGTTGTCAAAGCGTTCATACTCATCTAGATTAACCTGAAATGTTATAAATTTGTCATTTTCTGAAATAACTCTGAATAATTGAATATATAGATTATCATAAAAATCATGAAGCTGCTCAAACAAGACCCTATCTACCCGAACAGAGTCCGCATCTCGCAATTTAGGTAAAATTCGGTGCTCCTTTTCATAAATCCAGTCATCACTTTTTGTCAGCAATAAATCCTTTACACAAACACCTTTCTCCAGTGGTGAATAACGTTCTCGATTATATAGAACTCGTTCAATAGTGTCTGACATTGATAGCTTATAGTTAAAATAATATCCCAACTTTTCATAATCAAATTCAATAACAATGCCTTTATGCTCATTAGCATAATGTGACCACATTAGTAGGTTATTGTAATTTTCAGTAAATGAAATTACACCAACCTCGTTAAAATTAGCATCTGATGAAAACTGTTCCGCTTGTTCAAAAAAGTCTTTCCCCAATCCATCACGAAGTACCTTATCAATTAAATCTTGAGCAGGGCTTAGTTCAAATGGATCATTTAGAACACCTCGCTGACTCGCTCGTAGACAAAAGTTTGAAAAAAACTCTCGCCGATAAGGCATATATTTGTATATTTTTTTCATATATTCCCGTAAGAAAAAAATCTATTTATGTATTTGAAAAGATGATTATTAAATATTAAACATATATCATATTCAATGTAACCAAAACATTCCCGCAACGTGAGCTCTAAGATTTATTGACGCCTTCACAAAAGGCTACCTGATATACCACGGGCTTAACCGGATTAAGCACCGTCATGGAAGTGACCGTTGGCGGCATGGATGCCGCCGTCGAGCCTATAGGGACATATTCACGGCGTGTCACTGAAATGGCAGTGCTTAATCAATATACCCCCGCACTAAAGAACGGTACTGTCTCTATAAAAAATCCCCGCATTACGGGGATTTCTAAACTATCAAAGACAGCTAAAACTAACTAAGTTACAAACACTTTCCATCCGATTTATCATCGGAAGAAAGTGCTCGACTAATACTGCCGAAGATTGCAGTTAAAATCCCGATGCCCACATCCATCTGCCGGGCATTGCTATCATCACCGCTGGCCTCGCGTTGACTCTGATTACCTGCTGTACCTCGCACAAAATCACAACTGGCATTGCTCATATTGCTGGAGGCACAACCACTTAAGATCAGAATCAAACCGCCAATCAATAAACGTGAGCTAACTAAGCGCAAACTCACTCTGCGTAACATCCTTATACGCGAAACAGACATATTAGTTCAGCACCTCTTCTAGGGCGCGCAAACAGAGCGCGACATTCTCACGACGGGCACCAAAGCCCATTAAACCGATGCGCCAAGCTTTACCTGCAAGTGCACCAAGACCAGCACCTATTTCAAGGTTGTAATCCTTAAGGAGACGCGCACGGACAGCGGCATCGTCAACACCTTCGGGGATATAAATGGCATTGAGTTGTGGCAAGCGCGAATCTTCGGCAACCACAAATTTCAGGCCGAGTTTTTCAAGCCCTGCGCGCAGCACTAAATGCATGTCTTTGTGGCGTTGCCATGCCTGCTCTAAACCTTCTTCGGCCAATAAACGCAGCGATTCGTGCAGGGCATAAAGCGCATTAACAGGCGCGGTATGGTGATAGCTACGCTTACCGCCAGCGCTGGTCCAATAGGCCATCACCAGACTTTGATCGAGGAACCAGCTTTGCACTGGGGTTTTGCGATTCTTCAGTTTTTCGACCGCAGCGGGTGAGAAGGACACGGGCGATAAACCCGGTACACAGGAAAGGCACTTTTGGCTGCCAGAATAAATGGCATCGATGCCCCATTCATCGACTTTTAACTCGACGCCGCCAAGGGAAGTCACCGCATCAACAATCGATAAACAGCCGTATTGTTTTGCCAGCGCGCACAGGGTTTTAGCATCACTCAATGCGCCTGTTGAGGTTTCGGCGTGCACAAAAGCGAGGAACTTAGCATCGGGGTTGGCCTTAAGCGCCGCTTCAACGGCTGCAGGGTCGACTGGCGTGCCCCATTCATTATCCACCAGCACCGCAATCGCACCAACGCGCTCGACGTTTTGGCGCATACGCTCACCAAACACACCGTTGCGGCACACAATCACCTTTTCGCCGGGTTCGACTAGGTTCACAAAGCAGGTTTCCATGCCCGCACTGCCGGGTGCCGACACCGCCATGGTCATTTCATTTTTGGTTTGAAACGCATATTGGATCAGGCTTTTAAGCTCATCCATCATAGCGACAAACAATGGGTCGAGGTGGCCGACGGTCGGTCTTGCCTGTGCGGCTAACACTTCAGGATAAACATCCGATGGACCTGGGCCCATCAAAATGCGGCGAGGGGGATTAAAGGCAGAAAAATGCGGTGCAGGTAACATCATGTCTCCTTAATGCGTAGGGTCGAGGTCTAACTATTATTAGAGCATTCACTCTTGATTTGTTAAACCAAATTACCACAAAAAGGGGCACCTGTGCGCCCCTCCTTTAGCCTAAGTTGTAACCTAACGCTAAGTGATTACAAAGGCAGGTTGTTTTTTCCTTTTCCGGCATTCAAAAACAGCTGATAAGCAGGACTTTGGGTCTCTTCTTGATAGACAAATCCCAGCTCAGTTAAAAACTGCTGAAACGGCAAGGCATCACCCTCGGGCACTTCAAACCCCGCCAGCACTCGGCCAAAGGCTGCGCCGTGATTACGGTAATGGAATAAACTGATATTCCACTTGCTCTGCAAGGTGGTTAAAAACTTCAGCAGCGCACCGGGATGCTCGGGAAACTCGAAGCTAAATAGGCGCTCCTCTAATGGCTCTGGCGGATGACCACCGACCATATAACGCACATGCAATTTCGCGGTTTCGTCACCGGATAAGTCCTGCACTTCAAAGCCATGGTCTTCTAAGGTATTGATAATTTGTTCTAGCTCACCCTGACCTTTGGTTAGGCGAATACCCGCAAACACCACCGCCATATCGCGGCTGCTAAAACGGTAGTTAAATTCGGTCATCACCCGCTTTTCGAGCAGCTCACAAAAACGCAGGAAGCTACCGGGACGCTCGGGCACTTTAACCGCCAGCACCGCTTCTTTTTGCTCACCCAGCTCGCAGCGCTCCGACACATACCGCAGGCTGTGGAAGTTCACATTCGCGCCACTTAAAATCGCCGCGACTTTTTCACCCTTACCACTCTCGCCTGAGGCATTGGTGCTGACATATTTTTTAAGCCCAGCAAGGGATAAGGCACCCGCAGGTTCGGCAATGGCGCGGGTATCCTCAAAAATATCTTTCACTGCTGCGCAGATTTCGTCGGACGTGACCGTCACCACTTCATCCACAAACCACTTAGCTAAGCGAAATGGCTCGGTGCCGATACGTTTAACCGCCACACCATCGGCAAATAAACCGACTTGCGCCAGCGTCACCGGCTCGCCCGCTTCCATCGCCGCCTTTAAGCAGGCCGCATCTTCAGGCTCAACGCCAACAATTTTGACCTGTGGCATCACCGCCTTGTAATAGGCAGCAATCCCAGCAATTAAACCGCCGCCGCCCACGGGCACAAATACCACTTCAAGGTCGCGCTGCTGTTGCAGCATTTCTTGGGCGATAGTGCCTTGGCCTGCGATAACGGCTTCATCATCAAAGGGCGCGATATAGACTCGGCCCTCTTCTTTGGCCAGCGCCATCGCAAAGCCATTGGCTTGATCGAAGGCTTGGCCGTGCAATACCACGTTGCCACCTAAACGGCGCACAGCATCGACTTTAATATCCGGCGTAGTTTCGGGCATCACAATCACTGCATCCACACCACGACTGGCCGCCGACATGGCCACGCCTTGGGCGTGGTTACCCGCCGAGGCGCACACCACGCCGCGTTGGCATTCGGCTTGGCTCAACTGGGCGATGCGGTTATAGGCGCCGCGCAGCTTGAAGGAATGCACTGGTTGCATATCTTCGCGCTTTAAAAACACTTGGCAGCCTAAACGCGCCGAGAGTTTATTGAGACTCGAGAGTGGTGTCACTTTCGCAACATCATAAACCGACGACAGCAGGATTTTTTGCAGGTAGCTTTGCGCAAGCTGACTCTTTTCTAAGGCAGAAGTGACCGATTGCGCCTTATCGGGCTGAACTTGAGAGGCCTGCGTCTCAGCCTGCTCCGTTTGCGACGATGCGAGAGATAACATATCAGTCCTCCAACTTACTGCGATCGCGCACCGCGCCCTTATCGGCACTGGTGGCAAGCATGGCGTAGGCTTTAAGCGCCATAGACACATAACGCTGACGCGAAAGCGGTTTCCACGCCATTGGACCACGAGCAAGCATGGTTTCACGGCGCGCCGCTAACTCGGCATCACTCACAGCGAGCTTGATACTGCGCTTAGGAATATCGATTTCAATGCGATCGCCGTTTTCAATCAAGGCAATCGTGCCACCCGCCGCCGCCTCAGGCGACACATGGCCGATGGATAAACCGGAAGTTCCACCAGAGAAACGGCCGTCGGTAATTAGTGCGCAGGCCTTGCCTAAGCCGCGGGATTTTAAGTAACTGGTGGGATACAACATTTCTTGCATGCCTGGGCCGCCTTTTGGCCCTTCGTAACGAATCACCACCACATCGCCCGCCACCACTTCGCCACCTAAGATGCCAGCGACTGCATCATCTTGGCTTTCGTACACCCGAGCGCTGCCGATAAAGGTCAGGTTAGATTCATCCACACCCGCCGTTTTAACGATACAGCCATTGTCCGCCAGATTGCCCGATAACACGGCCAAACCGCCCTCTTGGCTGAAGGCAAATTCGCGGCTACGGATACAACCTTCACGCCTGTCATCGTCCAGCGATGGCCAGCGGCAGTCTTGGCTAAAGGCTTTAGTGGTAGGAATGCCCGCAGGTCCCGCCATAAAGAATTGTTTTACGTTGTCATCTTGGGTTTGCATCACATCGTACTTGGCGAGCACCGACTTGAGATTGCCCCCCGCATCAGCGGCAACGTGTGGCACATCGGTATGCAGCAGTCCGGCGCGGTCTAGCTCGCCTAAGATCCCCATCACACCACCGGCGCGGTGCACATCTTCCATATGGTATTTAGCGGTCGACGGCGCCACCTTGCACAGATGCGGCACTTGGCGCGACATACGGTCGATATCGTCCATAGTGAATGCCACGTCCGCCTCCTGCGCCGCAGCCAATAAGTGCAACACAGTATTGGACGAACCGCCCATGGCGATATCCAGCGCCATCGCGTTCTCAAAGGCTTTAAAGCTGGCGATGTTGCGCGGCAGTGCCGAGGCATCATCTTGTTCGTAATAACGTTTGGTCAGCGCCATTACGCGGCGACCCGCTTCTAAAAACAGTTCGCGGCGGTCGCTATGGGTCGCGAGCATGGAGCCATTGCCCGGCAGCGACAGACCTAGGGCTTCGGTTAAACAGTTCATCGAGTTGGCGGTAAACATGCCCGAGCAGGAGCCGCAGGTTGGACACGCGCTACGCTCGATTTTAGCGCTATCTTCATCGCTCACACTCGAGTCTGCCGCCGCCACCATGGCATCGACTAAATCGAGCTTGATAAGCTTATCCGACAGTTTGGTTTTACCCGCTTCCATCGGCCCGCCCGACACAAACACCACGGGGATATTGAGGCGCAGCGCCGCCATCAACATGCCGGGGGTGATTTTGTCGCAGTTAGAGATACAGACCAGCGCATCGGCGCAGTGGGCATTGACCATATACTCGACGCTATCGGCGATAAGCTCCCGCGAAGGCAGACTGTAGAGCATGCCACCGTGGCCCATGGCGATACCATCATCGACTGCGATGGTGTTGAATTCCTTGGCGATACCGCCCGCCTCTTCGATGGCGCTCGCCACCAGAGAGCCCATATCTTTTAAGTGCACATGGCCGGGGACAAACTGAGTAAAGGAGTTGGCAATCGCAATAATCGGCTTACCAAAATCATTGTCTTTCACCCCTGTGGCGCGCCATAGCGCACGGGCACCCGCCATATTGCGGCCTTCGGTACTGGTAGCTGAACGTAACTTTGGCATTGACTCTATCCTTTATCTCAAATCGAAAATCGTGCCCTTAGGGCCTTACTACGGAGCCGATGCGCCGCAGCCACTGGATGCTTATGCGTGTACTTTTTGTTGCTGCAAGTTTAGCGGTAACAAGACCTTGCATTGAGTGACATCAATCAATTTATTCAATTGATTGCTGAGCAGCTCAATGGCGCGCTCGCTATCCACTTCCATATCCAGCGACAGACTCGCATCGTCGTTCATCCGCATCTGCATTTGGGTGACCGTAAAACCACGATGGCGAGTCACGCGCAAAACACGTTCCAGCACTTCGGGGCGTTGTTGAACCGTTAATTCTAGGGAGTGGATCATGTTTGTTTCTCCATTTCGTCCATCATATCGCTGTTTGATGCACCAGGGGGCACCAGTGGCCAAACGTTAAAAGCATCGTCAATTGCAACGTGTAACAAATACGGGCCCTTAGCCGCTAACATTTCGGTTAAGGCCTCTTCCACCTCGTCGGAAGAGAAAATCGTGCGGCCAGGAATATCAAATGCAGAGGCCAATAACACAAAATCGGGGTTGTCAGATAAATCAGTTTCGCTGTAGCGCTCTTCAAAAAATAGCTGCTGCCACTGTTTCACCATCCCCAGTTTTTGGTTATCAATCAGCAGGATCTTCACCGGTAATTTGCGGCGCTTGATGGTGGTCAGTTCCTGCACGTTCATCATAAAAGAGCCATCGCCAGACACTGTGACCACAGTTGCATCGGGGCGAGCCACTTGGGCACCGATAGCGGCGGGTAAACCAAAGCCCATAGTGCCTAAACCTGCGCTGGATAAATGATCTTCAGGGCGGCGGAACCACATGTGCTGGGCGACCCACATTTGATGCTGACCCACATCGCAGCACACTACGCTGTCTTCGGGCAGTTTATTAGCAAGGCGGCGCAGCATAGCGGGGGCGTAGATTAAGCTGCCGGGATGTTGATAATCCCATTGATGTTTACGGGCAAGATGTTCAACCTCTGCTTGCCAAGGAGTGATATCCAGCGACATAGCAAGGGCGGGGAAAATCTGGCGTAAATCCCCGGCGATAGCCACATCCGGCTGGCGCAATTTGCCTAGCTCGGCGGCGTCGATATCTAAATGAATGACTTTGGCCTTGTTGGCAAAAGTCGCTAAACGGCCTGTTACTCGGTCATCAAAGCGCGCACCGGCAACCACTAATAAATCACAATCCTGCACCGCGAGGTTGGCCGCCTTTCCGCCGTGCATACCTAACATGCCTAAATAACCGGGCGTACCATGGGCAATACTGCCCAAGCCCTTTAACGTGGCGACCGATGGCATACCCGTGGCTTTGATAAAATCCCGCAACTGATCGACCGCCCCCGCCATCCCGACGCCGCCACCCACGTACAGCATAGGTTGCTTAGCTGCTGCTAACAGGGCGCGAGCCGCCTCAATCTCACTGGCGCTCGCCTGTGGTTCATTGGTTACCGCTAGCAAGGGAGTGCGGTATTCAAGGTGAGCGATTTGGATATCCTTAGGGATATCCACCAGCACTGGGCCAGGTCGACCCGATGCGGCGATTTCAAAAGCTTGGTACAAGGTTGGGATAAGATCGTTTACATCCGTCACCATAAAACTGTGCTTAGTGCAGCTTAGCGACATCCCCAACACATCAATCTCTTGAAACGCATCTGTGCCAATCACGGCGGTTGAAACCTGACCTGTGATAGCGACAACAGGCACTGAATCCAATAGCGCATCGGCAAGCGAAGTAATTAAGTTAGTGGCGCCTGGGCCAGAGGTGGCAAAGCACACGCCAGTTTTACCACTGGCTCTGGCGTAACCTACGGCGGCAAAGGCTGCGCCTTGTTCGTGGCGGCTTAAGAGATGTTCGACAGGGCTTCCATAGAGGGCGTCGTAGATTGGCATAATGGCACCACCTGGGTAACCAAATACTGTGGTAACACCATGTGCTGCCAACACTTTTATAACCGCGTCTGCGCCTCTTATCATCTGCCCTGGTTCCATATTTTCTCTCGCTACCTTAATTCTGAATTGTCGAAAATCGACTCGTAATCTGTGCTGGTTCGAAATGTAAGTCCCAAAACCTGGGGCCTGAAAACGAAGAACCCCCCGGTCCTTTCGGAGCGGGGGGTTCTTTCGAAACTTTTAACCTTTTAGGTCTACCAGTTTGCCATGCGCCGCCCCCGCTGTGATTTAATAATCACGACGGTAATAATCACGAGAATGAGCTTGGCAGCTTGGTTAAACATCAATATGGATTCCTAATCGGTATTCTATATGAGTATCGCGTTAATTCTTGCGTCCCTGACTGAGACGGCTTACGGCAGGAGGCTTACCCCGCCGCGAGCTATTAGCTTTACCATAAAGCGACAGCCAAACACAATAAAAAATTTTCTAATGTCAAAAAAATTCAGCTTCCCTGCCGAGACAATGCAAAACAACAAAGTAAAACGTTAACAAAATCGCGTTAGTGGCGAAAAACGCCGACTAACCCATGTCAGTTTTGCCCGCTCGACAACCAACGAAGCAGGAATCAATTTGTCACGCCAAGCCCCACATCCTTAGGGGCTCGGCTTTTATCCATTAAGCTCCAACAATACTTTTCATATCAGTCATATAGCCACGAAGTTCGGCACCAATATATTCCACAGCTGTGTGGCGAATCGCATCGTTAATCGCGATTAATTGCAGATTATCAACACTATTAGAACTGTCCTTCAGACCCGCACCTAAATACTCTGGCGACATGGCATTCACATAGTCACGCAGCAGTGGCACGGCGGCATGGTTGAACAGATAACAACCGTATTCTGCGGTATCCGAGATCACCACGTTCATCTCGTACAGACGTTTGCGGGCAATGGTGTTAGCGATCAGCGGTGTTTCATGCAGTGACTCATAGTAAGCCGACTCTTCAACAATCCCCGCAGACACCATAGTGTCGAACGCCAGTTCCACACCCGCTTTGATCATCGCAACCAAGAAAATACCCTTATCGAAATAAGTTTGTTCGTCGATATGTTCGCTCGAAACAGGCGCATTTTCGAAGCCCGTTTCGGCGGTTTCGGCGCGCCAACGCAGTAGGTTCGCATCATCGTTAGCCCAGTCTTGCATCATAGTGCGAGAGAACTCACCGCTGATGATGTCATCCATGTGCTTTTCAAATAATGGTTGCAGGATTTCTTTTAAATCTTCTGCAATTTCAAACGCTTTAATCTTGGCAGGGTTAGACAGTCTGTCCATCATGTTGGTGATACCGCCGTGCTTAAGCGCCTCGGTCACGGTTTCCCAACCTTGTTGGATTAACTTAGCGGCATAGCCAGGCTCAACACCATCGGCCACCATTTTTTCATAACCTAGGATGGCACCCGTCTGCAACATACCGCAGAGGATCGTTTGCTCACCCATCAGATCCGATTTTACTTCAGCGATAAAAGAGGATTGCAACACGCCAGCACGGTCGCCGCCTGTGGCGCTCGCATAGGCTTTCGCGATGTCTAAACCATCGCCATTCGGGTCGTTTTCGGGGTGCACTGCAATCAAGGTCGGCACACCAAAACCGCGTTTGTATTCTTCACGCACTTCGGTGCCTGGGCACTTAGGCGCAACCATGATGACAGTGATATCAGGACGAATTTGCATGCCTTCTTCAACGATATTAAAACCGTGGGAATAAGACAGAGTTGCGCCTTGCTTCATCAGCGGCATCACTGCGCTCACTACATTGGAATGCTGCTTATCGGGTGTTAGGTTCAGCACTAAATCGGCGGTCGGGATTAGCTCTTCAAAGGTGCCGACTTTAAAGCCGTTGTCTGTAGCTTTTTGCCATGAGGCACGTTTTTGGGCAATAGCTTCAGGGCGCAGGGCGTAAGCGATATTCAGCCCAGAGTCACGCATATTCAGACCTTGGTTAAGGCCCTGAGCACCACAGCCTAAAATTACAATATTCCAATCTTTGATGTAATTGCAGCCATCACTAAACTCGGAGCGGTCCATAAAACGGCACTGGCCAAGTTGTGCTAATTGTTGACGCAAATTCAGAGAGTTAAAATAGTTAGCCATCTGAGATACCACCTTTCAGTCGGGAATTGGGGACTCAACCAATATCAACCTATTGTTAACGATTGGTTGTGATTGAAATCACTATAACCTATGGCTATCGTTGCTTAAAATGATATATTCGAAACCTCATATTGCGTTTTTTGCAATATCATTTTCAGTTTCAATACCCCAGATAAGCGGCCAATAGGACGAGGTTATGGACATACGCACCCTCAAATTGTACCTACACTTATGTGACAGTTTGCACTTCGCCAAGACGGCGGAGCAGATGCATGTCAGTCCCTCGACCTTAAGCCGCGCATTGCAGCGGCTCGAAGATGAAGTGAACGCAAAGCTGTTTGAGCGGGATAACCGCAGCGTGACCTTAACCCATGCGGGACGTGAGTTTAAATTGTTCGCAGAGCAGACGCTGCACCATTGGCGCGACCTGCGGCATAGTATTGATCTTAAGCAGGACGTACTGCGCGGCACCTTAAATCTCTATTGCTCAGTCACCGCCGCCTACAGCCATTTGCCGCAATTATTGGAGCGTTTTCGCCAAGAGCATCCCTTTGTCGAAATTGCGCTTACCACGGGAGATGCGGCTAATGCACTGGCCGAGGTACAACAAAATCGTGCCGATATTGCCATTGCCGCGCTGCCGGATCCTTTTCCTGCCACACTGCATTTTGCCAAGATTGATGATGTGCCGCTTTCATTAATCGCTCCCACTATGCGCTGTGCGGTGCAGCAACAGATTAACCAAGCTCAGATAGACTGGTCACGAGTGCCTTTTATCATTCCTGACCATGGACCAGGGCGGCGCCGAGCCGATAATTGGTTCAAACAAATGGGGATTAGTCCGAATATTTATGCCCAAGTGTCGGGACAGGAAGCCATAGCATCTATGGTGGCACTTGGCTGTGGCGTGAGCATTAGCCCTGAGGTGGTGATCAATAACAGTCCAGTACGGGATCGTATTCAGTTGTTACCTTCGCCAGTCAGTATTGCTCCCTTCGAACTAGGCTGTTGCTGCAAGGTCAAACGCTTGGACGATCCGATTGTCAATGCGTTTTTAGAGGCGATTTAAGCTTACAGGAGATAAAACGGGACTGAGTCCCGTTTTCCCTACTTTATTACGCTAGATTAGGTATCTGGCGACTGTAATTTATCATTAGCCTCAATACGCGTCACCAGCAATTGGTCGACCTTGTAGGCGTCGATATCCACCACTTCAAACTTATAACCGGCGTAATTAACAAAGTCGGTGCGCTTAGGAATTTTGCGCAGCATGTACATCATAAACCCGGCAATGGTTTCGTAGTTTTGACTGTGGGGAAACTCTTCAATACCGAAGGCGCGCATGACGTCGGTAATCGGCGTCACCCCATCCACTAACCAAGAATTACCATCGCGGGCAATAATTTGCTCTTCGCTTTCGTGTAGCGACCAAGCGCCCATCACCGCACGTTGTAAATCGTTGGTGGTCACAATCCCAACCACAAGGGCGTATTCATTCATCACCACGGCGAAATCGGCGCGGCTATTTTTGAAGTATTCCATCGCCTCAGAAAGACTTAAAGTGTCAGGAATAATCAACGAAGTATGAACAAGGCTGGTGTCTTTTAAGGTAATTTTTTCGCCGTTAATCACACGGATCAACAGCTCCTTTGCGTCAACAAAACCTTTGACCATATCCAATTGGCCATCGCAGACCAAAAACTTAGTATGGGGATCTTCAGCAATTTTACGCTTGATATCCTCCTCGCTATCTTGCAGCAAGAAATACACTAAGCTCTCTCGAGCTGTCATGGCAGAAGTGACTGAAACGGTCTGCATTTCAAACACATTTTCCATCATTTGTTGCTCGCCCTTGTCGAGCACCCCCGCTTCAGCACCAGCGTTCATTACCGCATAAATATCATCGGAGGTGATTTCATCATTTCGAGCCGTTGGAATTTGTAGCAGCTTAAAAATCGCGCTGGCCATACCATTAAAAAACCAAACTAATGGTCTTAACACGGTAATACAAAAACTCATCGGGCCAACAACGGCCAAAGCAACCTGCTCTGGCATCGCCATCGCGATACGCTTAGGCATTAAATCCGCGACCAAAATAAAAGCACTGGTAACAAGTACAAATGACATCACAAAGCTCACCTGACTCAGCCAAGGATCGGCCAACCAAGGTGAAAGGAATTGATAAAAATAGGGGCGAAATGCTGATTCACCCACAATACCACCCATGATGGCAACAGCATTCAAGCCTATTTGAACCACAGTAAAAAAGCTGCCGGGATACGACTGTAAATGCAGCACTTTTTCAGCTCTGGCATCGCCCTCATCGGCTAACTGACGTAAACGGATTTTCCGTGATGCGGCCAAAGCAATTTCCGACATGGAAAAGAAACAACTTGCACCAATTAAACACAATATAATCATCACGTTATCTAAGAGACTCATGTAACACCTTTTATTTCACACTTGACTTACTTGCACCAACCCGCGCAGTGATTTTCGCGTGCCAGTTAAATATCACCCAGATACAGGGTTGGAATGTCGCGATAAAGAGCCAGTACAGCAAATAACCCTTTGCTACACTTTAATAATCGCCATTGAGCTTAAAGAGTATGATGCGTTCATTATATCCGCTAATCGCTTTACTATGCGTGATTCTGCTCTCGCCTGTTACCTATGGCGCCGATGAGCTTTCCCCATTTAGGTTACGCTTTTGTGTCGAAGAGACTGAATATCCACCATTTAATTACTTTGTTCGACAAGATGGTATTAAGACTTCCACGCTTAGCGGCTACGACATTGACCTGCTAGAGCGCACCTTTAAGCCCATTGGAATTGATTATGAAGTACTGGCTTTGCCTTGGCTCCGCTGTTTAAAAGACGTCCAAAATGGCAGCATAGATGCTGCGATGAGCGCATCGCTCAACCGACAAAGAGCGACTGATTATATCCCATCTATCGCTTATTATTACCTCACTCCAAGTTATTTTTATTTAAAAGCTGAATTCGAGACTCCATTTCGCATCGATGATATTAATCAGTTAGCAGATTTAGGGACTGTTTGCGGTATTAATGGATTCAACTATCAAAACTTTGGTTGGCGTAAAGAAACTCCTATTAGCGAAATTCGTACCTTACAGCATTTGCCAGAAATGTTGCTTAAACGCAGATGCAAATTCTTTTTAGCACGCAAGGAAATTTTAGCGGGAACACTCGCATTAGCCCAGGTGGGAGAACTCCCTAAGACGCTCGCATCTCAGGTATCACCCAATTCGGGCAAAGAGCCGTTCCATATGTTGATATCGAAACGCTAAAAATATAAAGACATGATTGCTAAAGAGTTTAATAGAAAAGTACAAGAGATGCAGGCTAACCACCAACTTGAAGATCTCTACCAACACCACCTTCAACAACTTACTCACGGGGGCGATAAGGGCAGTGATTCGCCTTAGGACCAATTTGTGGATGATTGCGGCAAGTCTCGGGGCGTTGATGGTAAATAGTGCAACGACGGGTTTTGCTGTCTAAATATAAACAGTCATCATTGGCCATCCTGGCGAGGGTAAATATCGCCGTTTTATGATTGAAGTTATCGATAATGCGGGCTTTTTGTAGACGTTTGGCGATGGCTTTGAGATCGCCCTCGGCTTCAAACTCATCCACTAAGCTCATACGAACTAGGTCACTAACAGTAACCTCGACGGGGAGCGTACAGCAGATAGCATGGCAGGTATCACACAGGCCTTTGCGATATTTTTGCCAAGTTGATAAATCATCAATATTAAAAATCGATACCGAATTTACCGTATTTTTGCTCCGTTTTGACACACCAAAACCTTCAGATAAACAATAAAGGGCGGCAATTATAACAGGCCCCAAATAGAAATAAATCTGTGGTCACAGACGGAACCAAGGCTTGACTAATACAAGCTCAAGAATGAGCTAGCGCTGTTTGAGGCGACTCCATCACCACTGTATTGCGACCACGCTCTTTAGCGCGATACAGGCAGATATCGGCACGGCGTAATACATTCGAAATGGTGAGTTCATTTAATGCATCCGGCGGTAAATACACTCCACCAATACTAAGAGTAATCTTACCGGTAGGTGCACCCAAATGCGGAATATTCAATGCAGCGACTTGATTGCACAGTTGGGTAGCAATGGCTTCCAATTGGATAGGTGTGATTTCCGCTAAAACAACTGCAAACTCTTCGCCACCAATGCGCGCCAGCAGCGCATTGGGTGGTAAAATTTCACAGCCTTTTAAATCCTGAGCCACTCGCCTAAGTACAGCATCGCCTTCAATATGCCCGTAGTTATCGTTGTAACTCTTAAAATAATCAACATCCAACATCAATACACCGATGGCAGTATTGCCATGGAGCAAGTTGTCGAGTGTTTGTGTAAAGGGGCGTCGATTGCTAAGCCCTGTGAGTTCATCGGTTTCCGCCATGACTCTGAGTTGCGTATTCACCGTTACCAGTGCTTGCTGTAAGTTAAGCATCTGTCGCTCTTTTTCTTCACGCAGCAATAACTCGTTCAGCGCTGCGGAAAACTGAGTCAACATCACTTTTTTTTGTTTAGTCCAATTTAGTGGTCGAGAAACCATTGATAGCGATAATAGCCCGACAATTTCATCGGCATTTTTCATGGCAAATGCGGCAATAGAGCAAATACCAATACCTCGAAGTAACCCGTATTCTTCAGGCGATGTTTGCTTCAATGAGTCGACATTCTCGATAACTAATGTCGATTCCTGCTCAAATTTTTGTGCCAGCAAAGTAACAATATCCGCAGAAATGCTAATAATTTCAGATACATTAGGTTCACTAGACCAAACGCAACGGTAGTTTACCTGTCGTTGGTTAAACTCTATTAGGCTTACCCTTTCGACATCAAATAATCGCCCGATTTTACGGCAAACCTCAGTAAGGTTGTTGTCTAAGTTAAGGGTCTCCACTGTTAAAAATTGCAATGATATTTCAGCTAACAGTTGGCTAGCTTGGGACTGCCAATTGAGCGCTTGAGTCCGCTCATCAACTAAACGTGCTAACTGACTTTGCTGTTGCTGTAATGCACGCTTTTGGCGTTTATTAACCGCAAGATCGTTACGAATTCTTTGATACATAGCCTGAAGCGATTGAGCAACATGACCAATTTCATCAGGATTTCTCACCACACTATCGGGTACGGTTAACTTAGGTAATGCATTCAGATTTATCTGGTTAGCAAACCGCTCCAATTCCGATAAACGATTGGTCACCAATAAACGCACCAGCGTAAGGATAAGATAAATCATCAGTAAGGTTTTAAGCCCATTGCCTAAGACAATAATGATCAATTGTTGCCATAATTCGTAATAGAGTTTGTCCGTATCCAGCCCGACAGTCAGCATACCAATCTGTTGTTCCTGATACATAATTGGGTAACGAAACAGAGTTTGTCGGGAATCCTTAGCGTGAATCGCCTTGCCCAACTGCATGGCTACGCCATCGATACTCTCTAAATTGACACTCGACACCATCGGCATCATGCCCAAGCCTGAAAGCAAATCAGATAACAGACCATGGTCCACATCCCAAAGTGACTTAGCAATAGTGGGTAAGATCGATTCGGAATATTCACGAATATCGGCAGTTGTATTATCAATGCTTTCTTGATAATTCCAGACTAACTGCACCAGCATGGTCAGGACAGCAAAAAACGAGCTCACCCCAATAATAGTGAGCGTCATTCTATGACTGATGGAATGATTACGATGCTTCATGAATACCTATTAATTACTGTTGTGATAACTTATCCACTATTTGTGTCTTAAAAATCCCAGCCCAATCCCTTGCAACTAACTTCTGATAAAAAGCTGAGTCGGGATTAAGTACCCTAAAGAGTTCTATATCCTCATAGGAGGAATAACGTTGGGTCTCTTGGTATTGTTTGAGCTGAATTAACCCTAAAGCACCCGCTAAAAAATGCCCACCTCCCAGAGCACTCACTTTACGTTCTTGGCAGAGCGACAAAATCTCAGGGGAAGTATTAATCGAACTGACCAGTACATCACGTCCAGGTTCAAGGCCCTTTTCGCGGAGTGCTTTTACCACTCCGATAGCCATTTTATCGTTCGCCGTCCAGATTAAGGTTAAATCCGGATAACGGCTGAGCAAGGTTAATGTTTGATCATAAGCAATATCTTCACGCCATTGACCATATACCGTTTGAGTAACAATAACATTGGGTTGCATAAAGAAATAATCATTAGCGCCTTGAGTTCTTAACACTGATGCGGGCGTAGATTTATCGCCCGAGATTAATAAAACCTTAGCCTTGTTATTTTCTAAACGACTTAGCAAATTTTTAGCGGTATCAGCACCAATAGCATAGTTATCTGGGATAATCGCTGGTAATAAATAAGTTTGCCAATGTGGATCTGCCAATAAGTGTTCTCGCTCGGCGACAGAAATATCATTTAAAATCAATTGAACATATATTGGATATTGATAAAGGATCTGCAACATTTTTATCGCAGACTGCTTCTCATTCACTAAAATAATATGAGTAGGAAGTGATGGGTGAGATTTTAATAACGTTTCTAATTGAGCAATCATTTTAAAGTGATTGCGATCTGAATGTATGATTTGCAAATTAATATCAAGCTTTGATGAAGCCACCTGCATTAATTTATCGACATCACCCCAAAAGCTATCCGTAACCGCGCCTGGATTAAAAAAAACCACATCCAATTTAGCCCACGCAGGCAAAGCAAAACACAGTATGCCTATCCATAAACAACGTAAACATAATAGATGCAAAGGCGAGTACTCCTCGACCGTGTTTCCCCGCATGTGATCCATCACAGAGGTCACTTTATTATTATCGATTCACAACCTTGTTACCGCATAATTACCAAAACAACTCAATGGCAACCAACACTTCGATTAAACCACAAAATAACAAAAAGTGTACTTTATAATAAAGAATATTAATTTTTGCTCCTGTTTTAGGCTCGAAATTATAGAATATTCATTTAATATTAATAAGATAACTCGACGTATAAGATAAGAGGCTATTTTTAATTCCAATATTGCTCATTCAGCCTCTTTACATAGCGCACTTAACCACAGTCTATCCCCCAAGATTGCCTTACGTTTATTCTCTGTTAGTATATGTATAAATTAACAGTGATTGAGTGCTAACGACTTGCAGCAATTGGATCTTGTTCCGATCACCGAACTCAAGGGCGTCGCCAAAAGAGTCGCGGAAAAACTCGCCAAACTCGGCATCACAACAGTACAAGATCTGCTGTTTCACTTGCCCCTGCGCTACGAAGACCGCACTCAAATCTATCCCATCGCCGCACTCATGCCCGGAAATTACGGCACCATTGAGGCCGAAATCCAGTCGACTCAAATCCTTCAAGGCCGTAAACGCATGCTCGTCTGCAATGTGCGTGACGATACTGGCAGCATGAGCCTACGCTTTTTTAACTTTTCAATGGCGCAGCGCAATGCGATGCAAAATGGATTAATGATCCGTGCCTATGGCGAAATTCGTCGCGGAAGTCATCAAGCGGAAATCGTGCACCCCGAATATAAAATCGTCTATCCGGGTGAGGATATTCACCTAAGCGATACACTTACGCCGATTTATCCCACCACCGAGGGCTTAAAACAGGCGAGTTGGATTAAGCTCACCGAACAGGCACTTGAATTATTAGAAGATGGCGGCTTGACCGAGTTATTACCCGCCCATTTGCAGCCAAACAACATGAGCCTAAAACAGGCGCTGCAAACCCTGCATCGCCCCCATGCGGGGATTTCACAATTTGATTTAGAGCTTGGTCAACACCCCGCGCAGCAGCGACTGGTGCAGGAAGAATTACTCGCCCACAACCTGAGTATGCTACGCCTTAGACAACGCAGTAACCTCGACGCCGCCGTGACCATGCATGCCACGGGGCAATTACTAAAGCCTTTTCTCGCCTCACTGCCCTTTAAACCCACAGGCGCGCAGCAACGTGTCGTTGCCGAGATAGGTAAAGATTTAGCACAACCGCACCCCATGATGCGCTTAGTACAAGGGGATGTCGGCTCAGGCAAAACCTTAGTCGCCGCCCTCGCCGCCCTTCAAGCGATTGAAAACGGCTATCAAGTGGCCATGATGGCGCCCACCGAATTACTCGCCGAGCAGCATGCAGCTAACTTTGCCGCGTGGTTTGAACCACTAGGATTAAAAGTCGGTTGGCTTGCGGGTAAGCTTAAAGGCAAGGCGCGGGCGCAATCTTTAGCCGATATTGAATCTGGCGCAGCGCAAATGGTGATCGGCACCCACGCCATTTTTCAGCAACAGGTTATCTTCCATAGGCTCGCCTTAATTATCATCGACGAGCAGCACCGATTTGGTGTCCACCAGCGAATGGGACTCAGGGAAAAAGGTATCAATCAAGGGTTTCATCCCCATCAGTTGATTATGACGGCAACCCCGATCCCACGGACGTTAGCCATGACAGCCTACGCCGATCTCGACACCTCGATTATCGATGAGTTACCCCCAGGGCGCACACCCGTCACCACAGTCGCCATACCCGATTCGCGCCGTAATGAAGTACTCGAGCGCGTCCGCAACAGCGTGATCACGGACAAGCGCCAAGCCTATTGGGTCTGTACCTTGATTGAAGAGTCCGAAGTCCTCGAGTGCCAGGCCGCTGAAGATACCGCTGAAGAATTGCGCCAAGCACTGCCGGAGCTGACCATAGGTTTAGTCCACGGCAGGATGAAAAGTGCTGAAAAGCAACAAATTATGACTGACTTTAAAGCGGGAACCATCAACTTATTGGTGGCAACCACAGTAATTGAGGTCGGCGTCGATGTCCCTAACTCTAGCCTGATGATAATCGAAAACCCCGAACGATTGGGACTTGCCCAGTTGCATCAACTGCGAGGACGAGTAGGGCGCGGTGCCGTAGCCAGTCATTGTGTGTTACTCTACAAGGCGCCACTGAGTCAAACCGCAAGTCAGCGGTTGAATGTCCTGCGGCAGAGTAATGATGGTTTTGTTATCGCACAGAAAGACTTAGAGATACGTGGTCCCGGTGAAGTGTTGGGCACTAAACAGACAGGGCTAGCCGAACTTAAGATAGCTGATTTAGTTAGAGATCAAGCGCTTATACCACATATCCAAAAGCTTGCGAATCATGTGATGTCGCAAGCACCCGATGCGGTTGATGCCATTATTCATCGTTGGCTTGGGCATAGGCAACAATATGTTCAAGCGTAAACCTTAAGCTAACCCCTTCAAGGTAAAATAAATTCAACCTGTTCAGCTAACCGCTATGGACAAGCGCGTGTAAACTTGCAAAATGAACTTGCAACCTAAAAGGCGGCACTTGCACTTTAATGTTAGCTGCATGATATTCACCACATTACCTTGACACTGAAGCGAAGGATGTAAAATGCAAGTTAATCAAGATGATAGAATTACACCTCAAGAGACCTCGTCTAGCAGTAATCGCTTTGCATTGATTGCGATTGTGCTCGTCATCCTGCTCTCTGCGGCAGGTTATTACTACTATAGTAAAGATGACTCACCCAAACTCATTCCTAATGCACCGATAGTACTACCAGAGCCACCATCGTCAGAACCACTTACTCTGGAAACAAACCCGGAGCCTGAAACCACTCCAGTGGAAAACGTAACACCACAAACGACCACGACGGAAACTGACTCAACCACTACCGTTGAGCCTCAAGCGCCGGTAGAAACGGTGCCAAACTTGCCTGAGAGTGATGCTTTTGTGCATCAAAAAGCACTGGCACTTATCAGCAATAATGTCGTAGGTTCATCCTTAGTCACACAAGATTTGATCCGTCAGTTTGTAGTCTTCGTGGATAACTTGGCACAGGGCGAATTGACCCGCAAAGTCAGCCCAATTAAGGGCCCTGAAAAACTCTTTACCGTGGCGGAAATCACTAACAAAGTGTATTTAAATCCAGAGAGTTACCACAGATACGATGCCTACGCGACCGTCATTGCCAACATGGATGAGCAAAGCTTAATGCACACCTACAAGCAACTCACGCCGCTATTTGATGAAGCCTTCGCTGAACTGGGTTATAGCAATGCCAAATTCAATGACAGAATGCTACAAGCAATTAAGGTAATGCTCGCAGCGCCAATTATTGAAGAGCCCATTGAGCTGAGTTCAATTAGTGTCAACTATCGCTTTGTCGATCCCAATTTGGAAGCCTTACCCAGTGCCCAAAAACTGCTTGTTCGTATGGGACCAGAGAACACTCGTAAAGTGAAAACTGCACTGCGTAAAATGGAAAGCCAACTCGCACAATAGATTGATATTCAATCAATAGTGGCATTATTAATAATAAACAGGCGCCTCGAGCGTCTGTTTACTATTGATATCAGAGCCTGTTCAACTGAGGTTAAGCCACTTAGTCTACACTCCCTGTCTTTATCCCGTTCTGAAAACTATGTTAGCCAACAGTGACAAAGCAAAATCTCATTGCATTTTATTAACCTTGCATATGCAAATGACTTCATTAAAACTAAGGACTTAGTGTAGAATGTGCCGTTCAATAAATGGGGGAATTGTGTTCGTTCATCCAACGAGCAAATAGCGATAAGCCAGTCAATTCATTAATGTTTTCGCTTAGTTAGGGATAACTAAGACAGCTTTAAATAGTGTCGAGGCAAAGTAGTGCAACTCAGATTCAGCATCCTCTCTTGGGGGGCGTGGGCTCCAAACTATCAGCAGCATGATGACTGGCAAACTTGGTGCAAGCACTCGGCTGAAACGACCAAAGAGGCTTCACCCACTGACAGCATATCTCCGGCACTTCCCCAAGTGCCAGCCATGCAGCGTAGACGCTTTAGCCGTTTAACAAAAATGATGCTGGATGTCAGTTTTCAATGTGATACGCCACCAAACTGCCGCTCGATATTTGCTTCCCGCCACGGCGAACTGCATCGCACTATTGGCTTACTCGAAGATATTATCGCTAAGCAACCGCTTTCTCCCTTAGGTTTTAGTCAATCCGTGCATAACACCGGCAGCGGTATTTTTGGCATTTTACACAATAACACCGCCCCTTCTACTTCGATCGCCGCAGGCACTGAAACCCTTTCCCAAGCCATGGTGGAAGCTTTCGCCCAGCTACATCAATCAGCAGAGCCGTTATTACTGATCTTTGGCGATGATCCTGTGCCGCCGGTATACGATGAGTTTACCCAAGAGTATGAACTCCCCTTAGCCTTAGGTTTTACCCTCGCGCCCGCTTGTCCTAGCTCGTCCGTAAAGCTCACGCTAAGCCAACTGACTCAAGCACAGCAACAAGTTACTCCTGCGCTGTCCTACGGCATGTTGATCCATGCTCTAGCGACCTCACAAAACATTGCTGGCTGTTTATCCCATTGGCACTGGAGCGTAGAACATGGCTAATCCCGCTCCACAGGGGGCACAGTTCAATGTCGCTTATACGCTGCCCGAAAAACGCCGCACGGGAATCAACTATATTCCCCGTTGGCTCGGTGGCGTCAGTTGCTATATTGCCTTTGGTTTAGGTGGACTGTTAAGTTCGCTCACCATATTGCCGTTACTGCGTTTTTGGCCCGGCACACCTGAGGCGAGGATTATCCGCGTGCAAAAAGCGGTGCACACTATGTTTAAAGGCTTTGTCGCTATGTTGACGTGGGCTGGGGTGATCAACGTTAGCACCCATAATGCCGAGCAGTTACATAGCGCCAAAGGGGTGATAGTCATCGCCAATCACCCGAGTCTCGTCGATGTGGTGGTGTTGATCAGCCTCATGCCCAATGCGGGTTGTATCGTTAAACAAGGCCTTTGGCGTAATCCGTTTTTACGTGGTGTGGTTTCCTGCGCAGGTTATATCCCGAATCGCGGCGCAGAGTTGATGCTCGAAGATTGCCGCGAAGTGCTCGCCAGAGGCACTAATTTAATTATCTTCCCTGAAGGTACGCGCACAGTATTTGGCTCAATAATTAATGAATTTGCCCGGGGCGCCGCCAATATTGCCATTCGTACCCAAGCCGATATTTTACCTGTGGTTTTGCGCACCAATGTACGAGGTTTGACAAAGGAACAGCCTTGGTATGAGATCCCAAGGCAAACCATGGGGATGGCCGTCGAAATCGGCAATCCAATTCCTCACCAAGCCTATCAAGCCCCTTTGGGTGAGCATGCGAAAATGGCCCGACAATTAACTCGGGACCTTGAACAATATTATCAACAACAACTCGAAAATAATTATGACTTTACACAACGAAATTAAACAGTTAATTATCGACTGCCTCGACCTAGAAGATGTCAGTATTGATGATATTGAAACCGATGCCCCCCTATTTGGTGACGGACTCGGACTCGATTCTATCGACGCCCTCGAGTTAGGTTTAGCCATCAAGAAAAAGTTTGATGTCAAAATCGAAGCCAACTCGGATAGCACTAAGGCGCATTTTTACAGTGTGGCCAGCCTTGCTAAATTTATCGAATCACAGCGCCCATAGGAGAGGAAAATGCAAAACCGTGAACAAATCCTCGCTATGCTGACCACGATTTTAGTGGATGAGTTTGAAATCGATGCCGATGCGATTACCCCCGACGCCAATCTTTACGAAGAGTTAGATCTGGACAGTATTGATGCCGTCGATCTGGTGATTAAGCTGCAACAACTGACAGGCAAAAAAATTCAACCCGATGAATTTAAATCAGTTCGTACCGTCAATGATGTGGTCAACGCCATTGAAGGCCTAGTAAAAGACTAATGCGCGTCCTGCTACAGGTGCTCACCGCACTCGCGCTGATAGCCTACCCAGTTGCCGTGTATTTGGGGCTAAACTATCTACCCGCAGGCACAATCGCCCTAGTGCTTTGCCTGTTGTTAGTAGTGCGTTTAATGCTGCAAAAGCAAAAGGTTAAAACATTAGCCTTGCCTTTGCTTGTGGGGATCGCGCTCACTGCTGGCAGTTTTGTGGCAAAACGCAGCGACTGGCTGTTGTATTACCCCGTGGTGATTAATCTCACCATGTTAGCCCTGTTTAGCTACTCGCTATACCAAGGCCCAAGCATGATAGAGCGGCTCGCGCGGTTAAAAGAACCCGATTTGCCGGATGAAGCCATAGGCTACCTTAAAAAAGTCACCCTACTTTGGTGCGGCTTATTTATCCTTAATGGCTCAATGGCGGCCTATACCGCCGCATTTACCAGCCTAGCAACTTGGACCTTGTACAACGGTTTGATTGCATATGTACTCATGGGACTGCTCCTCGGTGGGGAATGGTTATATCGCAGCTTTTGGTTGAAGAAAACATGACACAGCTACTCAAAAACTGGTTAATCCAGGGGCCATTCGCCCAACAACTGATCAGCTTTAACCACCATGACATAGTCACAGGTACCTTGTTTACCAATCAGGTGGCCCATTTTTATGAGCAGCTGCGCCAAGCGCCTGAGCGAAAATGGCTACTGGCGAGTGATACCAGCGATCTGTTTGCCGTTGGCCTATGTGCCGCACTCTTGGCAGGCAAAGAAATTATTTTGCCGCCCAACACCCAAACCGGCACCTTGAGCGAATTAACACACCAATTTGAAGGCATATTGTCCGACAAGCCATTGTGCGAGAGTCACGCCTTTATCCTATTGAATAAAGAGCTGAGTCTGCCCACAAAATCTTGGCCCAAGAGCGACAGCTTTGGTGAACTGGTGCTGTTTACCTCGGGCAGCAGTGGCGAACCTAAGGCCATTCGCAAGAGCCTAAGGCAGCTCGATGCCGAAGTGACTGTGCTCGAGCATACCTTCGCCGAACATTTGCCCCATTGCAGTGTGGTCTCGACCGTTTCCCATCAGCATATCTATGGCTTGCTGTTTAAAATCCTCTGGCCCTTAGCCGCCAGTCGCCCCTTTTTAAGCGAGCAAATTGAATATCCAGAGACCCTAAGCTACTACACTGCGCTGTTGCCGAATCTGTGTTTAATCAGTAGCCCGGCGCAATTATCCCGTTTGCCTAAGGCGCTGGAGCATGAACGCCAATTACGTTCACCCAGCTTGGTCTTTAGCTCTGGCGGCCCCTTAAGTTTCACCGCCGCCCAGGGTGTCGCCCAATGTTACGGCCATTTACCCATAGAGATTTTTGGTAGCACCGAAACCGGCGGTATTGCCTATCGCCGTCAACATGAGGCCGATGAACCTTGGCAAGTGTTTGAACAAATTACCATAGACCAAGACGCTGACGATGGTGCCCTGCTGCTTAAGTCACCCTATTTGGTCGACGATCAATGGTTACGCTGCGAAGATAAAATCGAACCGACAGCCAATGGCCAATTTAGACTCAAGGGCAGGCTCGATCGCATCGTTAAGATTGAAGAAAAACGCCTGTCGCTGGCGCAAATGGAGACCTTGCTCTGTAGCCACGCCTATGTCGAGCAGGCTGCCTTGGTCGTATTGCCCCAGTTTAAATCCCAGTTAGGGGCGGTGATCACCCTGTCGCCATTGGGCCGAAGTGTGCATCAAGAGCAGGGAAAACTCAGTATCAACAATGCCTTAAAAGCGCATCTACTGACCCAGTTTGAACGAGTAACCTTACCGCGCCGCTGGCGTTACCCCGACACCCTACCGTTAAACACTCAGGGTAAGCGTGTCGCCGCCCAGCTAGTTGAGTTATTTGACCATGATTAAGTCGAGTTTACCGCCGATACTCACATCAGAGATCGGCCCTGATAGCATTGAATTACGCCTGCTGGTCGCCGCCGATCTCGAATATTTTAACGGCCATTTCCCCGAGCAAGCCGTACTCCCCGGCGTGACCCAACTCGATTGGGCCGTGCGCTTAGGTTGCGAGCATTTTGGTTACAACGCTGCGGTCGCTAATTTAGAAGTACTAAAGTTTCAACAGCTTATTCTGCCAGGGCAGGAAGTGACCTTAGTCATCAGTCACAATGCCGCCAAGGAAAAACTCACCTTTGCCTACAGCGATGGCGACCACCGCTATGCCTCAGGCCGTATCAGCTTTGCCAGCAAGCAAGGTGATGGAGCGGCGCAGTGAGCGACGGAATGAACGACATAATGTTAGCCCCGCCAAGTGATTTAATGGGCCCAGTCCCGATCAAGCTGGCACTGGTGATCCCCAATTACAATCACAGCGCCGCGATCGCCCAGACCTTGGCCGAGCTCGCCACTCTTAATCTACCCTGCTATTTGATTGACGATGGCAGTAATGATGAGACCCGCTATCTGCTGCAATCCTTGGCGGAGCAACACGATTGGGTGACCTTGCTGCAACACCCCTACAACCGAGGTAAAGGTGCGGCAGTGATGACGGGGCTTCGCCGCGCCTATCGCGATGGCTTTACCCATGCGCTACAGGTCGATGCCGATGGTCAGCATAATTTAAGTGATATCCCCGCCATGCTCGCCAAGGCGCAGGCTAAGCCGGATGCGCTGATCTCGGGTAAGCCCGAGTACGATGAGTCCGTCCCCAAGGGGCGACTCTACGGCCGTTATCTCACCCACTTTTGGGTATGGGTCGAAACCTTAAGCTTTGATATTCAAGATTCTATGTGTGGATTTAGGGTGTATCCATTAGCTGCCACCGAGCGTCTCTTCAGCCAGCAAGCACTGACAGAGCGGATGGATTTTGATATCGAAATCCTAGTCAAACTCTACTGGCAAGGGGTAGAAATTCTGTTTCACCCCACCAAGGTCATTTATCCCGAAAATGGCGTCAGCCACTTTCAAGGTGTGGCCGACAATGTGCGTATCACTAAACTGCACACGCGGCTATTTTTCGGTATGTTAAAACGTCTGCCGCAGTTGCTGCGCCGTAAACAAGCGGCGAAATCGACGTCATCTGCTCATACTGCGACCCATTGGTCTGCCATGAAGGAGCGCGGCAGTTATTGGGGCATCAAACTGTTAGTCGAAAGCTACCGTTTTGGTGGCCATTGGCTATGCCGCGCCATTATGTATCCCGTAATTTGCTACTTCTTCCTGACCGGCAAAGTCAGCCGCGAAGCCTCATTGGATTTTCTGCGCCGCGTGCAGCGCCTCGAGCCACGGCATCCTCAGTTAAATCAGCCCGTTGGCTGGCGCGACAGCTTAAGCCACTTTATCGCCTTTGGTAATGCGGCGCTCGATAGAATCGATGCTTGGTGCGATCGCATTCAATTAAGCCAAGTGGATTTTCCCGACCGCCAAGTGCTCGCCGATCAGCTAGAAAGCGGCCAAGGTGCCGTGCTGCTGGTGTCCCACTTAGGCAATCTCGAGCTGTGCCGCGCGATTTCAATCCACCAGCGTAAGGTCAAAGTCAATGTCATGGTGTTAACCAGCCATGCCGAAAACTTTAATAATGTACTCAAGCAGTTAAATCCTGATAGCACGCTGAATTTGATTCAAGTGACCGAGCTAAATCCCGCCACCTCCATGCTATTGCAGCAAAAAATTGAAGACGGCGAGTTAGTGGTGATTGCAGGGGATAGAACCTCATCCCACGCCCAAGGGCGAGTCGTGTACGCGCCATTTATGGGACAAGAGGCAGCCTTCCCACAGGGGCCTTTTATTTTGGCCGGACTCTTAGATTGCCCGGTTTATCTGATGTTCTGCCTGCGTGAGCAAGGGCGTTATCGAGTGCATTTAGAACGCTTCGCCGAGACACTTAAAGGCCCACGAGCGGGCAGAATGGAACGACTCCAACAGGCCGTTTATCGCTACAGCGAACGCCTCGAACACTACGCAAGGCGTGAGCCCTTGCAATGGTTTAACTTCTTTGATTTTTGGCGGGACGATAGCAAGGTTAACCGCGCGACATCCGCCCATAAAACGACAGCAGCACTCCCGGAGCAGGAGCGCACTACAGACAGGACAGAGCATTTATGAGCCACGCAGTTACTCACACGACAACCACTGAGCAGCCAATCGAATTTGGCCGTCAGTCACTCACATTAGAGCAAGTCGTCGCCGTGGCTAAGGGCGCCAAGGTCAAACTTTGTGATGATGCTGATTATCAGGAATATATCCAAAAAGGCGCCCGCTTTATCGATAGTTTGCTGCACGAAGAAGGCGTGGTCTATGGCGTCACCACCGGCTATGGCGACTCTTGCACTGTCAACGTGAGTCTCGATTTAGTCCACGAACTGCCGCTGCACTTATCCCGTTTTCATGGTTGTGGCCTTGGCGAAGTCTTAAGCGTAATGCAGGCACGCGCAGTGATGGCTTGCCGTTTAAACTCCCTCGCGATTGGCAAATCAGGTGTCACCTATGAGTTATTAAAGCGCATCGAAACCTTGCTTAATCTCAATATCGTGCCAGTGATCCCAGAGGAAGGTTCAGTCGGTGCCAGTGGCGATTTAACGCCATTGTCTTACCTTGCCGCCGTGCTGGTTGGTGAGCGTGAGGTGATTTACCAAGGCGAGCGCCGAGCCACCCAAGAGGTTTACCGCGAGCTGAGCATCACGCCCCATGTGCTGCGCCCCAAAGAAGGCTTAGCCCTAATGAATGGCACGGCAGTGATGACGGCGTTAGCCTGTTTAGCCTTTGATCGCGCACAATATTTAGCGCGTTTAGCCAGCCGCATTACCGCCATGGCGTCGTTAACCCTTAAAGGCAACTCCAACCATTTCGACGATATTTTGTTTGCCGCCAAACCCCATCCAGGGCAAAACCAAATCGCCACTTGGATACGGGAAGATTTGAACCACCATGTTCACCCGCGCAATTCCGACAGATTGCAGGACAGATATTCCATCCGCTGCGCGCCGCACATTATTGGCGTGCTGCAAGACGCGCTGCCCTTTATGCGCCAATTTATCGAGACCGAAGTTAACAGCGCCAACGACAACCCGATTGTCGATGCTGAAGGCGAGCATATTCTCCATGGCGGCCATTTTTACGGCGGGCATATCGCCTTTGCGATGGACTCCTTAAAAAATACTGTGGCCAATATCGCCGATCTGATCGATCGCCAAATGGCATTAGTGATGGACCCTAAATTTAACAACGGTTTACCCGCTAACCTTTCGGGTTCGACTGGTGCACGTCGCGCCATCAACCATGGCTTTAAGGCGGTGCAAATCGGCGTTTCCGCTTGGACGGCGGAAGCACTGAAACACACTATGCCCGCGAGCGTTTTCTCACGCTCAACCGAATGCCATAACCAAGATAAAGTCAGCATGGGCACGATCGCCGCCCGTGACTGTATGCGCGTATTACAGCTGACAGAACAAGTCGCCGCCGCAGCCCTGCTCGCCATGACCCAAGGCATTGGTCTGCGTATCAACCAAAACGAGTTAGACGAAGCCTCACTGACGCCATCGCTTGCGACCACGCTCGCCCAAGTGCGCGCTGACTTTGAGCCATTAGTCGAAGACCGACCACTGGAAGCCGTGCTGCGCCAAACCGTTGCGAAAATCCAAGCGGGCGAATGGGAAGTGTGCCGATGAAAGCCTTGCTCTGCATAGAAATGGACATGCAGGTCCCCTTCCACGATGTGGATTCGATGGGGATCACTTGGCATGGTAATTACCTGCGTTATTTCGAAATTGCCCGTTGCAAATTGCTCGACGAATTAGGCTACAACTATCGCCAAATGCAGGCCTCGAACTACGCTTGGCCGATTATTGATGTGCAGATCAAATACGTTAAGCCCAGCACCTTCGAGCAACATATTACCGTGCGTGCCGAGTTAGTTGAGTGGGAAAATCGCCTAAAAATCAATTATCAAATCCGTGATACCACAACGGGCGAGCGCATTACTAAGGGCTATACCATTCAAGCAGCGGTGGATATGACGAGCCAAGAAATGTGCTTTGTAACGCCAGAGATATTTCGCAGCAAAATCGCCCCGCTGCTTGTAAAGGCGGATAGCGAATGAATGCCCTCCTCAAAACCTGGTCGCGAGCTAAGTGGGTGCAATGCTTCTGCCAAGGCGCACTGTTAAGTTGCATGCTGCTTGGCTCTGTGCAGGCGCAAGACCTTGCTACTCCTAACCTTACAGAAGCGAGCCAATATCAACCCCTGTTTAACCAAGGAGCCGATAACGCCGCGCTAGTTGCTCTCAGCCAAAAGCTTAACCTTGGCGAGACAGTACGCGGCCACTTTGTGCAATCCCGCCAACTTAAAGTGTTAAAAAAGCCCCTCATTAGCCAAGGTCAGTTTGTGTTCGACAAAGACCAAGGGCTGATTTGGCAGCAGCTTACGCCCTTTGAGTCCTTGCTCATTTTAAAAGATAAGCAACTTATTCAGCGAGATAGCCAAGGACGAGTGCAAGTCAGCAGCGCCGATGCTTCGGCAAGTGCCGCAGCCATGGGGGATTTATTACCCAGTCTGGTGAGTGCCATGCTGGGCGGTGATATTTCAGGATTAAGCAATCATTTTGAACTGCACTTCTTAGCTCAAAAAACCTTAACGAACGAATTAGCTAAGGAAAATTGGCAGCTCGGATTAACCCCGAAAGATCCGTTGATGAAAAAAGCCATCGCTAACATGGTGCTCGAAGGCAGCGATACTCTTCATGCATTAGTGCTGCTCAGCGCCGCACCCAGCGTGAGTCCGCAGGATATCACCCGTATCGATTTTCGCGAGCTGCGCCAAGGTAAACTGAGCGACGCCGAATTAGCCCAGTTCTCCATCGCGCTAACTCAAAAAGTTCCTCCACGGGAGACTGATCCTCAAGAGAGCAAGGCAAAATAATGGCGACCAAGATTGCCACGCGCATAGGTCACAGGCTGATGCACACCTCAAGCAAATTACGCCTTGCGATTTGGCTGTGTCTGATGCTGGCGGCGAGCCTATGGACGCTGCAACTGTGGCAAAATGGGGCTAAGGTTCAAAGCGATATTCTCGCCATGTTGCCCCATCTGCAGCAGGATGCGCTCACAGCCCGCGCCCTCGAGCAAGTGGAGTCAACACTTGCCGATCAAGTGTATCTTGCCCTGATTGCCAAGGATGAAACGCAAGCCATTGCGGCGGCAACGCTCCTGATGGAGCAGCTTAAGACTCAAAATACCGCCTTTACCGATATTCGCAGTGCCGACATGCAAATGGGTGAAGCCCTAGGCAAATATTATTTTCCCCATCGATTTAAGCTATTAACCCCAGAGCAAGCCGATGCGTTAACCCATAATGGCCTCGATAGCTTAGTTGCCTCGGCCACACAACAGCTCTACAACGCCTTTAGTTACGCCAATAGCCAACTGCTCACTCAAGATCCTTTGCTGTTATTTCCCGCCAATTTGCTCGCCCTTGCGCCCAGCTCGAAACTGAGCGCTAAGCAAGGGATTTTACTTGCTCATCCCAACCAAGGTGTTGATACCAAACAAGGTGTTAATAGCAGTGAGGGCGTGGCCGCTATTGTGATGGCAAAGGGCAAAGACAGCGCCTTTAATCCCAATGCCCAACTTATTCAGCAAGCAGCGTTAACACAAGCACTTACTACAGTCACTGAGCAATATGCCGGCATACAAGTCTTACAGGCAGGCGCGCTATTTCATGCTATAGAAGCAACGAATACCGCTAAGAGTGAAATCTCTGTCCTCGGTCTCGCCTCTTTGCTTGGGGTGGTGTTATTAGTTTGGCTGGCGTTTCGCTCCGTGATGCCACTCTTGCTGGCGATGGTGACCATAGGCAGCGGCTTGCTGCTGGCGGTGACCTTTACCCTAAGCGTGTTCGGAGAACTGCATTTACTCACCCTCGTCTTTGGCACTAGCCTGATTGGGATTGCCATCGACTACAGCTTCCATTTTTACTGCGAGCGGTTAAGCGATCATCAGCGTAGCGCGCAGGCGACCGTGGCCTATATTTTCCCCACTGTGTCGCTCGCCTTTATCACCAGCGCCTTGGCCTATGTCGGCATTGGCCTCGCGCCGTTTCCCGGCATGCAGCAGGTGGCGATTTTCTGCGCCTCTGGCTTACTCGGTGCTTACCTGACGTTAGTGCTGGCTTACCCACTCTTAGCGGGCAGCAAGTTACCTTCGGGAGAGCGTCCGCTGAATCTTGCACAGGCCTATCTTACGAAACTCACCGGATTCTCAAACAAACTGGTGTCGCCATGGGGATTGAGTCTATTCACCTTAGTGTTCGTAGGTGTTTGTCTGCTGGGTATCAGCCAACTTAAGGTGGATGATGATATTCGCCATTTACAACAAAGCCCTGCGAGCGTGACTGAGCCTGAAGATAAGCTCAGAAAACTCCTCAGTGGCGGTACCGATAACCAGTTTTTATTGGTGCGCGCATCGAGTGAAGAAGCCTTACTGCAACGGCTCGAAGCCCTAGGCCCACAGCTCGATGCCGCCATAAAACAGCAAGAGCTGGGCAATTATGTCAGCCTCAGCCGTTACCTACCGAGCAAGCAAAAGCAAGATGCAGCGTATCAATTACAGGGCGAGATTTACCAGTCGCAATTAACCACAGTACTAAGCAACATTGGCCTTGATGAGAGCCTAGCGCCAAACCTTTCTGCCGCCTATATTGGCGCCAAGGATAGCTATATCACCCCGACGGATTTTTTCGAACTGGGCTTTGGTAAACAGCTAGCGCCACTTTGGCTTGCACCAATGGGATTAGCGCCGCTTGAACACTCAACGGAGCCAACGGCCAATCCAGATAATACACAGCGAGGAAGCGACAGCCATGGCGCCATAGTGTTGCTCGGTGGTATTGAAGATATTGCGGCTCTCAAAGCGCGCTTTGCCAAAGATCCACAGGTACAACTTATCGATAAAGTCGCGGATATCTCCACCGTGATGGGGCATTATCGCCTGCTCACCCTTAAATTATTGGGGCTAGCACTGGTTATCGCACTCTTGCTATTTAGCCTAAGTTTTGGACTCAAAAAGGCCACTGTGGTTGTCGCCGTGCCGGCACTCGCCGCGGTACTTACCTTAGCCATTTTAGGCTTAGTCGGCTCACCCTTAAGCTTATTCCATGCGCTGGCGCTGATTTTAGTCTTCGGGATTGGGATAGATTACAGCTTGTTTTTTGCCTCCGCAGAGCAACATGGCAAAGCGGTGATGATGGCGGTGTTTATGTCTGCCTGCTCGACCCTATTGGCCTTTGGCTTACTCGCCTTTAGCCAAACCCAAGCTATTCATTACTTTGGATTAACCCTATCCCTCGGCATAGGCTTTACCTTTGTACTTTCGCCATTGATTTTGACCACTCGTCAGGTTTTAACCACCAACAAGGTCTCGATACCTACAAGGAATGTTATTTAAATGTCTACCTCTACTGCGGCTAGCGCCACACCGTCTCACTCCCTTTGCGTCGATGTCGCCATTATCGGCGCAGGCCCCTCAGGCTCGATTGCCGCCAGCCTGCTACATAAGCAAGGCAAACGTGTCATCGTGCTTGAAAGACAACACTTTCCGCGCTTTTCGATTGGTGAGAGTTTGCTGCCCTGCTGTATGCAATTTATTGAAGAAGCGGGCATGTTAGAGGCGCTGAATGCCGCGGGATTCCAATATAAAAATGGCGCGGCCTTCCGCCGTAATGGGGTATATACCACCTTCGACTTTACCGACAAATTTACCCCAGGGCCGGGAACAACCTTTCAAGTACAACGGGGAAACTTCGATAAATTACTCGCCGATACTGCGGCAAGCTTTGGGGTGGAGATCCGTTACGGTGAAACCGTTGAGGCGATAGAGTTAACTGCCGCACCACGTTTAACTGTGCGTAACGAGCAGGGCGAACTTTATCAAGTCGAGGCCAAATATGTGCTCGATGCCAGCGGTTTTGGCCGCGTATTACCACGACTGCTCGACCTCGAAACACCGTCCTCACTGCCGACCCGCAGCGCCATCTTCACCCATGTGGAAGATAACATCAGCGATCCCAACTTCGACCGGAATAAGATTTTAATTAGCGTGCACCCGCAGCATCAGGATATTTGGTACTGGTTAATTCCCTTCAGCAATGGCCGCTGCTCGCTCGGCGTCGTGGCAGAGCCGCAATTGCTCGCGCGCCTCGAAGGCGATTTAGAGCAGCAGTTAATGACCATAGTCAAGGAAGAGCCCGGCCTTAACGCACTGCTTGCCAATGCCAAAGTCGCCCAGCCCTGTGCGACACTCAAGGGCTATTCCGCCAACGTGTCGCGCCTCGCCACCGATAAGTTTGCGTTGCTGGGCAATGCCGGCGAGTTCCTCGACCCGGTGTTTTCATCGGGCGTAACTATCGCGATGCAGTCGGCATCCATGGCAGCAAAATGCGTGACCAAACAACTTAATGGTGACACAGTAGATTGGCCTACCGAGTACTCAGCACCGTTAATGCAAGGGGTGAACACCTTCCGCACCTATGTGCAGGCTTGGTACGATGGCCGCTTCCAAGATGTGATTTTTTATGAAGATCCCAATCCTAAAATCAAGCAAATGATTTGCTCTATTTTGGCAGGCTATGCTTGGGATGTGCAAAATCCCTTTGTTAAAGAATCCGAGCGACGTCTAAACATGGTGGTCGAGCTATGTCGGCAGGATGCTGAACTCATCACCGCCGAACCAGCAATCAGCGAATTAGCCGAGGTGTAATTCGATGCGCTTAAGCCTTAACGCCAAAGGTCGCCCTAACGCCAAAGGTCGCACAAAAGCGATAGTGACAGTAAGCCTAATGCTCTCAAGCCTCGGCTTGATGGGCTGCAGTGAGCTGCTCTATCGGCAAACCTGCGTCGGATTCACAAAAGATATGCGTTATTGCTTAGCGCCACTGCCACAGCATTTTGGCCCCGCAACGGATAAACCGCCCGCTAAACCAAGCAGCAATCCGCCAGCCGCAAACCCAGCTGGCACAGACTCTTCGAACCAGAGTCAGCAAGGCGACAGCAAAGCAAAGGTATCCTCCCAATCTTTTAGTCAGAAGGTGAGCATAAAAGTGGGTGATAACACCCATGAGCTGCTCACCCAGCTTGAACTTGAAGGGGAACGCATGACGCTGGTTGGGCTCGCTCCGCTAGGGCAAGCGTTGTTTACCTTGGTTTACGATGGGAATACACTCAGCAGTGAGCAGAGTCAGCTACTCGGGAATGAGTTTAAAGCCGAATATCTGATGGCGATGATGCAACTTATCTATTGGCCAGAACAGAGTATTCGTAGTCATTTAGAAGGTGGAAGTTTAGTGACAGGGCTATGTGACGCCATCCCCTGCCGCCAGTTTTATAGCCAAGACACGCTTATCAGTTACAACGATAACCAAACCCAAGTGATACAAATTCGTTATCAGCACCAAACCGACGATACCCTTTGGCAGGCACATATTAATTTAACCATGCCGCAGGCAAAGTTTGAGTTAGAGATACAACCGATTTAATCGTCCTTTGACAATGCCATAGGCACCCGTTAACCGCCAATCGATATGAGCCTTTAGCATTGCTCGCATCAAAGGCCATAGGTATAGCAAGCAGCAATGAATAACAGAGTCGCCATTACACAGATTGGATTGTGTACCCCGTTAGGGCAAACGCCCGAGCAGGTGTTAGCCCGCTTGATTGCAGGCGATACCAGTGCCATGCAAACCAATGACACCCTATTATTTGGGGAGTCAACACTGGTCGCGCCCGTCACTGAGCCATTACCGACGATACCTGCCGCACTGGCGCAATTCGATTGTCGCAATAATCAGTTACTCCTTGCTGCCGCACAGCAAATTACCGACACGGTCGAACAGGCGAAACAGACATATGGCGCCGACCGCATCGGCGTGGTGTTAGGCACTAGCACCTCGGGGATTTCGAAGGGCGAAGCTGCCTTGGCCTATCGCAATCAACACGGCCACTTCCCCGCCGATTACCATTACTTCCAGCAGGAACTTGGCAGCACCAGCGATTTTTTGCGCCAGTTATTTGCGCTCCAAGGTCCCTGCTACACCATTTCGACCGCCTGCTCCTCTAGCGCCAAAGTGTTTGCCAGCGCCAAACGCCTACTTGAGGCCAAGCTGTGCGATATGGTGATTGTCGGCGGTATCGACAGCCTGTGCCAACTCACAGTTAACGGGTTTCACGCCTTAGAGTCAGTTTCCAAAGGACATTGCAATCCATTCAGCGCCAATCGTGATGGCATCAATATCGGTGAAGGCGCCGCGCTATTTACCCTAACCTTAGCGACAGACAACACAGTAAATGAAGCCTGCGTATTGCTCGCAGGTATTGGCGAGTCGAGCGATGCGCACCATATGTCGGCGCCGCATCCTGAAGGCGCAGGGGCGATTGCCGCCATGCAGGCCGCGCTTGATGATGCACAAATATCTGCGCAAGATATTGATTATATAAACTTGCATGGCACAGCAACGCCTAAAAATGATGCAATGGAAAGCCGCGCCCTACTCTCGGTATTTGGCGACACGCCGCCCCCTGCAAGCTCAACCAAACCGCTGGTCGGCCATACCTTAGGCGCTGCGGGCGCGATTGAAGCCGCATTTTGTTACCTCTTGCTGTCACAGCATAATCACAGCTTTGCCCTGCCGCCCCATAGGTTTGATGGGCAGCAAGATCCGCAGGACCCCAGCATTGCGCTAGTCGCGCCCATGCAGTGCGCCGAGCATGGCAAGCTTAACTATGTGATGAGCAACTCCTTCGCCTTTGGCGGCAGCAATGCCAGCCTGATTTTTTGCCGTAAAGGGGCTTAAGATTGATGTCCAGTTCTATCAATACCGCAATTTCAGCCGCCGAGCCGATTTGGCTGCAACACTTAGCCGAGCAGAATATTGCCGATTTTATTCCGCATCGTGCGCCAATGATCTTGATTGATAAGATTATTAGCCATCAGCCGGATGTGCTCGAAACTGAAGTGCTGATCACTCCGCAGAGCGCTTATTTTGACGAGCATCGTCAGGCCGTCCCCAATTATGTGGGTATCGAATATATGGCGCAGAGCATTGCCGCTTTAGCGGGCGTTGAGGCTAAACTGCGTCACGATAAAATCCGCGTGGGATTTTTATTGGGATCGCGTAAATTAGCCTTACACACGGCGCAATACGAACTCAATCGCTGCTACCGCACTCAGGTTAAACGCCTCTATCAGGAAGAGTCGGGACTGGCGGTATTCGATTGCCAGATTTATCTATTGCCAGAGGCGCAAGCGCAGCAAACACCACTGTTAGTGGCCGAGGCGAATGTGAATGTGTTCCAGCCACAGGACACCCAAGCGTATATCGCCTCAAGCCAACAGGCTTAATGCCAAGAGGCATGCTTGGCAGCAACAAGTCTTATCACAAAAGGATTTAGCCCTTTGATGCACAAACAACTCATCGAGCATCAAGGGTGGAGAAATAAAGATGAATAACAGAGTATTAGTCACAGGTTCGAGCCGCGGTATTGGCAAAGCCATCGCCCTTAAACTGGCTGCGGCAGGTTATGATATCGCGCTGCATTATCACAGCAATCAGGCCGCAGCCGATGCCAGCGCCGCAGAGCTTCGCGCCCTTGGGGTTAACGTCAGCCTACTAAAGTTTGATGTTGCCGACCGCGTTGCCGTCAAAGCCGCCCTTGAGGCCGATATCGAGGCTAATGGCGCCTACTATGGCGTGATACTCAATGCGGGCATCAACCGTGACAATGCTTTTCCGGCGATGAGCGAAGCCGAATGGGATAGCGTAATCCACACTAACCTCGATGGTTTTTATAATGTGATTCATCCCTGCGTTATGCCTATGGTACAAGCGCGCAAGGGTGGACGAATTATCACCTTGGCTTCCGTTTCCGGTATCGCGGGTAACCGTGGACAGGTCAATTACAGCGCCTCTAAGGCCGGATTGATTGGCGCGACTAAGGCGCTGTCCTTAGAGCTGGCCAAACGTAAGATCACCGTAAACTGTATCGCCCCAGGCTTAATCGAAACCGATATGGTGGCGGATATTCCTAAGGATATGGTCGAGCAGTTAGTGCCGATGCGCCGCATGGGCAAACCCAATGAAATCGCCGCCTTAGCAGCCTTTTTAATGTCGGACGATGCTGCTTATATCACGCGCCAAGTGATTTCGGTGAATGGAGGCATGATCTAAATGACTGAGCCGACAAACCCGACCCGCTTGGGTAGACGAGTTGTAGTCACCGGCATTGGTGGCATTACTGCCTTAGGTCACGACTGGCCGAGTATCGCAAACCGCCTTAAGGCACAAAAAAACTGTGTCGTGACGATGGCGGATTGGGACAAATATGACGGGCTAAACACTCGCCTTGCCGCCCCCGTGACCGACTTTGAAGTGCCGAGCCATTATTCGCGTAAAAAAATCCGCTCCATGGGACGGGTCTCGATTATGGCGACTCGTGCCAGCGAACTTGCACTTATCGATGCGGGACTCTTGGACGACCCTATCGTCACTTCGGGAAAGATGGGCATTGCCTATGGATCTTCCACGGGCAGTACCGATCCCATTACCGCCTTTGGCGATATGCTGAAAACTGGCGATATGTCAGGCGTTACCGCTACCAGTTATATCCGCATGATGGCCCACACCACAGCGGTAAACGTGGGGGTTTTCTTTGGCCTTAAGGGACGCATTCATACCACCAGCAGCGCCTGTACTTCGGGTAGCCAAGGCATTGGTTACGCCTATGAAGCAATTAAATATGGCCAGCAAACCTTAATGCTCGCGGGTGGAGGCGAAGAACTCTGCCCCACCGAGGCCGTGGTATTTGATACGCTGTTTGCCACCAGCACCCAAAATACCACGCCAGAGTTAACACCTCGCCCCTTCGATGCCCATCGCGACGGTTTAGTGATTGGCGAAGGCGCTTGTACGCTGGTGCTTGAAGAGTTAGAACACGCCATAGCGCGCGGCGCGAAAATTTACGCCGAGATCGTCGGTTTTGGCACTAACTCCGATGGTCAGCATGTGACTCAGCCCAATAGCGAAACCATGGAGATCGCCATTCGTTTAGCCCTTAAGGATGCGGCGCTCACGCCCGACGCCATTGGTTATGTCAATGCCCACGGCACCGCCACCGACCGCGGTGATATTGCCGAAAGCCATGCGACCCACGCGGTATTCGGTGCGGATATGCCGATTTCATCCCTTAAAAGCTACACAGGCCATACCTTAGGCGCCTGCGGTGCGCTAGAGGCTTGGGTGAGTATCGAAATGATGAATGCGGGCTGGTTTGCCCCCACACTCAATCTCGACAATATCGACCCAGAATGTGCCGCACTCGATTACATTCGCGGCGAGCCACGTGCTCTCGACACCGACTATGTGATGAGTAATAACTTCGCCTTTGGTGGTATCAACACCTCACTGATTTTTAAACGCTGGAAAACGACATAAGGACATATCAATGAAACCATTAGTTGCAAGCATTTTACTCGGTATCAGTTTACTGGCCTCACCCACATGGGCGCAGGATTATACGGTTGAAACCTATCAAGAAATTTTTAAAGGCGACAACCAATTTAAGCAAAAACAAGCCATCGAAGCCCTGACGCTTGCCGGATTATCCGATCCCGCCATTTACGATGTGTTAGAGGCCAAACTTATCGCATCGCTGCCACAAGCTACCGAGAAAAATGCTATCGACTACAGCGCTTGGTTAGTCAAAGGTTTAGCTTATTCAGGGAACGATAAATACAGCGGCACCATCAACAATATTATCAATGGCGACTACCATAAGAAGCTGAAAAAGTACGCTACCCAAGCCCTTGAAAATCTTGACCAGTATAAAAAATGGAATGCTATTTTAGGCGATAAAAGCCAATATGTGGCCGAGCAAAGTATCAAAAATAATGCCTATGCCAACGCCTTTAAAAGCAATGATTTAGAGCTGATGCGCCTCGCAGCCAAACGCATGATGGACGATCAAAACTACGATGACTTTTTGCTAGAACGCCTGAGCGTTGAGCTGAAAAATCCACGTTTGATGAGTAACGACAAGTTAGCCATCGACACCTACGCCAATATGGCCAAGGCCCTCGCCGCATCCGGTAATCCCCAATACCGTGAAGTGATTGAAAACATAGCCAACAACAACCCAAACAAAAAGCTGAAAAGCTACGCTGAGAGCTATCTGAAGAAGTACTACTAATCTCTTTGGACTCGTAAAAGCGTTAACAACAAGCCGAGAATCATCTCGGCTTTTGGCTCTCTTTTGTAGGCAAACCATCATCAAACCAATCAAGATAATCCATCTTTAGCACAAATCGCACGATTTAATCATTTTGACCATTTCGCTCAATAAACTATACTGCCACTGTCTTTCCAAAACGGGGTTTAACTCATGCAAACTTTAACCGCCAATGACGCCAAACGAAATTTCGGTGAGTTGCTGCTAAACGCTCAACGTGAACCCATCAAGATCAGCAAAAACAGTAAAGATGTGGTTGTGGTCATGTCTATCCACGATTACGAACAGCTTGAGGCGATGAAAGCCGACTATCTGAAGCACTGTTTCAACGCTGCTAAAGAAGACTTAGCGCAAGGTAATGTTGTTGATGGCGAAGATTTTCTTAACGCCCTGTAGCCACTCACATGGATAATAAACGTTATAAACTGAGTAGGTTAGCTCAGACTCACCTACAACAGATTAAAGACTACACTCTTCAACACTTTTCTGAGTCGCAGTGGCACAAATATAAAGAAAGCCTTATCTCCGGTTTGCAAATGTTAGCCAATAACCCCGGATTAGGCAGAAGCTGCAACGATATTTACCCCAACGGTTTCTACTTTCCTATCGGTAAACATACCGCCTACTTCACCAAAGAAGACGACTTTATCCTTATCGTTGCCCTGTTAGGTCAGCCACAGCTCCCCCAAAATCATCTGAAATAGCCTTAAGAAGCCGTGGGCTCTAAGTTGATAAGCGAGAGCTATGGAAGGTGGACTGGCAATATTGTTCAGAGTGAGGCCAACCATGGTACTGACTCGACAACACGCCACGGAGTTAAGCCAACCATGATGCTGACTCGACGACACGCAGCAAGTCCATCCCTGGATGCTCGACCGCCCCGTCCATGGGGCGGACGGTCGTCTCACCAATCACCATGGTTTGCCTTTCGAGCATCAGCTTAATCTGCTGGCTTGAAAGACTAGAGCCAGATTAACACTTTGAAAAATTGCTATTTACAACTGAACATTTAGGAAATTTAACAATGGGTGGCTTGTTAAATTTTTTTCATGTTTTCTGATTTACATACCGCGCCAAAATACTTCTTGGTATATAAAGTCTCGCTTTTTCTGCATGAAAAAAGATTGGAAACTCACCGTAATGGATGCTAAGTTACTGGCACATTTGAATTATTTACTCTTATTTCTCAAACTTCGAGTCCATTATGGTTTGGGTTTCATTAGAAGTGCGGGTAATACACTGTTATACGCAAATCTAGTCCGGAGAGAATTTTAGGTTGGGGATGCCATGTCAATAAAAAATATACAAAAACTAAAGCAATTCGGTATCTTCCAAGATCACACAAACAGCAATGCTAAAGATTTCGGAAAATATAACTTGTTCTATGGGTGGAATGGATGCGGAAAATCTACGCTTTCGGGTTTGTTTCGGTGCATCGAAAATAAAGCCACTTCAAGTAAATTTCCTTCTTCGGAATTCTCGGTAAGCGTAGACAGCGGCACGCCGATAACACAAGCGAACGTGAGTAATTCTGATCTAAACATATATACCTTTAACCAAGATTTTATTGATGAAAACATTTCATGGAACAGCATTGTAAAAAGTATATTGCTTGTTGATAAGGAAAAGATTGCAGAACGTGAAAAACTAGAAAAGCTAAAAAAAGAACAAGAAGTTGATACCAAGACATACAGAATAGGGTCTGAAGCAATAGAGAAACTTAATGGCGCTGTTTCAAAATTTGAATCCGATAGCGCGCGACACATGAAGACAAGTCTTCAGTCCATTGATACTACAGACAGTTACTACCTTAACTACGATAAGCGTAAATTTGGAAAGTTCATAGAAGAACACCTTGAAGAATGTAAGTCGGACAATTCACTTCTTGATGATCAAAAAATTGTTGATTTAACCAATGCTGCGAAACCTGATCAAAAGTCCCCGATCATCTTTAATAAACGCGCTATTAATCAAGATACTTTCACTAAAGCTAAAGAACGACTTGATGACCTTTTGAAAACTAGCGTGGTCAGCCAAACTATTCAGAGGCTTGTAGATCATGGTGATATAAAGTCTTGGGTTGAAACTGGTCTTGACCTTCATAAGCGCCACGATAAAAACGAATGTGAATTTTGTGGCAACATCATCACCGAAGAACGCATTAAAAAACTTGAAGCCCATTTTAATGACGATTACAAAGCCTTTCAGACCCGGCTTGAAAGTGCTGATGTCTGGCTTGCCGGTCAATATGTTCAGACCCCAACGCTACCCGCCGCAAGTGATTTTTACGACGAATTCAAAAATGGCTACAACGAAGCATGTGCGGCGCTGGAAAAGGCAATCACAGACCTGAACGAAGAAATTACGGTCTGGCACAATGTGTTAAAAGACAAGACAGCTAATCCACTTGAAGTCGCTCTAACGGTTGAAGTTATCAGTGAGTCATCCGTAAATGCGTTTAACGATGCTATGACCGCTATTGGCGCAGCTGTTGATAAGCACAATCATAAGTCTGGAAATTTCAAAGAAGAAACTGATAAAGCTAAAAAGCAACTTGAACTTCACTATGCGACTACTGAAGTGAAGTCATTCGGATATTACAATAAGAAAAAAGAAGTCGTTGTTCGAACTACCGCAAATGGAATGCTAAAAACAGCAATTAACGCTAGAAAAGCAGAAATCCAAAAACTTGAAGATTTACTATCAAATGAAGGCGTGGGCGCTGACCAATTTAATGAATCACTTCATAAGTTTCTTGGGCGCAGTGAATTAACCCTTCGATTTAATCCGAATAAAAAAGGGTACGAAATATTGCGGAACGATTCCGTTCCGGTAGAAGGAAACTTGAGCGAAGGTGAAAAAACGGCTATTGCGTTTGTTTATTTCATAACCAAGCTGAAAGAAAACGATAACAAGATGGAAAATACTATCGTTGTTGTCGATGATCCAGTTTCTAGCTTTGACTCGAACCACTTATTTCATGCGTATTCGTTTCTTCGTAGCAATTGTGACACGGCAAAGCAGCTATTCGTATTTACGCACAATTTTACTTACTTCAAATTGATTCGTGATTGGTTCGAAGGGGTAAATCGCAACAGAAGAAGAAAGAATCCTCCCAAAGATCCAAATGCGTTCTTTTATACAATTGAATCCACGGTAGCCGTCCCACGCCAATCGACATTTAAAGACGCAGATTCAAGTCTGGTCGATTACAATTCAGAATACCATTATATATTTACAAAACTTCATGCATACAAAGACAATCCAGCACTGTCACGCGACGAAGCCTTTTTAACCGCGAATCTCGCAAGAAAACTGCTCGAATCATTTTTTAGCTTCAAGTTTCCGAAGCACCGAAGTGATATTTTACAGCTTATGAATTGTGGGTTAAAAGGCTGCAAAATCACAGATGAAGCCACCAAGGAAAAGATTTATCGCTTCATAAACAAATATTCACATAGTGCCGTAATCGAAATTAATGAAGATTCGTCAGAAAACCTTTTAGGTGAAAGCCAAAATGTCATTGGTGATATTTTTACGTGGCTCCAGGAAGTTGATGAGATTCATTACAACGAAATGCTCGAGGTAGTTGCATGATTAGTGTAAAAGCGTATAACGAGCCACTGCACTCGGAAATTTTACTCGCTTCGTTCCCAAAATTCCTGTGAGAGGGGCGTTATATTGCTTAGGAGCATATGGATAATTTCGAGAAAATCAGGAAGATTATTCCTCTATGGTATGCCCAAAGAAAATGGGCTGAAGAACTGCTAGTTCAATCTTTCCAATTAGAAAAAGCAGAAGATATTCTTCAACCTAAATATCGAGGTGCAAATCCAATTCCAGGTACTAATTGGATGTATCGGACTCACGGTATTGGTGTGGACATCTATCGCACAGCTGATGTCGGGGGAATTGACTTTGACTTCAACAAAATTGATCCTGACGAATGGCGGTTACGAATATTTTTCGAAAAACAATATAACGAAGGTAATTTACCTTTAGCTGATTATCGCGAGTTATATGAAGATGAAAGTTTATTGCAATGTGCGTTAGAGCAAGCATTGAAGTAATCGCAATATAACAAATAAGGATAGGCCGCGCGTAGCCGCGACCTTATCCCAAGTGTTGAACAAGCCCGATGTTGATTGTTGACACTTTATTATGCAAATAGCGGATTGAGAATGTGTACTGGCGAAGGTCTTATTTTCAAAGAGACTTTTATGCAGACATGACCCGCCCTTAGCGAACGAGCTAATATTTTTATCACTTGTTCATCAAGCCGTTATCA
>AACY020357840.1_pt1 | contig 64647 bp, 60 predicted proteins | sample 267378 | NCBI WGS metagenome assembly AACY02 (sample SAMN02954345, study PRJNA13694) | marine metagenome | biome: aquatic; feature: ocean; material: water; isolation source: isolated as part of a large dataset composed predominantly from surface... | reverse complement strand
CCACGGCGGGGTGATCACCACCCTGATGGACACCGCCTGTGGCAGCGCGGTGGTGAGTGCGATTTTTCAAAAATATCAATCCTTAGAGATTTCGCCCACCCTCGACTTACGGGTCGATTATATGAAGCCCGCGCAGCCCCATAAACCGGTTTATGGCTTTGCCGAGTGCTATAAATTGTCATCCAATATCGCCTTTACCCGCGCTATCGCCTATCAGGACAGCATTGATGATCCTATCGCCCATGCGGTGGGCTCCTTTATGCGTATCAGCCCAGAAATGGTCGGCGATGCCTTTAGACAAGCCTTGATGGGAGAAGCCGTACCGTCTTTAGGAGAGACAGATGAACTCAAATAAGCCGGCCGAGCCGAAAACCCTCGATGTGCAGGGAATTGTAAAACGCGCTACCGAGTTGAACGACTTTGGTCATCTGCTCGAACATGTCCCTTATGCTAAGTTTATTGGCATGAAGGTCGAGCGCTTTGGCGATGAGCTGATTTTCAAACTCCCCGCTAAGGATGACAATATCGGTAATCCCATCCTGCCCGCGATTCATGGTGGGGTAATTGCTGGTTTTATGGAAATGTCAGCCATAGTGCAATTAATGGTGTTTATGCAAACGGCAAAAGTGCCAAAAGTAGTCGATTTCTCAATTGATTACCTACGTGCGGGCCTGCATAAAGACAGTTTTGCCGAATGTCGTATCACCCGTCAGGGGCGGCGAGTCGCCAATGTGAATATTAATTGTTGGCAAACCAATCGTAAGCAGTTGATCGCTACCGCAAGGGCGCACTTTTTAATTGATTAATAATTGTCTTGAGTTGGACTGGAAATCGCGTTAAGCCTAAGTTCAGCTCGAGTCGATTAGTGTCATTGCCCATCCGTTGTTCGGCACCTTGGTTTTTGTGAGTGAGGGAAAACAAAATGAAAGCAATTTACAGTGGATTAATCTTGGCAGCAGCACTGACACTCGGCGCCTGCTCTAATACGGCGGGTATTTCGGTGAACTCACTGGGAGAAACACGCGTCGATAGCAAGAGTTTCGCCCGTGATATCAGTGTCGATGGGGTAGAGGCGCGCCGAGTCGGTGATCTTATCCAAGGTTCGGCCTTGATCGTCAGCAAGTCCTCAAGCGATATGCGAGTGCAATACAAGTTCACTTGGTATGATGCCAGCGGCTTTACTATCGAAGATGAAGCTACCAGTTGGAAATCGGTGAAATTACACGGCAAACAACAGCTGCAAGTATCGGCTGTGGCACCAAATGCCCAAGTGGTAAAATTTGACGTTTATGTGCGCGAGACCCATTCAAACTAGATGGCTGTTGGATTTGTTGAGTTTGTACCGAGTTTTCTGCATTTTTGAGATAAAAGATATTTTAATAAGACTTACTCTATTCGGGAGTGAGTCTTTTTTATTTGCATAAAATACAATGTGTTACGTTGCATTTTGTTACTGAGTTTTATAATGCTAAGTGTAAACGTTGCGATAAATCATCCACTTTTAACAAAAAAGGGGTTAAGCAAGAGAAAATCCGGACTTTAGTCCTAAAAATATTTCGTGTTTGAGCACTACTATCTGCATATTACCACATGAGGATAGACCTATGACGGCTCATATTAATGCACAACCCACTGATTTTGCTGAAACTGTTATTATGCCAGGCGATCCACTGCGGGCGAAATATATCGCTGAAACCTATCTTACCGATGCCGTAGAAGTGACTAACGTTCGCAATATGCTGGGTTACACAGGCTATTATCAAGGACAACGCATTTCGGTGATGGGCCATGGTATGGGTATTTCATCTATGGTGCTCTATGGCCATGAGTTGATTAATTTTTTCGGCGTTAAACGTATTATTCGTATCGGCAGTTTAGGGGCGACCCAACAGCATGTCGAAATGCGCGATGTGATTTTAGCTCAAGCCGCTGGCACAGATTCCCCAACGAATGCTAAACGCAGCAGTGGCTACCAAATGGCGACCTCAGCCACTTTTTCCTTACTGCACAAAGCCTATACCAAAGCCAATGAAAAAGGTATTAGCGTGAAAGTTGGCAACGTATTTAGTGGCGATCTTTACTATGATCCCGACGAAGATATGATCCCGGCGCTTGAGCGTTTCGGGGTGTTAGGTATTGATATGGAAGTGGCAGGACTTTATGGCTTGGCACATCAACAGGGAATTGAATCCTTAGCCATTCTGACCGTGTCGGACCACTGTTTAACTGGTGAAGAAACCACGGCGCAAGAGCGTCAATTATCCTTTAATAATATGATCGAGCTCGCCTTAGAAACCGCGCTTAATTAGGGTTAACGCTATCCTTTGTACCCTTAGCATTTCACTGATGGAATGACAAAATGAATAATAAAATCACCTTAACCGCAATTAGTTTTCTCGCTAATTTTATAATGGCGGGCTTTGCCACTCAATTTGGGATGCTGATTGAACCCATAGCGGATAAATTTGCAGCAAACGTGAATGACGTTGCTTCAATATTCTCCTTGCTTAATGGCGGCGCACTGGCGGGGACTATTGCCGCTTTTTTCTTTATTGAAAAATTGGGTATCAAGCGAATTACCTTAATTAGTTACAGCCTAGTGGCATTGTGTGCTGTCGCGTTACATCTTACCGCTTCGCTACAAGTGGTGATGATAGCCATGACCTTGATTGGTTTTTGCGGCGGTGTGGGGCTATGTATTGCGGGAACGATAGTGGTATCAGTGTGGCAAGAGAAATTACAAAGCACCATGCTCGTCGTGCAAGATGCCACATTTAATATTGCGGGAGTTATTTTTCCTTTAATCACAACTTACGCACTCACAAGTTCATTGTCTTGGAGTTACAGTTACTTAGCCGTAGGTTTAGTCGCGTTAGGAACCGTGATTATTACTTTGTTCACTAATTTTTCGCTATGTGAGCAATCATCGAATACGGAAGATAAGCAACAATCTGAATGGAATTTCGGCATTATTAGCGGTGGCATTGGGTTATTTTTAGGCATGTTGGCGCTGTATACGTTTTTAACCTGGGCCCCTTTATTTGTTAAGCAAAAATTTGATATTCCATTTGAAGACGCGGGCAATATTATTACTCAATATTGGTCAGCTGCACTGATTGGTGCGTTAATTTCGACGCTGATTGTGACTCGGGTAAAAATCCACCATTTTCTAGTCGCAATTATCGGTCTTGCTATGGTCATCACCTTTATGATTGTGACAACTGATAAGCTTAATTGGATCGGTTATTTAACCTATGGTTATGGCTTTGTGTGCGCAGCTCTTTACAACGCATTTATTGCTTATGGTGTGTCTTTTGTTAAAAAGGCGAGCAGTAAAAATGTGTCTTATATTCTGATCAGCGGCAGCACGGGGGCGATGTTTAGTCCCGCCATTAGCTCATTCTTTGAACGTATTATTGGATTGCAAACGGTGATGTATGTTATTCCGCTACTTTATGTTGCGATATTTATCATGCTGATTGTTTCAGGCCGAATGAAACCTGCTGCGGCCTAAAGTCCATTTGCGACGTTAATTGATTTGGCCCACTCTTGCGAATAAATAACCTCGAGAGTGGGCTTTTTTTATTTGGTTATATCGCCGCTTCAACGAATTGTTTAAGGGCATTGAGATCTTTAATCCTTATGCCTTCTTTATTGCGTTCAATCAGGCCACGTTCTTCAAGCAACTGTAGTGCCCGTCGGTAAACGCGATCGGTTGTACCAAATCGCTCCGCTTCTAAATAACGCTTACTAAAGCCATCAACGGGTAAATCATTTAAATATTCGTGGTAAATATCATATGCCACGTTATAGCTGATGGGATACAGCAGGCGCCGGGTAAAAATATCGACGGTGTCTTGGTAGTCAATAGCAATGGCGCTGGCAAAAAATAACGCTAGCTGTGGGTGCTGGCCGAGGGAATGTTGTAGTTTTTCGGCGCTTATGACCATGATTTCTAAGGCTTCATTAGCAATAATATCCAACTGGCAGTGATACTGAGTAAAAAACTCCATTTCACCAAAGAGTTGCGAATCACAATCGATAGTCCCCAATTGAAAACATCGACCATTTCTGGCGGTATGGCCAAGCGACACGCGCCCTTGTTTTACCAACACCAGTGAGGTCATGGCTTCACCTTGTGTCATTAGATGGGCGCCTTTTTTAAGCATTTTAACTTCGCTGATACAGCTGAGTATCACCGCTTCAATAAGGGGATAGTCTTGCTCCCATCGCTGGCTATAACGTCCTTTGGCTAACGGTTTTAGCTGCATTGAGTGTGATCCTCTTATCCTATGTAAAATGGCGGCCTTCTATAACATTATCGTGATAAACGGTCAAATGGGCCAAAGGAGTTGACTGGCGATTTTAGGCATTGGGATTGCGGGCGTTTGGCATAAGATTTTTAACATTGTGTAGAAAGACACGGTTTTAGTGATATTTCAGGATATCGCCGGCACAAGTGTGTCTACTTTATTATTTTCGTCATGTATACTAAGCGCCGCCAAGGGGTGTTTGCCAACATTCGGCAGACTGAGATGTCATCAGACGAACCCTTAGAACCTGATCCGGCTAATACCGGCGTAGGAATGGGCCAATCAACAGCACACTTCTGAATCGCTTATTCGTTGCCGGATCTCAAACATGTATTTGAGGTCCTATGTCTAACAAAAAGTCTAACAACCAATCTTCAATCTTCACGATATCGTTAACTCGTACACCATTAGCGCTGGCCGTCTCTGCGGCGTTAAGTGCGTCGGCATGGGCACAAACTGATGCTATCGACAAACCTGATCCCAATAATGATATGGAAATCATGGTGGTTACGGCGGATTTTCGCAGTGCCAGTCTAGAAAAAATGCCTTCAAGCATTACCGTTATCGATGCCCAGCAAATTCAAGATGAAAGCGCCCAGCACTTTGAAGATGTGATGAACTCCATCGCTAACTTTAACTGGTCAGGTGGTAGTTCACGCCCCAAGTATTTTCAGATCCGTGGCGTGGGTGAGCAGGAGCAATATCAAGGCGCGCCTAACTCATCCGTTGGTTATATTGTTGATGATATTGATTTATCCGGTATCGGCATGGTGTCGAGCATGTACGATCTGCAGCAGGTTGAAGTGTTACGCGGCCCGCAGGGAACCCGTTATGGCGCCAATGCGTTAGCGGGCTTAATTTACCTTAAGAGTAATGACCCAACCGATGTGTTTGAACATGGCGCAGAGGTTTCTTTAGGTAATGATGATCTACAAACCTTTAGCGGTTTTAGCTCTGGTCCCTTAAGCGACTCAGGCAAATTGCTGTACCGTGTGGCACTGCAGCAACATCAGCAAAACGGTTATCGCGATAATCTGTATTTAAATAAAGAAGATACCAATGGCCGCGATGAATTTACTGGCCGCGCGAAATTGCGTTGGTATGCCACCGATGATCTGCAACTGGATTTAACTCTGCTGCATGCCGATTTTGATAACGGTTATGATGTGTGGAGTTTGACCAACGATCCGACAAACACCCTATCTGATCAACCGGGTGTCGATAGCCAGCGCACCACCGGCGCAGGTTTTAAAGCGACATATTCGGGGGCAGAGCAGTTTGAGTTGACCTCGCTGACCTCATTTGCCAATACCGATCATCATTATAGTTACGATGGTGATTGGGCCAATTCTGAGTATTGGGCATCTAAACAATGTGAAGAGGGCGGTAATGTATCGCCTTGTCAGTATGATTACTTTTGGGACAAAACCGGTCAGCGTAAAACCTTATCCCAAGAGTTTCGTTTGAGCTCGACCGACCAAGGCCGTATTTTTGCAGATTCAACGGATTGGTTGCTTGGGGTTTATGCCATGAACCTTAAAGAAGATAACCAACTGTATTCTGAATATAATACTTGGCCAGATGAGGTGTTAGATTCCGAATATGAAGCAACCAATTACGCCGTATTTGGTCAGCTGGATACGGATTTAGGTGCTGACTATGCCTTGTCTATGGGGCTGCGTGTTGAGCGTCGTAATAGTCATTACTCCGACACTAACAATGATAATTTTGACCCGAGTGAAACCATGTGGGGCGGCCATATTGCGCTGAGTAAAGTGCTCAATGAGTCCCACAATGTCTACGCCCGTGTGGCGCGAGGTTACAAGGCTGGTGGTTTTAATATGACCTTGCCAGTCGAACTCAATGATAAAAAAGAGTTTGATACGGAAACCTTATACAACTACGAAATCGGTTTAAAATCCCATTGGTTTGAAGGGCTTATCGATACTAATCTGGCGCTGTTCTATATGGATAGACAGGATCAGCAAGTGGCGGCTTCCCAGCAAGATCCTAATAAGCCACAACGGTTTATTCTCTACACTGAAAATGCGGGTAGCTCAAACAACTACGGTGCCGAGCTGGATGCAACTTGGTATGCCACGGATAATCTCCAGTTTTACTCAAGCCTTGGTTGGTTACAGACTGCTTACGGTAATTACCAATATCAAGATAAATACGGTACTGATGTGGATTTAACGGGGCGCGATCTGGCCCATTCACCGCACTTAACCTATAGCCTAGGCGGCACTTATCGTGCGAATTCGGGTTGGTTTGCCAACTTGAATATGAGTGGTAAGAGCGAGTTTTACTACTCAGACAGTAACGATTCGCGCTCCGAGCCATATACTGTTGTGAATGCGCGTTTAGGTTATGAGGCAAGTGCGTGGTCAGCGTATTTATGGGGCCGCAACCTATTTGATGAAGAATATGGCGTTCGTGGCTTCTATTTTGGTAATGAGCCCGATAATGGCTGGGCGGAAAAACAATATATCCGTTACGGCGATCCACGCCAAATTGGGGTAACACTGAACGTTAAGTTTATGTAGTACCCAAGCTAGCCGCGCTGTGGAGAGATACTTGAAGTGCTATGCTATACCGTTTCACGGTGCGGCTATTTTTATAATAAGTATTTGAAATAAGGATTGAAGATGAAACTGACCGCCGAAATTAGCATGTATCCTTTTAATGAAAACTACCTCGATCCAATTAAATGGTTTATTCATCGTTTAGACAGTTATCCCACGATTCAACGTGTTACCAATGCGATGGCGACCCAAGTGTGCGGCGACTATTCGGACGTGATGGCGATGCTGGCCACCGAAATGCAAGCCGCCCATGAGAAGTGGGGCAAAGCCGTGTTTGTGTGTAAGTTTATTGGTGGCGAGCTAAATTTAGCCCACAGCGAGTAGCGCCTTTAATGAGCTAAGCCACTGCGCGATATCAGTGGTTAAGCTAAGGCTGACTCACACAATTACGGCTCAAGCCTACAGGTTTTTAGAATGCGATTTATCGTGAGAGTAAGGCAATGACAGATTTATGGTTAACGCTAGTCAATAGTGTTAATGCCGCCCTTGGGGAAGTCCATGTGATGACCGCGTGGGAAGCACTTGCTGTGGTATTAGCCATGGCGTATTTGCTACTGGCAATGAAGGCAAGCGTATGGTGCTGGGCCGCGGCATTTACCAGCACTGCCATTTACACTGTGTTGTTTTGGAAAGTAGCATTGCTGATGGAGTCGATGCTGAATATCTATTATATGGGCATGGCACTTTATGGCTATTGGCTTTGGACTCAAGGTGGTGATAAACATCAAGGCGTTAAGGTGACCACTTGGCCGCTGAAAACCCATTTAAAGTTGATTGCAGCTACGGCGCTAGTTTCCCTTGGTATTGGTCATGGTATGGCGACCTTTACTCAAGCTTCTTTTCCTTATCTCGATGCTGCGACCACCTGTTTTGCGGTGATGACCACCTATTTAGTCGCCAAAAAAGTGTTGGAGAACTGGCTGTATTGGGTCGTTATCGATCTGGTGTCGATTTACCTCTACTTGAGTAAAGGCCTTATGCTGACCTCATTATTATTTGTGCTTTATGTGGGGTTAGCTGTTGTGGGCTATTTCCTATGGCGCACCGCACTGGCCGAGAGTCGTCTCAATCTTAATGGCGAACGTGCCGCTAAGTTACTTGGTTAAGTGATGACAAATACTGATATGGACCAACTGCCAACACCTAAGATCTTAACTGCAACATCAGTGGTAAGCCGTTAATGCAGCCGTTATCTGCTGAGGTGTTTGCAAGGCTGGTTCCGATATTACGCCAGGCAGGGCTAAGCCATATCACGCATATCCATGAGTTGGCGGGTGGATTAAGTAATCATAACTATCATATTCAAACACCTGCGGCACAATACGTGTTACGTCTTAATGCCGATGCCGCCGACCGGTTTTGTTCTCGAGAGCAGGAGTTGTTTTATTGGCGTAATCTGGCTAAGGCAAAGCTTGCGCCTGAGCTGATATGGGCCAGTTGCGATCATCGTTACTATGTAAGTGCATTTATCGAATCACAGGAGATTGCCTGTCGAGTTAACGTTTCTCGGACGCCGGATATGCTCGGCGACGGGGCTGATTTTTATCACGCGGTTAACTGGAACGACTTGGAATATCAGTGTAGTGCGGCCGAATTCATCCATGGAGAACTGTGGGTGCAAAGGTGGCTGCAAGCGCATGCTGAAAATCTTGAGTGCGCATTATACGAGACTCCCACGCCTCAGTCTTTCGCCGCAGAGTTCACACCGCTGACATTACTTGAATTCCAGTGCCCAAATTATGCACATTCTCTATTGCAGCAATTATTGCAACAGCTACGCTTGCAATCCGCTGGGCCTTATCACATCAGCGTGACAGAGCAGTGGCAGCAATATCATCAGCAGTTATTAGCCTTTGCTGAAACCGATAAAGGTAGCGCTTGGCAGACGCGGTTGGACTCATTGTTGGGCTTACAACCGCAAATTCATCGTTGGACAAACGCGTTAGCCGATTGTTTGGTGGCGGCGCAATTTTGCCATCGAGACTTAAATCCGCATAATCTGCTGCTAAAGGATAACCGGCTGTATTGTATCGACTTTGAATACGCCACTGCCTCTCATCCTTTATGTGAGCTGGCCGCTGTGCTGGCAACCCACAGATTAACACCAGCGCAGCGGCATATTTTAGTACAGCAATATCTTGCAAAACATCCAGGCCTCACATCCACCGCGATCACGGCGATTCCAGCTGCAATTGAAATGTATTGGGTGTTTGCGCTTTACTGGGCGCTACTGATGGCGGCGCAAACCGATGTAGAGCGTCAGCAGGCGTATCTTGCTTGGTTTGATAGCTTTTGGCCGCTGGTAAGCCAAGACGCTTAAACACATCTTTACGCTTCCACACTTAGTCAAAGATGCTTGCACCCATAATCCTCTGTAAAACCACTTAAGCAAAACAGTTAAGGTCAAACACTGCGTGATGTTTACTGCTATGTTATTGATGCAACTTTTTGTTAACTTGGGTGTCGTAGGATGACAAAGAGAGAAAGGACGCAAATTGATGAAAAAAACCTTGTTGCTGTTGGTATTGGTGTTTGGGGTATCCGCGTGTTCGACTAAGTTTAGTTACCATTTTCTGGATTGGGCTATCGGTTGGGAATTAGATGACTATGTCACTTTAGATAAAACTCAGCAAAAGAGTATGGATCGGCTTATCGAAAAGTTTGTGCGTTGGCATCAATCTGAAGAGCTTGCTCACTATGTGGCGCAGTTAACCGAAGTTGAACATCTCATTCAAACCAATACCTTAACCCCTGCGCTTTGGGCTGAGCATGTCACACTCGCCAAGCGGCATTGGTTTAGGTTATTTGAGTTTGCGCTACCTGACATGTTGCCGATCATCGCATCATTAACGGATTCTCAGGTAAAGCAAATTCTTACCCAGTCTCGAAAAGACGAGCAGGAATTGATTAAGGAATTTGCCGGTAAAACTCCAGAGCAGTTACAACAAGAGGCTGATGAGAATATTATCGAGCAATTCGATGACTGGCTGGGGAGCGTAACGGATGAGCAAAAAGCGCTTATCCATCAATATAATCAACAGCGGCTATCCACCCTAGATATGTGGCTCGACTACCGCCATGAATGGCTGCGCCAATTTGAGGTTGCCCTTGGGCAGCGCAGCGATATTCCGCTGCTGACCGAGCGTTTGACGTTGCTGATGACACAGCCAGACGAGCTTAAATCAGAAAAACACCGCGCTATTTTAAGGCAAAACACCGAGGCCTTTGGGGCGTTATTGCTGGCCATTAATGCTAGTTTGACACCTAAGCAGTCGAAACATTTTTATAAGAAGCTGAACAAGCTTATTCAAGATCTTCGCGAATTAAATCAAGAGGGAATCGAAAAGGCTGTTAAGACTATGAAAGATTAATCCTGGTGACAAGGTCTATTGAGCAACGTCATTTTGTTGAAGATATAGCCCATGTCCCTCGTTTCATTTTATCAAAAATCACTCAATGCTAGCCGTCTGTTTGATGGACTCGCACCCTTAGCCCTTAGGCTCTATCTTGCACCTGTACTGATGCAGGCGGGGTATAACAAACTCGCACATTTTGAAGACACCGTCGCTTGGTTTGCGAATCCCGACTGGGGGCTGGGTCTACCAATGCCGACATTAATGGCTGCGCTGGCGGCGGGCACTGAGTTTTTTGGGGCGATTTTGTTATTACTCGGATTAGCCACGCGACTGATTTCTATCCCGATGATGATCACTATGCTGGTGGCCGCTTTTACCGTGCATTGGCCGAATGGTTGGCTGGCAATTGCCGATGGCAGTTCATGGCTGGCAAATGAGCGGGTGCTCGAGGCGGGTGACAAGCTGGATAAGGCCAAATCCCTGTTGCAGCAATACGGCAATTACGATTGGTTAACCAGTTCAGGTAACTTGGTTGTATTGAATAATGGAATTGAGTTTGCGGTGACCTATTTCATTATGTTGCTGGCACTCTTAAGCCTAGGAGGTGGGCGTTATACCAGTCTTGATTACGTTATCGCTAAGCGTTATGGCGTAAAGTAAGCCGAGCGACGTTGCCTATAAACGCTTTCAATCCCACTTTTACGTGGGATTTTTAGTACCTCTTTAGCCGCAATTTGCTATGCTTGAGCCAATTTATACGCACCCATTTATAAGAATAGGGATAATCACTTGGACGCTATCGAACTTTTACTCACCCGCCAATCTACTCCAAGATTAACCGCGCCAGCACCCAATGAGCATGAGCTTAAAATCATTTTAGATGCGGCGATTCGAGTGCCGGATCATGGCGCGTTAGCGCCGTGGGAATTTATTATTGCCTCGGGCAAGGGTTTAGACACCTTAGCGGATATCTATGTTAATGCCGCCAAAGCCAGCGGCGCCGATGAAGATTTTATCAACAAAGCCAAAGGGATGCCGATGCGTGCGCCCATGGTGATTACGGTTGTAGCGAAAACCCAACAACATCCTAAAGTGCCAGTGCTCGAGCAGCAAATTGCAGCGGGCTGCGCTACGATGGCAATGCAGCAGGCCGCGTTTGCCTTAGGATTAGGCGCAGTGTGGCGCACGGGAGATTTTGCCTTCGATGCCAATGTGAATGCAGCATTAGGCTTAGCGCCAGAGGATCAAATCGTCGGCTTTTTATATGTTGGCACCCCAGCGGTAGCCGCACCGAAAAAACCGCAAAAGGATGGCAGCCAGTACGCCCGTTACCTATAACCTAGTTTATCCCCTCTGAATGGGAGTCCTTAGTATGCAAGTTGCCCAAACCCCAAGATTACTGCTGCGGCAGTTAACGCCCGATGATGCGTCATTTATTTTGGTGCTACTCAACACCCAAGGATTTATCGACAATATCGGCGATAAAGGAGTGCGTAGCTTGCAGGACGCCAAGGATTATATCGCTAATGGGCCTGCTATCAGCTATCGCGAGCATGGTTTTGGGTTATTTGCCGTGGTACTGGCCGAAAATGGTTTTCCGATTGGGATCTGCGGGTTAATTAAAAGACCCACGCTGAAGGATGTGGATTTAGGTTATGCTTTTTTGCCTCAATATTGGGGCAAAGGCTACGCGTTTGAAGCCGCTAGGGCATCACTGGAATTCGGTAAAACCTTAGGGATTGAACGGATTGTCGCGATTGTCAGCCCACATAATCAGGCCTCTAAGTCGCTGTTGAATAAATTAGGCATGTCGTTTGAAACCGAGTTGCAGCTAACGCCTAATGCCCCCCCAGTTGAATTATTTTCCTGATAAATTCGAAGCACTCAAAAAATGAGGCCCCAACATTGGGGGCCTCATTATACGATTAACTAACGTTACTTTTTACTGAAACACTATCGCTGGAATGGATATACGCTCCCGAGTTTCATAATTTGAGTGAGCTCATCTAGCGCGGTGCGTGATTCGATAACTAATTGCGGATCGGCTAAATCCTGGGTCGATAAGCGGTCGCGATAGTGCTTATCTACCCAAGCGTTTAAACGTGCAAATAAAGCATCGTTAAGTAAAGTGTGTTGATTTACTGCGGCAACTTCGCGCTCATTCATGGCTACCCGTAAACGTAAGCAGGCTGGGCCGCCGCCATTTTGCATGCTTTGTTTCACATCGAAATACAGCACTTGTTTGATTGGCGTATTTAAGGTGAGTAGCTCATTTAAATAAGCATAAACAGCGGGGTTTTCTTGGCAGTCGGTTGGGGCAATGATCGCCATCTCTCCTGAGGGGAGAGTGATGATTTGGGTATTAAATAGATAACTTTTCACCGCATCGTTAATCGCCACTTTGGCGGTTGGAACTTCGATAAAATATAACTCGGTATCGAGTTTGCGTTTTATTTCATCCAATTTTGCCTGTGTATTTAAAAATGCTTGCTCGTGGTAAAAAAGCACATTTTGGTTACCCACGGCAATCACATCATTGTGAAATACGCCTTGATCAATCACGTCGGGATTTTGTTGAATAAAAACGCAGTTATCCTCTTCGAGTTGATGCAATCTTGCTATCGCCATCGAGGCCTCGAGGGTTTGTCTTGCCGGATATTTCAGTGGTTTAGGAGCATGAGGATTTGTCGCCTCTTGTCCATAAACAAAGAGTTCAACCCCAGCATGGCCGTATTCCTGACACAGGCGAGTGTGGTTCGCTGCGCCCTCATCACCGAAGCTATTATGCTCAGGTAAATGATTATGGTGATGAAAATAGTGGGGATCATTGAAAGTTGCTGTTAAGATGCGCCCCGTTGTGATGGGCTCGATGCTGCGATGCAACTTATCGACTAGATTAGCGGGCGTGAAATGCAGTTTACCGTCACGGGTGTCGGCACTGGGTGACACGGTAGCCGCATTAGCCGTCCACATGCTTGAAGCACTGCAACAGGCATTAAGTAGTGCAGGCGCGGTTTTAGCGGCTTGTTGTAAAACTTGGGCATCGCTGCCAGAAAAACCAATTCGGCGCAGCGTGTTAAGGTCGGGGCGCTCTTGTGGCGCTAACATGCCTTGGATCATCCCTAAATCAGCGAGTGCTTTGGCTTTTTGCAAACCTTGTTTAGCGGCGGCTTTAGGATTAGAGACTAAAGCGGCGTTGTTGAGTGAGGCCACATTGCCAAAAGACAAACCGGCATAATTGTGGGTTGGCCCAACGAGTCCGTCGAAATTCGCTTCAAAGTGCTTCATTGCATATCCTTGTGATAGGGAAGGTTATTATTTATTCAAATGGTCCCTGAAGCGACCCAGTATACTGAAGGTTTTTGTGGGCACAAGCGCACGGTTTTGTGCTCAAAGCGACTTTTTCGTGATAAATGCATAACTATTTCTTGCTTGCTGGCAAATAATGAAATATTAGTTTTTAATTACGCAATATTATTTTTTTACATTTTTTCAACTTTGATTAAAAAGTGACTCGCTGGTACATATAAAAGAGGGATTAGCTTGAAACTCTCAATGCAACCCTCTATATATGGAGCCAATTTCCACCTTCTTGAGATTTTTTGGCGCAAATCAAACTATGGGTAAATCGCTAGTTATTGTCGAATCACCGGCCAAAGCTAAGACCATTAATAAATATCTTGGCAAAGAATTCATCGTTAAATCGAGCGTAGGTCATATCCGTGATCTGCCTACATCTTCTATATCTGACGGCACAGATAAGGTGAAACCTGCCGCCGAAGTAAAGAAGATGTCGCCAGAAGAAAAGGCGCGATACAAAAAGATGAAAGATCATCAAGCGCTGGTATCGCGTATGGGCGTTAACCCTGAAAAGGGCTGGGCGGCTAAATATCAAATTCTACCGGGTAAAGAGAAAGTGGTTAAAGAGCTGCAAGCCTTAGCCGATTCTGCTGACCAAATTTATCTCGCAACGGACTTAGACCGTGAAGGGGAAGCCATCGCCTGGCATTTGCAAGAGGTGATTGGTGGCGATCCTTCACGTTATCAGCGCGTGGTGTTTAACGAGATCACCAAATCTGCGATTCAAGAAGCCTTTAGTAAGCCTTCTTCCCTCGACACCAATATGGTTAATGCCCAACAGGCACGACGCTTTTTAGACCGTGTCGTCGGCTTTATGGTGTCACCACTGTTGTGGAAGAAGGTTGCCCGTGGTTTATCCGCAGGACGGGTGCAATCTGTGGCAGTGCGTCTCGTGGTGGAACGTGAAAGCGAAATCAAAGCCTTTGTGCCAGAAGAGTTTTGGGATGTGCATGCTGAGCTCAATACGCCAGCCAGCGAAGCACTGCGCATGGAAGTGGTTAAGTATTTAGATTCAGCTTTTGAGCCAACCAACGAGCAACAAGCGTTAGCTGCGGTGCAGGCCTTATCTTCGGCCAGCTTTAAAGTGATTGCCCGTGAAGACAAAGCGACTCAAAGTAAACCTTCTGCCCCCTTTATTACCTCCACCCTGCAACAAGCGGCCAGTACTCGTTTAGGCTTTGGTGTGAAGAAAACCATGATGATGGCGCAGCGCTTGTACGAAGCGGGTCACATCACGTATATGCGTACTGACTCGACAAACCTAAGCCAAGAGGCCTTAGGCAGCGTACGTGAGATGATTGGCAAGGAATACGGCGCCAAGTATTTACCTGCCGAGCCTATCCGCTACGGTTCTAAGGAAGGCGCACAAGAAGCGCACGAAGCGATTCGTCCTTCAAATGTCAATGTTGAAGCTGCGGCCTTAACTGATATGGAACGTGATGCGCAGCGCCTTTACGAGTTAATTTGGCGTCAGTTTGTCTCCTGCCAGATGACACCTGCCCAATACGATGCGACTAAACTCACGGTGAAAGCAGGCGACTACGAACTTAAAGCAACAGGACGCATCCTGCGCTTTGACGGTTGGACCCGTGTTCAAACTGCAATCAAGAAGAAAAACGAAGAAGACAATACGCTACCGGCAGTGAACGAAGGGGATGTATTATCTCTCGTTGAACTCGAGCCTAAACAACATTTTACTAAGCCTCCAGCGCGATACAGTGAAGCGTCATTGGTTAAAGAGTTAGAGAAGCGCGGTATTGGCCGTCCGTCAACCTACGCCACCATTATTTCGACGATCCAAGAACGTGGCTACGTGAAAGTGGAAAACCGCCGCTTCTACGCTGAAAAAATGGGCGAAATAGTCAGTGAACGCTTAGTCAATAGTTTTGCCGAGTTGATGAGCTATGACTTTACCGCCAGTATGGAACAGACCCTAGACGATGTTGCCAAGGGTGAGTTGGATTGGAAAAAAGTGCTCGATGGTTTCTATGCTGACTTCACTAAACAATTAGAGAAAGCAGAATTAGCACCGGAAGAGGGCGGTATGCGCCTCAATCAAATGGTGATGACCAATATTAAGTGCCCGACTTGCGGTCGTCCAATGGGGATCCGTACCGGCACAACAGGGGTATTCCTCGGTTGTTCTGGTTACGAGTTGCCACCAAAAGAGCGCTGCAAAACCACCATGAACTTAACGCCAGGCATTGAAGCGATCAGCGATAGTGAAGATGCCGAAACCGATGCATTGCGTGCCAAGCACCGCTGTGGTATTTGCGGCACGGCGATGGACAGTTATCTTATCGACGAAAAACGCAAACTGCATGTTTGTGGTAATAACCCTGTTTGTGAGGGGTATGAAGTCGAAGAAGGGCAATTTAAGATTAAAGGTTACGAAGGCCCATTAATCGAATGTGACCGCTGCGGTCATGATATGGAACTGAAAAACGGTCGTTTTGGTAAGTACTTCGGTTGTACGAATGCGGAATGCAAGAATACCCGTAAATTACTGAAAAACGGTGAAGCGGCGCCACCAAAAGAAGATCCTATTTACTTACCAGAGCTGAAATGCAGTAAGTCGGATGCGCACTTTGTGCTGCGTGACGGGGCGGCAGGGATATTCTTAGCGGCCAGTACCTTCCCTAAATCGAGGGAAACCCGTGCGCCACTGGTTGAAGAATTAGTGAAATACCGTGAACTCTTATGGCCTAAATATCAGTATCTTGCAGATGCACCTATCGCTGATGATGACGGCAATAAGGCGGCGGTGAAGTTTAGCCGTAAGACCAAAGAGCAATATGTGGCGACTGAAGTCGACGGTAAAGCCACTGGATGGTCCGCCCATTATGTTAGTGGTAAATGGGTAAGTGAATCATCAGCGAAGAAAGCGAAGAAATAAACATGTGCTTATGGGCATGTTCACAAATCGTCATTGAGGATGAACGCTTTGTGAATATGCTCTAGGTTGTGTTACTGCTTAAGTTAGATTTCAACCAATAAAAAAGCCAAGTCACTGACTTGGCTTTTGTGTTTTAAAGATTGATCACCATTTCTTTTTCGGTTGAAACAGCATATCGATATCGTCTTCTTCATTCTTGGGTTTAGGTGCACTGGGTGCAGTGAGTTTTTGTGCGCCCATAATTTCATCTAATAGCATTTTGGCTTCATCGACTTTACGGGCGATGAAGGGGTCGTTTGGCGTCTGCGCTTTAATCGCATGCAAAGTGGCTAATGCTTTAGTCACCATTTGCTTTGAAGATCCGTATTGCTTCATAAAACTTGCGGCGCGAGCACGTGACAACATAGAGTCAACGTTAATTCTGAGCTGTAAACTATCAATACGATTTTCTTCCTGACCAAACACCGCTGGGTCGACTCTCCCCTTGTTATGCTCTGCACGCAAAATGGCTTTTAACTTTTTTAACGTTTGTACCAACACTAACGTTTGTTTGTCGTTATCAGGCAATCTAAAATTCTCAATCGGCGGGACTTGAGGTGGGTTAGCTTGTAATGAATCAATTTGATTTTTGATATCGGCAAGTCGACGTTGAAAATCTGCTTGTTGTTGGCTTGTACTCAGTGATGTTGCCATTTCCAAAGCATCTTGAACACGGCGATAGAGCACTAACATTATATGTGTACTACAAGGTATCATCCCTGTATTGGATAATACGGTTTCTGTTTCATCAAGAATCGCACGTTGGCGGGCAAATTCAATCCTACGTTCAGCCTCTGCACGTTCTTTTTGTTGTTGTATTACGTTAATTCCGATAACAAGCAGTAATAGTGCACCGATGAGGATCAGAACCAAGGTGAATGTCATAGCTGTTCCATTATTTATCCAATTGAGCTAATGCTACAATAAATCAATAAACTAGCATAGTTATCTTAGCCTAGGTTATCATTTCTGTCGTTTGAAACATAAGACTTGTGCTCTATATTCCTATTTGCTTTAATTTTTACTATATACTATAACGATTGATTATAGCTGATACTGAGTGGTGCTATTTTAACCAATCCATTTCAGCCTGTTTGAGACAAGGACATAAGATGAAACTGCAACAGCTCAGGTATATTGCTGAGGTCGTAAAGCATAACCTTAACGTATCGGCCACAGCTGAAAATTTATACACATCACAGCCTGGGATCAGTAAGCAAGTTCGGATGTTGGAAGATGAATTAGGTATTCAAATATTTGGTCGCAGTGGTAAACATTTGACCCATGTGACGCCAGCGGGACAGCAGGTGATTAATATCGCCAATGACATCTTAGGTAAAGTTGAAAGTATTAAAAAAGTATCTGAGGAATATACAAAACCGGATCAAGGTGAATTGAATATTGCGACAACGGATACCCAAGCTCGCTATGCTTTACCCCATATCATTCGCCAGTTTATCGACCGTTATCCCAAAGTTAACCTACATATGCATCAGGGGACGCCATCGCAGATCAGTGAGCAGGCTGCCCGAGGTGATGCTGATTTTGCGATTGCGACCGAAGCGATGCATTTGTATTCCGATTTGATTATGTTGCCTTGTTATCACTGGAATCGCTCCGTCGTTGTGCCAAAAGATCATCCCTTGGCGACACGAACTCATATTAGTATTGAAGATTTAGCCCGTTTTCCATTAGTGACTTATGTGTTTGGATTTGATCGGGCATCGGAAATTGAGAAAGCGTTTAATCGTGCAAACCTTGAGCCGCGGGTTGTCTTTAGTGCTACCAGCGCTGATGTGCTGAAAACCTATGTGCGCTTAGGTTTAGGTGTAGGAGTGATTGCCTCTATGGCGATTGATCCAAATATTGATAAAGATTTAGTTGCCATCGATGCTGGCCATTTATTTGCCCATAGCACCACTAAAATTGGTTTCAGGAAGGGTAGTTTCTTACGAAGTTATATGTATGATTTTATTCAACACTTTGCGCCACATTTAACTCGTGATGTGGTTGAGAAGGCCGTCGCATTGCGTGATCAGCAATTAATTGATGAGATGTTTGCAGATAAAAATCTGCCTATGCGTTGAATAAGCTACGCTATTGGTGAAATTAATAAAAATGCCGCATCAATTGCGGCATTTTTATTGTGTTGAGAATTGAAATGACACGTACGACTATGACAAATCGACTTTATCCATTTCAAGCTGACTTAAAGCAATAACCGCTTGAGTGCGATTACGAACGCCTAGTTTTCTGAAAATGGCAGTGGCGTGAGCTTTTATGGTTGCTTCAGAAACACCTAAGTCATAGGCAATTTGTTTATTGAGCAAGCCCTCAGCAAACATTTGCAGTACTTTATATTGCTGCGGCGTGAGATCTGAGAGCTTACTGGCCATTTTATCAGTGCTGTCATCTTCGATAGGTATAATATCAGCACCTTTAGGTAGCCATAAATCCCCACATAAAACAGCGGTTAGGGCTTCTTTCAAGGTTTCCATCGACGCCGATTTAGGGATAAAACCGCTACCACCGTAGTGAATAGCACGGCTAATGGTATTGATATCCTCGTGGGCCGAAATCACGATAACAGGCAGCTCAGGGTAGTGAGAGCGCAGATGGATAAGCGTCGAATAGCCGTGGGAACCTGGCATCTGCAAATCCAGTAAAACCAAATCGTAGCTGACACTTTGTGAATCTAACACAGACTGCAACGCATCGGCACTGTCAGCCTCAAACCACTGGGTGCGCTCAAAGGCGCTACTGAGTGCTTGACGTAGTGCATTTCGAAACAATGGATGGTCGTCGGCAATAATTATATTTAAGTTTTCTAGCTTCATGGCTTTTTTGATTATGTTCGTGGCGCGTGAAGATTAAACCCAATGTAACAGAAAAGTAATCGAGGATCCTATTGGTTTATGCAGCAAGAAGGACAAAATTTTTATATGTTTCTGGTTGTTATACTTTTGTCTCGCTTAAATGAATGAATAAATTAGCCCTAAAACCTTGCTGTTAAAGGGCTAGAGTACGTTATTACGTAGTATAAATCTTATTCAGCCGTCCACACTTGGGTCGGATGGCGTTGTTCGTCTACCGCAACAAAGGTGAATACGCCACGGATCGCATGCTCACGGTGATCTTGGTACATGTCTTCGACAAAAATATTGACTTCGACCTTTAACGAGGTATTACCTACATGGATCACGCGGGCGATAAGCTCTGCTAAGGTACCCGCTGGAATAGGTTTTTTAAAGTCGATTCGATCAGAGCTGACTGTAACTAAGGCTTTACGGCAGAAACGAGTCGCAGCAATAAAAGCGGTTTCATCCATCCATGCTAGGGCTTCACCACCAAATAAGGTATTGTGGTGATTGGTGATAGAAGGAAATACGGCTTTGATTACCCGCGCTTCGGATTGATTGATTCGTTGTTCGATGGCATCGGAAAAAGCAGGGCGAGTAGAGTCGAGTGAATGTGGCATACGGCAACCTGAGGTTATGCATTTTCAAGAGGCGCGATTATAGTGAGTTTTCAATTTGAATGATATAAAACGACTATATCGTTAGGTTTTAAGACAAAACGAAAAGTAAAAAGGCTTCCAGTGGAAGCCTTTAGCGTTTGGTCATTGACTTATTTACCGAGAAGTTCACGCCTATCGCGTGAGGCTTTAGCCAGATCTCGCAGTAATTTTTCTGAGTCATCCCAATGTAAGCAGGCATCGGTAATGCTTTGGCCGTAGCATAAAGGTTGACCCTCAACCACTTTTTGATTGCCTTCCTGTAAGAAACTTTCTGCCATGATGCCGGCAATGGCCGTACTACCCGCGCGCATTTGCGCCATGATATTTTCAGCAACGACCAGTTGTTTTAGGTGATTTTTTTCACTGTTACCGTGGCTAAAATCAACCACCACACGCGGCGTTACATTGACAGACTCAAGTTTTAATCTTGCTTGTTCAATATCCTGCTCAAAGTAATTAGGTTTTTTACCACCGCGTAAAATAATGTGCCCATAAGGATTACCATGGGTACGATATACTGACATAGCGCCATCTTTATCTGGTGAATAGAAAATATGTGGCACTTTGGCGGCACGAACGGCATCAACGGCGATATTGATATTGCCATCGGTTCCATTTTTAAAACCCACAGGGCAGGAGAGTGCCGAGGCCATTTCGCGGTGGACTTGGCTTTCAGTGGTGCGAGCGCCGATAGCGCCCCAGGTGATTAAATCAGCAATATATTGACCGTTCACCATATCTAAAAACTCGGTGGCAATCGGCAATTTCAGCTCAGTGATTTGCTGTAGTAGCTGACGGGCAATACGCAATCCTTTATTGGGTTCAAAGCTGCCATCTAAGTCAGGATCGGAAATTAACCCTTTCCAGCCAACAATGGTGCGCGGCTTTTCAAAGTACACCCGCATTAAAATACAGAGATCGTCCTTTAACTCTTGATGCAGCACAGCTAAACGGCGGGCGTAGTCGAGGGCAGCTTGCGTATCATGGATAGAGCAAGGGCCAATGATCACCAGTAGACGATGATCTTCGCCCATAATAATGGCTTCAACTTCACGACGTTGCTGAACGAGGTAATCGGCTGCATCTTGGGTTAACGGGTACTCAGATGCCAGTTGTGCAGGTGAGATGACTTTAGCTAATAAGGAAGTGCGTAATTCGTCTGTTTTAATGGTCATTCAAAATACCGAGCTTGCGTGCGGCGCTTTTCGCCAGATTGCCTCGGATTATAACGAATCGAACAGCATTGCACAGTGCCAATTGTGTTAATTGTCGGCAACTGTGCAATGAATTTGATTTAAGTTAGACCTATTTAGCCTAAATCGAGGGACTCGATTGTCTCGTTCGAAATCATCAAGATTAGAACATATGACGTTCTAAGCCGGTGACATCCAAAATCTTAGTGGCGATTTCTTCGACCGAGTGGTTGGTGGTATCGATATAGGGAATACGTTCACGTTTGAACATCATCTCGACTTCTTTTACCTCTAAACGACACTGCTTTAAGGAAGAGTAGCGACTGTTTTCCATCCGACTTTGGCGGATTTCATGTAAGCGTACCGGATCGATGGTCAACCCAAACAATTTTTTCTTATTGCGTTTTAAGGCTTCGGGCAGTTTAAGGTTATCCATATCGTCTTCGGTGAACGGGTAGTTAGCCGCTTTTATACCAAACTGCATCGATAAATAAAGGCTGGACGGGGTTTTACCGCAGCGAGACACGCCCAGCAGGATCAAATCGGCCTGATCCATATGCTTCATGGTTTGGCCATCATCATTATCCATCGCAAAATTGATGGCATCGATACGGGCTTCATAACCCTGATTGGCTTTACCGTGGGTGCGGTGTAATACAGGCGATGCACTTACGCCTAAATGTTGTTCAAGTGGAGCGACGAAGGTATTTAAAAAATCGTAATCGAGACCTTCACTCGAATAAATGATGTCCCGAATTTCCGGTTTAACGATTGAATGGAACACTAAGGGGCGTTCGCCTGTTGTAATAAAACAATCATTAATTTGTCGTTTAACGTTTTCAGCTTTTGCCAATGTTTCAACAAATGGAATTGTAAGTGACTCAAATTCTAATGGAAATTGCGAGAGAACTGCATGCCCAAAAACCTCTGCTGTGATCGCTGTGCCGTCGGAGATGTAAAATACCTTTGGTGCCATACTGACCTCTTGTAGTAATAAAATTACAAATAAAATTATAGATTTACGCTTCTTCAGCGGGAGTGTAAAATGCCGCTGCCCTCGTGTGAAGGGGCCACTGAAATAAACTTGCGGAGATAGAACTGTGCAGCAATACGTACTCTGGTATCAGGAATTAGGCATGGGTGACGTCAACTTGGTTGGCGGTAAAAATGCTTCTCTTGGCGAGATGATCAGCAATCTAGCTAATGCCGGTGTTCAAGTACCTGGCGGATTTGCGACTACTTCTTATGCGTTCAATGAGTTCCTTGAACAAAGTGGAGTAAACCAGAAGATTTATGACATTCTAGCCACACTGGATGTAGATGATGTCAATGCACTGGCAAAAGTAGGTGCACAGATCAGACAATGGGTGATTGACACCCCATTCCAACCAGCTTTAGAGCAAGCCATTCGTGAAGCTTACGATAAACTTGCCGCTGAAACTAGCGATGCATCATTTGCAGTACGTTCTTCTGCTACCGCAGAAGATATGCCAGATGCTTCTTTTGCTGGTCAGCAAGAAACCTTCTTAAACGTGAAAGGATTTGACTCTGTACTCGTGGCGATTAAGCACGTGTTTGCGTCACTCTTTAACGACCGTGCAATTTCATACCGTGTTCACCAAGGTTATGAGCACCACGGTGTTGCCCTGTCTGCCGGCGTACAACGCATGGTTCGTTCAGACAAAGCGGCATCAGGTGTTATGTTCACCATGGACACTGAATCAGGCAACAACGATGTGGTGTTTATCACTTCATCTTTCGGTCTGGGTGAAATGGTTGTTCAAGGTGCGGTAAACCCTGACGAATTCTATGTCCACAAACCTATCCTTTCTCAAGGTCATAAAGCCGTTGTTCGCCGTAATATCGGTAGTAAGCTCATCCAGATGGTGTATTCCGATGATGCTGCTCACGGCAAACAAGTGAAAATTGAAGACGTTGCTGCTGAAAAACGTCGTCAATTCTCCATCAACGACGCCGAAGTGATGGAACTGGCTAAACAAGCAATGGTTATCGAAAAACACTACGGTCGTCCAATGGACATCGAGTGGGCGAAAGACGGTAACGATGGCAAACTCTATATCGTTCAAGCGCGTCCAGAAACGGTTCGTAGCCGTGAAGACGTACAATTAATTGAACGTTACCACTTAAAGAGCCGTGGCGCAGTGATCTCTGAAGGTCGTGCTATCGGTCATAAAGTGGGTTCAGGTGTGGCTAAGGTACTAACCTCTATCGCGGATATGGATCAAATCCAACCAGGTGATGTGTTAGTGACCGACATGACTGACCCAGATTGGGAACCTATCATGAAGCGCGCCAGCGCCATCGTGACTAACCGTGGCGGTCGTACCTGTCACGCGGCGATTATTGCCCGTGAATTAGGTGTACCAGCGGTAGTTGGTTGTGGCGACGTGACCGACCGTATCAAAAATGGTCAGTTAGTGACTGTTTCTTGCGCCGAAGGTGACACTGGTTACATCTACGAAGGTAAGCAAGAGTTCGAAGTAGTGTCTAACCGCGTTGACGCATTGCCTGCGTTACCGATGAAAATCATGATGAACGTGGGTAACCCAGATCGCGCCTTCGACTTTGCTCGTTTACCAAACGAAGGTGTGGGTCTAGCGCGTTTAGAGTTCATCATCAACCGCATGATCGGTATTCACCCGAAAGCGTTGCTTGAATTCAACCAACAGGACGCTGCCTTGCAGGAAGAAATCAACGAGATGATCGCAGGTTACGACTCTCCAGTTGAGTTCTACATTGCCCGCTTAGTCGAAGGTATCGCCTCAATTGGTTCAGCTTTCTATCCGAAGAAAGTGATCGTACGTATGTCAGACTTCAAGTCTAACGAATACGCAAACTTAGTCGGTGGTGACCGTTATGAGCCAGAAGAAGAAAACCCAATGCTCGGCTTCCGTGGTGCAAGCCGTTACATCTCTGAATCATTCCGCGATTGTTTCGCGTTAGAATGTGAAGCGATTAAGCGTGTGCGTAACGAAATGGGGCTGAAAAACGTTGAAGTGATGATCCCATTCGTTCGTACCGTGAAAGAAGCCGAGCAAGTGATTGAACTGCTGAAAGAGCAGGGCTTAGAGCGTGGTAAAGATGGTCTGCGCGTCATCATGATGTGTGAAGTACCGTCAAACGCGCTGTTAGCCGATCAATTCCTTGAGCACTTCGATGGTTTCTCTATCGGCTCAAATGACTTAACACAGTTAACACTCGGTCTTGACCGTGACTCAGGCATCATCAGCCACTTGTTTGATGAGCGTAACGAAGCGGTGAAAATCCTGCTGTCTATGGCCATTAAAGCGGCTAAGGCCAAGGGTGCTTATATCGGTATTTGTGGTCAAGGACCTTCAGATCACGCCGATTTCGCGGCTTGGTTAGTTGAACAAGGCATCGATACCGTATCGTTAAACCCTGATACCGTAATTGATACTTGGTTATATTTAGCCGAAGCGCACGCTTGATCTAGGCCGTAATTTTATCAAGGTGTTAAAAAAGCCGCTTTTTAGCGGCTTTTTTTTGTTTATAATGGGCCGCATAACAATAATTGACTGAAGCCGCCCATGTTACCTCTGTTATCACATCAACAAACCTTAGAACCTGTTTATCTGGCCTATCTTGATGCTTTAGAACAAAGTGCCTATGAAGGTGATATTGATAAGCGCTACAGCGCGCGCTTAGTGCAAGCCACGGATAACTCCGTCTATCAATTTTTGCCCCAAGCGGTGCTTTATCCTAAACATCAAAAGGATATCGAGATAGCGCTTAAACTTGCTACGAAAGCAGAGTTTGTGGGTGTGACTTTTAGTGCCAGAGGTGGCGGAACAGGCACTAATGGGCAGTCGCTGACCCACGGTTTGATCCTCGATGTGTCTCGTTATATGAATCGTGTGTTGGAAGTGAATCCTGAGCAGGGCTGGGTTAGGGTTGAAGCAGGGGTCATTAAAGATGCGCTAAATGATGCGCTGCGTCCCCATGGATTCTTCTTTAGTCCCGATCTCTCAACTTCAAACCGCGCCACTATTGGCGGTATGATCAACACCGACGCCTCGGGCGCAGGCTCTTTGGTGTATGGTAAAACTTCCGACCATGTACTGGCACTGCGCAGTGTATTGATAGATGGCAGTGTGTTAGATACTCGTCCCCTCGATGCGGGTCTGTTATGTAATCCCGATAACGTGAGTGAAAATCCGCTTGGACAAAAACTGATTTCGGCTATTGCAAAGGTATGCCGTGAGAAGCGCGCGCTCATTGAGCAACAATTCCCTAAACTCAATCGATTTTTAACTGGATATGACTTAAAGAATGTCTGGAATGAAGGCTTAACTCAGTTCGACCTTTCACGCATTTTAACAGGCTCTGAAGGCACGCTGGCGGTTATCACCGAAGCGAAACTCAACATTACACCACTGCCGAGTGAGCGGGCGATGGTGAATATTAAGTACGATTCCTTCCAGTCTGCGCTGCGTCATGCACCTTCCTTAGTGGCTGCGCGGGCTACGGTTGTCGAAACCGTGGACTCTAAAGTGCTTAATCTTGCCCGCGAGGACATTGTTTGGCATTCGGTTTCCGACCTTATTCAAGAAGTGCCGGGTAAAGTCATCGATGGCCTGAATATGGTCGAGTTTGCTGGTGATACGGCAGAAGTTGAGCAAAAACTCGCGAGTCTTGAGGCTGTATTGACCGAGCAAATTGGTCGCGGTGAATGTGGTGTCGTGGGTTATCAAGTCACTCAAGATAAGGCCAGCATTGAGAAAATCTATGGCATGCGTAAAAAGGCCGTTGGATTGCTCGGTGCTACCAAGGGACGTCGCAAACCCATTGCATTTGCCGAAGATACTGCTGTGCCACCTGAAAAACTTGCCGATTATATTATGGAGTTTCGTGCGCTACTCGATAGTCACAATTTGCAATACGGTATGTTTGGCCATGTGGATGCAGGCGTATTACACGTGCGCCCAGCACTCGATATGTGCGATGTCGAAGATGAAAAACTGCTAAGGGTGATTTCTGATCAAGTTGCAGCACTGACGCTCAAATACGGCGGCCTGATGTGGGGCGAGCATGGTAAGGGCGTGCGTGGCGAATACGGCCCATCGGTATTTGGCGATGAACTTTATGGCGTGCTGCAAGATATTAAAGGTCTATTTGACCCTGATAACAGGCTTAATCCCGGCAAGTTAGTGGCGCCCAAGCAAGTCGGCAGCTTGGCATTTGATGTGGATAGTACCAAGCGCGGCAAGTTTGACAGACAAATTCCCGTTGAAGTACGCGATGCCTATCCCGATGTGATGAACTGTAACGGTAATGGCCTGTGCTTTAACTACAGCAGTTTCTCACCTATGTGTCCGTCATTTAAAGTGACGGGGGACAGAGTTCAGTCGCCTAAAGGTCGCGCGGGCTTAATGCGTGAGTGGCTGCGTTTGCTTGAGTCGGAAGGGGTCGATGTGAACGCGCTGGCGAAAGCTAAACCCTTAGGTATTTTGCAGCGTATGCAAAATACCATCAATGCGAAGCGCGATTACGATTATTCCCACGAAGTGATGGAATCGCTGAAGGGCTGTCTTGCGTGTAAGGCTTGCTCGAGCCAGTGCCCGGTTAAAGTGGATGTACCTAAGTTTAGGGCGCAATTCTTTAATATTTACTATCAACGTTATCTGCGTCCCGCCAAGGATTACCTGGTTGCGGGCATAGAAGACAGCTTACCTCTGATGGCTGCTGCGCCAAGGCTGACCAATTTCGCCTCGCAAAACCCACTCAGTCAATGGGTCATCAAAAAGGCTATTGGCTATGTGGATGCGCCAGCGCTGTCGGTGCCAACCTTAAAACAACGACTCGATGGCCATGCGAGCCGCGGCTATGATCTGGCGGCATTGCAGGCCATCCCCGCCGATGAGAGGGCAAAATTTGTATTAGTTGTACAAGATCCCTTCAACAGTTTCTACGATGCGGGCTTGGTGTATCGCTTTATCCAATTGATTGAAACCTTAGGATTAAAACCCGTTCTACTGCCATTTAAGCCCAACGGTAAACCGACCCATATCAAGGGCTTCTTGGATAAATTTGCCAAAACGGCGCAGTCGAGTGCGGATTTCTTAAATCAAGTGCATAAGTTAGGCATGCCGATGGTTGGGATCGATCCCGCCTTAGTGCTTTGTTATCGCGATGAATATAAAGAAATTTTAGGGGCTAACCGCGGCGCATTTGAGGTTAAACTGGCTAATGAATGGTTGCTTGGCATACTGCAGGATATTCCTACTAAGGCCATGCAAGATAAACAATTTACTTGGTTTAGCCATTGTACTGAGTCTACGGCTAAGCCTAATACCGCCAATGAGTGGAGCAAAATTTTCACTCACTTTGGCGCTAAATTAACGGCGGTGAATCTGGGCTGTTGCGGCATGGCGGGTACCTACGGCCATGAGGCTGAGAATCTTGAACGTTCTAAGACCTTGTTTGATATGTCGTGGAAAGACACTTTAAGCAAGATAGACGCGTCGCAGGTGCTAGTCTCTGGCTACTCCTGTCGCAGCCAAGTGAAACGTTTCGCCGGTTATAAGCCCAAACATCCATTAGAGGCTTTATTGGAGCTCGTTAAGGCGTAATGCAATTTGTATTAGGGATTGGATAATCCCTAAGGCAATGCCACACTAAACCAGTCGTCAGGCTGGTTTTTTTATTGAGGGGACGCTATGGAAAAACACACGGACAATGTTATCGACACGCTACAGGCATTCACCAGCAAGCCAGCGCCGGATGTTGTCACACAGCCAACGGCGCTGTGTAGTGAAGTCGCGTTATTTCGTATCCAACTCTCCGGTGACTGGATATATCAGGACAGCCCATTGCCGACCAAGTTTGCCAAGTTATTTGCCAGTATTTTACATGGCATCGATGGCGAACATTTTCTGATCACGCCAGTCGAGAAGGTGCGAGTCGAGGTGGATGATGCGCCACTGGTAATTGTCGATTATGTGAAGAATGACACTGCGCCAAGTTTGACGCTCAAAAGCAGTATTGGGACTGAGCACCATATTGCCGACTTCAATCGATTAATGCTGACCGACTTTGGGATTTATCTGCCGTTAGAACGTGGTCTATGGGGAAAATTGAGCCGTGCCTGCTACTACAATTTTGTGAATGAATTCAATTTAACCGATGAAGGTGGCCTCAGTGCTTAAAGATTTTGATTGTAATAACTTGGGGAGGCTGACTAGTTTATTATGGGTTAAGTGATAGTATTAAAACTAACCTTAGCCAATCCTACTCGGGTTTAGGTTTGTGTCGATTGGTCTAAATGTTGTTTTCGGAGGTGCTGTTTGAACCGTTATGAAAGCTTAGGCTATCTTGTTTCGCACTTAAATATTGAGCTGCAAAATGAACTCGATTTGCAGTTGAAACGCTATCAGCTCGACATTAAGTTGTGGCCAGTATTATTCGCGCTTTGGCAGGAGGAGGGGATTACTCAGACCGAGTTGTCCAAACGTTGTGATGTAGCGAACTATACTATGACCCGTTTGCTCGATCAGTTGCAGGTGCAAGGCCTCATCACCCGCCATCAAGAACTCGATAATCGCCGAGCTTTCCAGATTTTTCTCACCGATGAGGCCAAGGCGCTGGAGCAGGATTTGATCCGTGAGGCCGAGCGCGTCAATGAAAAGTTTCTTGCTAATCTTACTGAAGATGAACGAAGTTATTTTATTAAGCTTTTGAATAAAATAAATAAACTGTCATCTAATCCGTAAGTTTTATTGTGCTTCTTTCGGTTATTTACAGTGGGAGTAGCATAAAAAGTAACACTAAACTTGACCCCAGTAATAACCCTTGCTGCAGTAACCGTTGCCGCTGCATTAAGCTATTTTTTCCCTGTTTCAGACTAGTGATTAGCTGATTACGCTTATAAATACGGCAAGTTAACTCATTTGTGAAGGGGTCAATAAATAACTTACATAGGCATTGCCCACCATCTTTCAATTTGATCAAATGTTCACTTTGATGGCTAAAATTAAGTTTGCGCGAAACCATTTGGCCATTGATATAGACTCTCTCCAAACCCGACCAATCACTTGCTTGTAATTCAAGTGAATCTTTCCCCAGCTCATATTTGAAACTGACCATAGTGGCACCTTCTCCGTGACTGACGAGTAGTTAATTCAAGCAGAGACATATAGGGTTTTCCACTACAGAAAAGTGAATTTTACGTGGCGTTTTGGTATCTGATTGGTATTGAGAGGAATTTATTTTTTAGATGGATAAGTGGAGCGAGGGAAGTGGTTGAGGCGGACAACGACTCGTTGTCCGCCTACCGCATGATTAAGCTTTGGCCGCTTGGTAAATGGCACGGGCCATTTCGTCAGCTACTGCACCTGTCGTGCGGTTTTCAGCATCGGCCTTAGCAAAAATCTTCAGCAGCGTGTTGTAGATTTCTCTGACCTTAGCTTCTGATTTTGCTGCGTCATAATCTTTTTCAAATGACACGTTGATAATGCCGCCAGCGTTAATCACATAATCTGGCGCATACAGAATGCCCATTTCTTTTAACTGCTCGCCATGGCGGACTTCGGCTAATTGGTTGTTGGCGCAACCCGCAACAATCTTAGCTTTGAGTTGTGGTAGGGTAACATCGTTTAGAGTTGCACCTAGTGCACATGGCGCATAGACATCCACGTCTTGGGCATAGATATCCTGTGGAGCAACAACGATGGCGCCAAAGCCGGTAGCTACTTTATCCAGTGATGCTTGGTGAATATCGGTAACAATCAGCTGTGCACCTTCTTCATGCAAATGTTTACACAGGTAGTAACCTACATGGCCCACACCTTGAACGGCGATCTTAAGGCCTTTTAAGCTGTCTAAATCGAGTTTATGTTTAACTGCAGCCTTGATCCCTAAATAGGTGCCTAGTGCTGTAAATGGTGATGGATCGCCACTCTTGCCTTCAAGCCCTGCCATGTAAGGTGTTTCTTGATGGGCAATCATGATATCAGCGGTCGTGGTGCCCACGTCTTCAGCAGAATAGTAACGTCCACCGAGGCTATTGATAAAACGGCCAAAGGCACGGAAAAGGGCTTCGCGATCAGGACGCTTAGGATCGGCAATAATCACTGACTTACCACCGCCCATGGTTAAACCGGCGAGGGCATTTTTGTAAGTCATACCACGGGAGAGGCGTAATACGTCTGTCAGGGCTTCATCATCGGATTGATAATTCCACATCCGGCATCCACCCACAGCTGGACCTAAGTTGGTGTTATGGATGGCAACAATGGCTTTTAAGCCACTTTCTTTATCATGACAGAATACGACCTGTTCATGTTCATCAAAGGATACATGATTAAATACAGCCACGTGAAGTTCTCCGCTATACACAATAAAACGTCGATGGAACGACTTCCCATCGACAGCTCGTTATATTTATTGCAGAACCATAGCATTTAGCGATACTCTCAACCATGCATAATGACCGAATAAATAGATTATTTGTGGCAATCTAGCTTTCCACTTTACGTAAACGTAAGCTTAGAGATGCGAAACCAATTTTAACTGATGATATTTTCAGACATTAGTATGATTCGCGTGCTGTCCCAAGAATGAGAGCCGCGCTATAACAATAAGATAGGACGGAAGTATGACTGAACAAGCTGTCGATCAAGCTCAACCAACAATCTCTCCTGAAGAAATGGAGAAATTGCGCCAAGAGTGGGTCAGAACACAATTCCAAAAGGCGAACCGTTTTTTAGCGGAAAAAGGGGTCATCCCCAGCAAGGTTTTAGCCGATGAGAGCCGTTATCTTGCACCTTATTTAGCGATTTGGAAGATGGAATCCAAACGTCCTACGACCAAAACCTATTGGGTGATGTCAGGCGATTTACCATCGGATTTTGTGGATGTCAAAGTGGCTAAAACGGCGCGTGATGCGGTTCGTCATTTCTCGATGATGTGGCAAATGCAGGCTGAAAATTTGATCCGTTCAGGCGCAACCAGACGCGATGCAACCCAGGCAAAATTTGCCCAGTTATTAGTATCCCGTGCAGAGAGTTTATATCGTATGCACAATGATGAAAAACTGTGGAATAGCTAGATTTCCTTGTGTTAAGTCATAAAACCAAAGGCACTCGATTGAGTGCCTTTGTTGTTTCAGTCTGTCTCAAGCGTTGTGTTCTACGTTGAGCATACCGACGGTTTCATTCCATATTAAAGGATTACGCTTCTTCATCACTTAAATAGTATAAACCTTGATTAATCAGTTCCAGCAACAGCTGTTGTACTTCATCATGTTCGCATAACGCCAAAGCCATCTCGCTATCAAAGCTGACATGATCGCTTAACTGTACAAGCACCGCTTCGGGTGTATTGGGCAGATCATAGATTTCGCCATTAATGAATAAGCGCGAGTGAGCATCATTCTCTAAACGTAGTACTTTTAAACCGCCAATGCGATTTACACCAGCGCCTTGTTCAAAGGCATCTTGCAGATCGTCGATGCTATAGGCTTCTTCGCCTTCACAAATATCTAATTCGAATCGGTTTTGGCTTAGCAGTTTACCTAGCACAACCTGATAACTCGCAGGATCTTGGGCAAGCTGGCTTAACAGCGACATAATGCCGAGTTGATGATCTTGGCTAATAATGCCCGGATTTGCTGGCTCGGATGCGGAGGTAAAACGCTGTTGCCCCAAATTTTTGTCGAGTAAATAGTCGGCCACTTCGCTGACTAATTCTTGCTGACTGGGTGCGCGATAACCAATTGAATAGCTCAAGGCTAAGGTTAAGGTTTCACCGCAGTGTGGGAATCCTGGCGGAATATAAAGCATATCGCCTTTCTCTAACACCATATCAATGATGGGGTCAAAGTCTTCAACCAGAGGTGAATTAGGATTACCGCCACGACGTTGTTGTGGGGTGTTGTCACCTACGGTCCAGCGGCGCTGACCTTCGCCTTGAATAATAAACACATCGTAGTTGTCGATATGGGGACCGACACCGCCACTTGGAGTGGCAAATGACACCATCAAATCATCGAATCGCCAATCGGGGAGAAAACGAAAGGCCTCAACGAGGGGTTGTGAGTCGGGATACCAATGGTTAACCGCTTGCACCAATAATTGCCAGTGGGTTTCACCGTAATTGTCGTAATCCTCAAAGGGGCCTTGGATCACTTCCCAGTTATCTTTTTGGGTAACGACGATGCGCGAAGTGATTTCTTCTTCGCAGGCTAGGCCGGCCAGCTCATCGGCACTGATTGGATCTTCAAAGTGAGGAAAAGCGCCTTTGATGACCACAGGTTTTTGTTGCCAGTAATCCTTGAGGAACTGAGCAATATCGAGATTGAGTTTATACATAGTGTCAAAAAAGGCGACTACATCCTTAACAATGTAACCGCCTCAATCCTTATTTAGGCTAGATAATAAGCTAAGCATGTCAGCTTAGCGTTAAACGAAGCGTTAGCCGTAAACTGAACTTTAGTTAAGTTCGTCAACGAATGCTTCTGCACGGCCAATATAGTTGGCTGGCGTCATCTTCTTCAGCTCAGCCTTCACGTCTTCTGGCAGGGCTAAACCGTCGATAAATTCGGCAAGTTGCTTGGCGTCGATGCGTTTACCGCGTGTCAATTCTTTTAACTTCTCGTATGGCTTTTCAATACCATAGCGACGCATCACGGTTTGTACTGGCTCAGCCAATACTTCCCAGTTTTGATCGAGCTCGGCACGTAAATGCTCTTCATTCACTTGTAACTTGCTGATGCCTTTTAAGGTCGCTTGGTAAGCGATCAGCGAGTGGGCGATACCCACACCTAAGTTACGCAGTACGGTGGAATCGGTTAAGTCACGTTGCCATCTTGAAACGGGTAGTTTTGCGGCTAAATGTTGCATCAACGCATTGGCAATACCTAAGTTACCCTCAGAGTTTTCAAAGTCGATAGGGTTGACCTTGTGTGGCATGGTTGATGAGCCAATTTCACCGGCAATGGTACGTTGCTTGAAGTGACCTAAGGCAATATAACCCCAAACGTCACGGTCGAAATCGAGCAGAATAGTGTTGAAACGCGCAATCGCATCAAAGAGCTCTGCAATGTAATCATGCGGTTCGATTTGAGTGGTGTATGCGTTCCAGTGCAGGCCAAGGCTTGTCACAAAACGTTCAGACAGTGCATGCCAGTTCACTTCTGGGTATGCAGATATGTGCGCGTTGTAGTTACCTACGGCGCCGTTAATTTTCCCCATGATTTCAACTGCCGCGATTTGCTTGATTTGGCGCTCTAAACGCACGGCTACGTTAGCCATTTCCTTGCCTAAGGTTGAAGGCGAGGCTGGCTGACCGTGGGTACGTGACATCAAAGGTACTGAGCGGTATTCAACGGCCAGTTTTTTGATGGCGCTGAGCAGTTCATTGCAATAAGGCAGTACCACTTGCTCGCGGGCTTCAGTCAACATTAAACCATGGCTTAAGTTGTTGATATCTTCAGAAGTACAAGCAAAGTGAACAAATTCACCGACAGCGGCGAGTTCAGCGTTGTCTGCGATTTTTTCTTTGATAAAGTATTCAACTGCTTTCACGTCGTGGTTGGTGGTGCTTTCAATGGCTTTCACGCGAAGCGCATCTTGCTCACTGAAATTGTCTTTAATGGCATCGAGAAGCGCGATCGCTGACTCGCTTAATGGTGGCACTTCGGTGATTTCTGGGCAATCAGCGAGTAACTTTAACCAGTTGATTTCAACTTGAACACGGTACTTAGTAAGACCGAACTCGCTGAAAATCCCTCGCAATGACGCTGTTTTACTACCGTAACGGCCGTCTACCGGAGAGATAGCAGTTAGTGCGGAAAGATCCATGTGAAGCTCCTTGATGAAAACTTATTTTATTATAGGGTAAGACTTTTCTTAGCCGTGTCTAAGATGGCTTTTCGGGCAAAGACTAAGTGTCGACGTTTGCCGCCTAGTTGTCGCCATAACACTGCGCTGCGCATGGCTGCAAGCAGCAAGGCGCGGATTTTTTGTTGCACGATTGGACGTTGCAGACACACAGGATTGCCTGAGATCTGAATCTTAGGTCCAAGATTACTGATAATGTCGCTATAAATACTGGCCAGATTGGCAATGACTTGTTCGTCGGTGATCGCAAAATGATGTAGCTGACGATTCACTTGATTGATGCGTTCGGCAAGCATAGCTAACCCGGTGTTTGAACGGGTTAATTTACGTTCAAGGGCTAAAATTCCCACCAGATAGCGAGTTATTTCCACATCTTTTTGACTGCTATCCCCCAGTTGATTTAACACCAATTGGTAGCCTTTGTGCAGGCCAGCCTTATCTTGGTAGACATCGGCGGGGGTTTCGGGATTAGTCACTAAAATGGTGTGTAAACTGGCAGCTAGCTCATCGGTGTCGCTTTCACCATGACGGGCTAAATACTGAACTTGTGCAATGGCCTGCAGTATTCCTGCAAAGGCCATAGTACGATCATGGAGCTGTTCGTTCACGGTTTATCCTCTGATCAGTTGATCGATAATTCCGCCACCGAGGCACACTTCGCCATCGTAAAATACCGCTGATTGGCCAGGCGTCACGGCGGCAACGGGCTCGTCAAACACCACTTTGAGGGTATTGTCATCAAGATAGGTGAGGGTGCAAGGGATATCCTGCTGGCGGTAACGGGTTTTCACCACAATTTGGCTGCCATCGGCGGGACCTTTGCGGTCGACCCAGTGTAGTTGATTGACAAACATGCCATTGGACATCAAGCGCGGATGGTGACCACCTTGGCCAACAACAAGCACGTTACGTTTGAGATCTTTGTCCACCACGTACCATGGGTCATCATTGCTATTTTTCATGCCACCAATCCCCAGACCTTTACGTTGGCCTAAGGTGTGGTACATCAAACCTTGGTGCGTGCCAATGACTTCGCCTTCGGCGGTTTCGATATTGCCAGGTTGCGCTGGTAAGTAATTACCTAAAAATTCAGTAAATTTTCGCTCACCGATAAAGCAAATGCCGGTGCTGTCTTTCTTATCATGGGTAATTAATCCCATCTGTTTGGCGATCTCTCGCACTTCGTGTTTTTCGAGTTCACCCACCGGAAACAGGCTGCGTGCCACTTGTTCATGGCTTAAGGTGTATAGGAAGTAGCTTTGATCTTTATTATTGTCGACCCCGCGCAGCATTTGCGTTGTGCCATCGGCATTGTCGCGGCGGCGCACATAGTGACCCATGGCGATGTAGTCGGCATCGAGAATATCGTCGGCAAACTCTAAAAAGGCCTTAAATTTGATTTCTTTGTTGCACATGATATCGGGATTGGGGGTACGACCTGCTTTGTATTCGGCAAGAAAATACTCAAATACATTGTCCCAATATTCGGCAGCAAAGTTGACCGTGTGGAGTTTTATCCCAAGCTTATCGCAAACGGCTTGAGCATCTTTTAAATCTTCGGCGGCCGCGCAGTACTCGTCGTTGTCATCTTCTTCCCAGTTCTTCATGAAAAGGCCTTCAACCTGATAGCCTTGCTGCATAAGCAAATAGGCTGAAACGGATGAATCAACACCGCCGGACATGCCGACAATGACTTTTTTACCTGTATGAGTGGGTTCGATTGATGTCATAGATCCTAAAACCATTGAGTATATGTGTTAGCGAGTCGTGGCTTGAACCGTTGTCATTAGTGCATGACTCACTTTTAAATCTGCGTTTATTTAGCTGCGTAGTTAGGGCAGGCTTATTGGTGATCCGTTTAGCATCTGAGATACATCAGCCCAACATCATTAAGCACAAGATGCATGATGCTAAAATACCCCAAATTTTTAACCCAAAAGCGCAGTTAAATGCCTTATCGAATCGCGCATTTACGCGGGGGCGTATTCTATCACGCCTTGTTGCTTGGGGCTATCTTTGACATCCCTACAGACGCTGACTATTGAGTAATTCGAGCGAATGAATTTGCCCTTGTTGCAACTGTTTGCGGTAATCGTTGAGGCAATCGAGCACTAATGGACTGCGCAGTTGATGAGCTTTAGCTGCGATCTGCTCAAAGCTCAACCAATGGGCGGCATAAATATCCGCATCCTGTGGCTTAGGTGTGAGTAGCGTATCGACTTGCACCAAAAAGGTAAAACGCACAAATGCGAGGTCCTGATTGGCGCTAAATTGATAAATCCCGACCAATCCCTGTGGCTTGAGTTGAAGGCCTGTTTCCTCAAAGACTTCGCGCTCACAGGCTTGGATAAGACTTTCATTCGCTTCCAAATGTCCTGCTGGTTGATTAAAACGCTGCTCACCATCAATCCACTCTTCCACTAATAGATACTTGTCTTCGGTCGGGGCATGGATAATACAAGCAACTGTTACATTGGGTTTATATCTTGCTTTTACTGTCACAGTGATTACCTTTGAGCGGCTAGATTAGGGATATTGGATTGCTTGTTGGCGCAAGACTATTCGGTCTTTTGAGCCACCAGTATGCATTTATGCTCACCTGTCGCTAAATCATCTAGACTCCATTGGCCTATTTTATAGCGAATAAGTCTTAAGGTCGGAAAACCAATATGGGCCGTCATCCGCCGAACTTGGCGATTGCGTCCTTCATGGATTTGAATTTCAAGCCAAGTAGTAGGGATGTTTTTTCGCTCACGGATCGGCGGATTACGCGGCCACACATTCGGCGTCGCCATGATGCTGACCTTCGCAGGGAGTGTCATACCATCTTTTAATTCAACCCCTTGGCGCAGTTTGGCTAAATCGGCTTCCGATGGCACACCTTCCACTTGTACCCAATAGGTTTTAAAGGTTTTCTTTTTTGGCTCAGTCAGTTTGGCTTGGAGTTGACCGTCATTGGTTAACAGCAACAGTCCCTCGCTGTCGCGATCTAATCGCCCAGCAGCATAAACGCCCGGAATAGGGATGTAATCTTTTAAGGTTTTACGGCCTTGCTCATCGGTAAATTGGCACAGAACATCGAAGGGCTTGTTAAATAAGACGATGATAGGCGCAGTTTGAGGCTTGACGCGTGAGGCCGATGAGTGTTTTTGAAGCCGTGTTTTGGGACTATTTTGTTGTGACCCTGTATCGCGCTGCAAACTTGCCTTGGCAGATTTGGCGAAGGAGCTTAGTTTACTTCCTTTGCTGCGGTTATCTGCCCTATGCTGCGGGTGCGTGGTGGATGCGCTCTGGCCGCGAGTGCGAGGTGTTGCCTGAGAAGTTAGCGGGTTATTTTTGTTCATGCAGTAACTAATTATTGTTCATACCGTGGCGAATAGTCGCTTAAGACAGTCTAGTCATTTTACGTCGTCGCCGATGATATACGACTGAACCTATCCGTTAGCAGACGTCAGAAAGAAGACGTGTTATTTATCTGCACACAGTGTACTTGGCATTCGCCGTTAGTGGAATTTGAATATTATTGTGAATGCTCTATGATGTCGGCCTGAAAATGTGATCTACGCCTAAATGTTTGTTAGGTATTAATGAGTCGATTTACCCACGTTGGCGAACGCAAAGAGGATGTTGCAGCGGGTTTATAGGTTTTATAGGGGCGTTTACGATTGCCTCGATAGAGAATTCCTTCGTGCCAATGTTTGTTCGTCATGATATAAAATTATTATAAAAATACTAAATTTTACAATAATGTAGGATGTAACATGAAAGATAACTCACCAACAATTATTTATACCGAAACCGATGAAGCACCAGCGCTAGCAACGCTTTCTCTGTTACCTATCATCAAAACCTTTACCGATGCAGCGGGTGTTGCGGTTGAAACCCGTGATATTTCTTTATCGGGCCGTGTGATTGCTAATTTCCCTGAAAAACTGACTGACGCGCAAAAGATTGGCGATCACTTAGCTGAGCTGGGTGAATTAGCGAACCAACCTGAAGCTAACATCATTAAACTGCCAAACATCAGTGCCTCAATCCCGCAGTTAAAAGCTTGTATTTTAGAGCTGCAACAGAAAGGTTACGACATTCCAAATTATCCTGACGAGCCAAAGACTGACGAAGAAAAGTCAATTAAAGCCCGTTACGACAAGATCAAAGGCAGTGCGGTAAACCCAGTGCTGCGTGAAGGTAACTCTGATCGCCGCGCGCCGCTGTCAGTGAAAAACTTCGCCAAGAAAAACCCACACTCAATGGGTAAGTGGACCAAAGAGTCTCAATCACATGTTGCTCACATGAGCGAAGGTGACTTCTACGGCAGCGAGCAGTCAGTGACGCTGGCTAACGCAGACACAGTTAACATCGTACTGTCGCAAAAAGACGGTCAAGAAGTGGTATTGAAATCTGGCCTGAAACTGCTAGCTGGTGAGATCATCGACGCGTCAGTGATGAGCAAAAAAGCCTTAGTGAGCTTCTTTGAGCGTGAAATCGCCAATGCCAAGGCCGAAAACGTGTTGTTATCACTGCACCTTAAAGCCACCATGATGAAAGTGTCTGATCCCATTATGTTCGGCCACGCAGTGAAAGTGTTCTTCAAACCTGTGTTTGATAAACATGCGTCATTATTTGCTGAGCTAGGCGTTGATGTGAACAACGGCTTTGGCGATGTATACGCCAAAATCGCTGGTTTACCAGCCGATGTCCGTGCACAAATTGAAGCGGATATCGCCGCCGTTTATGCTGAGCGTCCAGCGCTGGCGATGGTAGATTCTGACAAAGGTATCACCAACTTACACGTACCAAGCGACATCATTATCGATGCTTCTATGCCTGCTGCGATTCGTTCATCAGGCCAAATGTGGGGCCCTGATGGCAAGTTGCACGACACTAAAGCGCTGATCCCAGACCGTTGCTACGCGGGTGTGTATCAAGAAACTATCGCTTTCTGTAAAGAACACGGTGCCTTCGATCCAAGCACTATGGGCAGTGTGCCAAACGTTGGTCTGATGGCGCAAAAAGCCGAAGAATACGGTAGCCACGATAAAACCTTCGAAATCCCAGCCGATGGCGTGGTTAACGTGATCGATGCCAGTGGCAAAGTGTTAATGAGCCACAACGTCGAAGCGGGCGATATTTGGAGAATGTGCCAAGTTAAAGATGCGCCAATTCGCGACTGGGTGAAATTAGCCGTACGCCGTGCACGCTTAAGCAATACCCCTGCGGTATTCTGGTTAGATGCGAATCGTGCCCACGATGCCCAGCTGATCGCTAAAGTGAAGCAATATCTGCCTGAGCATGATACTAACGGTTTAGAAATCAGCATCATGTCACCAGAAGAAGCAACACGTTTCTCATTAGTACGTATTAAAGAAGGTAAAGATACTATTTCTGTTACCGGTAACGTACTGCGTGACTACCTGACTGACTTGTTCCCAATCCTCGAACTGGGGACCAGTGCTAAGATGCTGTCTATCGTGCCATTAATGAATGGTGGCGGCCTGTTCGAAACGGGTGCGGGCGGTAGTGCGCCTAAACACGTACAACAGGTTGAAAAAGAAGGTCACTTACGTTGGGACTCTCTGGGCGAATTCCTAGCTTTAGCGGCTTCTTTAGAGCATTTGAGCCAAACTGTGGGTAATCCTAAGGCACAAGTACTGGCGGATACTTTAGATCAAGCCATCGGTCAGTTCTTAGATAGCAACAAGTCGCCATCAAGACGTGTTGGTGAGTTGGATAACCGTGGTAGCCATTTCTATCTGGCGATGTACTGGGCACAAGCGTTAGCCGCTCAAACCAAAGACGAGCAGTTACAAGCTCACTTTATTCCATTAGCGCACGCTTTAAGCGCCAATGAGCAAGTGATTGTTGCTGAACTAAACAACGCGCAAGGTGCACCAGTGGATTTAGGCGGTTACTACCGTTTAGACGCTGCAAAAGCCGAAAAAGCCATGCGTCCAAGCGAGACACTGAACAAGCTATTAATTGCTTAACGATTTATCGTTAACTTAGCATTAATACTGAAAAGGCCTGCATCGCAGGCCTTTTTTATCAGACTCAATCTTCAAGAAAGTTGTCAATCGCCTAATAAAAAGGCAGGGATAAAATCCCTGCCTTTTAGATCATTGGCCTCACCATACATTATTTTGTTGGTGAAATGGCTGAAGCGTGCATTCCTTTTGGACCTTGTTCTACTTCAAATTGAACCGGTTGGCCTGCTTTTAGAGTTCTATAGCCTTCCATTTCAATGGTAGAATAGTGTGCAAAAACGTCCTCGCCACCTTGATCAGGGCAAATAAACCCGAATCCTTTGGCGTTGTTGAACCATTTAACAGTTCCGCTTGCCATACTTCCACTTCCTTCTGTTGTCTACTTACCAGTAAGATAGTAAAACCTGTATAGACGGGATTGTTTCACCGTCTGAGCTACAGAATGTAAGGAGTAAAAGCGGAAGTCAAGCTAAAATTAACAAAGAGGTAACAACTGATTAATTTGAAGATAGCAATTGGAAGAGGACAACACGAGAGGCTAGTATTAAAAAATGGGTAAGACAGGAAACATAGAGCACGTTGAAGAACGTGTTGAATCTGAGTTAATGCCACCTTCTATGTATAAGGTGATCCTTAATAATGACGATTACACGCCAATGGATTTTGTGATTGAAGTGCTACAAATCTTCTTTCGCAAGAATGAGCAGGAAGCCACAGATATCATGTTGACTATTCATCACCAGGGAAAGGGTATCTGCGGGATTTTCCCCTACGGCATTGCAGAAACTAAGGTGATACAAGTAAATCAATTTGCAAGACAAAACCAACATCCGTTACTGTGTTCGTTAGAGAAGGCTTAACCGCGCTTACTCTGTTGTCAGTTGTTAATTTTGGGGGTGCTTATGCTGAACAAAGATCTGGAAGTCACCTTAAATCTGGCGTTTCAGCAAGCCAGAGAGGCACGTCACGAGTATATGACGGTTGAACATCTGTTATTGGCTCTGATAGACAACCCTGCGGCTCAAGACGCGCTAATCGCCTGTGGAGCGAATTTAGATAAACTGAGAGATGAAGTAGCAAGCTTTATCCAACAAACCACCCCAATCATTGCGGATATGGATGATGATAAAGAAACCCAACCAACGCTCGGGTTTCAGCGGGTACTGCAACGCGCCGTTTTCCATGTGCAGTCCTCGGGCCGCAATGAAGTCACTGGTGCTAATGTGCTGGTGGCCATTTTTAGTGAGCAGGAATCCCAAGCTGTTTATCTGCTGCGTCGCAGCGACATCAGCCGATTAGATGTGGTGAATTATATTTCCCATGGTTTTTCAAAAAATGAGGACAGCGACGCTCATCAAGATCAAGAACGCATCGAAGATCAAAGCGAAGCGAACGAAGAACGCAGCATGTTGTCGCAGTTTGCGAGCAATTTAAACCAACTTGCAAAACAAGGGGTGATAGATCCGCTGATTGGTCGTGATCAAGAAATCGAACGCGCCATCCAAACTTTATGTCGTCGCCGTAAAAATAATCCATTGTTAGTGGGTGAAGCGGGCGTGGGTAAAACCGCGATTGCTGAAGGTTTGGCTTATCGAATCGTCAATAATCAAGTGCCAGAGGTGATGGCGCAGGCGACTGTGTACTCCCTCGACTTAGGCTCCTTGCTTGCTGGCACTAAGTACCGTGGCGATTTTGAAAAACGTTTCAAGAGTCTGCTTAAGGAACTCAGCGCTGATAAACACGCCATTTTATTTATTGATGAAATTCATACCATTATTGGTGCAGGCGCCGCATCGGGTGGGGTGATGGATGCCTCTAACCTGCTAAAGCCGTTATTATCGAGCGGCAACTTGCGTTGCATGGGTTCGACCACCTTCCAAGAATATCAAAGTATTTTCGAGAAGGACCGCGCATTGGCGCGTCGTTTCCAAAAGGTCGATATCAATGAGCCTTCAGTGGCTGAAACCACGAAAATTCTGATGGGGCTCAAGGCTAAGTACGAAGAGTACCATGGAGTGCGTTACACCCAAGCGGCGATTAACAGCGCGGCAGAGCTGTCGGCAAAACACATTAATGACCGGCATCTACCCGATAAAGCCATCGATGTGATCGATGAGGCGGGTGCGCGCATGGCTATGCTGCCACAGAGCAAACGTAAGAAAACCATCGGTCAGGCCGAGATTGAAACCATAGTAGCGAAGATTGCTCGGATCCCTGAAAAATCAGTCTCCGCCAGCGACAAAGATTTACTGCGTAACCTTGAGCGCAATCTCAAGATGGTGGTCTTTGGTCAAGACAAGGCGATTGAATCCTTAAGCTCGGCGATTCGATTATCGCGCAGTGGTTTAGGTACAGATAAAAAACCTGTTGGTAGCTTTTTGTTTGCAGGCCCAACTGGGGTAGGTAAGACAGAAGTAACCAATCAGTTAGCTAGTTGCCTAGGAATGAAGCTGGTGCGCTTTGATATGTCTGAGTACATGGAAAGCCATACGGTTTCTCGTTTGATTGGTGCTCCTCCTGGATACGTAGGATACGACCAAGGTGGTTTACTCACTGATGCTGTAATTAAAAATCCCCATTGCGTGGTGTTGCTCGATGAAATCGAAAAGGCTCACCCCGATGTCTACAACCTGTTACTGCAGGTGATGGATCATGGCACCTTAACCGATAACAACGGTCGCAAGGCGGATTTTAGGCATGTCACCTTAGTGATGACGACAAACGCAGGTGTTCAGGAAACGATCCGTAAGTCTATTGGCTTTACTCAGCAGGATCATACCCAAGATGCCTTATCGGAAATCAATCGAGTATTCTCGCCAGAGTTTCGCAACCGCTTAGATTCCATCATTTGGTTCAATCATTTAGATATGACTATCATAGCCAAGGTGGTTGATAAATTTTTGGTGGAATTACAAGCACAACTTGATGCGAAACATGTGTTACTTGAAGTCAGTGATGAGGCCAGAACCCTACTCGCCGAGAAAGGCTATGATAAGAGCATGGGCGCACGGCCAATGGCCCGCGTGGTGACAGAGCTTATTAAACGTCCATTAGCGGATGCTATTCTCTTCGGTGAACTGGAACATGGTGGTGTTGCTCATGTTGATGCCAAAGACGGTGAAATCGTGATCCACACCGAACGCCACGAGAAAAGTACCACTAAGGTTTAATCTCTCGCGAAAACCCAATAAAAATGGCTGCAATTGCAGCCATTTTTCTAATCTCACGCCAACAAAAAAACCCGGCCTCGCCGGGTTTTTCAACTAAAGGGGAATATTAGCGTGCGCGGAAGACAATACGACCTTTGGTCAGATCATAAGGGGTCAACTGAACTGTTACTTTGTCACCAGTCAGGATCCGGATGTAGTTTTTGCGCATTTTGCCTGAAATGTGGGCTATCACCACATGACCATTTTCAAGCTCTACGCGAAACATTGTGTTTGGCAAGGTTTCAAGGATAGTGCCTTGCATTTCAATGTTATCTTCTTTCGCCATTAATTATTTATCCCATTAGCCTTCGAATATAAAAAACGGGCGTATCATGCCGCAAATTCACCTTGCTGTAAAGGGGATGTGCCTAGCAAACTTGGGAATACTCCCAGCCTTGGGGGGTTAAAATCTGATAAGGGCGGTATAAGCGTTTGTAGGACATTTTCCGATTTGCATCAATTTGATACCCCAGATAAAGAAAATCTTTACCCTGCATTTTAGCCAATCTGCACTGGAGTAAGATCAATAATACGCCAAGGGAGCGGCGTTCTTCATCGGGGTCAAAATAGCTGTAAATGGCTGACAAACTATTGGGCAGAGTGTCTGTCACTGCTACAGCCACAAGTCTATTGCCATCATAGACTTCAATAAACGTGGGGGGCAGCCAATGACAGAATAAAAATTGTTCATATTGGGTTTTGCTTGGCGGAAACATTGGGCCATCGAAGTGGCGCTCACGGATGTATTTTTCATACAGGGCATATTGAGCCTCGGTATGTTCTGAGGTGATGCGCCAAGTTAAATCACGGTTATGGGCTAGGGTGCGCTTTTGCCGTTTAGACGGTGTAAATTCTTTAATTGGTAACCGAATTGGCTGACAGGCACTGCAACGGGGGCAACGGGGTTTATAAATGGCGCTGCCACTGCGGCGAAAACCTATGGCGAGTAGCCGCTCAAATAGTATTGGGTCGAGGGTTTCCTCCTGAATGACTAACAGTTGCTCCTGCTGACCATCGAGGTAACTGCAGGGGAAAATTTGGCTGATCCCAATGGCGATTGGGGTGTTACTCGCGTTAGAGTTCAAGTGTGACCTCACTTGGTATCCAAGCTGCAGGATTAACCGTGTTATCCCTAAACTGGGTTAAGAGTTGTATAAAGTTCGCGCGTTTAACGGGTTTTGCCCCTAAGCTCTCAAGGTGGGGATTCATTACCTGTGCATCAATAAGTTTAAAATTCATTTTGATTAAATGTTGTTGCAACACCGCCATGGCCGCCTTTGACGCATTGGTTTCGCGGTGGAACATGGATTCACCACAAAACACTTGGCCAATGGCGAGACCATAAAGCCCACCGATTAATCGCTCACCGTGCCAAACTTCGATTGAGTGGGCATGGCCATTATGGTGTAGCTCACGGTAGGCCATTTGGATTTCATGGGTTATCCAAGTGCCAGTTTGTTTACGCCGAGGTTGAGCACAACCTGCCATCACATCGGTAAAGGCATGATTGATGGTATAGCGCCAAGGCTGTTTTTTTAAATATTTACGTAAACTGGTGCTGATATTCACTTGGCCTGGAATAAAAATGGCGCGGGGATCGGGTGACCACCATAAAATAGGATCCTCGGCGTTAAACCAAGGGAAAATGCCGTGATAATAGGCGGTCAACAAACGCTCTGGGCGTAGGTCACCACCTATCGCCAATAAGCCGTTTGGATCGGTGAGGGCGAGTTCGGGTGAAGGAAAAGCTTCAAATTCGTGATTCAGAAAAGACAGTGAGTTCACAATTGCGTATGATTCAGTAATAGACCCTTATACTAAGTTAGCGGAAATTCGGATATGTGGAAACCTACACTAGCGAGCTTTATGTTTATTTGTGCTTTAGTGATTTCTCCGGTGCAAGCAGGTTACGATCGTAATCAGGCGGTGCCGGTCGAGAAAGTCCTCTATGGTGATATCAACTCAGTACGTAATATCACCGAAACCCAATTAATTGAAGACCGAAACCAAGGTTGGAAAACTTTCGGTGGCGCATTAGCGGGTGGTGTTATCGGCCATCAATTTGGTGGTGGCTCTGGCCAAGATATTGCGACAATATTAGGCGCCTTAATTGGTGCTGGAGTTGGCAATCGTTATGGCAGTGGCACAACGGTGCAATCGCTCAAGCTCGTGGAGCTGATGATCACTCAGGAAGACGGCACGCAAGTCATGGTGATCCAAGATTATGATCCTGGCATGGTGTTCAATGCGGGGGATAGGGTACGTGTGGTGTACCTGCAAGGTGGGGTTCGCGTTGATTTAGCCATGTAACTAAGCCATGCACCTAACGCGAGGAAATTAAGCCTAACTGCCAAACATTAATAAAGAACGTTAAACGGTGATGGAATGACAAGGACAGAACTAACCCAATATTTAGCCGATTTTTTGCGGATATCGGCCTTTAAAGATTACGCCCCCAATGGTTTGCAGGTTGAAGGTAAAGCAGATATCCGCACCATAGTGACAGGTGTGACTGCTTGCCAAGCGTTAATCGATGAAGCGATTCGCCTCAAAGCCGATGCGATTTTGGTTCACCATGGTTTTTTCTGGAAGAGTGAGCCTGAGGTGATCACAGGCATGAAGCAGCGCCGAATCAAAGCCTTACTCGCCCACGATATCAATCTGTTTGGTTATCACTTGCCCTTAGATGCCCATCCAATGTTAGGTAATAATGCGGTCTTAGGCCGCAAACTGGGGATCATCGATGCTGAAGCAGTAGAAGATGTGGCACAGGGATTAGTGTGGCGTGGAAAGCTCGATTTGCCCGTCAGTGCCAGTGAATTTGCCGCGACCTTAGACGAAGTACTTGGCAGAGCGCCGCTGCATATTGGCGAGAGTTCGGATGAAATCCAATATTTAGCTTGGTGTACGGGCGGTGCGCAGGATTATATCGATGTTGCCGCGAGTCTTGGTGTGGATGCGTTTATCAGTGGCGAAGTGTCAGAGCGTACTTTCCATAGCGCAGTGGAGCAGGGAATTCACTATTATGCGGCGGGTCACCATGCGACCGAGCGTTTTGGCATTGAGGCGCTGGGGCGTCATCTCGCTCGCGAATTTAATTTGGTACACCATTTTGTAGATATCGCTAACCCTGTTTAACAATCTTGCTTTATCGACATCTTGTAAATGAAAGGCGAGCCATGCTCGCCTTTGTCTTATGTAAATCAACCTTAAGTTCAAATCAGTCCTAAGTTTAAATAAGCCCTAGGGTCGACAGGATAAAAATGCCTAAGGTGCAGGTGAGCAGCGAGCAAACGGTGGTTAAGGCGATAATATTGGCCGCAAGCGTGGCATTTCCTCCCATGGCCCGCGCCATCACATAACTTGCGGCTGCCGTGGGCGCGGCGCTCATCAAAAACACTAAGGCAAGTTCAACTTCGCGATAGCCAAGTATCAAGGCGCCTAGGGTGATGAACAGTGGCGCAAAGATAAGTTTTAAGGCGGTTGAGAACCAAGTGGCATACTTTTCATGTCTGAGCGAGCCAATATCCAATGAACCGCCTGTACACAGCAGTGCTAATGGGAGTGTCATATTGGCAAAGTATTGCCCAGCATCGAGGACCATTTTCGGTAAGGGGATCGCCAGCAGATAAAACAACATGCCGAGTATAATGGCAATGATCAGCGGATTTTTGGTGATGGTTTTAATGATCACCGCAAAAGCGCGGCGGCTTGATTCCTCACCCTTAGGACTCAAGCAAATCACGGCTTGAATATTGTAGAGCAGCGTCATGGACGCCACATAAACGGCCGCTAAAGCAACGCCTGATTCGCCATAGGCATTAGAGACATAGGCTAAGCCGATAATGGCGGTATTGGCCCTAAATCCCCCTTGAATGATGACGCCTTGATCCTTCGGCTCGGGGAAAAATCGTTTTGTCGTGTAGGTTGAGAGGATAAAAAACAGTAAGTTGGCGAGTAAGCCATAACCGATTAATGGCGCACTGGCGGCAAGATCGTGATGCGAGCTGATGATGCTGAGAAACAACAGCGCCGGCAGGGTGACATTAAAAACCAGTTTAGAAGCGACATCAATAAAGTGTTCATCAATGACTTGGGTGCGTTTAAGCATCACGCCTAAGGCTAACATTAAACAGATGGGACCGGTTATTGAAGCAGAAAACAACAGCTGCTCAATGATATTGCCCATAACTTCTCCTCGAAAATTCCATAGTGCGTTGTCGCTGAATCAGTGCGGCTTAGCCATAGCCGCGATAGTGTCGCACTGTCAGTCACTTGTCGAGGCCACATCAACTTACGTTCCCTGATAAAGCGTAAAGGAATGTGTGTTTAATAAATAAGGCCGCATTAAATGCGGCCTTATGTCTACTTACCTGTAACTTGACGGGTGCGTAGTGTCGATTACTTCACCCGCATACCAGGCTGTGCACCTTCATGGGGTTCTAAAATCCACAAATCGCTGCCACCAGGGCCTGCTGCCAAGACCATGCCTTCTGACATGCCAAAACGCATCTTACGTGGTGCAAGGTTGGCAACCATCACAGTCAGCTTGCCTTCGAGATCCTCAGGCGAATAGGCTGATTTAATGCCTGCAAATACCTGACGGGTTTCGCCGCCGATATCAAGTTGCAGTTTTAACAGTTTGTCGGCTTCGGCTACATGCTCGGCTTTAACGATACGCGCAATACGCAGATCGATTTTAGCGAAATCGTCATAGTTGATGGTATCGCTAATGGGATCGGTTGCTAATGGCCCTTTTGGTGCTTCTGGCTCGCTCGTGGCTTGCAAGTTTTCCTTAGAGTCGGCCACCATAGCTTCAACTTTGTCTAACTCAACACGTTGCATCATGGCTTTAAATGGCGCAATTTCATGGCCCGCCATATCTTGGCCTAAGCCATCCCACGTTAAGGTTTGTTGGAAGAAGGCTTCAACGTCTTGCGCTAAGCGTGGTAACACAGGTTTTAAGTACGTCACCAAAATGCGGAACAGGTTCAGCGCGTTTGAACACACTTGGTGCGCGGCTTCCTGTTGATCATCTTGCTTCACTAGCTGCCAAGGCGCTGCATCGGCGACAAAACCGTTGGCGATGTCCGCGAGTGCCATGATTTCACGCATCGCTTTACCGTATTCACGGGTCTCATAAAACTCAGCGATTTGTTCTTGTTTGGCTAAAAACGCCTCAGTTAGCGTGGTATCCGCAATTTTTGCGAGCTTGCCATCGAATCGCTTAGTGATAAAACCTGCGGTGCGAGAGGCTAAGTTCACTAGCTTACCGACTAGATCTGAATTTACGCGCTGGGCGAAATCTTCCAGATTTAAATCTAAATCGTCGATACGGCTACTGAGTTTGGCCGCGTAGTAGTAGCGTAAATATTCAGGATCTAAGTGATCTAAATAGGTGCGGGCTTTAATAAAGGTGCCTTTAGATTTAGACATCTTAGCGCCGTTCACCGTTACATAACCGTGGGCATAGACGCTGTTTGGCTGGCGATAGCCTGATCCATGGAGCATCGCAGGCCAGAACAGACTGTGGAAATAAACGATATCTTTACCGATAAAATGGTAAACCTCTGCTTTAGAATCCTTCGCCCAAAATTCGTCAAAGCTTAGCTCTGGGCGTTTGTCACACAGGTTTTTGAATGAGCCCATGTAGCCGATAGGCGCATCTAACCAAACGTAGAAGTATTTGCCCGGTGCATCTGGGATCTCAAAACCAAAGTAAGGTGCATCACGGGTGATATCCCACTGTTGCAGGCCTTGTTCGAACCATTCGTCGAGTTTATTGGCCATTTCGGTTTGCAGTGCGCCGGAGCGAGTCCACTCTTTGAGCATGTCTTCGAAGGCGGGTAAGTCGAAGAAGAAGTGCTCAGTGTCTTTCATCACTGGCGTGGCACCCGATACCGCTGATTTTGGATTGATAAGCTCAGTTGGGCTGTAAGTTGCGCCGCAGGCATCACAGTTGTCGCCGTATTGATCGGGCGATTTACACTTAGGGCAGGTGCCTTTGACGAAGCGGTCTGGCAGGAACATCGACTTCTCAGGGTCAAATAGCTGAGAAATGCTCTTGCTTTTGATATAGCCATTAGCGCGCAGTTTTAAGTAAATATCGCTCGCCAGCACGCGGTTTTCGTCACTGTGGGTGCTGTGATAATTATCGAAGGCGATATTAAAATCGGCGAAATCCTGCTGATGCTCTTTGTTGACTTGAGCAATCATTTCTTCAGGCGCCATACCTAATTGCTGCGCCTTGAGCATAATCGGTGTGCCGTGGGCATCATCGGCACAAATATAGTGGCACTCATGTCCACGAAGTTTTTGATAACGCGACCAGATATCCGTCTGGATGTATTCCAGCATGTGACCTAAATGAATCGGTCCGTTCGCGTAGGGAAGTGCGCTGGTCACGAGAATTTTACGTTGTGAAGTTGCCATCTTGTCTCAAATATCGTGGTGGGCCAAAAATAATGGTAGAGATACTAACCGATTACAGGATGATTTTCATCAAAACCTGAGTCGATTGGGTTAAATCTGCGCTAATGTTTTTGTCATTATCTGGTACACTTGGGCAAATTTATTGGTGGGGGTAATTCTTTTGTCTTCAACTCAAACTGATTATCGTTTAAGTGACGATCTTCTCGGGCCAGTTCTGGCCATTCTCGATGCATATATCGACCCGTATTTAGCGAAGGGTTTAGTGAGCGCAGGATGCGTGAATAAATTGGCGATTGAAGGTAAGCGTTTGCAGCTTGGCTTAGTCTACCCATACCCTTGTATGACTCAATACCGCGATACCGTGATGGCGCTCACCAACAAGCTCGCTGTGCTGGATGCCATTGATGAGGTTGAGTGTGAAATCGATTTTCAACCTAAGGTGTATTCTGCGATTGCTTCTATCGCACCGATTGCCAATGTGAAGCAAGTGATTGCTGTCGCGTCCGGCAAAGGCGGTGTGGGTAAATCAACCACGGCGGTCAACCTTGCTTTAGCACTGGCCGCTGAGGGCGCACAGGTTGGTATTTTAGATGCCGATATTTATGGTCCTTCCGTCCCATTAATGCTTGGGATCCCCAACTTCAGGCCCGTTTCCCTCGATGGTAAACACATGAGCGCCGCCAGTGCCCATGGCATTGCCGCCCAATCGATTGGGTTTATGTTAAGTGGTGATGAAGCCGCAGTATGGCGTGGCCCTATGGCGGCGGGCGCGCTTGCGCAGCTGCTCAATGAAACCCAGTGGCCAGAGCTAGACTATTTAGTCGTCGATATGCCACCGGGCACGGGTGATATTCAATTAACCCTGTCGCAAAAAGTGCCAGTCAGCGGCGCGGTGATTGTGACAACGCCGCAGGATATCGCTCTCGCCGATGCCAAGAAAGGCATCACCATGTTCCAGAAAGTGAATATCCCCGTTCTCGGCATTGTTGAGAATATGAGTTTCCATTTATGTCCAGAGTGTGGCCATAAAGAACACCCCTTTGGTACGCACGGTGGCAGTAAAATGGCTGAGCGTTATCAAGTTCCACTGTTAGGCGCCTTACCGCTGCACATCAATATCCGTGAAGCCATGGATGTGGGTGCGCCGACGGTTGTGGCCGAGCCTGACAGTGAAGTGGCGGCACTTTATCGGGAAATTGCCCGTAAAGTGGGCGCCGAATTGGCACTTAAACAGAGCCAGAAAACAGTTTCTATTAGCGTATCAGATGACGAGTAAGGTTTAAGGGTATGAATTCTCAGCAGTGTGTCATTATTGCAATTGCTGGCGCGTCAGCATCGGGCAAGAGTTTAATTGCCAAGACGATTTTTGACGAACTTCGCCGCGATTTAGGCACAGATCAGATTGGGGTAATTAACGAAGACGCGTACTACCGCGATCAGAGTCATTTATCCATGGATGAGCGTGTGTTAACTAACTACGACCATCCCAAGGCGTTAGACCATCAGCTGCTATGCACACACTTGCAGTTGCTAAAGTCTGGCGAAGCTGTTGATATCCCTTGCTATAGCTATACCGAACATACGCGTATGGCCGAAACCGTTAAAATGACCCCGAAAAAAGTGATCATTTTAGAGGGCATTCTGCTGTTAACAGACCCTAAATTACGTGAATTGATGGATGCGAGCGTGTTTATGGATACGCCGCTAGATATTTGCTTCCTGCGCCGTTTAACCCGCGATGTGGCCGAGCGTGGCCGTACGATGGAGTCAGTGATTTCACAGTACAAGAAGACAGTGCGTCCTATGTTCCTGCAATTTATTGAACCTTCTAAACAATACGCTGATATTATCGTGCCTCGCGGCGGTAAAAACCGTATCGCGACCGATATTTTGAAGACTCGTATTCAACATTTACTGGCAAAATAACGACTAAAACTCAGGGAGTAAAAGGCAAGATGCGCTTAACCGATATCGAAATTGAACAGGCCCTTGATAACGGCACTATCGTTATAGAACCTCGCCCAAGCATAGATGCGATTTCTGGCGTCAGTGTGGATGTGCGCTTAGGTGGGCAATTTCGCGTCTTTAAGGATCATACTGCGCCTTTTATCGACCTCAGTGGTCCGAGTATTGAAGTGCAGGCGGCGCTCGATCGGGTGATGAGCGAAATCATCGAAATCCCCGACGGCGAAGCCTTCTTCCTGCATCCCGGTGAATTGGCGCTCGCCGTGACCTATGAGAGTGTGACACTGCCTGCCGATATCGTCGGTTGGCTCGATGGCCGCTCCTCTCTGGCGCGTTTAGGCTTGATGGTGCACGTCACTGCGCACCGGATTGATCCGGGTTGGCAGGGTAAAATCGTGCTCGAGTTTTACAACAGCGGTAAGTTGCCTTTAGCGCTGCGCCCACGGATGACCATTGGTGCGTTAAACTTTGAACGTTTAAGTGGCCCAGTGGCGCGTCCGTATAACAAGCGCAAAAATGCCAAGTATAAAGATCAACAGGATGCGGTTGCTAGCCGTATCAGTCAGGACTAATACCCTTGATTTGGGTTAATGGGGTTTCACAGGCAAGCATTGCTCCTATGGACAGGGGACTTGCTTATGGTGATGGCCTCTTTGCTACGATGCGAAGTAGCGAGTGTGGTATTTTGTTTTTTGAGCAGCATCAAGCCCGTCTTACGGCTGGCGCTGCAAGACTTGGGTTTGACTGGCAAATGAGTTCAGCCCTTGCCGAGCAGCTCAATACACTTGCTGCACAGTACCCGCATCACTGTATTAAATTGATGATCACACGCGGTGTTGGAGGCAGAGGCTATGCCCCACCTGAGCGGGTAAACGTTACGGAGATCGTTTCTGTTCATCCCATTCCTGACCATTATGCTGCGTGGCAACAACAGGGTATTCGTCTTAAAACCTCCGCAGTCCAATTAGGTCATCAACCCTTATTGGCGGGGATAAAACACCTTAATCGCCTCGAGCAAGTGTTAATCAAATCCCAGCCCTTATCACAGGGTTTTGATGATTGGTTAGTGCTGGATTGTACTGGGCAGGTGATAGAATCTTCGATGGCGAATATCTTTTTTGTTAAAGGCCATCGAGTGATTACCCCATCTTTGGCACGCTGCGGCGTTGCGGGTGTCATGCGCGAGCAAGTGATGTTAGCCTTACTAGCACAGCAGATGAATATTGATTGTTTGCCCTTTGGCGCCGAGCGTTTAGTGGAGTTTGACTCGGCATTTATCACTAACAGCATCTTAGGCGTGGTGGATGTACTGGCGATCGATTCGCACAGTTTCAAGCCTTCTCCTTTGACTGCCGATCTTAGACACACACTTTCACTCTCACTATGAAAAAACTCATTCTGATCGCAAGCTCTACCTTATTGGCCTTGCTGACCTTAGCTTGTTTGGCGGGTTATTGGGGTTACCGTACGATTATTGATTACAGCCAAACGCCATTAGCGTTAACTGAAGCCAAAGAATTAACCATTGCCCGTGGTACGAGTGTGCACCAGTTGGCGCAGCAGTTAGAAACCGATGGCGTTATCCAAGACAAATGGAAACTCAAATGGTTACTTAGATTGCACCCAGAGCTGGCGAAGATCCGCACTGGTCTGTACGAAATGTCACCCTCGCAGACGCTTGCCGACTTACTTAACGACTTAGTCAATGGCAAGGTGAAAACCTTTAGCCTGACCTTAGTCGAAGGCAAAACCATTGCCGAGTGGGAACAACAACTGGCAAGTGCGCCCCATTTACAACTGACCCCAGAGGTTTTTAGTGCCGTATTAATGGAGCAGGGGGACGATTCGGCATTGCCCGAAGGTAAATTCTTCCCCGATACTTACCATTACACTGCTGACAGTGATGCCAAGGTACTGCTGATTCAAAGTTACAAAATGATGGAGCAAGAACTCGCCAAAGCGTGGGCAGAGCGTGTGCCCGATTTACCGCTTAAATCACCTTACCAAATGCTGATCTTGGCATCGATTGTCGAAAAAGAAACTGGTCAAGCCTTTGAGCGTGATCAAATCGCCGGCGTCTTTATTAATCGACTGAATCTAGGCATGAAGCTGCAAACCGACCCCACGGTGATTTATGGCATGGGAGACAGATTTAAAGGCAATATCACCCGTAAAGATTTAGTCGAAGAGACACCGTTTAATACCTATCGGATTTTCGGCTTACCGCCAACACCGATTGCGGCACCGAGCAAGGCCTCATTACAGGCAGTGTCGAAACCAGCCAAGGTCAGTTATTTGTATTTTGTGTCGCGTAACGATGGTACCCATGTATTCTCGACCACTTTGGAAGAACATAACCGCGCCGTCGATATTTATCAGAGAAAGAAAAAATGACCCAAGCATCCGCCAAATTCATCGTTGTTGAAGGACTGGAAGGCGCCGGTAAATCGAGTGCGATTGCCCTTATTCGCGATTTTATTGAAAAGCACACCGGGCTCGCGCCTGTTTGCACCCGCGAGCCAGGCGGCACGCCGCTGGCCGAGCGCATTCGTGATTTAGTGAAAATTGCCGACCCAAACGATCCTTTATGTGATGAGTCTGAATGTTTATTGATTTATGCCGCCAGAGCTCAGCTCGTCGCCAATGTGATCAAACCCGCGCTGGCTGAAGGCAAATGGGTGTTAGGGGATCGGCACAATCTGTCATCTTTAGCGTACCAAGGCGGCGGACGTGGCTTAATGCCTTTAGTCGAAGCCGTAAGTAACGCAACGCTCAAAGGGTTTAAACCCGATTTAACCCTCTATCTTGATCTTGACCCTAAGCTTGGGCTGCAACGTGCAGCAAAGCGGGGCGAACTTGATAGAATTGAGCAGCAAGCCATCGACTTTTTTGAACGGGCGCGCGCAACTTACCTCAAGCTTGCCAGCGAAGATGAGCGGATTGTCGTTATCGACGCCAGCCAAACCATGGCCGAAGTGCATAAAGATATTCTGGCCGTGTTACAGGCGATGGCATGGTAGTGCAAAGCGGTTTTGATGTATTAACCCTGCCTTGGCTCGATGCGCCAAGGCAGGCGTTTTTAACCCAGTTGCAAACTCAAAAAGTCCCTCACGCGCAACTCGTGGGTATCGATTCTGCCTATGGCGGTGAACTTTTGAGTGTGTTTATGGCGCGCGCCGCCATGTGTTCACAACCCACTCCCGCGGGCGGGTGCGGTTTTTGTAAGTCCTGCCAGTTATTTGATGCGGGTAATCATCCTGATTTTTATCAAATCGAGGCCGATGGCCATCAAATCAAAGTCGATCAAATTCGTGAGCTTTGTAGCCGCTTAAGTGCGACTGCCCAGCAAAGTGGCCGCCGTGTAGCCATTATCCACCATAGCGAGCGTTTAAACTCAGCCTCTGCCAATGCGCTACTCAAGACGCTCGAAGAGCCGGGTAAAGACACCTTACTACTATTACATTCCGACACACCCGCACGTTTAATGGCCACGATCAGTAGTCGTTGTCAGCGGCTTCCCTTTGTGACGCCGTCTAAAATGTTGATCAAAAACTGGTTAATTCAGCAATGCCAGATCCAAGAGGATGTGACTTGGTGCTTGAGTGTGGTCGGTGGCCCATTAAAGTTGGCCGAAAGTTTGCATTCTGACGGTACGCAACCCAGTCGTTATCAAGCCTTGTTAAGGTTTCGCAAAGATTGGGCGCAAAGTTTGTCGTCGGGCCATCTGTGTGCTAGTTTGTTAACGATAAGTGAACAACAAATCATTGATGCTCTTAAGGTTTTATACTTACTCCTGAGACAAGTTTTATTGAAGTACGGCGACCAAGATGCGTTTGTGCAAGCGCAAATAGGGAACTTGGCGGCGAAAATCATGGGAATGTGTCATAGCTTAAGTGCAATGCCGAGTGTCAATTATTTAGGCTTGTGTCAAAGTTATGTCTTAGAATATAAAGAAATAACAAATAAGTAACATGCCATGGTCGATCTTGTCGTCAATTTTGATACCTTACATCAGCTTTACCGCGCCTATATGCCGTTTATCAAACCGGCAGGGCTGTTTGTCGCCACCGGGGAAACCCATTACCTCGGTGAGACCTTAACCATCGCCTATCGTTTACCCGGCGCGACCACCTCAAACGAATTTCGTGGCGTCGTTGTGTGGATCAATCCTTTGGGAGCATCGGGTGGACGTCCTGCTGGGATTGGTATCAAGATAGTCTCAGAGCCCGACAGCCATAAACACCATATTGAAAAATTGTTATCCCGTGAACTCGCCTCTGGTGACTTAACCTGCACGATGTAATGCATAGAGTGGTCAGCTAGGGTCGACACTGAGTATTAAGTGCTGAGTGAAGCCTTAGCGAAATTTGACCTCGATCCCATCGCTGAGTATCCTTGTGCTCCTTTTTGTTTATCTGCTTGGACATTGCTGTGCTTATCGATTCACATTGCCATCTCGATCGCCTGAAAGCGGCTCCCGATCAACCCACCTTAGAACTCATCCTCGCCAACGCTAAGGCGCGCGGTGTCGACTATATGCTCTGTGTCAATGTGCGCCAGCAGGGATTTGAGTCGATGCGCGACAAGGTTGCGGGTTTCGAGCAGGTGTTTTTATCTTCGGGCGTGCATCCGCTGGATGTGAAAGACGGCCTCGATGTGGAGCAAATTCGCCGTTTTGCAATGGACCCCAAAGTGGTGGCCATTGGTGAAACTGGGTTAGATTATTTTTATGCCGATGAAACTAAAGCCCTGCAACAGCAATGTTTTGAGCAACAAATTGCCTTGGCGGTTGAAGTTGATAAGCCGCTGATTGTGCATACCCGTGATGCCCGTGAAGACACCATCAACATGCTAAAAGCGGGGCAGGCTGATAAAGTCGGTGGCGTGTTACATTGCTTTACGGAAAACTGGGAAATGGCCAAGGCGGCGATTGACTTAGGTTTTTATATTTCCGTTTCAGGCATTGTGACCTTTAAAAATGCCGGTGAGTTAAGAACCGTGATCCGCAAAGTGCCGAAAGAGCGTTTATTGGTGGAAACCGATTCGCCTTATCTTGCGCCTATTCCACACCGTGGACAGGAAAATCAACCCGCCTATGTGCGTGATGTGGCCGAGTTTGTGGCAGAGCTGCGCGGAGAGCGTTACGAAGATCTTGCGCAGTATACCAGTGAGAACTTCTTTAACTTGTTTAAGGATGCGGCGCGCTTGATTGGGCGTTGATTTAGGTTTGCCCCTCTCTTGTGAGCACAATTTTGCTCATATTCGTTAAAACGCAAGCCCATAAAAAAAGGCCCAAAACGATTCTAGCTGTTTGGGCCTAGGGGAATGGCTCGTTGAAGAGCCGTGCGCTACAAACGAAAGTGCCATACAGAGCACTTTACAATAGACTCAGTGTAGTTGAGTTTAGTATGAGTAACACTTTCTCTGCCCCGTTTTTTAGGTTATTTCTCGCTAAAAAATCACCTATTTATAACCATTATGCCTGCGGTGGTAGCAATAATACTTTATCTTTCACTAAGTCTCTGGGCAGGTTGTTTTTTAATTTATTACCTAAATGTTTCGCCATGCCTAAAGGCGCGCCGCCATAACAGACAATCACTTCGCCCTGAGCTTTGCTGGCCGTATCGAGGGGAATATCTCGTCCCATCAAATACTCTTTTGCCTGCTCATCGCTCACTTCTACGACTTTAGCGCCGTTTTTTGCCCCCGCTTTAAGCGCTTTACCCGCTAGAGCAATAATCGCCTCATGGCGCACTTTAAAGCCATGTTTACTGTGATCGGCAAGCTTAACCCCAATCCGCTGAAAGCGCATTTTACCAATAAAGTCTTTAAATTCATGGGGAAATAGCCAAAACTCATCGTCGCGCACCATAATGAGATCATCGGGCAGTTCGATACCCAGATCATCGGTAAAATAGGCTTGAATGGCTTTGGCTTGTTTGGCACTCGCCTCCGTAAAGGGGAAATTCTTTTGCAATTTCGGCTCAGGCTGTAGGCGTGGTACCGAACGGGTTTTAGTCAACTTCGCGACAAAAAAGCCTTCGCTGTCGTAAATCTGTGGCCAAACGTGCAAAAAGCCTTCTGGCGTAGTGGCTTTGTCAGCACCATCAAATAATTGGCTTAAGGACTCAAATTGCACTGCATTGCCATAGGTTTGCTGCAAATATTCACATACACCTTGGTTTTCGTGCCGATTAAGGGTGCAGGTTGAATAAACCAAACTGCCACCCGGTTTTAAGGCCAAAAATGCGGATTCGATTAAGGCTTTTTGGGTTTCGCTAATTGCAAGAACCTCATCGAGCGACCAAGATTTTAACGCGTCCGCATCTTTACGGACCGTGCCTTCACCGCCACAAGGCGCATCAATTAATACCGCATCAAAACTTTCATACAGATACTCACCAAATACTCGGCCATCGAAGTGGGTTAGGGCGCAGTGACTCGCGCCCATGCGCAGCACATTAGCATGGAGTACTTTGACGCGACTTGCAGAATATTCATTGGCAACCAATAAGCCTTGATTATTCATCAAGGCGGCCATTTGCGTGGTTTTAGAGCCAGGTGCAGCTGCTAAGTCCAACACACATTGCCAATCTGCATTGGGGGTAAATAGTGCGATTGGCGGCAGCATGGAGCTGGCTTCTTGGATATAGAATAAGCCCTGAATATGCTCTAGGGCATTGCCGAGCTGCTCTTCTTCATCGTAGCTTATCCAAAAACCATCCTTACACCAGGGGATGGGCTCAAAGGTCCATCCTTTGGGCTGCATCAAACGCTTAAAATCTTCGCTGCTGATCTTTAAGGTGTTGACGCGAATTGAGCGACGAAGTGGTCTTGAACAGGCCGCAATAAAGTCATCCATTGACAGATGGGCGGGCAATTCTTGGGCAATTGTACTGATAAAATTTTGATTTAATTGAACCATAACGGAATTTGGCTGTGTATCAACTGCGGCAAGTATATCATAATCCCTTAGTGGGGCTGGGATTTTATCCCTCTACTATCGTTGGTTCAGATTTGCGTTAAATAAACAAAACGACACGAATAAACAGTTTGAATAACAATAAGGAAGGGGCAGAGTGCTAAATCGGGTGTGGTTAGTGTTTTTCCTCACATCGCTGTTGGCGATGGCTGTGCAGCTTTTTAATGGGCATATCGATGTGCTTTCCAACGCGGTTGAGGCCTTGTTTGCCAGCGCTAAACTCGCCGCTGAAATCGCCTTAGGCTTAGTGGGTGTGTTGTCCCTGTGGATGGGATTAATGCGAATTGGTGAAAAAGCCGGCGTTGTTGGGGCGATTGCCTTTGTATTTGAGCCGCTGCTGCGCCGCTTAATGCCCGAAGTGCCTAACGGACACCCCGCATTTGGCAGTATGACGATGAACTTAACGGCCAACATTTTTGGATTGGATAATGCCGCTACTCCATTAGGTTTAAAGGCAATGCAGGATTTGCAGAGTCTTAATCCGGTCAAAACCGTTGCCACTAACGCACAAATTCTATTTTTAGTGCTCAATACCTCCTCGGTGACCTTAGTGCCTGTCACGGTGTTTTTATACCGTGCTCAGCAGGGAGCGGCGGCACCGGCAGACATTTTTTTACCGATACTCATCGCAACCTCTGCCTCGACATTAGCAGGGCTTCTGATTGTCGCCTTTGTGCAGCGCCTTTCACTACTCAATGCCGTGGTACTCGGATATGGCGCTGTGCTGCTGTCGGCATTAGTCGCCAGTGGTTTTTATTTGATGACCTTAACGGCAGACGCGATTGGCACAGTGTCGACCGCCTTGGGCAACGGGGTATTGCTACTGTTAGTCTTCAGTTTTGTGCTGGTGGCGGGCGTGCGAAAAGTAGCTATTTATGATGAGTTTATCGAAGGTGCCAAAGCGGGGTTTAACCAATCGATCCAACTAATCCCGTATCTTCTAGCCATGCTGCTGGCGATTGGTTTACTTAGGGCATCGGGCGCGTTGGATTACCTGCTGCAACTGATTGCGAGTTGCGTGAGTCTTTTCGGGTTTGATACTCGCTTCGTCGATGCTATGCCTACAGCGTTGATGAAACCCTTTAGTGGTTCGGGCGCGCGGGCGATGATGCTCGAAACCATGGCACACCACGGAGTGGACTCCTTTGCTGGTCGATTGGCGGCGATTTTCCAAGGCAGCACTGAAACGACTTTCTATGTGCTGGCGGTTTACTTTGGTTCAGTGGGTATTCGTCATGGGCGCCATGCGCTCGCCTGTGGTCTAACGGCGGATTTTGCAGGGATCAGTGCGGCTATTGCTGTCTGTTATTGGTTCTATGGATAAGCAGCGTTATATGATAAAAATCAGGCGCATTGGAACTGACCAAATGCGCCTGATGTTAATGTCGCGTTTAAATACTTTAGCGTTTCAGCTTACATCAATAGCGCGATTATTTATTGCATGGGAGGCTATTGCGCCGGAGCCCATTCTTGCCATTCACGCTCGGCTTTATGCTGCAGTTTAATCACTGCGCCTTCGCTGAGGCGGTTACTCTCTTGAGTTGTTTCTTTAGTTGCAACATTAATGCCGCCCGCTAATAGGGTTTCGAGCGAACCGGCTTCAATTTGCGCACCAGAGAAAATACCTACATCGACCTTGATACCTGAGGCGTCCCAGAACTGGCTGCTCTGATTCACTAAGTGACTGTACTGGGGCTCAATGTGCGCTTGCATCAGTACACTGTTGCCTGGAGACGATAGGCTATAACCATCGATTTGCCCGATTTTAATGCCACGGAAGAAAATAGGCGTGCCAACTTTCATCGAGCCAAGGTTACTATCTTCTAAGGTAAATTTAAGCGCATCTTCGGCCACGTTAGCATAGCTACTCTCAACCAGTTTGGCTTGGAAGTGGGTGGCTTTTTGCGTGCTCTTACCCGGTAACACGCCAATATAAGGCCCGGTGATTAAGGTTTCAGGGGCTTTAATGCCTGCTAAGGAGATTTGCGCCTCGACCATATGATACTCAGTATCACTGCGGCTGAAATGCTCGGCATAGTCACCATAGAGATAGGCGGTGGCTGTAAGGGTAGTTAAATCGGTATTGAGCTTAACTTGCGTCACTTCACCCACCTGATGACCTTGGTAACGAATGGCGGCTTTTGCAGCCAATTTTGCCGAGGCGGGTAAGGTGAGTTTGATGGCTTGAGCCTGCGCTAAGGCGAGCTGTTTACTTTCGTATAGTTTAAGTGCCGCATTAGGCTCAGTCGTTGAACTGTCCAATAAACCTAAGCTGATGCTGCCCTTTAACGCGCCTTGTAGTGGAGCAACGGCGACATCAATACCCGCAAGACTGGCGCTGACATCCACGGCACTGTTACGCCAAAAGACTTTAGGTTTTTGCACTAAGGGTTGGAACTGCTTATCAATAGCGATCTTAATCGCAAAGTCTTCGGTTTTACCCTGCCAGTTGACCGACTCCACGCTACCAATTTGCATTTTTTTATAGTAAATCGGAGATCCTTGACTAACATCGGCGCCATCAGCACTGATGAGAGTAAAGTATAAACGCTGTTGACGGACAAAGAATTGCTTAGCTTCATCCATTGAGCTAAAGAGTGGCAAACGCGCATTTGCCGCCAGCGAGGTATTACTGGTACCAGGGATCAGACTCACCGCGCCTTTAGTTAATGTCGCTAGATCGCGTGCTTTGACCGATACACCATCAAGAGACGCATCGACGCTCAACGCTGATTCGGGAACAAAATAGCTATCACTGCGGATTAAGCTGGCAAATTCAGGTTGCAGCTCGAGTAGATATTCAACGGCCGACAGATCTTTGGTTAATTTCACCTCGAGCACCTGACCGATAGGTAATTGCTTGTAACGCACTTCGGCGCCAGCGGTTAAGCCCATGTTTTCGGGCGAGGTTATTGTTGCCTTAAGTTTTTTCGCTTGTAGCACATCACGAGCTGAGGATTGCGAGGCAAAACTACTTGGCAGTGCCGAATTAGCATGGGTGCCGGGTAAAAAGTTAATCACGCTTCCTGTGAGTAAACGCTCGGGGTTTTTGATCCCAGAGAGCGAAATATCGGCGCCCTCAAGCCAAAACTGGCCGTCCCGAGTTAAAAGGTTAGCGTATTCAGGCTCAAATTTTGCCACCGCAGTCACACCTGCAGCGGTGAGTTGCTTGCTTTGAACTGCACCAATGGTGATGCCGCGATATACAATACGAGTGCCTTTATCAATAGCATTGCCATCACTCATGGTCAGACTGACTTCAATCCCGCCAAGGGCGCTGGTTTCGGAATCATAGAGAGCAAAACTGTCGCCATTTTGTGCCGCAGGCGCTTTTTCATCGGAACTGAAACTCACGCCACCCGCAAGGATAGAAGCAAGGCTCTCAGTGTTGACTTTAATGCCCGCTAAACTAGCATCGACTTTAACGCCTGACACATTCCAAAAGTGAGAGTTTTTCTTCACTAAACGTGCATATTGCTCTTGGATAAAGGCGCTGATAATCACTCTAGCGTTGCCGTCTAAACGATAGCTGACCACGCTGCCCACAGGGATTTGACGGAAGAACACTGGCGAGCCCACATCTAATGAGCCGAGTTTATCGGCCGTCAGTTCAATCATTACCCCTTCCGAGCCAATTTGCATTGGTGGCGGTTGGCGTTCTGCCTCAAACAAAGTGGCGGCATTGCCTTTGCCTGGTTGGATTGCAATATAGTTGCCTGAAAACAGCGCATCCAGACCTTCAACGCCTGTGATGCTGGCCTTTGGGGTAACTAACCAGAAGAGGGTTTCTTTATTTAAGAAAGGCTTAGCGCGATAGTCCATCATCACCTTCACGTTAACGCCTTTAAGATCATCATCAATACCGATATCTTTTACCTTACCAACGGTTAAGCCTTGGTATTTGACTAAGGTTTTGCCCACGTCGATCCCAGTGGCACTGGGGAAGTGGATTTGAATTTCAATGCCCGATTCTTTGATGCTCTTAATACCCAGCCATGCGCCAAGCGCGAGCGCCACAATCGGGAGCAGCCAAATCGGCGAAAAGAGCTTTTTCTTCACAACTTTTGGCGATTCAATTTGTGTCATCTTGAGGTTCCAGTCGATCCCAGAGTAAACGAGTGTCTAAAACTTTTGCGGCAAGTTGCGTCAGTAAAATCACCAATGCAAATGCCGTGGCCGCGGGTGCAGGCTTTGCATCGAGTAATTGCCCCATATTCACTAGGGCAACGGTCAGCGAGATCACAAATAAATCGAGCATCGACCAGCGGCCAATCCACTCAATAACATGAAATCCCACCATAAGTTTTTGCTTTGAAATTGGCAGGTTGAAACTGATAGCACACAGATAAGTGGCTAAGCCGATAATCTTTACCCAAGGCACTAAAATACTGGCAATAAACACAATAATGGCGATGGGTAACATGTCCGATTGGACTAAATGAACAATTCCGGAAAAGATCGTATCGTGACGCACCTTTCCCTGATTGGTGAGCACCGTAATGGGATAGAGGTTGGCTGGAACCAATAAAATGGCGGCAGTAATAAGCAGCGCCCAACTTTTTTGTAAGCTGTTGTAATCGCGGACCTGTAATTCTGATTCACAACGACTACAGTGGCTATCCTCACTGCTATTGAGTTGCCTACAAACGCGGCACAAACACAGGCCTAAATCCTTTCCTTGCTGCTTCATATCAGTGATGTTCCTGCATAAGAAGACCCCACATATGCTCAATATCATATTCACGCTGTAAAAACAGGGTGACTAAAAAAAGCATGGTGAAGCAAAAGGTACCCATTCCAAAATAAATATCCGAAAAATCAGACAATTGAAATGATGAGACGAGGAAGCTAATCACATAAATCTCAAGCATTGTCAGCTGCGAAAGGAACCCCTGAAATGTGAGTAATTGTTTGAGACTATGGCGCCAAAACGGGCTCGCAAGCCCCCATTTTATAATCAAAATTTGCGCAAGAATCGATAGGATCAATAAACCAGGGCCAACCACTGCGGCAGCAAGGACGGCTAATCCCACTACCCAATAACCTTGTTCGAAGACGGCAAAAGCGCCTTGAAATACCGTTGTTGTGCGAATACTGCCCAGAAAATGGATTTCTAGCACAGGAAAAAAGTTAGCAGGAAAATAAAACACCAACGCGGTAATGCACAGTGCCAACATGCCATTTACTGAACAGTATGGAGTGTCATAAAGTGCGGTGTTGCAACGCGGACACAACGCTCTGACCCCTGTTGGGAGGGCACGTTTCCGAATGGCCAAGTCGCAGGAACGACAGAGGATTACAGAGTTTTCTGCTGTATTGTCATGCATATAAAAATATTATATTAGCCCCAAAGCCACTGAGATTGAGCAAATAATCCGAAAACAACAAATTATAAGGTGAGATATCAAATTGATTGACCCATCTCCACAACATAAAGCGCAGTCATAATATCAGAATAATCAGAACACTTGCATCACTAGTTCACTTTATGTCATTCTGGTTACTGTATATAAAAACAGTGCGAGGGCGGTCATGGCAGTTATTACACAGTTTGTCGTGGTAAGAGAAGGGGTAGAAAAGATGACATTCACATCGAAAAAGGAGGCTGATGCCTACGATAAGATGCTCGACATCGCTGATAACCTCATTCCATTTATTCAGAAAGCGGAACTTGGGATTGATGAAAGTCTAACCGAACAGCTCGCATTCTATTTTGCTAACAATAAAGATGAGCTAACAAACTTGCTTAAAGGCGTGGTTCAAGTTAATAGTACGCCAACAAAACCAAACACAGCCAAAAAAGCGTCTAAGAAGGACGATGCTGCTGAATAATTTTTAGGAAGCATATGAAACCGCAATTTTATGAATCACTGAACCGTCAAGCGTTAGCGTTACTCGAAGGCGAAGATGATTTAGTGGCTGCCATGGCTAACTTTTC
>AACY020561150.1_pt1 | contig 65690 bp, 61 predicted proteins | sample 267378 | NCBI WGS metagenome assembly AACY02 (sample SAMN02954345, study PRJNA13694) | marine metagenome | biome: aquatic; feature: ocean; material: water; isolation source: isolated as part of a large dataset composed predominantly from surface... | reverse complement strand
GCGCCCTTTTCTGCTGCGTGACTCGCCGGAGCGGCGGACCTGGCTGCCCGCCCTGCGCTTCTTAGCGCGAACCGAACGTGTACGGGCGGTTCATCGCCGCTTCGCGGTCGATCTTGCGCATGCGGAATTCGAGATCATAGATGTCGGTGGCTTCGGCCAGATACGCGTCGGCGCGCTCTTTCGAGGCCTTTTCAGCGTTCTTGGTCAGCATCAGGAAGAGGTGGCTCAGCAGGTACATGGTTGATCTCGCAATCCAAAGGTTCTTTGACTAGGGTTTTCCCGAATTATAGGGAAAACCCTAGTCTTTGGCCAGCGTCGATCAGACGGTGCGTCGTCAAGTCGCCACAGTGCGGCGCTGGGTTTCGAAAAAGGCCCAGATCATCGCGCTCGCATCGGGGCCGACCGCCGCGTGGAACGGCACGGCTTCGTCGCCGCCGGCCCATGCGTGGTCGAGCCCTTTCACATGGCAGAGCCGCACGACAGGCTCGCCGTCACGGCAGACGTCGGTGATCTGCGCGCCGGCGTCGCGCGTCTCCACTCGCTCGCCGCCGCGCAGCGCGCCGCGGCTATCGGCAAGCCCGTTCAGGCGCATGAACTGCACCGTCAGCTGGTCCGCATTCTTCGGCGCGACCACGTGGTCGCCGTCGCCCTGGACGACCAGCGCCGGCATGCCCGGATACGCGGCGGCATCGACCAGCGCATCGACCGCCGCCGCCGGGTTCTGGCGCACGCCGCGCCGCATCACGTCCATCGCGGTAATGCCCGAAGTCGCCTCCCCGAGCGCAGGGCCCGAATGCAGGGCCACCGCCGCGAAACGGTCCGGATGGTGCAGCGCAAGAAGCGACGCGAGACCCGCGCCGGCCGACAGCCCCGCGACATAGACACGCGACGCGTCGAAACCATGTTCATCGACGAGCGCGTCGACGAGCGACGCCACCGCGTTCGCCTCGCCGCGGCCTGCGCGGTCGGTGTCTTCATACCAGTGCCAGCAGCCGTGCGCGTGCGCGCGCAGCGACTGTTCCGGATACAGCACCGCGAAGCCGTGCTTGTCGGCCAGCAGGTTCATCCGCGTGCCCTGCACGAATTCATCGACGGACTGTTGGCAGCCGTGCAGCATCACCACGAGCGGCATCGCACCACGCCGGCGGCCGGGCGGCACGTAGAGGCCGTACGCGAGATTCTGGACGAGGCGCCCGAGCGCGGGGGCCATCGGATGTTCGCCGCGCGTCCACTCGCCGGCCGCCCATGCGGCCGCGCGCGGTCGCACGCGCGATTCGCGCGGCGGGGACAGATCGGATACGGCGGGAGAAGCCGCGGCCTCGAGTGCGTCACGTGTGATGCGCTGCGCATCGCGCGCCGCGCGCTTGGCGGCCGGAGACAGCATGCGTTTCATGCCGCCCAGCCACACCTTGGTCAGACTTTTGGTCATCGATCGGGCTCGCAGTCAGGAAAAATAAGGGCACCACAACGGATGCATCGTTCGTCTTTGTGCAATGCACCATAACATTGTTTATGGGATTTTTCCTGCGCGCGGATAGTTCCCGCCCGCGCAAAAAACGGGGCTCGTGCGCACGCGGCGCTATACTGGGGCTTCGCCGCTTGTATCCGTTGTAGTCGTTCTTCCCGGCTCGCGCGTTGATTTAAGCATCTTCCCCGCCTTCGTTCGTCCCCTTCCCGATGTTCGACCTGTCGTCTCACCTGTGGATCATGATCACCGCGTTCGGCGGCGCCGGCCTGACCTTGCCGCTCGCGATCACGATCGCCGTCTGGCTCACGCTCGGCTACTCGTGGCAACGCGCGGCGGCGTGGCTCGGCGTGCTCGCAGCCGCGATCGGCGTGGTCGCGCTCACGAAGATCGCGTTCCTCGGCTGGGGGATCGGCATCCGCAAGTGGGATTTCACGGGGTTCAGCGGCCATGCGATGCTGTCGACGTCGGTCTATCCGGTCGCGATTTTCCTGGCGCTGATCCGCACCCGCGCGCCAGTGCGACTCGCCGGCATCGCGCTCGGGCTCGCGGCCGGCGTCGCGGTCGGCGTGTCGCGCGTCGCACTCGACGCCCATTCGCCGTCCGAATCGATCACCGGCTGCATCGTCGGCGCGATCGCCGCGCTCGCGTTCATCGCCGGTTCGTGGCGCGCGGTGCCGCACCGCTGGTCGGTGCCCGCGGTCGTCGCAAGCCTCGCGCTCGTCACGGTGGCGCTGCACGGCATCACAGTGCCGTCGCACCGCTGGGTCACCAAGGTGGCGCTGCAACTGTCGGGCCACGAGCGCCCGTTCGTCCGTGCGCGCTGGAAGGCCAACCCGAACTACCGCCCCGCATCGCAGCCGTCGTCGCTGCAGCGCACCCGGTCGTCGCCGCAAACGCTCCGTACGTGACCGGCCGCCCGGCCGTTACGCCCGCCCCTTTTCAGGTCTGACCATTCCATGCGCGCGGCCGCATGAGCACTATGTCGAGCGTTATAACCCGCCCTATATTACGATTACGGTTTCCACCCGTTCGAAACGACTCCACCATGCGCTCAACCGTCCGTCCGCTTCGCCGCACCCTGCTTCGCCTGCTGCCGATCGCCACGCTTGCCGCTGCCGGCATCGCGTTCAGCGCGCCCGCTTCCGCAGCAGACGAACTGGTCGTGTCGGCCGCCGCCAGCCTGACGAACGCGTTCAAGGCCGTCGGCGATGCGTACGAGAAGCAGCATCCGGATACCAGGGTGCTGTTCAACTTCGGCGCGTCGGACGTGCTGATGCAGCAGATCGCCAAGGGCGCGCCGGCCGACGTGTTCGCGTCGGCCGACCAGAAGGCGATGGATCGCGCGGCCGACGAAAAGGTGATCGTGCCCGGCACGCGTCGCGATTTCGCGGCGAATTCGCTCGTGCTGATCGTGCCGGCGGACAGCAAGGCCACCGCACCGAAGTCGTTGAACGACCTGACCGCGCCCGGCGTGAAGCGCATCGCGTATGGCGACCCGGCATCGGTGCCGGTCGGTCGCTACACGGAAGGCGCGCTGCGCGCGGCCGGCCTGTGGGACGCCGTCAGCGCGAAGGGCGTGCTGGCCGCCAACGTGCGCCAGAGCCTCGACTATGTCGCGCGCGGCGAGGTCGATGCGGGCTTCGTGTTCGGTACCGACGCCGCGATCATGCCGGGCCGCGTGAAAGTCGCGCTGACCGTGCCGACGAAGACGGCCATCACCTATCCGATCGCCGTGGTCAAGGACAGCCGCCACGCCGCGCAGGCGCAGTCGTTCATCGACTTCGTCGCGTCGCCGCAGGGCCAGGCCGTGCTCTCGACGTTCGGCTTCAAGCCCGCGGGCAAGTGAGCGTAGCGCGATGCAAGACGCCTGGGTACCGCTGCTGCTGTCGTTGAAGGTTGCCGGCTGGGCAACCGCGCTCGACATCGTGCTCGGCGTCGCGGCCGCGTTCATGCTCGCGCGCTGGCGCTCGCCGCTGCGGGACGTCGTCGATTCCGTGCTGACGCTGCCGCTCGTGCTGCCGCCGACGGTACTCGGCTATTACCTGCTCGTGCTGCTCGGCCGGCGCGGCGTGTTCGGCGCATGGCTCGACAAGCTCGGGATCGAGCTCGTCTTCACGTGGCAAGGCGCGGTGATCGCATCGATGGTCGTCGCGTTTCCATTGATCCTGAAGTCGGCACGGGCGGCGTTCGAAGGCGTCGATCCGCACCTCGAACGCGCCGCGCGCACGCTCGGGCTCGGCGAAGTCGCGGTGTTTTTCCGCGTGACCCTGCCGCTCGCCACGCGCGGCATTCTCGCGGGCGCGCTGCTCGCGTTCGCACGCGCGCTCGGCGAGTTCGGCGCGACGCTGATGATCGCGGGCAACCTGCCCGGCCGCACGCAGACGCTGTCGGTCGCGATCTACGCGGCCGTGCAGGCCGGCGACGACAGCACCGCCAACTTCCTCGTGCTGGTGACGTCGATCACCTGCGTGCTCGTACTGCTCGCGACCGGCTGGCTCGTGCCGTCGCGCGCCCGGCGGAGCCAGCTGACATGAAGCGCTCGCCTCGTTCATCGTCTTTCGCGGTCGAGCGGCTTCGGCGGAGGCGCGCATGAGCCTCGTCGTCGATATCCGCAAGACCTACGCAAACGCCGAGCGACGCTTCACGCTCGACGTGTCGTTCACGGCAACGACGCAGCGCGTCGTGCTGTTCGGGCCGTCCGGTGCGGGCAAGAGCATGACGCTGCAGGCAATCGCCGGCCTGCTGTCGCCCGACGAAGGTACGATCACGCTGAACGACGAACCGCTGTTCGACGCCGCGCGCCGCATCGACGTGCCGACCCGCGAGCGGCGCGTCGCGTACCTGTTCCAGGATTACGCGCTGTTTCCGCATCTGAACGTGCGCCAGAACATTGCATTCGGGCTCACGTCGGGGCTGCGCAACCCGCGCGCGAAAGCGGTGCCGCCGGAAGTCGCGTACTGGCTGCAGGCGTTCGATCTCGAAGCGCTCGCGGGGCAGTATCCATCGCAATTGTCGGGCGGGCAGAAACAGCGCGTCGCGCTGGCGCGCGCACTGGTCGCGCAACCGCGGATTTTGCTGCTCGACGAACCGTTCGCGGCGCTAGACGGTGCCATGCGCCAGCGCATGCGTCACGAACTCGCGGAGCTGCAGGCGCGGCTCGATATCCCGATGGTGCTGATCTCGCACGATCCCGACGATGTCGCCGCGTTCGGCGACCAGGTCGTGCAGTTGAGCGAAGGACGCGTGCAGGCGACTCCGCCGCACGCCGAGTGGCCGACGCGCGTCATGTGAGCGCGCGAGGCCGTGGTCGTGGCAGGCAGGTTGGATCCTGAGAGAAGCCGCGTGTAGCGGCATAGGCTGAAAGCGGAAACGAAGCCGGAGCCGTGCAGGCGCTGTGCGATGCCGGCTTCGCCCCGCCCGTCACATGATCGTCGACGCGCGCCGCCCGGCCTGCTTCGTCAGCCCGTCACCGCAAGAATCACGCTCGACGCCTTGAACAGCGCGATCGCCGGCCTGCCGGCGTCGAGCTGCAGTGCAGCGACGCTCTCGTTGGTCACGACGGCCGTCAGCGTCCCGCCGCCGTCGAGCGCCAGCGTCACCTCGCTGTTCACCGCGCCCGCCGCGACGGTCTCCACACTGCCGCGCAACTGGTTCCGTGCGGACACCTTCAACTCGTGCTCGCCATCGTCGACCGCAAGCACGACCCACGACGCCTTCACCAGCGCGCAGGCGTCCGCGCCGACCTGCAGGCCGAGCGCATCGGCGCTTTCGTGCGTCAGCACGGCCACGATCGGCTGTCCGCCGGGCAACGCGAGCGTGACCTCGTCGTTGACGGTGCCGCGCACGATCGATGCGACCTTGCCGAACAACTGGTTGCGCGCGCTGGTCTTCATCCCGATCCGGCCGATCAGCGCCCAGTCGACGTCGAACCCGGCCACGGCCGCGCTCGCGGCCTCGATGAACCGGCGATGCTCGCGCTCGATCGTACGGAACGCGGCGATCAGCGACGTGGCGCGCGGCGTCAGCGTCGTGCCGCCTCCGCCCTTGCCGCCCGTCGAACGCGCGACGAGCGGTTCGCCGGCAAGGTTGTTCATCGTGTCGACCGCATCCCACGCAGCCTTGTAGCTGAGGCCGACGGCCTTCGCCGCGCGCGTGATCGAACCGGTGTCGCCGATCGCCGCGAGCAACGCGATGCGCGTGGTGCCGCCGAGCGTCTGCTCGCCGGCGCGCAGCCACAGCTCACCGCCCAGTTCGAGCGGTTCGGCAGACGGGGAAGAATGCGGTGCGTCGGTCATCGGGATGCGTGCGGGAATCGGGCGGCCATTATAGTCAGCGCGGGCCAGTCAACCGGGCTTGCCGTCGAGCTTCGGCGGCCGCAGGCTGGCCAGCAGCGTTTCGGCGTCGCGCGCCGCGCGCTGTTCGAGCGCCGCGCCGTAGCCACGCACGAAACCGAGCTGGTACGGCGGCGCAGCCAATTTTTCGAGGTGCTGCAGCGCGACCATCGTGTCGTTCGCTTCGCCGAGCACGCTCTGCACGCGCGTGAGCGTCTTGACCGTCTCGGTGCGCGTGCGGCGCGACGCCAGCGACGCGAAGAATTCGAGCGCATAGCGCAGCCGCTTCGCATCGATCCGCACCTGATGGCGCGCGGCCGTATCGAGCGACGTCAGCGACGGCGACGCGTACAGATGACCGAACAGCCGCCGCACGCGCTTCGTCGCGTGGCGCCGCAGCGAGGGCGCGTCGCCGTCTTCGGCGGCCGGCAGCGCAAGCGAGCTCAGCCACTCGAGCCAGCCGAGCGTGAGCCGCGCATAGCGAGCCGAATGCAGCGCCTGCCGCAACTCGACCCGCGCGGCCGCGCACTGCGCGCGCGCGGCGTCGAGCGTACCGTTCCACTCGCCGTCGCCGCCGTCGGCCGCGATCAGTGCGGGCAGGCTTTCGGTCGCGAACACGTCCCAGTCACGCACCGTGCCGAGCAGCGACGCAAGCCAGCGCAGGTCGACACCGAGCGTGTCGCGCCACTGGCGATCGGCAAAGCGCGGGAAGAAGCGCATCAGCGTGCGCAGGCGGCGCAGCGCGACACGCATCTGGTGCACGAATTCGGGATCGTCGTGCTCGAGCACCCCGCCCTCGTTGCCGAGCCATTGCGCGGTGATGTCGCCGGACAGCGCGAACAGCGCGGCGCGCTGCGTGCGCACGCCGGTCAGGTCGACGAGCCTGGCCTTGACGGCCCCGTCGGCGGCCGGCTCGGCCGCGCATGCGCGATCGATCACGCTCGTGAGCTGCACGAATGCGGGCCACGCGCCGCTCAATTCGCGCGCCGCGGCAAACAGCGCATGCAGCGCGGCGGTACGCGCGGGCAAGGTTTCCCAGTCGGGCGCGGCAAGGCGCAGCTCGACGTAGCGGCGCGGCGGCTCGCTGCCGCGATGCAGCGTGACGTCGTCAAGCGTCATCTCGACCACGACGCCGCTGTCGTCGGCCCAGCGCCCGCGCCGCCGTTCGCTGACGAGGCGCAGCGCCGACGATTCCGGCTGCACGCCTGAGGCCGGGGGCACTGCGGCGTCGGGCGCGACGCCATCCGCTTCGTCGGCAGGTGCATCGGCCTCGGCCGCGGCAGCCGCCTCGGGCACGGGCAGCGGCATCGCGACGGCGATGCCCTCATGCTCCGCGTCGAACAGTTCGCGCGCAGTCACGCCTGGCGCAAACGCCTTCGTGCGCGACGCGACCACACGCCTTCCATGTGCGTTCGACTCGACCCACGTCCACCAGTTCGCGCCTGGGCTCGACTCGGCCTCCTCGATCTGGCACGGCTCGATCGTCACGCGCTCGTGGCCGCGGCGCATCCGGACCTGCGGGCAGATCCGCCACGCGCGCACGAGTTCAGCGCCGAAATCACGCTGCGCCCCGCGGGCGCGACTCGCGGCCTTGACCGGCCACCCTTCCAGCGACAGCGACAACACGATTTCCAGCACACGCGACATGGAGGCTCCTGCACATGAAGAACTGCCGGCGCATCGATCGCGCCGGCGTCACCCGTGAAGCTGCTTCCATAGTACACGTCGCGAAAACTCGCAGGCGACGATCTGGCCCTGTCGCGCTGTCGCAGGTCAAACGGCGTATTGCGCGAGGCCGTTGCCGAACGACCAGTCCTCCTTCAGCACCTCGACAAGACTGATGAATACGTCCTGCTGCCGCACGCCCGGCTGCTGCGCGAGGTTGTCCGCGATCGCCCGGTACAGCGCCCGCTTCTGCTCGAGCGTGCGCGTGTTGTTCGCGGTGATCTGGATCATCACGAGATCGTCGCTGCGTTCGATATCGAGGTAGTGACGACCGAACACGAAATTCTCGGCCGCGTGCTCGGTGACGACCATGAAGATGTCGTCCTCGGGCACGTTGAACGTGTGCATCAGCGCGCGATGCACGCCGTCGACGAGCGCCGCACGGTAGGCGGCCGGCTTGCCTTCGCGAACTGCAATACGGGTAAAGGGCATGGTCCTGCTCCTGTCGGTGAAGGTGACGTTGAAGAACGGAAACTCAGCGTCAGGTTAGGCTCGCCAAACTATAATGAACAGTCATTGATGAATATTTCATCCATTTACATCGAAAATGAAAGTCCTTGATCTCGATGCTGTCCGTGCGTTCGTGCTGGTCGCCGATCTCGCCAGCTTCACGCGCGCCGCCGATGCGCTCGGCACCACGCAATCGGCCGTCAGCCTGAAGCTGAAGCGGCTCGAGGCCCACCTCGGCAAGCCGCTGCTCGCGCGTACGCCACGCGTCGTCAAGCTGGCCGCCGACGGCGAGAATTTCCTGCCGGCCGCCCGCGCCCTGCTCGATGCGCACGATCATGCGCTCGGTGCGATCTCGGCCGGCACGCATCGGCTGTCGCTCGGCGTCAGCGAGCACGTCGCCGTGCCCGACCTGCCGGCCGTGCTCACGAGCCTGCATCGGCAGGATCCGGGGTTGTCGCTCGAAATGCATCTCGGCACGTCGACGAACCTGCTCGCGCAATACGACGAACGCCGGTTCGATGCGGTGATCGTGCGGCACGAGCCAGGCGAAGACCCGCCGCGCGAGGACGGCACGCTGCTGTTTTCCGAACCGCTGGCCTGGCTCGCCGCGCCGGACTGGGTACCGCGCGCGGGCGAACCGCTGCCGCTCGCGGTGCTGGCCGGCCCGTGCGGCGTGCGGGCCGCCGCGCTGCGCGCGCTCGACCATGCGGGACGGCCGTGGCGCGAGCGCTTCACGGGCGGCGGCGTGGCGGCGGTCACGGCCGCCGCCGCCGCGGGGCTCGCGGTCTGCCCGCTGGCGCGGCGGGTTGCGCCGCGCACACTGGTCGACGTCGGCGCGAAATTCGGGCTGCCGCCGCTGCCGCTGTCGCAGGTCGTGCTGTATTCGCGCGTGCGCGATGCACGTGCCGGCGCCGCGTTGCGCAGGTTTGCCGACAGCCTTGCAATCTCGGCGTAAACTAACGGGTTCCGCCGCCCGCAATCTCCAGAAGAATTCCAATGAAGCCCGAAGCCCGCAAGCACCTCCGAGCCAACCTGCTGATGCTCGCCGCCGCCGCGATCTGGGGTTCCGCGTTCGTCGCCCAGCGCCTGAGCCTCGACGTGATCGGGCCGTTCCTGTTCACGGGGCTCCGTTTCCTGCTCGGCGCGCTGGTGCTGGTGCCGCTGCTGATGCTGAACACGGCGTCGCGCACGCAGCTCGCGGCGATCCGCCGTGAGCCGACGCTGCTGCTGCCGGGCCTCGCACTCGGCGGGTTGCTGGCGGTATCGATTTCGCTGCAGCAGATCGGCCTGCAGTACACGCGCATCGCCAACGCGGGCTTCATCAGCTCGCTGTACGTCGTGATCGTGCCGCTGATGGGTGTGTTCGCCCGTCACCGGATCGGCCCGGGCACGTGGTTCGGCGCGCTGCTCGCGGCGATCGGCCTGTATTTCCTCAGCATCAACGAGCAATTCTCGGTGCTGTACGGCGACTGGTTCCAGCTCGCCGGCGCCGTGATCATCGCCGCGCACGTGATGGCCGTCGGCCATTTCGCGAAGCGCCACAATCCGCTCGTGCTCGCGTTCATGCAATTCGTCGTGTGCGGCGCGGCGTGCCTCGCGGTCGGCCTCGTCATCGAGCCGGTCAGCGGCACGATGCTGCGCAACGCGCTGCCGACGCTGCTGTACGGCGGCCTGCTGTCGGTCGGGGTCGGCTATACGATGCAGGTCGTCGCGCAACGCGACGCGGCGCCCGCGCACGCAGCCGTGATCTTCAGCATGGAAGGCGTATTCGCGGCAGTCGCCGGCTGGGCCGCGCTCGGCGAAACGCTGACGCTGCGCGCGCTCGTCGGCTGCGCGCTGATGCTGGCCGGCCTGCTCGCGTGCCAGTTGCTGCCGAACGGCGACGCCCGGAAAAAGGACGAAGACGCACTGCCGGCGTGACACGCACCGTCCCTATAATGACGGATCGCGTGACTTCCACGCCAACCGCTTCCGACAGGCCAGCTCCGTGACGTCCACTACAGTCGATCCCGCCGGCGACCTGCTGCGCGAACGCGCAGCGCATTACGCCACCCAGGCGGCGCTGTTCCTGCGCGACCAGGCGCTCTCCACCGCGTCGCACGACCTGCGCAGCCCGCTGAACGCCATGCACAGCTGGGCGTACGTGCTCGAGCGCCAGCTCGCCAACGCCGATCCGAACCTGCAGCGTGCGCTCGCGGGCATCCGCACGGGCATCGACCAGCAGGTCGGGCTGATCGACGACGTGCTCGACGCGCCGCGCGCGGAAACGCGCACGCTCGCCGTCAAGCCGCAGCCGTTCGCGCTGCGCGCGCTGCTCGACGACACGATCGCGCTTGCCCGTTTCGCGCTCGCCGACGCACGACAGGTCGCCCTCGACGCGACGCTGCCGGACGGCGAACCGTCGCTGACCGCCGACCGCGAACGCATCGCGCAGGCGCTCTGGACGATGCTGACGACCGCGGTCGAAGCGAGCGCCGCCGGCAGCCGCGTGACGTTTGCGTGCGCTCGCGACGGCATGCAGTTCACCGCGCGCGCCACGTGTACCGTCAACGCGGACGCGCTCGTCGATCCCACGCAACCACACGCGTTCGAATCGTTCGCACGACGCGAGATGCTGCGCGAGCGCGACGCCAAGCGGATCGCCTGGACGCTCGCGCTTTGCCAGCGCGTCGCACTCGCACACGGCGGCACGTTCGCGCACGACACGTTCGCCGATGGCGCCCCGGCCACCATCACGTTCTCCGTGCCCGGTGAGGCGCCGGTGTAAGCAATCGGTCGCCCGTCACATTACAAATTCCTTTCTGGCTCTATACTGATGGGCCTGTCATAACCGGAGTGTTTCTTTGTTACAGATCTTCGCGCTCATCGGCGCGTTGTTCCTGGTGGCCCTGAACGGGTTCTTCGTTGCGGCCGAATTCGGCCTCGTCAAACTGCGCGCCACGCGCGTCAAGACACTGGCCCGCAAGCACGGCCTGCGCGGCCGCATCCTCGGCATCGTGCACGGCCGTCTCGACGCGTATCTTTCCGCGTGCCAGCTCGGCATCACGCTTGCGTCGCTCGGCCTCGGCTGGGTCGGCGAGCCGGCCTTCGCGCAACTGCTCGGCCCGCTGCTCGACCTGATCGGCGTGGAATCCGAACGCGTCGTGCACCTGATCTCGCTGGTGTTCGCGTTCTCGCTGATCTCGTTCCTGCACATCGTCGTCGGTGAGCTCGCACCGAAATCGATGGCGATCCGCCAGTCGGAGAAGGTCGGCCTGTGGGTCGCATTGCCGCTCTATGCGTTCTACTGGGCGATGTATCCGGCGATCTGGGTGCTCAACAACAGCGCCAACGCGGTACTGCGGCTCGCGGGGCTCTCCGCCGACCACGGCAGCGACGCCCACTACTCGACCGACGAGCTGAAGCTGATCCTGCGCAGCCGCCGCAGCACGGCCGGCAACCCGGCCCAGCCGGCGCGCGGCACGTACAGCAACGACGAGTGGAACACGCTCGCGCATTCGCTCGATTTTTCGTCGATGACGGTGTCGGACCTGATGCGGCCGGCCCATGAAATGATCGGCCTGCGCCGCGACCTCCCGCTGCCCGACAACATGGAGATCGTCGCGCGGCACCGCTTCAGCCGCTATCCGCTGTTCGAGGATGCGTCGCGCGAACAGGTGAGCGGGCTGATCCACCTGAAGGACCTGCTGCTCGCGCGTCACGCGGGCGCGGCGCTGGAAGACCTGTCTGACTATGTCCGCCCCGTGCAGTACGTGAGGCCCGACACGCCGGCGCTCGACCTGTTCCGCCGCTTCCGCAAGGGCGCACCGCACTTCGCGCTGGTCGGCAACAAGGGCGAGAAGCCGATCGGCTTCCTGACGCTCGACAACCTGCTCGGCGCGCTGGTCGGCCAGATCCACGACGAGTTCCGCCAGGGCGACGCCGACTGGAGCCGCCTCGACGACGGCACGCTGATGGGCAAGGGCAGCCTGCCCGTCGTGTCGCTCGAACAGGCGCTCGGCATCGACATCGACGAAGGCCGCGCGGAATCGGTCGGCGGCCTCGTGATCCAGGCGCTCAGCGACCTGCCGACCGAAGGGCAGCGCGTGTCGTTCGACCGCTTCGACGTCGTCGTGAAGAAGATGAACGGGCCGCGCATCGTGCTCGTGCGCGTCTACCCGAAGATCTCGAAAGAGGCCGACGAATGACGGCCGCGCTTCGCCGCACGCGATGAACGCCACGCTGCCGCGCTGCTGCGTGATCACGCCGGAGCCGGCATCCGCGTCGGCGGCCGATCGCGCGGCGTTCCTCGACCGGCTGTCGGCCGTGCTCGCGCGCGGCGAGACGCTCGTGCAACTGCGCGTGAAATCGCTCGATGCAGCCGCGTTCGCGCAACTCGCCGCCGACGCGCTCGCGCGCTGCGACGCGGCCGGCGCGCACCTGATGCTGAACGGACCGATCGATGCGGCCAGCGTGATGCGGCTCGACGGCGCCGGCTGGCATCTCGACGGCACCGCGTTGCGCGCCGCTGCGCAACGACCGTTGCCTGCCGGACGCCGGGTGTCTGCCGCCTGCCACACACGTGACGACCTGCTGCTGGCCGCGCGCGCCGGCGCGGATTTCGTCACGCTGTCGCCCGTGTTGCCGACACTCAGCCACCCCGGTGCGCCGACGCTCGGCTGGACGCAGTTCAACGCGCTGGCCACCGAGGCCGCGATGCCCGTCTTCGCGCTCGGCGGCATGACGCGCGCGCACCTCGACGAGGCGCGCCGCCACGGCGCCTACGGCATCGCGGGCATTCGCGGGTTCTGGTAGCTCGGGGATTTCCTGCGGTACGGCCGGACGCAGATGCGCCCGGCCTCTCAAACGCTTACCCGCTCACAGCGTCATGCGTTCAGGTTCGGACGCCATCCGCGCGATGCACCATCGTCGATTCGACGTGCATCGTGCGTGAGCGCATACCGGTTGACGTCACCCGTCAGCCACGCGACGAGCGCATACGGCGGCAACACCCCTTCATCGACCCGGTCGCGCGCACGCGCCGGCGTCTCGAACACGACCCGCCCTCTCGGTGCATCGAACGGCACCGCGTCGGGCGACAGGTTCAACGCGATCGTCAGCGTCTCGTCGTCGGCGAGCTTCCATGATGCAAGCAGCGCGTCGGCATCGCCGTCGCCGTCCGACTTCAGCGCACGCGCTTCCTGCGGCCGGCAATCGGACAATCGCGGTGCGATCAGCTTCGCGCGCACCGCGAGCGCCGACTGCACGAAATGCGCTCGATCGGCGTCGCGCGCGGTTTCGTCGAAGATCAACGGAATCTGCGGTGTGAGCAGCGACAGCGCAAGGGCAGCCAGACCGGCCTCCTGCCCGTGGTCGCCTTGTCCGCTGTCGCGCCACGCGCCATCGGACAGCACCAGCGACGTCAACGACAGCCCGCTGTCGGCAGCCATGCCTTCGCCCACCCCGGCCGGCTGGAATGCGGCCCCGGCCGCGGTCAGTGCGCGGGCGAGCGTGTGGATCGACTGGTGCGTGGAAATGCCTTCGTGGGCCGACGTATCGCGCCCCGTCAGCCGGTGCAGCGCGCGTTCGCCGCATCCGTTCCACTGCGCATCGAAATGCGTATCGGCAAGATGCGCGGGATGGCGCTCGCTGCCGAGTACGAGATGGATCAGCCGGTCGGCCGGCACGGCCGCGCGCACGCGGTCGGCGATCTCGCGCAGCCACGACACGCCGATCCGGTCGGCTTCGCGCAGGCGCAGCCCGTCGCAACGGTACTCGTCGATCCAGTACAGCGCGTTGTCGCAGAAGAAATCGCAGACTTCCGGATGATCGAGCGCGAGCGGCGGCGCCTGGAGCGGATCGTCGCGCGTATGGAAGAACGGCGCCGCGTAGTGGCGCAGCGCGTCGGTGCCGCTGCCGAAGCGCGCGTAATCGAGTTCCAGCAGCACCGCGAGGCCGTAGCCGTGCGCGTCGTCGATCAGTGCCTTCAGCGCGTCGGGACCGCCTTCGGCGGCGAGCGGCGCGAACGGCAGGCTGTCGTGCGGCGACGCGAGCAGTTCCAGCGCGGTCACGCCGAGGCGCGCGAGTTGCGGCAGGCGTCGGCGCACGCCGTCGAAGCCGCCCACCGCGTGTGGACGAATCGCATAGAGCGCGATGTCTTCCCATGCGCGCCCGTGCCAGAACGTGTTGCGCCACGTGAATGCGCGCGGATCGATGACCTCGCTCGGACCGTTGAGCCCTTCGGGTTGCGAACGCGACGCTGGATCGGGAATCGACACCGCATCGTCGAGGCGATAGCGATAAAGCGCACCCGCGCCGCAATCGGCAAAGACCTCGAACCAGTTCGTGCCGGCGGCAGCCATCGGGACGAGCAACGGGCCGAAGCCGGTATCGAGTTCGAGCTGGACCTGCGTGCTGCCCGGCGCCCACACGCGAAAATGCGTGCGCGGCGTCGCACAGAGCGCGCCACAGGGCTGGGCGCCGAACGGCAAGCAGTGAATGTGGTGCTGCGCATACGGATCGTGCGGACAATCGGACATCATGCGCTCCTCGTGCGTACCGAGCGGCATGGCCGCGCCCGCGGGGCGCGGCGCATCGGGGCCCGGCATGCGACGGCCAGGCGGGGGGAGAGAAACGAGTATGCGCCGGATTCGCTACCGCGATGCATCGTGCCCGGACATTTTTAAATACGAATCGACCCCGGGAAAACCCGCAATCCGACACGCCCCGACGAGTCGGGTAGCCCGCATACCGGGATGACCACTCGCCTTGTTGCACCGGCCGCGCACGCTTACGCTCTGCGCCAGGCTCGCGGACACGTCGTCCGCCCCCAACCGAGGAATCCGCCATGTCGCTTCCCGCCAGCGCCGCCAAATTCGATCCGGCACGCGCGCACGAATACGCCGAGCAATCCCGCATCGCGCTCGCCGGCTACGATGCCTGCCACGAACTCACCGCGTGCATGCTCGCGTCGGCCATCGACGCGCCCGAGGCGCGGATCCTCGTCGCGGGTGCGGGCGGCACGGGGCAGGAGATCTGCGTGGCGGCCGCGCTCGAGCCGGGCTGGCAATTCACGGCCATCGACCCGTCCGCGCCGATGCTCGCGCTTGCGCGTTCGAATGTCGAGGCCGCGGGCTTCGGCGCGCGCACGGCGTTCGTCGAGGACGGTGTCGACGCGTTGCCCGATGCATCCGCGTTCGACGGCGCGACACTGATCGGCGTGCTGCATCACGTGCCCGGCGACGAAGCGAAGGCGGCGCTGCTGCGTGCGATCGCGCGGCGCCTGAAGCCCGGCGCACCGCTCGTGCTCGCCGGCAACCACCGCCGCTACGCGGACCACCCTCGCCTGCTCGACGCATGGCAGCAGCGCTGGCGCATGAAAGGCGCGACGCCCGACGCGGTGCGCGCGCAATTCGCGAAGATCCTGCAGGGCGCCGATCCGCCCGCGTCCGAGGAAGCCGTGTTCGGCCTGCTGCGCGACGCGGGCTTCGATGCGCCGCTGCGCTTTTTCTCGAGCCTGTTCTGGGGCGCGTGGGTCGCGGTGCGGCGCGCGTGATGGAGAGGGCGGTCGGCCAGACGCGGCCGGCCAGGCGCGGCTCGTCACGAAGCGCGATGCGTTTCGCGTACACGCGACGCGCGACGCGCGCTGGGTATGATGTCGTTCCCGTCCCCACCTCCGGCGTCGACATGCTCACCGTCCATCACCTGAACAACTCGCGCTCGCAGCGCGTGCTCTGGCTGCTCGAAGAACTGGATGTGCCGTACGAGATCGTGCGCTACGCGCGTGATCCGAAGACGATGCTCGCGCCGCCCGAGTTACGCGCGATTCATCCGCTCGGCAAGTCACCCGTCGTTACCGACGAAGGCCGCACGTACGCCGAATCGGGCGCGATCATCGAATACCTGGTCGAACGCTATGGCAATGGGCGCCTGGCGCCGCCGCCCGGCGCGCCCGAGCGGCACGATTACACGTACTGGCTGCACTACGCGGAAGGGTCGGCAATGCCGCCGCTGCTGCTCAAGCTCGTCGCGCTGCGGATCGCCCATGCGCCGATGCCGTTCTTCGCACGGCCGATCGCGCGCAAGATCGCCGACACGCTGCAATCGAGCTTCGTCGATCCGCAGATCGCGCTGCATCTCGGCTATGTCAACGACACGTTGAGCCGCACCGGCTGGTTCGTCGGCGACGGTTTCAGCGCCGCCGACATCCAGATGAGCTTTCCGCTCGAAGCCGCGACCGCGCGCGGGGGCGGCAGCCGGTATCCCGCGATCGCGCGCTTTCTCGATGCGATCCACGCGCGGCCCGCGTACCAGCGGGCGCTGGAGCGCGGCGGCCCTTACGACCTGCTCAAGTAACGCTGCGGATGACCCGGGCCTGCATCAGCTCAGCAGGCCCGCCGCGACGTTGATCGACAGCCCGAGCACGGCCATGTTGAAGTAGAACGACAGGATCGACTGCGCGAGTACCGAGCGCCGCGCGGAGCGGTTCGTCATCGACACGTCGGCCGTCTGCGACGCGACCGCGATCGTGAACGCGAAATACAGGAAATCCCAGTAATCGGGCTCCGGGCTCCGGTCCGGGAAACGAAGCGCGCGGTCGTTGCCGGGCGAGCCGTAATAGAGGCGCGCATAGTGCAGCGTGAAGATCGTCGGAATCATGAACCACGCGCCGAACAGCGTCGCGCCGGTGATCGCGTAGTGGCTGAGCCCCGCGCGAAAGCCGACGCTTTTGACGGTCGCGAGCTCGATCGCGATCGCGGCCACGCTCGCGACGGTCGCAAGGGACACGATGGTCAGCACGGTCGTCGCGTTTTCGTCCTCGCGAATCGCGATGTCGCGCACCTGGTCATGATGCGCGGTGACCATGCGCACCCACATCAGCGCGAGATACAGCCAGACCGCGCAATCCCAGCCGATCAGCGCCCGTACGGTCGGACGCAGCGGAAACGGCAGCAGTACCGCGCACAGCAAGCCGGCGACGAACGCCGCGACCATGCGCGGCCGGTTGCGTAATACCTGCGGATAAATCGTCATCGTGTGGTTCCGAAAGCGGATGGAAAGGGTTCGACCGGTGCGCCGCGTCGGCGCGTACCGTGCCCCGATTATCGCCATTCCATCGTGACGTGGCGATGGGGGCGCGAGCGCCTAAGATATTGGGATGACTGCCACCGCCCCCCTCTGCCGCCATCCGGCGAACACGGCCGGCCGCGACTTCGTCGTCGGCGACCTGCACGGCTGCGTGGATGTGCTGCGCGCGCTGCTGCACGACATCCGTTTCGACCCGGCCCGCGACCGCCTGTTCTCGGTCGGCGACCTCGTCGACCGCGGCCCGGCCTCCGAAACCACGCTCGACCTGCTCGACCGCCCGTGGTGCCACGTCGTGCGCGGCAATCACGAGGAAGTGCTGAGCCTCGTGGCGCGCGGCAAGCTGTCGCCCGACGCGTGGCGCGGAATCGGCGGCGACTGGGGGGCCGACCTGCCGCCGGAACGACTGCACGCGCATGCGGCACGCGTCGACGCGCTGCCGCTGGTGCGCGTGATCGGCGACGGCCCCGGGCGCTTCAACGTGCTGCATGCGGAATTCTTCGGCTCGGATGCCGATCTCGACACGGGCAGCTATGCGCACGACGTGCGCGAGCGGCTGATCTGGGGCCGCGATCTCGTCCAGGGGCTCGCCGATCCGGCGCGGCAGGCCGGGCTGTCGCTGACCTGCACCGGGCACACGCCGGTGCGCGCGCCGCAGCGGATCGGCGCGCAGTGGTTCATCGACACGGGCGCGTTCGCACCGGCCGGGCGGCTCACGCTCGCCGAGCCGCGCACCGGGCGCACCTGGTCGATGACGCAGGCCGAGGCGCGCGAACGCCGCGCGGGCGACTGGCCGCTGCCCTGAGGCGGCTGATAGGCGCCGATATGCGCTGATGCCGCGAGCGCGGGCCCTAGCCGACCTGGTTCAGTTCGAACACCGCATCGACGGCCGAGCCGTTCCAGTTGTATTCGAGGTAGGCCGCGTGATGGCAGTCGCGCAGCAGCGCGGTGCGGAACGCCGCCAGGCACTCGCCGCGCGGGTCGCGCACCGACGGATAGACGATCCCCGCGCCGCCCGCATTGCGCACCGCGCGCCCGAGCGCCTGCCCGGCGCTGTAATCGAGCGGGTGCAGCCACGCCGGATCGCGTTTCGGCCACGTGCGGATGTCGGCCACTTCGCCTTGCGCGATCACCGTATAGAGCCGCATCTGCTGGCGCATCGGCGGCTCCTTCGTCGCCTCCAGGAACAGCGCGCTGTGATACCGCGTTTCGGCGATCGCCGTATCGCGCGAACGCGCGCAGTAGAACACGCCGTAGCTGCCGTCGGAAAAGCGGCTGCCCTGCGGATTCAGGTGCGTGAACGCGGCCATGATCGGCCCCCAGCCCTGCCCGTAGCGGCGCTCGGCGGGCGGCACGAGGTCGAGTGTGCCGACTTCGTTGCGGATGCGGTCGTTGGTCAGGGATTCGAGTGCGTAAAGCGCGTCGAAATCGTCCGCCGAGGCCACGCGGTCGAACAGGTTGATTGCCGGGAAGCGGGTGGGAATCACGCGATAGGCTGGCGCCCAGTCGACCGCGGTCGTGGGCCATTGTTGTGCTTGGATCGGCATCGTCACGCCCAGCCACCTCGCATCGCGTCGAGATATTGCCGGACCGCGACCAGATCGCCGACGTTGCCGGCGAGCATCCGGTCGAGTGCGCGCTTGCCGCCGAACGGCGCCGCGTCGTTGGGCCGCTTGACCCACGCATCGGCCGCGGCCGGCTGCGGCAGCAGGATCTGCAGCGCCTTGTAGATGCCGAGCAACAGCGAGAGCCGTTCGAGCGTATCGCGCGGCAGCCGCGCCGATTCCGGCGTGGCCTTCCACTTGAAGAACGTCGAACGGCCGGGCGACCCGAGCAGCACGATCTGCTCGTCGATCGTCAGTTCCCAGTCGCGTGCGATGTTGAAAAACGCGCGCAGGCCGGCCGCCGACATCTGCGCGACCGAGGCCTGCGGCGGGGCGGAGTGCGATTCATAGGCGGGCTGTGACATGATCGTTAGTCTCGAAACGAATTTACTAACAAGATTAGTCCATTTTCGTATTTTTGCAAGGGTCGAGACCCGCCGGCCGACTCGCTCATCCGACAAAACGATATTTTTTGTCCATTCTGGACTCTGATTTTATTTTCTGCGTTAATGGCCGTGCGGACACCGCGCGCAGACGCGGTTTGTGTCCGTGAAACCGTGTCGCACAGAACCCGGAAGCACCCCGCCAAGGAACGCACCATGAAGAGACTGATTGCCGCTGTTTCGATCGCCCTGCTCGCAGTATCCGCAGGCCCCGCCGCCGCGAAGGACTGGACCACGATCCGCTTCGGCACCGATGCCAGCTACGCACCGTTCGAGTCGAAAGCGCCCGATGGCAAGCTCGTCGGCTTCGACATCGACCTCGGCAACGAGATCTGCGCGCGCCTGAAGGCGAAGTGCGTGTGGCTCGAGAACGATTTCGACGGGATGATTCCGGCGCTGAAGGCGAAGAAGTTCGACGCGGTGCTGTCGTCGATGTCGATCACGCCGCAACGCGCGCAGCAGATCGGCTTCACGACGAAGATCTACAACCAGCCGACGCGGCTCGTCGTGAAGAAGGGCTCGCCGCTGCTGCCGACGGCCGAATCGCTGAAGGGCAAATCGATCGGCGTCGAACAGGGCACGACGCAGGAAACGTATGCAAAGGCGTACTGGGGCAAGCAAGGCGCGAACGTCGTGTCGTACCAGAACCAGGACGGCGTGTACGCGGACCTGACCTCGGGCCGCCTCGACGCGGCACTGCAGGATGAAGTGCAGGCAGCCATCGGGTTCCTGAAATCGCCGCGCGGCGCGAACTACACGTTCGTCGGCCCCGAGCTCGTCGACGAGAAGGTGCTCGGCATCGGCGCCGGCATCGGGCTGCGCAAGGAGGACACCGACCTGAAGGCGAAGATCGACAGCGCCATCCTCGATATGGTCAAGGACGGCACCTACAAGCGGCTCGCGTCGAAGTACTTCGACTTCGACATCTACGGCGGCTGAAACGGCGTCGCGCGCGTACGGGCGCCACTCCCGTCGCGCGCGTCCGACCGCCCCTCCCCTCACCACCGGACGGCACCGGCGTCACGCCGCTTGCCGTCGCATCGTATGCTTCATCCGTCGCACACGTGGCACGACGCTTCGCACTTCATTCGGATTGCAGATTGATCGTTCACGGGAACGATGCGCCGCGTGAACGGATATCGTGCGGCTTCGGTCAGTACGCGAAGACCGGGCGTCGAGGTACCGGCGCCCGTGTGCACATGCCCTTGCGAATCGGGTTCGCGTGCAGGAAAGTGCCGACCCGGCGTGGATGACCGGCAATCAGCCGGATCCGCCTCGCACCGGGCGCGGAGAGATGGCCTGTCGATGCATGCCGGCCGGCAGCAAGAACGACGTTCGACCGGCGATGCTCCGAATCACTGCGATCGCGGCCTGCCGGCCGCGGCGTGTGGCGATCGATCATTTTTCTTCCCCGTTTCAATCTGATGGTTGTTCCGGCAACCGGACGAGACCGGCGCCCCGACGATCAGGCGACGACACTCCGTGCTCGCCGGAACGCAGCTGTCGTGCCGCGCTCCGCCGCCGCATCCCCGCGGACCGTGTCCTGGCCGGTACTGACAGGGTTCGCTGCCGAACCGGACGGACCGTGCATCGTCGACTTTCGCAAGCCCACTGTCGCAAGGAGCGGGCCAGCGTCGCGCGAGCCCGTCCGGACAAGGGGTTGACCGGGCAGCGTGGTGGCCGGAACGGGTGCCGATGGCGGGAAGTTACGAAACTGAAACACGCGGCGCGCGGCATGCGCTGGCCGCGTCGCGGCCCTGCCTTGCCGAATAAGGCTGAACAATGCAGCGCGACATTCTTACCGACGGGGAACCGGCCGTTCCCGTCGATTTGCCGCGCAAATTTGCGGGGCGGCCGAAGCGAAATGTTTCATGCGCGTTACATGGCGCAGGCGGCACGGGAGCCGCAGGTTGTCCGCGCATCCGTCGGCCGGCAGCATCGCTATACTGCGAAACCGGTGCGCGCCATGTTTGCGTCGGCGCCCTTCACCGGCGCATGACGCACCGCACGACACCGCTCCACACGCCGCCCCGTCACCCGAACGACCGCACCCGTTGATCCGCCCCCCTCTATACCGCCGAACGAGCCAGGCTGATTCGCTTCGGGGTGTCGGGCGTCGGTTCGACCGCGCTGCATGCGCTGATCGCGGCCGCGATGTTCGCGCTGTTCGACGCGACGCCGGTGAGCGCGAACTCGGTCGCGTTCGCGTGCTCGACCGCGTTCTCGTATCTCGCCAACACGCTGTGGAGTTTTTCGTCGCCGGTGACGTGGGGCAACTTCGTGCGCTTTCTCGCCGTCGCGATGGCCGGCCTCGGCATGACGATGCTGCTGGCGCACGGCACCGAGACGCTTGGCCTCGCCCGCGCGTGGAGCATCGTCGCGGTCGTGCTGTGCGTGCCGCCGGTCACGTTCGTGCTGCACCGGCTCCGGACCTGTCGCTGAACCGGCTCACGCGTCACGCGTGCGCCGCTCAGCCGACCCGCTGATGCCCCGCGTCGCCGGACGGCGCGCCGTCGTGCCCGCCGTTGTCGCCGTTCCCGCCGTTGTTGTCGTGATCGTTCAACCCGTGCTCGATCATCATCCGGTAGAGCGTCACGCGTGAAATACCGAGTTCAGCCGCGGCCTTGTTGATGCGGTGATCGTTGCGCAGCAGCGCATTCTCGATCGCGGTGCGCTCGGCGAGCGCACGCGCCTGTTCGAGGGTCACGGGTTCGGTTTCGCCCGGCGCCTCGAGCCCGAGATCGTGCGGCGTCAGCAGCCGGCTCTCGGCCATCACGATCGCACGCCGCACGCGGTTGATCAGCTCGCGCACGTTGCCCGGCCATTCGTAGCGGCGCATCGCATCGAGCGCGGCCGACGTGAAGCCGCTGATCTTGCGGCCGCTGTCGGACTTGAATTTCTGCAGCACGTAGTGCGCGAGGATGTCGATATCCTTGCCGCGCGCGCGCAGCGGCGGCTCGTGGATACGCAGCACGCACAGGCGGTGATACAGGTCCGCGCGGAAGCGCCCGGCCTCGACCGCACCGTCGAGATCGACGTGGGTGGCCGAGATGATCCGTACGTCGACCGGAATCGATTCCTGCCCGCCGAGCCGCTCGATCTTCCCTTCCTGCAGGAAGCGCAGCAGGCTCGCCTGGCTTTCGACCGGCATGTCACCGATTTCGTCGAGAAACAGCGTGCCGCCGTTCGCCGATTCGATCCGGCCCGCGCGCCGCTGGTTCGCGCCGGTGAACGCGCCGCGCTCGTAGCCGAACAGTTCCGATTGCAGCAGATGATGCGGAATCGCGCCGCAATTGATCGCGACGAACGGCCCCTTGCCTCGGCCGGAACGCTCGTGAATCGCGAGCGCCGTCAGCTCCTTGCCGGTGCCCGACTCGCCCGAGATGAACACGCTCGCGTCGGTCTTCGCGACCTTGCGGATCGTGCTGAACAACTGCTGCATCGCCTCGCAGTTGCCGATCATCCCGTGTTCGCCGATCGACGCCGCATAGGCCGCGCCATCGACGCGATCGAGCGCGGCCATCCCGCGCGCATGGCCGAGCACGTGCGAAATCCATTCGTAGGGCAACGGGAGGGTCACGTAATCGAAGCAATAGCTGCGGATCAGTTCACGCACCGCGGGGCTGATCGTGACACCGGCCTGCGCGATGGAAATCCAGCCGATCGACGGCTGGCTCAGGCACGCCTTCAGCGCGGGATAGTCGCGCGACGTGAACCCGCTGAAATCGACCAGACCGGCGGCGACGCTCACGCCGGAGGTCATGTTCTGCGCGGCGCCGGCCGTCTTTGCGACGGTGATTTCCCAGCCGAGCCCGCGCAGTTGCGCAAGCAACGGCTCATCGGGCGAGCGCATGATCACGAACAGCTTGCGTCCGTCCTCGGGCGCGGTGACGGACACATGCGACATCTCGGGCACCGCATGCCCGTTTGCGTCAGGTGACCTAGCAACCATCGTTGTTCCCCGCTTGGCGTTGGTATCGCGCCGGCTCGCCGTCACACGCGACGGACCTTGGTCGAACCGACATATTGGCCGCATTTCCGTCCGAATAAAATCCCCCCGTGCAGGAATCGCGCGTGAGGTGGACATTGTCATGAACGGTATATCGATGCGGCCGGCCCGCGGCTAGATGGGTGTTATCCCGGTGGCGTGCGCGGCGCCCCCCCTGAACGGGGGGCTGCGCGGCGCGCAAAGCCGCGCCGGTGCTGGCGCATGGCGCTCCCGGGCGATGCCGCGCACGCGGGATCGGCTCGCCGGCGCGTGCGTGCACAACCGGTCGACGGGCCCGCAGGGCAGCTGTGCCGCCGGTTCGAATTGATTTAGGTCAATCGTCAGAGGAAGGCGGCTGATGCACGAACGCAACATGCGCGGCCCGATGCCGCGCATGCCGGTACAGCGGCGGTCCCGGCGGCGGTCCCGGCTGCGGTCCCGGCGGCGGTCTCAGCGGCGGTCTCAGCGGCGGTCTCAGCGGTGGTCTCAGCGGTGGTCTCAGCGGTGGTCTCAGCGGCGGTCTCAGCGGCCCGATGCGAGCGGCGCCGGCGCGTTCGCGCGGCCACGGCCGGCCGGCGTGCCGCCGTGTTCGCCGTAGGTGGCGGCAAGCTCGTCGACCCGCGCGAGATGGTGATGATTGTCGTGATCCCACGGATGGAAGCCCGGCCGGAAGAAGCTCAGCCATTCGCCGGCGATGCGCGGGAACAGCCCGCGACGCGGCCCGTACAGGAACGCGATCATCCGCAGCATGCCGCGCACGTGATGGCCGGCGCCACGATCGCGCCACAGCAGCGTCGCATGCATCAGGAACACGGTTGGCCAGAACGTCAGCGTCGTCAGCAGATACACGCCGATGCGGATCAGGTAACGGCGCAGCCCCGGCTCCATCGCGGCATTCCATACGTCAAACGACACGGCCTTGTGCTCGGTTTCCTCGAGCGCGTGCCAGATCCACATCTGGCGGTAGCCGTCGACCGAACCTTCGAGACGCGTCCGGTCGCGCAGCAGCCAGTCGGCGAGCATCGCCGTGTAGTGCTCCGCCGCGACCGTATGCGCAAGTTGCACCGAATGCGGCAGCTTGCGCTTCATGTAGCCGAGCACCGTCCAGACGCGCTTGTCGAGCTTGCGCGCGGGCAGGCGGTTCGCCTGCATCAACTCGTTGTACTCGACGTGCTCGCGCGTGTGCATCGCCTCCTGGCCGATGAAACCGAGCACCTGCTGCTTCAGCACGGGATCGTCGATCCGGTCACGATAGTTGCGCACGGAATCCATGAAGAAACGCTCGCCGGCCGGAAACAGCAGCGACAGCGCGTTGAAGAAATGGGTCACGTGCGACCCGAGGCCATGCCAGTCCTTCGCGCGTTCGACCGGCAGGTCGAAGCGCAGGTCGCGACGCACCGGCATGATCCCGGCTGCGGTGGCGGAAGCGGCTGACTTCATGTTCATCGTTCTCCTGGTTCCGGAGCGGCCCGGCGCGTCGTCCGACGCAGCCGGCGCAGGCCCGGGCGGCACGTCATGCACCGCCAAAATCTTGACATCGACAGCTGTAAAGATAGGCCGCCCGCAGCAGCGCGCGCAAGCCGCGCGGTAGATGCGCGCTTCCAAACAGGGCACGGTCGGAAAGGCGGAAAAAGCGGCGCTCGAACAGCGTCCGGGCGGGGCGCGATTCGAACGCGCGCGGGGGCCCGCGAGCGACATGCGCCGCTTCGTGCCGTGTAATGTCGATGGTCCGAAAGCCCCGCGTGGCGGGCGTTTCGCGGACTCGGACGAAGCCGCGCGGCAAGCGGCCGAGCGCCCCGGTAACACCGATTCATACACGCGTCGCACTCGCGCGGTGCAACCGCGGTCGCGGGGCGTGCGAAAAATTCAAACGCGCGTTCCATTTGCGTTTCGGACCATCGCGGCCACGGCGGCGCGCCGCCGCCCGCGACACGCGTGCAAGCAGCCGACAGCCACGCGCGGCGGCCCGCTGCGCGCTCGCCTACAATAGCGGTTTTACCCATCCTTTTTCAGGAGAAGTCATGTCTGTCATCACGACCGAATCGGGCCTCAAATACGAAGACCTGACCGAAGGCACCGGCGACGTAGCGCAAGCCGGCCAGACCGTCAGCGTCCACTACACGGGCTGGCTGACCGACGGTCAGAAATTCGACTCGAGCAAGGATCGCAACGACCCGTTCGCGTTCGTGCTCGGTGGCGGCATGGTCATCAAGGGTTGGGACGAAGGCGTGCAGGGCATGAAAGTCGGCGGCGTGCGTCGCCTGACGATCCCGCCGCAACTCGGCTACGGCCCGCGCGGCGCAGGCGGCGTGATTCCGCCGAATGCCACGCTCGTGTTCGAAGTCGAACTGCTCGACATCTGACACAGCACGCGAGCCGCCGCCTGACACCCTGCCTCATGGCACACCTTTCGTCCCCCACCATCGCACTGCAACGCTACGACACGCTCGAAGCGTCGGACGTGCACGACTTCCATCAGATCGTGCTCGGCATCGACGGTGCGATGGTGATGGCGGTGGACGGCGTCAGCCAGCGGCTCGACCGGCACGGCGCGTGGCTGGTTCCGGCCGGCGCGCGCCACGATTACGCGGGCCTGGGCGAGAACCGCCAGCTCGTGCTCAATCTTCCCCTCGCCTCGCTCGCGGTGCCGCAGCGGCTGTTCGACAGTGCGCGCGCCGTGGCGATCGATCCGGCACTGACGTCGCTGGTCGCGCAGATCGCGGCCGCCGCCGCGCAACTCGAAGCCCCCGCCGACGACGCGCGGCAAGCGGCCGCGCACCGTTTCCAGTGGCAGGCCGCCGCGCGGCTGTGCGGCGCGCTGCTCGACGAACGCGCCATCGCCGCGCCCGCCTCGGGCCTCGATTTCGCGGGCATCGACCGCTGGCTGCGCGCACGGCTCGACGAGCCGCTGCGCATCGCCGATCTCGCCGCGCACTGCGGCTACGGGATGCGCCGCTTTCATCAACTGTTCGTCGACGCGTTCGGTGAAACGCCGCATCGCTACCTGCAGCGGTTGAGGCTCGACGCCGCCGTGATCCTGCTCGCGGACGGCCGGTATCCGCTCGTCGATATCGCCGGGATGGTCGGCTTCGCGGATCAAAGCACGTTCACCCATGCGTTCACGAAACGCTTCGGCGTGGCGCCGGGACGCTGGCGCGGCGAGCGGCATTGAACGCAGCCGCCGGCCCGCGCCGAGCGCGCACACCTGCACGTAGTGGCACGATTCTTCGATAAATCGCGGTCGCGCCGGCCCGGCCGCAGCCTGTTCCGTTCCCGCTTCGCGCCCCCTGCTTCGCATCCTGCGTTTCGACGCTTCACGTCCCGCTGAAACATCGCGTGCCGGTCGCGTCCTACGATTGACGCATGGATACGACCGCCCCCACGACAACCTTCCCGTCCGCGCTCGCCCGCGTCGTCGCGACCGTCAGCACCGGTTTCGTCGTGACGCAGCTCGACGTGACGATCGTCAACATCGCGCTCGCGCATCTCGCCGGCGACCTGCACTTGCCGGTCGCCGGCCTGCAATGGGTCGTCGATGCGTACACGCTTGCGTTCGCGGTACTGATGCTGTCGGGCGGCGCGCTCGGCGACCGCTTCGGCGCGCGGCGCCTGTACATCTCCGGCCTCGTGCTGTTCGCACTGGCGTCGCTCGCGTGCGGCGCCGCGAGCGCGCCCGCGATGCTGATCGCGGCGCGCGCGCTGCAGGGCGTCGGCGCCGCGGCGATGCTGCCCAATTCGCTCGCACTGCTCAACGACGCGTGCCGGCACGACCCGCACCTGCGGGCGCGCGCCGTGGGCTGGTGGACGGCGGCCGGGTCGATTTCGATCGCGGCAGGCCCGGTGGTCGGCGGCGTGCTGATCGCGGCGTGGGGCTGGCGCGGCATCTTCCTCGTGAACCTGCCGCTGTGTGCGGCCGGGCTGGCGGCGGCGTTCGCATGGATCCCCGCGCGTGGTACGGCGGCGCCGGCCGCAGCGTCCCGTTCCATCCGCGCACTCGACCTGCGCGGCCAGTTCATCGCGATCGCAATGCTGGCCGCACTGACCGGCGCCGTGATCGAATGGCGGCCGCTCGGCTTCACGCATCCGGTCGTCGCCGGCGGCTTCGTGCTGGCCGCCCTCGCCGCGCTCGCGTTCGTCGCCGTGGAAGCGCGCACGGCCACGCCGATGCTGCCGCTCTCGCTGTTCCGCCATCGCACCTTCAGCGCGGCCGTGCTGTTCGGGATCTGCGTGAACCTCACGTACTACGGCACCGTGTTCGTGCTCGCGCTGTACCTGCAGCGCGCACGCGGCGAATCGGCGCTGCAGGCGGGCCTTGCATTCCTGCCGCTGACCGGCGGCTTCCTGCTGTCGAACCTCGCCAGCGGGCGCGTCGTGGCGCGTCACGGCCCGCGTGCGCCGATGCTGGCGGGTGCGCTCGTCGCCGCGCTCGGCTACGGGTCGCTGCATTTCGTCGACGCGTCGACGCCGCTGGCCGCCCTGCTCGTGCCGTTCCTGCTGATTCCGACCGGCATGGGCTTCGCGGTGCCGGCGATGACGACCGCCGTGCTCGCATCGGTCGCGCCCGAACGGGCAGGCATCGCGTCGGCCGTGCTGAATACCGCGCGGCAGGCCGGCGGCGCGATGGGTGTGGCGGCGTTCGGCGCGCTCGCCGGCGGCGGCGGCGCGGCGCAGGTCGTGAGCGGATTGCGGATCGAAACGGCCGTGTCGGTCGCGCTGCTCGTCACCGCCGCGCTGCTCGCGACGCGGGTGCGGCCCGATGCGCATCGCGGCGCGTCGTCCGCGCGTCAGGCCGTGGCGGCGGCCGATTGAACCACGCGTGCGGTCACGCGTCGCCGGGGTCGCGCTGGATCAGGTGACGCGACGGAAACACGTTGTCCTTGAAATGACTCACGTAACCACCGGTGCCGGCCTGGATCACCATCAACGACAAGCGCGGATGCAGGGCCTGCAGCGCGTCGAGCGCTTCTCGATCGAGACAGGTATTTCTCAGTGTCAGCCTGTGGAGCCGCTGGCCAGCGGGGCTCTTCAGCAAGCGCTCGTAGGCGTCGAACGACGTCACGCTGCCGGCGTCGCGCTCGCGCTTCCACGTCGAATGCAACGCGGTCGATTCCGAGAAATCGAGCCAGCCGAGCGACGACAGGTTGTCGCTGCCGGCCAGATGCTCGATGAACTGCTGCGTGTCATCTCCGCCACCGATGCGCAGCCGCTCGAGATGCGCAAGCGGTACGTCGAAGAAATGCGCGTCGGGCGCATTCGGCACCGTCAGCTCGGTGAGAAACGGCGCCTTCGCAGCAAAGCGGGCAATCTCGCCGCCCTCCTGCATGATCAGGCCGCGGCGCACGATCATCGACTGGTTGTGATCGGCCGGCTCGGTCGGCCGCACATACAGCGAGCGCAGCATCGGGAAACGCCCATCCGAATCGAGCAGCGGACCGAAATCCCATTCGCGCGAGCCGTTGGCGCCTTCGTCCAGACCGCTGAACGCGAGGTCGGTGACGAGATCCGCGACGTCCCGCTCTGCAAGGCATTGCAGCGTCCAGTCGAACGGTTCGTCCCAAGCGCCGCCGAAGTACCGGACATGCAGCCCGGCCCGCATCGGCGCGACGGTGACGTGGTTGAAATCGGTCGGCCACAACGGCTCGGCCGGATCGGAATGATCGCGCCCGTCCTCGGCGCCCTCGCGCTCGCAGTAGTCGTGGATGCGACGCTGCAGGTCGAGCAATCGCCGATAGCCGGCGGAATCCAGCGGGTGGGACATGGCAATGCGGCTCCGGTCAACGACGATCGCGACAGTCTATCCGACGGTGCGGCCATCGCACATGACGCTCACTGACGCGTCTTGCCGGCGTCGTCACCGACCTTCCTCACGACCGTCTCCGCCGCCTTCAAAGGCCGGCCGTCGTCATGCCGCAGCGCGAGCTTGCGGACCGCGCGCCCCGTGCTGCGGTCGACCAGCACCGAATGCGGCTCGCCGCGCGCGAACAGGTGCGCCTCGCCCCACTGCCTCAGCATCACGATCACCGGAAACAGCCCTTCGCCCTTTTTGGTCAGCGCGTATTCCTGATACGCGGTGCCGTCGGATGCCGGCACGACGTCGAACACGCCGGCGTCCACCAGCATCTTCAGCCGGTCGGACAGGATGTTGCTCGCGACACCGAGGCTCGCGCGGAAATCGCCGAACCGGCGCAGGCCGTCGAACGCATCGCGCACGATCAGCAACGCCCAGCGATCGCCGACGATATCGGTCGCCCGCGCCACCGGGCACGGCGAATCCGCAAGACTTTTCTGCCTGGCCATGTTCCTCTCCGCAATCTTGCCGGCCACCTTCGCAGCAGCGCCGGCCATCCGTGCGCGGACATCTCGCCCGCCGCACAGCAGGTTGCATTTTAAAACTACTTTTCCTACACTCCACATCAGTTTCAATTTGCAACTACATTGCACGAGGAAACCCATGGAGTCTTCCTGTCATTCCGGCACCGTCGCATCGAACGTACCGACACATGCCGCGCATCCGGCCGACGGCGGCCGCCTGTCCGCGGCGCGCGTCGCGTTGCTGGCCATCTGCTGCGCGGCCAGTGTCGCGAACGTCTACTACGCGCAGCCGCTGCTCGATTCGATCGCGCGGGATTTCGGCGTATCGCAGGCAGCCGTCGGCGGCGTGATCACGGCGACGCAGCTCGGCTGTGCACTCGCGCTGCTGTTCGTCGTGCCGCTCGGCGACCTGCTGAGCCGCAAGCGCCTGATCACCGTGCAGCTTCTGCTGCTGACGGCGGCCTGCATCGGCGTCGCCGCGTCGTCGACGCGTATCGCGCTGCTGGCCGGGATGGTCGCGGTGGGGCTGCTCGGGACCGCGATGACGCAAGGGCTGATCGCGTGCTCCGCGGCGCTCGCGGGCGCCGGCGAACGCGGGCGCGTGGTGGGCGCCGCACAGGGCGGCGTCGTGGTCGGGTTGCTGGCCGCGCGCTCGCTGGCGGGCGTCGTCACCGACATCGCGGGCTGGCGGGCCGTCTACCTGGTGTCGGGCGCGCTCGCGATCGCGATGCTCGTCGTGCTGTCGCGGCTGCTGCCGGACGAGAACGGCCCGCACGAGCGCATCGGCTACGCGGCGCTGCTGCGATCGATGGTGTCGCTGCTGCGCGATGAACGCGTGCTGCGCGTGCGTGGCGCGATCGCGCTGCTGATGTTCGCGGCGTTCAGCATCTTCTGGAGCGCGCTGGTGCTGCCGCTGAGCGCACCGCCGCACGCGATGTCGCATACGCAGATCGGCGCGTTCGGGCTCGTCGGCGCACTGGGTGCGGCGGCGGCCGCCCGCGCGGGCCGGCTCGCGGACCGCGGGCGCGGCGAAGCGACGACCGGTGTCGCGCTCGCGCTGCTTGCGTGCTCATGGCTGCCGCTCGCGTTCGGCGATACGTCGATTGCATGGCTGATCGTCGGCATCGTGCTGCTCGATGTCGGCGGGCAGGCCGTCCACGTCGTCAACCAGAGCATGATTCTCGGCGCGCGGCCCGATGCGCATGCGCGCCTCGTCGGCTGCTACATGCTGTTCTATTCGGCCGGCAGCGGGCTCGGCGCGATTGCGTCGACGATGATGTATGCGCGCGCCGGATGGACCGGCGTCTGCGTGCTCGGCGCGGTCGTGAGCGTGGCCGCGCTCGGCGTGTGGGCCGCCACGCTCAGGCGCGCGTGACACGTGCCGGCACCGTGTATCGGAGGGAGAAGTGGCCGGCCCGCCCTCTGCGGGCGGGCCGGCATGCGAACCGGCCATGCACGCACGCGCCGCCGGTTCGGCTTTCGGTTCGGCACGCAGGTAGCGCGCCGCGTCGCGCTCAACCTGCGGCCTGGATCGCCTCTTCGTACACGCCGGCAACGCGCCGCGCGATCACCGCGTTGTCGAAATGATCCCGTGCATAGCGCTTGCACGCGGCTTCGTCGGGCAGCCTGATCGCCCCCGACAGCGCGGCGCCGAGCCCTTCCGCGATCGCGTCCGCGCCCGTGGAGGGCAGCACGAGATCGTTGGACAGCCCGGCCACCGCCTCCGGCAGCCCGCCGACCGGCGTGACCAGCACGGGCGTGCCGGACGCGAGCGATTCGACGGTGATCAGCCCGAAGCCTTCGAGCGCGACCGTCGGCACGACGCTGACCGTCGCCGCGCGGTACAGCGCCGCGAGATGGTTGTCGGGCACGAAGCCGAGCAGCTTCACGTTATCCTGGAGCCCCGCCGCATCGATGCGCTGCTGCAGTTCCTCGCCGATCTTGCCCTTGCCGGCGATCAGCAGCAGCACGTCCGGGTGACGGTGCTTGAGGAGACCGATCGCATCGATCAGGTCCTCCAGCCCCATGCGCCGCACGAGCCGGCGCACGGCCAGCACGATCGGCCGGTCCTGCGGCAACTGCAGCTTGTGCCGCGCCTCGGCCGGCGTGAGCGGCGTATCGAACTGCGCGGTATCGACGCAGCCCGGAATCACGCGCACGCGTGACGGATCGATCCCGTAGCGGTTCGTCAGGATCTGGCCGAACGCCTGCGACAGCACGATCAACCGCGACGAACGCGTATAGACGGCCTGTTCGAGATAGCGCTTCGCGCGCTGGCCGAGCGACGCAGCGCCCTCGACCTGGCTTTCGTCGGCCCACGGCCCCTGGAAATGCGACACCTGCGGAATCCCGCGCGTGACGTCGAGACCCGGGAACGTGTACAGCGCGAAGTGCGACGAGATCACGTCAGGCCGCTCGCTGCGGATCTCCTCGCGCAACGCGCGGCGCGCGGCGAGCATCCGGCGTGCAAGCGACTCCGATGCGGGGCCGAAGCCCTGGATCGCACCGTCGGTGTCGTCGGCGACTTTCGGGGAGCCGGCGACGAGCCCGCGCACCTCGACGCCCGCGCCCGGCAGCGCGCCGACGAGCGAGTAGTACATCCGGTCGAGGCCGCCCGCACGTTCGGGGAACCAGTGCATGCCGATTTGCAACGATTTGATCGGCCGGGAAGATTGGGACATCACGTTTGCTCCTGCGTGACTGCATGCTCGGCCCGCTCGAATGCGGACGGCTGCGTGGGTTGGCCGATGCGCCGGTAGAGCGCGACATACTGGGCGCCCATGTGCGCCCAGCCGAAACGGGTCATCAGTTCGCGGGCGGCGTCACCCATCGCGCGACAGGTGTCGCGCGACACCGCGAGCGAGCCGATCGCCTGCGCGAGCGCCGCCGGATCGTCCGGATCCTCCAGCACGATCCCGCATTCGCGCGTGATGATTTCCGCACCGCCCGCCGTGCGCGCGGTGACGACCGGCAGCCCGGCCGCCATCGCCTCGAGCAGCGACAGGCTCATCGCTTCGTAGCGCGACGGGAACACGTACGCGTCGACCGAGCGCATCAGCGTCGGCATGTTCTTCACGAGACCGAGGAAATGCACGCGCGAATCGATGCCGAGCGCCCGTGCCTCGTCCGGATACGGGCTGCCGGGCAAGTAGCCCGCCACCGCCAGGTGCACGTTCGCCGGCAGCTTCGTCAGCGCCTTCAGCACGGTGCCGAGGTTCTTGCGCGGCGTGCGCAGGTCGCCGACGAACAGCAGCAGGAATGCATCGTCCGGCAGCTTGAACGCCGCGCGGTCGGCCTGTGCCCCCGCGAACGCGCCGGCGTCGACACCGTTGTAGATCACGCTGATCTTGCGGCTGTCGATGCCGAGCCCGGCGATCTCGTCGGCCACCTTCTGCGACACGGCCGTGATCGCGCGCGAACGCCGGTACGCCCAGCGCTCAAGCGTGGTGTTCACGCGCGTATAGACGTACTGGTAGGCCGACCACAGCCCCTTCGTCGGCCCGAACGGATAGTACGGACTCTTGAACCAGCCGCCGTGCACGAAGTGCGCGGTATTCACGTCGGCCTTGATCCACGAAATGAAGCCGTTCACGTGCAGCACGTCGTATTCGCTGCGGTGCGCGCGTAGCCAGGCCGCGCTCTTCAGCGCGAACACCTGCTGCTTGACCAGATTCGACGGCCAGAAGCCGCCGACCTTCACGGGCACCCAGCGCACGCGCGGGTCGGCCAGCAGTTCGGGCGCGACATGCGACGCGACCAGCGTGACCTCGTAGTTCTCGGCCAGCGCCGCGCGCGCGATTTCGTAATTGACGCGGCCCTGCCCGTCGTTATGTCGCACGACGTGCGTGACGATCGCGATTCTCAATGGTCGCCTCCCCGTAAACGCGCGGCGGCCAGCAGGCGTTGTGCCTTTTGCCAGTGCGCCGCGGAAAGAATCGAAAAAATGGCTGTGAACATCAGCAGGCCGCCCGTGCCGATCAGCGAGTTCGTGAACACGAGCATCGCGAAGGTCGACAGGCACAGGCTCAGGCACGCGCCGACGAACTTGTCCTTGCGCAGCTTGAAAGCCGCGCGCAGCGTGCGGCCGAACAGCATCACGACGCCCGAGAGGTACAGCAGCGTGCCGGGCCAGCCGAGCACGAACGGCACGTTCATCACGCCGCTGTCGAAGCTGCCGTACTTGCCGAGCTCGCCGCTGTCGCTCGACAGCTTCGTGGATGCACCCGTCGCGCCCATCCCTTCGCCGGCGACGTCGGTGAACGCCGTCTGCGCGAAGGTGGCGTAGAACTTGTTGCGGTCGTCGTAGCTGCGGTCGTCCTTCAGGTTCGTGATCGACTGCAGACGCGCGCCGAGACGGTCGGCCACCGGCCCGACGGTCAGCAGCGGCACGCACAGGCCGACCAGCACGACGCCGCTGATCAGGATCCGCATCCGCACGCGGTTGTTCGACTGCGCGAGCTGGATCGCGAGCGCGATCACCCAGCCGCCCCACGTCGAGCGCACGAGACACAGCGCGAACGACACGAAACCGGCTGCCCCGGCGAACCAGCGGATCTTCTGCGGCGCCGCGAGCACGAACACCAGCGCGCCCATCATCGCGAACGCGAACGGCCCGGACGAATTCATCGTGCTGAACACGCGCACGCCGTACGGCACCGGCTCGCCCTGCGAGCCCATGTCGGAACCGATCATCCACAGCACGTCCCACTGTGGCATCACGAAGTACTGCACGATGCCGTACAGGCCCATCACGAGCATGCCCCACATGAACGTGGACAGCAGCACGTCGCGGTACTCGGGGTAGTCGCGCGCGTTGACCATGATGTGAAAGCCGATCAGCACCGGATACACCCAGTTCGCGAGGTCGTAGGTCGCGGCCATCACGCCGCTCGACACGATCCCGACGAGGTACGCATACGTGAGCCCGAACAGCATCAGCAGGATCGGGATCCCGCGCCGCTGCGCGAGCACGCGGTAATGCCGGATCAGCCCGAGGCCGGCGATCATCGTCACCGCGAGCGGCGCGACCTGGATCAGGCTCGTCGGCGTGAACGCGCCCTTCGACCAGTCGGCGAGACGCCGCACTTCCGGGCTCAGGAACCACACCCACCACATGAAGCCGACGTAGCGCGCCGGGCTCTTGAAATACAGCCAGATGCCGACCGCGATGGCCAGCACCGGAAACGCGAGCGTCAGCACCTTGCCCTGGTGAATGGCGATCAACGCGGCCGTGAACGTCCACAGTCCGGCCTGCCCGACCCAGTGCTTCGGCTCGGGAAGCCAGTTGCGTTTGCGCGACGGTGCGCGTTCGGCGGCAATCGTACTCATCGATCCGCTCTCACCGCGACGACGGGCGCGAATCCGCGAGCGGCATCGCCAGGCCCGCGGCAGCCGGCGTGCGGCGCCGGCGCAGCATGTCGCGCGTGATCCGCACGTGCTGCTCGGCGAACGCCTGCGTGGTCAGGTCGCGATCGCGCAGGCACGCCGCGGCGGCCTGCGCGCACGCAAGCGCCGCGACCGGATCGGCCACGAAGCGATCGGCGGCCTGGCGCATCGCCTGCGCGTCGAACGCAGGCACATAAGCGGCCGTATCGTGCGGGAAGTAGTCGCTGAGCCCGCCGACATCCGACACGATCATCGGCTTGCCGACGGCGGCCGCCTCGAGCATCACCGTGATGCCCGACGCATGGAAGTTCGGCCGCAGCGGCACGACGATCACGTCGGCCCACGCGTACAGCTCGTGCTGTTTCGCGAGCCCCGATGCCGAGCCGATCTTCACGTTCGGCGCATGCCACTCGCGCGGCACGCGGCGGCGCGTCGCGAGCCGCACGTCGTAGCGCTCGTCACCGCCGAACGCGGCGAGGAACGTGCGCCAGTCGCGGTCGCGGTCGTTGCCGATCGCCGCGATCCGCAGCGGCCGGTTCGGTTGCCATTGCCGCGGCTCGGTGATCGGGAAATCCTGCGTGTTCAGCCCGTAGTAGACGAACTCGGCATCGCGGCCGAGATAGCGGCGGCACAGCTCGGCGTTGTCGCGGGCCAGCGTGGTCAGCGCGTCGGCGCGCGCGATCAGCTTGCGGTACAGCCAGCGGCGCGGGCCGCCGAAGCTGTTCCACTTGTCGAACAGCCATACGCTCTGCGCGAGCAGCAGCGGGCGCTTGCCCTGCTCGCCGGCCAGCTTCAGGATCAGCGAAGCGGCCAGATGCTCCTGTTCCGTGTGCGTCCAGATCACGTCGGTGTTCAGCAGCGCGGCGCGGTTGCGCCACGCATGCACGACGTCGAAGCCGAGCGCCGCCTTCAGCGCGCGGCGCGCGAGGCTGGCGACGCGGCTCTCGCCGCCGTCCTGCGAATAGGTCAGCCGGAATTCGTCGGATTCGGCATGGTGATAGCCGTACAGGCAGCCGATGTTCTCGCCTTTCCGGTAGGTACGCGGATCGGCGCCGTAAAACAGGTGAACGTGGACGTTGGTTGCAGCTTTCGTTGCAGTCATGCGAGCCCTCCGTGGGTGGCCGCGCGCGGGGCGCGCAAGCCGTTCAAGACGTCACCGGCGGCATCGCCGCACGATGGGGGGCAAGGTTCGCGCGGCGGGCATCGCGCGCACCGCGGCGCACCGCGCGCCAGTGCTCGCGGATCCGCTCGCGCTGCGCCGTATGCAGCGACAGCAGCACGTGCGCGAGGCCCGGGTAGACGCGCGTGCCGACCAGCGTCCACCACCACCACGCGATCTCGCGCCGGACCGGCGGCAGATGCTCGCGCAGGATCAGGTGCATGTTGTACGCGCCGTTGCTGATCGCATTCAGCGACGCGGCATCGCGCCGATCGTCGTCGAAGCGCTCGGCCGGGAAATGATCGACCGCGATCGCCGGGTCGTAGACGAGCTTCCAGCCGTCGCGCTGCACGCGCATGCTGAAACCCATGTCGTTGTGCACCTGCGCGCCGGCGCCGCGCAGCCGCGTGTCGAAGCGCAGCCGCTCGATCGCGGCGCGGCGGTAGCTCATGTTCGCGCCTTTCAGCATGTCGACTTCGCGCAGGCCGCCCACGCCGAGATGATGGTTGCCGACGATCTTGCCGGACAGCGTGAGCTGGCCGACGCGTTCGCGCGATTCGTCGAGCACGCGGCCCTTCTCGTGCACCCAGTCGCGCCCGCCGACCGCGCCCACGCGCGGATCGGCTTCGAACACCGACTCGACGCGCGCGAGCCAGTCGGGATGCGGCGCCGCGTCGTCGTCGGTGATCGCGACGATGTCGCCGTTCGCCGAGTCGAGCCCCTTGTTCAGCGCGGCGACCTGGCCCGGCACGTCGACTGGCACGATGCGCAGCGGCAGCGCGCCGCCGACCGCCGGATCGGCGAGCCGTTCGTGCGTGGCGTCATCCTCCGGGCGCGCGACGACGATCACCTCGTCGGGCAGCCGATGCTGCCGCTGCAGCGCCAGCAGGCAGCGCGCGAGGTCGGCAGGACGCCGAAAAGTCGGAACGAGCACGGAAATTTTCATCGTTGATTCTCCTGTCGGCCGGGCGGGCAACACATGCTGCCCGCCCGGTTACGTGCGATGCGGATCAGGCGCTCAGGTATTCGTGCACGGCTGCATAGCCGCGGCCGTAGCCGCGCGCCTTCGGCGGCACGCCGTTGAAGATCCCGCCTTCCAGGTCGACGCCGGCGGTGCGCAGGCGCTTGATCGCGTCGGCGATCTCGCCTTCGGTATGCATGCCCGAGCGCAGCACGAGGAACGTCGAGCCGGCCATGCGGCCGATGATGGTCGCGTCGGTCACCGCCAGCACCGGCGGCGAATCGATCAGCACGACGTCGTAGCGCTTGCCGAGCCCCTCCAGGTATTGCGGCAGGCGCGACGACATCAGCAGCTCCGACGGGTTCGGCGGGCGCGTGCCGGCCGAAATGAACGACAGGCCCTGCACCGGCGTCTCGCGCACGGCATCCTCGAGCGCCGACTGGTCGCTCAGCAGCTCGGACAGGCCCGGCTGCGACGTGAGGCCGAAGTAGCGGTCGAGCAAGCCGCGGCGCATGTCGGCGTCGATCAGCAGCACGCGCTTGCCCGAATGCGCGAGCAGCACCGCGAGGTTGACCGTCAGGAAGCTCTTGCCGATACCCGGCGTCGGGCCCGTCAGCACGATCACACGGTTCTTCGCATCCATCATCGCGAACTGCATCGCGGTGCGCAGGCTGCGCAGGCTCTCGACGCTGAGATCCTTCGGACGCAGGCTCGCGAGGATCGGACGGGTACGGCTGCCGCTCTTCTCGGCCTGCGCGTCGAGCTTCACCTGCTCGGCGCTTTGCGGCACCAGCCCGTACAGCGGCAGGTTGAACGCGCGCTCGATGCGGTCGGGATCCTCGATGCCCTGGAACATGTTGCGGCGCAGGAACACGATGCCCGTGCCGAGAATCAGCCCGAGGAACACGGCGGCCGACAGGATCAGCACCTTCTTCGGCTTGACCGGATCGCCCGGACGCAGCGCCGAATCGACGAGGTGGATGTTGCCGCCCGTGCCGGCCTTCTGCACCGACAGCTCCTGCACGCGGTTCAGCAGCAGCACGTAGATGTCCTCGGCGACCTTCGCGTCACGCTGCAGCTGGACGGCCTTCACTTCGGTGGCCGGCAGGCTGCGGAAGCGGTTGCTGAACTTGTCCTTCTCGCCCTGCAGCTCCGCGAGCTGCTGCTTCGCGGCGATCACCATCGGATGCGAATCGGTGAAACGCTGCGCGAGCGACGCGAGCTGCAGGCGCTGCGCGGCGATCTGCTGCTCGTACTGCACGCTGCCCTCGAGGTAGACCTTCGCCTCGTCGCTCGCGTTGATCGAGCCCGACGTGCGCTGGTACTGCGTCAGCGCGGCTTCCGCGCGTTCGAGGTCGGCCTTCAGGCGCGGCTCCTCGCCCTTCAGGAAGTCGAGCATCTTGGTCGCTTCGGCCTGCTTCGCGACCACGTGCTGGTTCAGGTACGACTGCGCGAGCGCGTTCGCGATCGCGGCGGTCTGGTCCGGGTCCTTGCCTTCGAGCGAGATCTGCACGACGCCCGTCTGCTTGCCCTGCTCGGTCACCTGGATGCCGGTCTGGAAGCCGCTGATCGCATCGAGATCGTTGTAGCGGACCACCGTGAACTGCGTACCGGGGCGCGCGACGAGCTTCGACACGAGCAGCGTCACGCCGCCGCCCTGCGCCGCTTCGCCGACCTGGCCCGACAGCAGCCGCATGCCGTTCTGGTCGACGACCGAATAGGTCCCGTTCGGGCCGGCCGTCAGCGTCAGCTTCTTGCCCTCGAGCGCGGGCACGACGCTGATCGAATCGACGTCGGCCACTTCACCGCCCCATGCGTACGACTTCAGGCCGAGCCACGGCTTCGCCGGCACACCGGGCGTCGCGATGCGCGCGGCGACACCGCCGATCACCGGCAGCGTCTTCGGCACGACCGAGAAATTCAGCTTGAACTGCTCGACCACCGGCGCGACCACGCCGCGGCTCTTGATGATCTCGATTTCCGCGTCGGTCGGCGCCTGCTGCGGGCCGCTGTTGATCATCGCGCCCGTCTGCGTCTGCGTGAGCGCCTGCGACGTGTTGTCGTTGCCCTCGACCCGCACGTGCACGTCGGCCTGGTAGACCGGCTTCGCGATGTAGCAGTAGAGGCCGGCGAGCGCGACGACCGTGACCGCGATGCCGAGCAGCAGCCAGATGTCGTCCATGATCACCTGGAGCAACTGGCCGAGGACGACGTCCTCTTCCTCGGTTTTCGCGGACAGATCCGCGTAGGAGTGTTTCGCTTGCGTGTTCACCATTCGTTCCCGCTTGAGTGGTGCCGGGGGGCGGGCGCCGCCCCGGCGGGCTATCAGCGCGTGATTTGCCGCATGTAGAAGATCGTCTGGATCGTCGGCAGCACCTGCTGCAGCACACGGTTGAACTGCACCGAGCTGGCCGTGCTGACGTAGACGACGTCGAGCGGTTGAAGCGGGAAGCGGCTCGACAGCATCAGCGCATCCGGCTGCGTCATGTCGAGGCGGAACACTTCAGGCTTCGTCGGGTTGTCGCGCATCCCGCGCATCACGTAGATCTTGCGCGGGTTCGCATCGGTGTCGAGGATGCCGCCGCCCGCGGTCAGCGCGTCGGCGATGCTCAGGCGGCCCTTGAGCATCGGCACCGTGACCGGCGTCTTGACCTCGCCCATGATGAACACGCGGCTGTCGCTGCGGTCCGGCACGTTGATGATGTCGCCCGGCTGCAGCATCACGTTCTGCTTCACCTCGCCGCGATCGAGCACGCCGTTCGCGTCGAGCGTGTAGAGCTTGCCGTCACGCGTCAGGCGCACGCGCTGCAGGTCGGCCTCGTTGGTCGAGCCGCCCGAGCGCGAGATCGCGTCGACGAGCGTCAGCGGCACGTCGCTCACCGCGAGCGGGCCCGGCTGCTTCACCTCGCCCGTCACCTGCACCTTCTGGCTGCGGAACGAGAGCACGCGCACGTCGAGCTGCGGATTCTTCACGTAGCGCGACAGCGTGGTGGCCATCTGCTCGCGGATCTGCGCGACCGTCTTGCCGGCCACCTTGATGCGGCCGACGAACGGGAAGAAGATCGTGCCGTCGGCGGCGACCGTCTGGCCGTACGGATCGGCCTGGCCCGGCAGCGCGGTCGTATACGGCTGCTGCAGCGCACCCGCGACCGTCTGCGTCGTGTTGCCGCCGCTCGAGAACGACTGGCCCTGCGGCGTCGTCAGCTCGGGGTGGTCCCACACGGTGACGCCGAGGATATCCTGCGGGCCGACGCGGTACACGTACTCCGACGGATCGGTGTAACGTCCGGGCGGCAGCGGATGGTCGACCTGCGCCTTCTGCAGCTGGTCCATCACCACTTTGGCGTCGATGTAATGAACCGGATAGGTTTCGGCCGCTTGCTGCCGGCCTTCGTCCTTCAGGTTCGACGAGTCGAGGTAGTTGCCGGGCGCGGTTGCACAGGCTGACAGGAAAGTCGTCAGCGCGACGGCAAGCGCCACCGGGCGCATCGGGCGTTTCAGCATAGTTTCTGTAGCCATCCTTGAACCAGACGTTCGATCAGTGAGTAGCTCTCGCGGTAATCGGCCTCGGGGCCGCCGTGCGGATCGGCAATCTCGGCCCCTTCCCACTTGCCGAGCAGGTGGACCTTGCCGCGCGCGAACGGATCGACCGATTCAACGGCCGCAATCTGTCCGCGCTCGCTGACGAGAATCAGGTCGGCGTCGCGCACGATCCGGCGCGACAGCCGCCGCGAGCGGTGGGTCGTCGCATCGACGCCCCGCTCGGCGAGCAGCTGACGCATCACCGGATCGATGCCGTCGCCGTCGTTCGCATGCACGCCCGCCGAGTGGAACGTCGGGCGCGGGCCGCCGCGCGACGCGGCGTGCGACTTGAACAGCAGTTCCGCTGCCGGGCTGCGGCAGACGTTCGCGTGGCAGACGATCAGGATGTTCCGGAACATGGCGCCTCGTAACGAGTGACGGGAATCGGGTTACGCGCTCGCGGGCGCGGTGCCCGGCACACGGGCGGCGACGGCCTGGCGCGAGCCCGGCCGGCCGATCGGGTGGTATTCGATGCCCTGCTCGCTCATCGTCTCCGGCTCGTACAGGTTGCGGCCGTCGAAGATCACGGGCGTCTTCCACAGACGGCCGAGCGCGACGAAATCGGGGCTCTTGAAGATCTTCCATTCGGTGACGATCACGAGCGCGTCGGCATCGCGCGCGGCCTGCGCCTCGTCGTCGACGAAGGAGAGGCGCTCGAGCCAGCTCGGGTGATCGGCGAGATCGAGCGCGATCACGCGGCGCGCTTCCTCCTGCGCGACCGGGTCGTACGCGGCGATGCGCGCCCCGCGCGACAGCAGCTCGGCGATCAGCTCGCGGCTCGGTGCTTCGCGCATGTCGTCGGTATTCGGCTTGAACGCGAGGCCCCAGATGGCGAACGTGCGGCCGCTCAGGTCCTCGCCGAAGCGCGCGACGATCTTCTCGGCGAGCACGCGCTTTTGCGTGGCGTTGACCGACGACACCGCCTTCAGGATCTGCAGTGCCTGCCCGTGCTCGTCGGCCGTGCGGATCAACGCTTCGACATCCTTCGGGAAACACGAGCCACCATAACCGCAGCCGGCGTACAGGAAGTGATAGCCGATGCGCGGATCGGAGCCGATCCCGCGGCGCACGGCCTCGATGTCCGCGCCGAAGCGGTCGGCGAGGTTCGCCAGCTCGTTCATGAACGAGATGCGGGTCGCGAGCATCGCGTTCGCCGCGTATTTCGTGAACTCGGCCGAGCGCACGTCCATGTACAGCGTGCGTTCGTGGTTGCGGTTGAACGGCGCGTAGAGCTTCTTCATCAGCTCGCGGGCGCGCTCGCCCGGCACGTCGTCGTCGCAGCCGATCACGATGCGGTCCGGCCGCGTGAAATCGTCCACCGCCGCGCCTTCCTTCAGGAATTCCGGATTCGACACGACCGAGAACATCTGGTCGCCGCCGCGCTTCGCGAGCTCTTCCGCCACCGCCGCGCGCACGCGCTCGGCCGTGCCGACCGGCACCGTCGACTTGTCGACGATCACCTTGAAGCCCGTCATGTAGCGGCCGATGTTGCGCGCTGCCGCCAGCACGTATTGCAGGTCGGCCGAACCGTCCTCGTCGGGCGGCGTGCCGACCGCGATGAACTGCACGTCGCCGTGCGCGACCGCGGCCTCGATATCGGTCGAGAAGCGCAGGCGGCCCGCCGAGCGGTTGCGCGCGATCACTTCCTTGAGGCCCGGCTCGTGGATCGGCACGCCGCCGTTGTTCAGGATGTCGATCTTTGCCTGGTCGACGTCGAGACAGAACACGTCGTGCCCGATGTCGGCGAGACATGCGCCGGTGACAAGACCTACGTAACCGCTGCCGATGATAGTCAGATTCATGATGTGTCGGACCTCTTGACCAATGATTCGAAATTCGTAAAACCGGAATGCCTGCGTGGCGCGATCTCGGTGCTCAGTACGCGTTGCTGCCGGTGAAGCCTTTCCAGAGCGTCAGCACGACGATCTTGATGTCGAGCCAGAACGACCAGTTCTGCATGTAGTACAGATCGAGCTTCACGCGTCCCATCATCTTCTCGATCTGGTCGGTCTCGCCGCGAAAGCCGTTGATCTGCGCCCACCCGGTGATGCCCGGCTTGATCCGGTAGCGGAACATGTAGCCCTTGACCAGATCCTTGTAGATGTCGTCGTGGGCGAGCGCATGCGGGCGCGGGCCGACGACCGACATCTCGCCCTTCAGCACGTTGATGAACTGCGGCAGCTCGTCGAGGCTCGTGCGGCGCAGGAACCGGCCGACCGGCGTCACGCGCGAATCGTTCTTCTTCGCCTGCGTGACCTGCCCCGCCACTTCCTCGTGCACCTTCATCGAGCGGAACTTGTAGATCTCGAACTCGTGCCCGTCGATGCCCTTGCGCTTCTGGCGGAAGAACACCGGCCCGCGCGACGTCAGCTTGATCAGGCACGCGATCACCAGCATCACCGGCGCCAGACCCGTGAGCGCCACCAGCGCGAACGCCCGGTCGAACACGAACTTCGGCAGGATCCGCACGTCGGTGATCGGCGACGCCGCGAGGTTGATCGCCGGCACGCCGAGCACCTCGACCACTTCCTGGTTGAAGAACGACAGCGTGCGCACGTCCGGGATGAAGCGGATATTCACGAAGTCGTGGCGGAACACCGTCACGATCTGGTGAATCCGGCGCTCTTCCGTGATCGGCAGCGTGAGCCACAGCTCGCTGATCGCGCGGCTGCGCACCAGCCACACCAGCGATTCGAACTGCCGCTCGATGCGCACGTCGTCGAGCGCGACTTCGCCCGGCGCTTCGCTTTCGTCGTACACGCACACCGGGTTGAAACCGGCTTCCGGCCGCGCCCGCATCTGGGCGATCAGCCGCCGCGCCGCCGGCGTCCCGCCGACGATCGCGACCGCCTTCAGGTTGTAGCCGCCGCGGCGCAGTTGCCGCAGCACGACGTGCACGCAGGCCTTCGAGCCGGCGAGCAGCGCCATCGTCACGAGCGCCCAGTAACCCAGCCACAGCCGCGACAGTTCGCCCGACTGATGAAAGCTGAAGCTCAGCAGGATGCCCGCCAGCTCGACCACCAGCCACGCGAATGCGACCCGCCCCACCAGCCCGACGAGACGCTTGCCGCGCCACGACTGGTAAATGCCGAACGCGGGAAAGCACACGACGACGAGCAGGCAATCGAACAGCATCATCGTGCGCTGCAGGTCGTTGAGCCAGATGCTGCCACCGTGCAGCGCGGCGGCGAGCAGCGCCCCCGTCACGACCATCGCGATATCGATGACTCTCGCCAGCACGCTCAACATGTCTGCTTCCTCTTTGAACAGGCGTTTGCCGAACAGCTCCTTGCGCGACCCGTGCCGCGCATTCGATTCAAACGTTGCATGACGCTATTGAAGCGGTAAGAAATTGTCGCCTCAAGCGTACAAGTATTTCGAAAAATAATCGGAAATTATTGCCGCGATGTTTTTGAATTAATTCGGCATGTTTTCCCGAAATTCACAGGAATCGGGAATATTTCGGAAGCTTTACGATTTCCGCTAACCCTTTGCTGGTGGTCAAGACAGGCCGATTTACCGATTTATTTTTTATTTTTTTATTTGCATCGGATGCTGGCGCGGAAAATTCTTCCCGACGAATGCGTGGCGAATATCCGGCAATGGATCCGGTTTTATTGTCGATTTACTTCATGCTACAACGACAGGCACTGACTTCAACCGTGGAGAGTGTCCTCATGAATGCTCCGGCCGTGGCTGCCGAAACGCGCCATTCTTCTTCCACCGCGCCCGCCGTCGGCACGCGTGTCGCCGTGCAACCGGTGATTCTCGCCGGCGGGTCCGGCACGCGCCTGTGGCCGATGTCCCGCGAACGTTTTCCGAAACAGCTGATCGGCCTGCTCGGCGAACATTCGCTGCTGCAGTCGACCGCGCTGCGCCTCGACGGCCTCGCGGCCGACCATCCGCTGAACGACGACGTGCTGATCGTATGCGGCGAGGATCACCGCTTCACCACCGCCGAACAGCTGCGCCTGACCGGCAAATCGGCGTCGATCATGCTCGAGCCGATCGGCCGCGACACCGCGCCCGCGCTGACGCTCGCCGCGTTTCGACTGGTCGCCGGCGGCAACGACGCGGTGATGACCGTGATGCCGGCCGACCATGCGGTCGCCGACCTGCCGCGCTTCCACGCGGCCGTCGCGGCCGGCGTGCATTGCGCGATGCAAGGCAAGATCGCGACGATGGGCATCGTGCCGAAGCACGCGGAAACCGGCTTCGGCTACATCCGTGTCGGCGCGCCGCTCGGCGACGCCGCCACGGGCAAACTCGACGTGCGCCGCCTCGACCGCTTCGTCGAGAAACCGCATCTCGAACTCGCTCAGCAGTACGTCGCATCGGGCGAATACTGGTGGAACAGCGGCATCTTCATCGTTCGCGCGTCGGTCTGGCTGAAGGCGATCCGCGAGCTCGAACCGGCAATCTACGCGGCCTGCGAACAGGCCGTCGCCCAGGGCAAGGCCGATGGCGATTTCTTCCGCATCGATCGCGAAGCGTTCGCCGCGTCGCCGTCGAACTCGATCGACTACGCGGTGATGGAGCCGCTCGCGAGCCTGCCGCAACTGTGCGAGAGCGTCGTCGTGCCGCTCGACGCGGGCTGGTCGGACGTCGGCTCGTGGGACGCGATCTGGCAGATCTCGCCGAAGGACGAGGCCGAAAACGTCGGCCGCGGCCACGTGCTGTTCGAAGGCGCGGAATCGACGTTCGCGCATTCGGAAAGCCGGCTCGTCGCCTGCGTGGGCACGCAGAACCTCGTCGTCGTCGAAACGCCGGACGCCGTGCTCGTCGCGGACAAGTCGCGCGTGCAGGACGTGAAGAAAATCGTCGGGCGCATCAAGGCGCAACGCGGCGCGGAAGCAACCGATCACCGCAAGGTGCATCGCCCGTGGGGCCACTACGACTCGGTCGACATGGGCGAGCGCTTCCAGGTGAAACGCATCGTCGTGAAGCCCGGCGCGCAACTGTCGCTGCAGATGCACCACCATCGCGCCGAACACTGGATCGTCGTCTGCGGCACCGCGCGCATCACGCGCGGCGACGAAACGTTCCTGCTGTCCGAAAACGAATCGACGTACATCCCGCTCGGCGTGTCGCACCGCCTGGAGAACCCGGGCAAGATGCCGCTCGAGCTGATCGAAGTGCAGTCGGGCGCGTATCTCGGCGAGGACGACATCGTCCGCTTCGACGATACCTACGGCCGGCAGTAACGCACGTGCACGGGGGGCGCCGCTTTGACGGCGGCGCCCCGGCAACGCAGGCATGAAAGGACGGGACTTCCGCGCGGGCGTCGTGGCACACGACGGCCCGCGCGTCTCGGCGGGTCGGCGATCAGCCGACGCGATACACGTACTCGCGGCGCTCCGGTTGCACCGGATCGTTGCGGCTTTCGGACAGCGCACCCGCGTGGCGCTCGGCGATGAAGCGGTGGATGTCCGACTCGGTACGCGCAAGCGCGGACAAGCCGGCCAGCACCTCGCCTTGCGGCTCGCGCGCCGGTTCGTCGCTCGCGCCATGGCGATCGATCCACTGGCGCGCCCAGTCGAGCGCGAACTGCTCGGCTTCCTCGGCATCGGTGAAGCGCGGACCGATCAGGCCCGAGCGTTCGACGCGTCGGTCGTCCTGCGTAATCTCGGCCCACGCGCGATACATCAGGTTCTGCACGGGCTGCGCGATGCCGCAGATCGTATAGCCGCGATAGTTGTCGACTTGCGGTTCGGCCGCGGCGAAGCTCGCCGACGACGCATGCGCATGGCGCAGCTCCGTCGACGGCGCACCCGGCACCGCGAACGACGCGGCCGACGGATCGACGACTTCGTCGACCGGCCTCGCGCTCATCGACGCGCCCTCGCCCTCCCAAACGTTTGCCTGAGCGACCGGCAATTGCCACGACTCGGGGTTTTGCCAGAACACGCCGCGCAAGCGGTCGTTGTCGGGCGCCGGCTCGGCACGGCGTGCGGGCACGACCGGCTCCGGCGGCGGCGGGATATACGCGAACGTGCGCCCGCTGAACTGGGTCAGCACGTCGATCATCTGCAGCAGCGTGCCGGACGCGAGCCACTCCTCGTAGCGGCGGCGGCACGTCGGCCCGGACGGATAGCGACCGGGCAGCTTCGACCACGCTTCACCGGTCGTCAGGATCCAGAGCACCGCGTTGGCAACGACGCGCGGTTCGGCTCGCGGACGCCCGCGGCGGTTCAGCCGGATGGGTTCATCGGCGATCAGCGTTGAAAGACGAAACCACTCTTCATCGGTAAGCTCATCGAAGAACATAGTAGATCTCTCCACGCAGCCAGGCCGGGGCTGCGATTGGCGGCGCCGTCACGACACATCGCGTCGCGGGGCGGCCAGGTTGCACATTATGGTTATCCGGAGTTGTGCATGCGGGTGCGGCACCGCACTTTCACGGTGCCGACATTCCCGGCAATGACGCACAAATCACGGTCTCACTCCAATGTGGGAATTTTTGTGCACGAAGCATACCATCCCTAGGGTTTATCTCAATATGACAATGACTTAATGTTACGCACTGAAACAACCTGCCACGGGTGCGCAATGTATTTACGCTTGAATTTTTTTGCGCGATCTTTATGCCCGTTTCTGCAAAGGCCCGCCTGGCGGGGCTCCGCAGCGTATGAGGAATGCCTTTTCATTGGCATTTTCGGGGTGCCCCGCCCCCTGCCGGCAACAATCCCGCGCATTGCTGCCCGACATCGGTAAATCAGGGAAAAAAGCGTAACAAGATATTCACGAATCGGTAAATCATTCAAATTCGACCGATTTTAATTATCTCCGTGCACAATCTTTTTATTGTTTCTCTGCGAGTGATGAAAGCGCGGTGACGTGCGATGCAAATTTTTCGCCACGCGCAAACCGGTGACGTCTGTTACATCTTCGGGACGGCGGACGAGCGAACGCGCCGCATCGGAGGCGGGAGTGCCGTTTTCGGGTCGGAACGAAAGAGGAAAACCGGTGGGTGGGCGATGCCGGACGTTGCAGCGGACGCGTCAGCGCAGATCGACGGCCAGCGCTGCGGCCACGTCCGCGTCCACGCGCTGCGGCGGCATCGTGTACGCCGGGTGATCGCAGCCGATCGACAGCGCCGCCCCGCCCCTGAGCGCCGCGCGCATCGGCGCGTCGAGCTCGAAGCGCACGAAGTGCACGGCCGACGTCTTCTCGGCGGTGTCGCGGTCGAGATCCTCGTCTGCGATCGCGTAGACGCGCGCATGCCCGTCGACCTGCAGGTACACGCGATCCTCGACGCCGATCAGCCGGGCGAGCGCCGCGCGCCGTTCGATCTCGTGCTCGTACTCGATCTGCATCGTCGCCTTCAGGTTCGTGCCGTCGGGCACGAGCGGCAGATACGCGTCCAGTTCGCCTTCGATGCCGGCCTGGTCGAAGATCTTCTCGATGTGCAGCATCTCCTGGATCTGATAGCGGATCGTCGTTTCGTCCTCGAACAGGAGGCGCAGGTGGTTGCCCAGCGCCACCGCACGGCGGCGCTTGTACGCGACGAGCCGCGCGTGTTCGGCCTTGCGGATCTTCGCGTACGCTTCGAGCGTCAGCAGGGAGTCGCGGGTCAACGTCATGGGAGGTCCTCGTGGGTCGGCCGGCGGCGGCTCAGATGCCGTACGCGCGGCGCAGCAGCGTAAGCGGATGCGCGAGCGGCGCGGACGGCAGCCCCTTGTCCTCGATGCCCTGCACGATGTGATGACCGGCCAGCGCGCAGTCCGACGACACGACATCCGGCTGCGGCTCGGCCATCGCCTTGAACACGGGGCCGCCGATCCGCATCGCATCCGCGTGAAACCCCTTCTTCACACCGAACGTGCCCGCGTGGCCCGAACAGCGCTCGACGACATTCACGCGCGTGTCGGGCACGAGCGACAGCGCGTCGGCCGTCTTGCGGCCGATGTTCTGCACGCGCGCATGGCACGGCACGTGATACGACACGGTGCCGAGGCCCGTCTTGAAATCGGTCTTCAGCAGTCCGTCGCGATGCCGCGCGATCACGTATTCGAACGGATCCCAGAACGCGTCGGCCACCGCGCGCACCGCTTCGTCGCCGGGGAACATCAGCGGCAGCTCGCTCTTGTACATCAGCACGCAGCTCGGGATCGCGCCGATCAGCGCATAGCCTTCGCGCGCATAGCGTTCGAGCACGGGCAGGTTCACGTCCTTCTTCGCGGCCACGCCGGCGAGATTGCCCTGCTCGAGCAGCGGCATCCCGCAGCAGGCTTCGCGCGCGACGAGCTCGTACGGAATGTCGTTGTGCGCGAGGATCGCGAGCAGGTCGTGGCCGATGCCGGGCTCGTTGAAATTCACGTAGCACGTCGCGTAGATCGCGACCTTGCCGGGCGTGCGTTCGCCGTCGCGCACCGGCAAGCCGTCCGACGGCTTCGCCGTGCGCCGGAACTTGCGCGGCGCGAATTCCGGCAGCCAAGCATCGCGATCGACGCCGAGCGTCGCCTCGAGCGCATGGCGCGCAGGCGGCGTGCGGTTCACCGCGTTCACCGCCTGCGTGACGATCGGAATGCCGGCGAAGTGGCCGAGCGCGTCGGTGTTCGACAGCACCTTGTCGCGCAACGTCGCTTCGCCGCGCTTGTAGCGCGCGGCCTTGCCGCGCAGCATCAGGTGCGGGAAATCGACGTTCCATGCATGCGGCGGCACGTACGGGCATTTCGTCATGTAGCAGAGGTCGCACAGGTAGCACTGGTCGACGACCTTGCCGAACGCGGCCTTCGGCACCTCCTCGATATCGCCCATCGGCGTGTCGTCGACCAGATCGAACAGCGTCGGAAACGCGCCGCACAACGACACGCAGCGCCGGCACCCGGCGCAGATGTCGAACACGCGCGTCATTTCCGCATCGATCGCGGCCTGGTCGTAGAACGCATCGGACTGCCAGTCGAGCGGATGCCGGGTCGGGGCTTCGAGACTGCCTTCCTTGTGGGGCATGGGGCGCTCCATCCAGCGTGGCGCGCATGCGCGCCAGCGCCGCCCGCCCGATGCGGGCAGCGATGAACGAACAGCCGGCCGCTCGCCGGTCGCACGGCCTGCCGTGCGGCCCGCGGCGGCCCGTCAGTCGACGAGACTGTCCAGCGCCTTCGTGTAGCGGTTCGCGTGGCTGCGTTCGGCCTTCGCGAGCGTCTCGAACCAGTTCGCGATTTCGTCGAAACCTTCGTCGCGCGCCGTCTTCGCCATGCCCGGATACATGTCGGTGTACTCGTGCGTTTCGCCGGCGATCGCCGATTCGAGATTCTGCCGCGATGAACCGAACGGCAAGCCCGTTGCCGGATCGCCGACGGCCTCCAGGTATTCGAGGTGGCCGTGCGCATGGCCGGTTTCGCCTTCGGCGGTCGAGCGGAACAGCGCGGCGACGTCGTTCTGGCCTTCGACGTCGGCCTTCGAAGCGAAATACAGATAACGCCGGTTCGCCTGCGATTCGCCCGCGAATGCGGCCTTCAGGTTCTCTTCGGTTTTGCTGCCCTTGAGTTGAGCCATTTGCGCCTCCGTTCGAGTCGGCGCGGCCGCGTGCGAAGCCGGGCCGATCAGGTATGTGGGGAACGATGCGGGTGCCGGGCGCACGCATCGTGCTCTTCAATCTAGGCGCTCGCGTTCGCATCCCCCAATAGGCTTTTTCAATCCGGACGATAGTGCTTGGCGGGGGAGCGGCGAGCGGTGCGGGGACGCGGAGTGGCAAGCGCCGCAGGGCGGGGCTGGTGCACGGTGTGCCGGGTTCGCTCGTGGCATGTGGTCGTGGTATGTGGCTCGTGGCTCGTGGCTCGTGGCTCGTGGCTCGCGGGTCGCGGGTCGCGGGTCGCGGGTCGTGGCTCATGGCATGTGGCTCTCGGCGTGCGCCGCATGCCGCGCGCGTCAAGCGTCCGTCGCGCGCCTCAGCAGCAATTCGCGCTCGCGCTCGTTGCGCGTCAGTTCCGCCGCGCGGCGGAATTCGGCCTTCGCCTCGTCGGCACGGCCCAGCTTCGCCAGCAGGTCGCCGCGCACGCTCGGCAGCCAGTGATAGCGCGCGAGCGCGGGATCGTCGCGCAGCGCGTCGACGAGTTCGAGCGCCGCAGCAGGCCCGAACGCCATCCCGACGGCCACCGCGCGATTCAGCTCGACGACGGGCGACGGTGCGACTTCGGCGAGCGCGTCATACAGCGCGACGATCTGCGCCCAGTCCGTATCCGACGCTTGCCGCGCACGCGCATGGCAGGCGGCCAGCGCGGCCTGCAGCGCATACGGCCCGCGTACGCCGCCGAGCTTCGTCGCACGTTCGAGCGCCGCGATGCCGCGCCGGATCAGCAGCGGATCCCAGCGGCTGCGATCCTGGTCGAGTAGCAGCACGGGCCGGCCCTGCGCATCGGTGCGCGCATGCATGCGCGACGCCTGCAGCTCCATCAGCGCGACGAGCCCGAGCACCTCGCTCTCGTCCGGCGCCAGCCCGGCCAGCACCCGGCCGAGCCGCAACGCCTCGTCGCACAGCGCCGGGCGCGTCCAGTCGTCGCCCGAGGTCGCCGCATGGCCTTCGTTGAACACGAGATAGATCACTTCGAGCACCGACGCGAGCCGCGCGGGCCGCGCATCGGCCGCCGGCACCTCGAACGGCACGTGCGCCGCCGCGAGCGTGCGCTTCGCGCGCACGATCCGCTGCGCGATCGTGGGCTCGGGCGTGAGGAAGGCGCGCGCGATCTCGCCCGTCGTCAGCCCGCCGAGCAGCCGCAGCGTGAGTGCCACGCGCGCATCGGTCGACAGCACCGGATGGCACGACGTGAAGATCAGCCGCAAAAGGTCGTCGCCGATGTCGTCGTCGCTCGCGTCGGCAAGCGCGTCCGCGATGTCGGGGACGACGTGCGCTTCGAGCGCGTCCATCTCGTGGCCGAGCTGGTCGCGCTTCGCCGCGTGAAGCGACTCCTGCCGGACACGATCGAGTGCGCGACGCTTCACGGCCGTCATCAGCCATGCGGCCGGGTTGTCGGGCACGCCGTCGACGGGCCAGTGCTCGAGCGCCGCGACGAGCGTGTCCTGCGCCAGTTCCTCGGCCACGCCGACGTCGCGCACCACGCGCGCGGCGCGCGCGATGATCTTGGGCGCCTCGATTCGCCAGACCGCTTCGATCGCACGGTGAGTCGCCTCACGCGTCACGACGCCTGCCCCTCGGTGGAAGCGCCCAGCGGCATGGCCATCAGCTCCCATGCATGGCCGTCCGGATCGTCGAACCCGTGGCCGTACATGTTCGGGTACTCGCGCGGCGCCTGCGGCGCGGACCCGCCGGCCGCCAGCGCCTTCGCGACGATCGCGTCGACCTCGGCCCGGCTGTCGCACGACAGGCACGACAGGACCTGCACCTGCGTTGCCGGATCGATGATGGTTTTGCCGGTGAACGTCTGGAAGAACGGCCGCACGAGCAGCATCGCGAAGATCGTGTCGCTGATCTTGATGCAGGCGGCCTGGTCGTTGGTATAGGCCGGTACGACCTCGAAGCCGAGCGCCTGGTAGAACGCCTTCGAGCGCGGCAGGTCGGCCACGGGCAGGTTGATGAAGACCATCTTGTGCATGTCGGGTGCTCCCGGTGAGGTTGGATTCAGGCGGGCAATCAGTCAGGCGCCGGTACGGCCGACGTGGAGTTCGCGGAACCGCTCGACCGCGTCGCTCGGCGTGAGGTCGTCGAGCTCGAACAGCGGCCGCACCTCGATCTCGCAATCCATCTCGGCACCGAACGGCGCGGGGAACCGGCGTGTCCATTCGAGCGCTTCATCGCGCGACCGCACCTGGATCAGCGTATAGCCGGCAATCAGTTCCTTCGTTTCGGCGAACGGGCCGTCGATCACGGTGCCCTTGCCGCCCGTGTAGTGCACGCGCCACCCACGCGCGCTTGGCCGCAGCCCGTTCGCGTCGAGCAGCACGCCGGCCCTGGCCAGTTCCTCGTGATAGACGGTCATGGCCTCGACCAGCCGGTTGTCCGGCAACGCGTCGGATTCGCTGACGGCGTTCGCCCGGATCATGATCATGAATCGCATCGTTCACTCCTTGTCGTCGGTGGAAGGCAGCGCCGATTCAACGGCGCCTTATCCGGACGACGGCCGGAAGACGGCCGGATCGACACATTCCGCGACATATCAGGGTAAATACCGAGTCGCAACCTTCACAGGAAGCACGGGCCGACCGCCCGCACCTCGACCGTGCACCATTGCGCCGCCGGGCACTGGCGCGCGATCTCGATCGCTTCCTCGCGCGTGTCGACGTCGACGATGAAGAAGCCGCCGACCATCTCCTTCGCCTCCGCGAACGGACCGTCGATCAGGCGCGTCTCGCCGTTGCGCACCTGCACGCGCGTGCCGCGCTCCGAGCGCTCCAGCGACTCGACGCCGCGCAGCACGCCGCGCGCCTTCAGCGTCTCGGCGAAATCGACCATCCGCGCATACAACGCCTGACCTTCGTCGAGCGTGCGTTCGGCGCGCTGGTCGGTCGGCTCGACAATCAACAGCATGTAAGACATGGATTTCTCCTGTGGGAACGGGGCGCGGCGGCGTTCGCTGCGCGATCGGGATGCGCCGGCCGATGCAAAAGCGTAGCAGCCGCCGTGCGGCTTGCCTCGTCGGCCGATCGGCTATGGCCGGACGGCCATTTCGGCCGCTTCCTGACATTTTGCCGTCAAGATGCCTTCCCGAACCGTCGGATTTTCTTCCTGTGGACCGCCCCATGTCACGCCTGCTTGTACCGCTTGCCGTTGCACCGTTCATCGCCCTCACCGCGCTCGCCGCTCCCCCTGCCCGGCCGGCCGTGGCCGCGCCGCCGGTCAGCGCCGGCTGCGGCGGCGCAACCATGCCGATTGCCGACCTTCGCGGCGCCGGGGGCCCGTCGCCGCTGGCTGGGCAAACGACGTCGATCGAAGCGGTCGTCACGGCTGCGTTCGGCGGCGCCCACGGCCTCGGCGGCTTCTTCGTCCAGCAGGCCGACGCGCAGCGCCGGCACCGGCCGGGCGTCCCCGAAGGCATGTTCGTGTACGCGCCCAATGCCAGCGCGAAAGCCGGCGATCTCGTGCATCTCACGGGCCGCGTCGACGAGCGCTACGGCCGGACGCAATTCACGTTGTCGGGCGGCGTGACCGTCTGCGCCCGCGGGCAAAAGGTCACGCCTGCAACGCTCACGCTGCCCGTCGCCACCGACGCGGTGCTGGCCGCGCTTGAAGGCATGCGGGTGCGCCTGCCGCAAACCCTGACGGTCACCGACACCCACGAACTCGGCCGCTACGGCAGCATCGTCCTCAGCCACGGCCGGCTGCGCATCCCGACCCACGTCGCCCCGCCGGCCGAGGCCGCCGCGATCGCGACCGCCAACGCACGCAACCGCATCGTGCTCGACGACGGCTCGAGCCGCCGCGATCCCTCAATCGTGCGCTATCCGCCGCCGTCGCTGAGCGCCGCCAACACGCTGCGCGCGGGCTACACGGTACGCGGCGTCGAAGGCGTGCTCGAACTGCGCTACGGCGCATGGCGGCTGCAACCGGTTGCCGGCGCGGCGCCGGTGTTCGATGCCGCCCCGAACCCGCGTACCGAGGCGCCGGCCCGGCACCCGGATGCCGACGTGCGCATCGTGTCGTTCAACGTATTCAACTATTTCAACGGCGACGGGAGCGGCGGCGGATTCGATGCCCCGGCCAGCCGCGGCGCGAAAACGCCCGCCGCGTTCGCGCGGCAGGAGGCGAAAATCGTCGCGGCGTTGCGCGCGCTGCGTGCCGACGTGATCGGGCTGATGGAGATCGCGAACAACGGCCACGGCAACGCGAGCGCCGTCCAGCGTCTCGCCGCGCAACTCGGCGACGGCTGGCGCGCGGTCGAACCCGGCACCGCGCGCCTCGGCCGCGATGCGATCGCAGTCGCGCTGCTGTACGACAGCCGCACGGTCGAGCCGGCCGGGCGGGCCGCGACCGTCGCCCTCGGCGGCCGGCACCGCCCGCCGCTCGCGCAGACGTTCCGGCGCATCGGCGGCACGCGCACCGTCACGGTCGCGGTCAATCACCTGAAATCGAAGAACTGCCCGAACGCGACCGGCGCCGATCGTGACCAGTCGGACGGCCAGGGCTGCTGGAATGCGGCGCGCACGCGAGCCGCCGCGCGCGTCGCCGACTGGCTCGCCACATCGCCGACCGGCACCATGGCCGATGGCGTGCTGCTGATCGGCGACCTGAACAGCTACGCGAAGGAAGACCCGGTGCGCGCGCTCGAGTCGCGCGGCTACGAGAACCTGGTGACGCGCTTCGTCGGCGATGCTGCGTACAGCTACGTATTTCGCGGCGAAGCGGGCAGCCTCGACCACACGCTGGCCACGCCGGCGCTCGCCGCGCGCGTGAGGGCCGTACACGTCTGGCACATCAACGCCGACGAGCCTGCCGCCCTCCAACCCGTGCCTGATTACAAAACGTCCGCACATCGGTCGATTTATTACGCACCCGACGCGTACCGGTCATCGGATCACGATCCCGTCGTGATCGACGTCGCGCTTGGCGATGGCGGCACGTCAGCAGCCCCGGGCACGAACCGTGCTACTCCAGCAGGCGTCGATTAGTGCATTTGCATCAGCACAAGGCTTGCAACGGCACTATTTACCTGATGGCCCTGGCGACGCGATATTTACCGGACCTTCACCGTGTACCGCAGCCCGATACACCGCTTCGCCCGAAATACGAATTTTTTTCAATCGCCGCGCCGCCCCGTGTGGCGGGGCTGTGCGGCAATCCTGCCGACGAATTGAAAATTTGTCTCGAAACAAAATCGGGCCAAGTGAATCACACAGGTTGCTGGGATTCGTCTTATCTTCAAATTTGCCTTGTAATCGAAGGAGGATAAACACCATGGCGCTCACCGACTCGATCGAACACAAGCTGGACCGCGGCCTCTCCGACATTCGTCGCACGGGCCGGCGCGTGGGGCGCACGACGCGCTCGGCCGCCCGCGACCTGCATGCCGACGTCACCGACGATCTGCGCGGGCTGGTCGACGAACTGGAAGATCTGCTGAAAAACGATGGCGACGGCGATATCGCCGCGCTGCGCAAGCGCGTGCAATCCAGGCTCGATGAAGCGCGCGGCGCGCTCGACCATGCGTCGGGCAGCGCGGCCGCCCGGCTGCGCGATTCGGCCGAACGCGTGTCGCAGGTCGTGCAGGACAACCCGTGGCAAACCGCCGGCGTCGTCGCCGGCCTCGCGTTCGTTGCGGGCCTGCTCCTTGCCCGCCGTTGAGCGGAGCCGGCCGCCACGCGCCCGCCCCGTCCGTCCTCAATCAGACAAACGAAGGAGTAACGCCATGCAAAAGACCTTTGCCATGAAAGCCGCCGCCGCCGTCCTGCTCGGCAGCCTCGCGCTCGCCGGCTGCACGACCACCCCGGACAAACCGGACGGCGCCGCGGCCAGCGCGTCGAAGCGCCAGTCGATCGACGCCAGCGTCAACGCGACGCTGTCGCGCCTCTATTCGACGGTGCCGGGTTCGCGTGAGCTCGTCGCGAAATCGCGCGGCGTGCTCGTGTTCCCGAACGTGCTGCAAGCCGGCTTCATCGTCGGCGGCCAGTCCGGCAACGGCGCGCTGCGCGTAGGCGGCAGCACGGTCGGCTACTACAACACGTCGTCGCTGTCGGTCGGCCTGCAGGCCGGCGCACAGTCGAAGGCGATCGTGTTCCTGTTCATGACGCAGGATGCGCTCGACTCGTTCCGCAAGTCCGAAGGCTGGGCCGCGGGCGCAGACGCCTCGGTCGCGGTCGTGAAGGTCGGCGCGAACGGCGCGGTAGACTCCAACACCGCCACCGCCCCGGTCGAGGTGCTGATCCTGACCAACGCGGGCCTGATGGGCGACCTGTCGGTGAACGGCACCAAGGTCACGAAGCTCAACATCTGACGATGCGGCACGCGGCGTCGCGCCGCGTTTGCTTCCCGGCAGCGCCGCGGCCCCGGCCGCGGCGTTTTCGCATGGGCCGCGCGCAGCGGCTATGATGGCGGCGCCTTTGCGGGCATACTCCGCTTCGGGCCGCCCTGCGTCGCATTTCGCCGCGAACCCGTGACGATCGGGAACCGATCGGGCGCGGGGCAACGAGATTCAATCAAACCACGCATCAATCTGCGCGAACGTCATCCATGGAAAGCGGACACGACCACCAAAAATTCTTCTATTTCCTGCTGGCCGCGGTCACCGTCGGACTCTGCTGGATCCTCGCGCCGTTTTCCGGAGCCGTGTTCTGGGGCACCATTCTCGCGATCCTGTTCCAGCCCGTGCAGCGCTGGCTCGCCGCACGCTTCGGCAAGCGGCGCAACCTGGCCGCGCTCGTGACGCTGTCGCTGATCGTCCTGATCGTGATCCTGCCGCTCGTGTTCGTCGCCGCGACGCTCGTGCAGGAAATCGCGTACGTGTACCAGGAGCTCAAGGACGCCCAGCCGAACTATTCGCAGTATTTCCACGACATCATTCACGCGCTGCCGACGTCGATCCAGAACCTGCTGCAGAAGTACGGGCTGACCAACATCCCGGGCATCCAGAAGAAGCTGACCGACGGCGCCGCGCAAATCAGCCAGTTCGCGGCCACCCAGGCGCTCAGCATCGGCCAGAACACGTTCCAGTTCGTCGTGAGCTTCGGCGTGATGCTGTACATGGTGTTCTTCCTGCTGCGAGACGGCGGCGAGATCGGCCGCCGCGTGCGCCGCGCGCTGCCGCTCGACGAGGAGCACAAGAACCTGCTGCTCGCGAAGTTCACGACCGTCGTGCGCGCAACGGTGAAGGGCAACATCGCGGTCGCGCTCGTGCAGGGCGCGCTCGGCGGCCTGATCTTCTGGATCCTCGGGATCGAGGGCGTGGTGCTGTGGGGCGCGCTGATGGCGTTCCTGTCGCTGCTGCCCGCGATCGGCGCGAGCCTCGTATGGGTGCCGGCCGCGCTCTACTTCCTGATGATCGGCGCGGTCTGGAAGTGCGTGATCCTCGTCGCGTTCTGCGTGGGCGTGATCGGCCTCGTCGACAACCTGCTGCGCCCGATTCTCGTCGGCAAGGACACGAAGATGCCCGACTGGGTCGTGCTGATTTCGACGCTCGGCGGGATGGCGCTGTTCGGCATCAACGGCTTCGTGATCGGGCCGCTCGTCGCCGCGCTGTTCATGGCGAGCTGGGACATCTACGCGCGCGCCGAACAGGGCGAATGACGCATCGCGTGGCCGCATGCCACGCACCTGCCAGCACGCGCCGTCATGGATGGCGAATGCGGATCACGACGGGCGCCTCGGCGCCCGTTTCTTCATCCGCTGCGAGCGTCATCACGCCGCCATACGGGCCCACGCGATACGTGCGGCCCGATGCCAGCGGCACGCTTCGATCGTCGTGCGCATCGCGCCACGTTGCACGCACACGCGCGGCGACGTCGGGCGAGAACGGCGCACCGTCGGGCCCGAGCAGCGCCACATGGGCGCCCGGCAAACGCCGGCCATGTGCATCGAATCGCAGCGTTGCGGCCGCCCCGCCGTTCGCCACCTCTCGTCCTTCGACCGCCACGCCCGACGGTGCGTCGAGCGTCACGTCGTAGAGATCGACGAGCGCACCGGTGAACCGTACGATGCCGTCCGACGCGGCGTGCCCGGCCGCCACCGCATTCGACATCGCGAACGCCACGCCAAGCCCGATTGCGACCTGCCGCACGGCACCGGCATACCGCACCGTTCGATTGCGCATCGCCACCGATGCCGCCCGCTTCGCGTCGTTTCGCATGTTCCCTCTCCTCTTGCGCGTGACCAGAAAAAAAGGCGGCGTGACGCGTCGGTCACGCCGCCTGTCTGCTGGTAATCACTTTAGGGAGAGACGTCCGGACAATATATGGGACAAGTCCGAAACTAAGGCCCGACTAATCGAACCCGCTGCGTTCACGGCCCTCGCGACAGCGTACGAACGGCATCGCACGCTGCGCGGCAGTGCGATCACGCGCCGGGATCGACGCGCAGCACGAGCTTGCCGCGATGGTCGCCGTCGAACAGGCGATTCAGCACGTCCGGTGCGTTCTCGAGACCGTCCGCAACAGTCTCCTCGGCCTTGAGCCGGCCGTCGCGCAGCCAGCCCGCGAGCGTCTGCACGGCTTCACGGCTCTTGCGATAGTCGAGGATCAGGAAGCCGCGCATCGTCAGCCGCTTCGAGATCAGCACGCCGACGTCGTCCGCCGCGCGCCCGCTGTTGTAGTTCGAGATCACGCCGCACAGCGCGACGCGCCCGCCGATCACCATCCGCGACAGCACCGCGCGCATCACCTCGCCGCCGACGTTCTCGAAGTTCACGTGCACGCCGTCCGGCGTCGCCGCCTTCAGTTGCTGACGGAAATCGTCGGCCTTGTAGTCGACGGCCGCGTCGAAGCCGAGCGTCTCGGTCAGGTAGCGGCACTTGTCCGCGCCGCCGGCGATGCCGACCACGCGTGCGCCGTGGATCTTGCCGATCTGCCCGGCGATCGAGCCGACCGAGCCGGCCGCCGCCGATACCACGAGCGTCTCGCCCGGCTGCACCGGCGCGATGTCGGTCAGCCCGTAGTACGCGGTCAGCCCGCTCATCCCGCACGCGCCGAGCAGCGTCGGCAGCGGCAGGCCCGACTGCGCGGGCAGCTTCACGAGCTGCGCGGCCTGCTCGGCCGGCACGACCGCGTAGTCCTGCCAGCCGACGAGCCCCTGCACGAGATCGCCTTCCGCGAACCCCGCGTTGCGCGACGCGACCACGCGGCCGATGCCGAGCGCGCGCATCACCTCGTCGATCGCGACGGGCGGCAGGTACTGCGGTACGTCGCTCATCCATACACGGTTGGTCGGGTCCATCGACAGGTACAGCACGCGCACGAGCACTTCGCCGTCGGCAAGCGCCGGCACCGGCGTCTCGACGAGCGAAAAGTGTTCGCGGCCGACCCGCCCTTCCGGGCGCGTCTTCAGCAACAGTTGGCGGTTCACGGGTGTGGACACGATGTTCTCCTCCGGTCGTTGTAGTTCGGGATGCGCGTCAGACCGCGCACATGCCGCCGTCGATCACGAGTTCGGCGGCCGTCACGAAGCGGCTCTCGTCGGACGCGAGATACACGGCCGCGTGCGCGACGTCGTCCGGCTCGCCGAGCCGGCGCAGCGGAATGCCGCGCGCGAGCTTGCGCGTCGCGTCGCGTTCGCCGAGCGACTGGAACAGCGGCTCGACGATCCCCGTGCGGATGAATGCCGGGTGAATCGAATTGCAGCGCACGTCGATCTCGCGGCGCGCGCAGTCGATCGCGATCGACTTCGTCAGCGACGCGACCGCGGCCTTCGACGCGTTGTACGCAGTGAAATCCGGCTCGACCTTGAACGCGGCGACCGACGAGATGTTGATGATCGACGCGGGATGGCTTTCGGCCAGATACGACAGCGCGTGCTTGCAGCCGAGCACGATGCTCTCGACGTTGATCGCCATCACGCGCCGCCATTCGTCCAGCTCGATCTGCGCGGGCGAGCCGATCGAGCCGACGCCCGCGTTGTTGACGAGCACCGACAGCCCGCCCATCGCGTCGACCGCCTGCGCGAGCAGCGCCTGCCAGCGTGCTTCGTCGCGCACGTCCTGCGTCGCGGCGAACGCGACCGGCGTCGCGTGGCCCGCGTTGAGTTCCTGCGCGAATGCGTCGAGCACCGCGGCTTCCGCGATGTCGGTCACGAACACGCGCGCGCCCTGCTCGACCATCCGGCGCGCGATCGCGCGGCCGAGGCCGCCCGCGGCGCCCGTGATGTATGCGCACTTGCCGGCAAGGCGCGAAGAAACGACTGTCATGTGACCTGCTCCTGTCGTGAATCGTCGTCGCGGAACGCTGCCGCGACGGGTGGGCCGTGCCTGTCCCGGCCGACGCGGGCCGGTTGACCGTGCCTCGACATCACGAGGCGCCGCACGGTTTCCGCGAGTATATCCAGATGAACCTGACGCGTGCCGGACGCGCCGGGTCGCCTGCCCCGATTGAACGACAGCCAGCGTACGCGAATGCCGCCAATCGATGAAATGAATAATCGTTATGCCCGGTCATAGACACGGTTCATGACATTCATGTGCCGGTGCGCATTCACGGGCCGCCCGCACGCGCGAGTCTTGTGACCGGCCGGTTCGTTGATTCAGGGAATGACGAGGCGCGACGTTCCGCGCCGACGCGAAAGCGGTCGGGAAGATGAATGGTGCGGAATCGTGCAACCGCCGGGCGAATGCCGGCGGCAGGAAGGCGGCGCCGGGGCGCCGCGACCGGCAACCGTCAGAATCCGTCGCCCGACGGCGCGCGCACGAACGCGCAGAGTTGCGGCGAGTGGGTGTCGATCATCTGCTGGAACGGCGCACGATGCCCGTACGCGATGCCCGACACGAGCAGCAGGCAGGCGGCCGCAACGCGCGGCGAGAATGCCCGCTGCCGCGCGCTGTCGTAGCCGCGCAGGAACACCAGCGCGACCAGCGCGCCGAGCATCCAGCCGACGATCACTTCCGGAACGGTGTGCGAATGATCGAACACACGCGCGACGGCCGTGACCGCGCCGACGGCCAGCCCGGCCGCGATGCCGGGCGCCTTGCCCGGCCGGAACGCCTGCCAGAGCATCGACAGCGCGACGGTCCACACGGACGTCGACAGCATCGTATGGCCGCTGATCACGCGGAAATCGAATTGCGGCAGCTCGATGCCGCACCCGGCATAGAGGATCTTGGTGGCGCCGACGAGGCCCATGCCGGCGGCAAGCAGCACGCCCCAGCGGACGGCGAGGCGCCAGTCGGTCAGCGCGAACCACGCCGCGCAGGTCAGCGCGATCGGCAAGGTCAGCGCGGCATCGCCGATGTTGCTGATTTCACTCCACATAACGGACTTCGGACGACGATCGAAAGGCCGCAGTTTACCGCATGCGCGCCGCGCGCCTGTGTCAGCCTGTGACAGGCTGTATCAGCCCGCGACACCGCTAATCAGCAGCAGGTTCGTGCCGGTGATGACGACGAACAGCGCCCACGCGGCAATCTGCATCCCGCGCCCGATCGTGTGCTCGCCCATCGTGTTGCGATCGCTGACCGAGCGGATCAGCGGCCACATCGCGAACGGCAGTTGCAGGCTCAGCAGCACCTGGCTCCACACGAGCAGTTGCCCGACCGAGCCGTCGCCGAGCCACAGCACGCCGATCAGTGCCGGCACGAGCGCGAGCCCGCGCGTGATCAGCCGGCGCTGGTAGCACGGGATCTTCGTATGCAGGAAGCCGTCCATGATCACTTGGCCGGCGATCGTGCCGGTCAGCGTCGAGCTCTGCCCCGACGCGAGCAGCGCGATGCCGAACAGCAGCGCGGCCGCGCCGCCCGCGATCGGCGTAATCAGTTTGTAGGCCTGCTCGATGTCGGTCACGTTGTGCTGGCCCGTTGCGTGGAACGCCGCGCCCGCGACGACCAGGATCGCCGCGTTGACGAGCATCGCGACGAACAGCGACACGAAGGTATCGATGCGCACCAGCGCGAGCGTGTCGCGGATCACCCCGCGCGCGCCGCCGACCACGTGCCGCGTCTGCACGACCGACGAATGCAGGTACAGGTTGTGCGGCATGATCGTCGCGCCGACGATGCCGAGTGCGAGCACGATCGCGTCCTTGCGGTCGTGGCCCGGATCGCCCGGCACCAGCCCGCCGACCACCGCGTGCCAGTCGGGCGGCGTGATCGCGACCTGCGCGACGAAGCAGAACGCCATCGTCGCGATCAGCGCGAGCACGATCGCCTCGATCTGCCGGAACCCCTTGGCCTGCAAGCCGAGCACGATCACCGTGTCGAGCGCGGTCAGTACGACGCCCCACGCGAGCGGCACGCCGAGCAGCAGCTTGAATGCGAGCGCGCAGCCGAGCACTTCCGCGATGTCGCACGCGATGATCGACACTTCGGCGGTGATCCACTGCACGATGCGGCCGAACCGGCCGTAGCGGTCGTAGCTGGCCTGCGCGAGATCCTTGCCGGCGACGAGGCCGAGCCGCGCCGCGAGCATCTGCAGGAAGATCGCCGCGAGGCTCGAGAACGCGACGACCCACAGCAGCGAATAGCCGAACTGCGAGCCGGCCTGGATGTCGGTCGCCCAGTTGCCGGGATCCATGTAGCCGATCGCGACCAGCAGGCCGGGGCCGAAGAAGCGCTTGAGCTTCTGCCAGCGCGGCGCGCCGGCATCGATCGTGATGCTGCCCTTGACTTCCGACGGGCAGAAAGGGGCGGTGGCGGTAGTGGGAAGGAAGGACATGGAAACCGGGGCTCGAGATCGTGACAGGACGATTCTACGGGTATCCGCCCGATTTTCTCCCGCGTGGCGTCTCACGCGGCGCGATGCCCCTCGGTGCCGTCGCCTGCCCCCTCGCCCGCATCGGCCGGCCTGACGCCACGGGTGAGGATCCGTTCGCGCTCGGTGACGCGGAATTCGGTCGGCGACATCAGCATGCGCTGGCGAAACAGCTTCGCGAGCCGCTCGCCGCTGCCGAACCCGGTGCGGCGCGCGACCTTATCCGCCGGCAGCGTCGTGTGGACCAGCATGTGGCACGCGCGCTCGAGCCGCACGTGCTGGACGAACTCGGTCGGCGTCACGCCGATTTCCTTCTTGAAGCGCCGCAGGAAGTTGCGCTCGCTCATCGCGGCGGCCTGGGCCGCGTTCGCGATCGAGATGCGATTCACGCTCTGCGCGCGCAGCCGCTGCGCCGACATCCGGATCGACGGGCTCGCGCTCAGCTCGCGAAAGGCCCACATCGACTGCGTATAGCGCTGCTCGACCGGCCGCAGCAGGTTGCTGGCGATCTCCTGCGCGGCGATGTCGCCGAGCTCGACGCGGAACATGTCGAGCACGGCGGCGAACACGTCGGTTTCGCCGGCCTGCAGCTCGACCGTCGTGGTGCCCCGTCGCGCGCCGCGGCCGGGCTGCCCTTCGATCGCCGCCGGCGGACGCGGCATGGCCGCGAGCGTGGGCAGGTCCATCCCGTCGACGATCCAGCGCGCATGACGGCGAATGTCCGAGAGGCGACGCCGCAGTGCGTCGTCCCAGTTGACGGCCGCGCGGTCGCCGTGAAGATGAAAGAACGCGAGCGCGCGGCGGCCGTGCTCGTCACCGAGCGGCTCCGCCGCAATGCTCACGCCGGATGACGACTGCACCAGCCCCCCGCTTTCGGATACGTACTTCAGTTGGTAGTCAGCACTGTATGCGTGCAGGCGATTCGCCAGGTTGAAAGCCTCGCCAAGACGCGCGGCCTGGGCCAACGAAAATCCCGTACTCAAATAGATAACGACCCATCTCTGATCTGCTGCATTCACTGGCCAAGCCCCCGACTTGTTCGACTTCTCTAATACCGTCGAACTGTCAGGCTTATATTTGGTTTGAATGCGTGCGACAGGACGGCTATCCCGAAATATGAAGCGACGGCATCTTAGCCGAACGGGTCGCGCCTTTGGCGCGAAATGGCCGACGTGGACAGCATGATGGCGGATTACTACAGGCTGTCACGGTTTGCTGGCGGCCCTATATGGAATTGCCCGGGCCGATATCGCCCATTATTGCGATTGTGTCCGTCGCAATTCGCGCATTTCATTGGGACTTATTGCGTCGGATATCCGGATAAATGCACAACCGAATATCGGCTCGAACGATATCGATTCGTATCCGATGCCATCGATCGCCACGCAGGAAAGCCCGCCGTATCCGTAGCCTGCGCATCCTTTAGAATCGGTCCACCCTTCACCACGCCTCCCGCGCCCCGTGCCCGCCGATCACCGTCTCGACCTGAACCTGTTTCGCGTGCTCGACGCCGTCTACGTGCATGGCGGCATCGGCGCGGCCGCCCGCGCGCTGCACCTCACGCAGCCGGCCGTCACGCATGCGCTCAACCGGCTGCGCGCGCATTTCGACGATCCGCTGTTCGTGCGGCAGGGCAACCGCGTCGTCGCAACCGAACGCACGCGGTCGATCATCGCGGACGTGCAGTTGCACCTGACGGGCCTGCAAGGCACCGCGCGCGCACCGTCGGCTTTCGATCCCGCGACGCTCGACCTGAGCATCGCGGTCGGCATTCGCGACGTGCTCGAATCGATCGCGCTGCCGCGGATCGTCGCCGCGTTCGCCGTTGAAGCACCGGGCCTGCGGCTCGTGAGCCGCCGCATCGCGGTGGCCGACATCGAGCGCGAACTCGCATCGGGCAATCTCGATCTCGCCGTCGATCGCCGCGTGCCGACCGGCCCGCGCATCGCCACCGAACACCTGCTCGACGATTCGCTCGTCGTCGCGCTGCGCGGCGATCATCCGCTCGCGCGCGAACCGCTGCGGCGCGCCGACTATTTCGCGGCGCAGCATGTCTCGGTGTCGTCGCTCGGCGAGCCGCAATCGCTCGACGTGCTGCTCGGCAACGACGGCCGCTTCCGCGATATCCGGCTCACCTGCCAGCACTATTTCGCCGCGTGCCAGATCGCCGCGACCGGCAACCTGCTGGTCACGCTGCCGCACACCTATGCGTTGCGGATGGCCGCGCTGCTGCCGATCGTCGTGCGGCCGCTGCCGTTGCGGCTCAAGCCGTTCCCGCTCCTCGCGTACTGGCACGAATCGCGCGATGCCGATCGCGCGCACCAGTGGGTGCGCGAGCGCATCGCCGCGCTCGTGCGCAGCAGCGCCGGCGCCGCCGACGCATAGCGCGCGGCGCACGCCTTCACGATCGGGACGGTATGCTGACGGCTGCGCGCCGTCACGCGGCGCCCGCTTCCCTGTTTCCTCTTCCCGCTGACCGGAGAATACCCATGTCGCTCATCCATGCCGCCGCCGTCCTCGACGCCGATGCGCCCGACTACGTCGTCCAGCTGCAGGCCGGCACGCACGCGTTGACCGGCGACGAAGCGCCCCGCGAAGGCGGCCAGGATCGCGGGCCGGCGCCGTACGAGTTCGTGCTGGCCGGCCTCGCGCAATGCACGGCCGCGACGCTGCGCATGTATATGCAGCGCAAGACGTGGCCGGCCACGCGCATCGACGTGCGCACCGAGCTGCATGCCGATCGCGACGGCACGCAATACGTGCGCCGCGTCGTGACGCTCGACGGCCCGCTCGATGAAGCGCAACGCCAGCGCCTCGCCGAAATCTGCGAGAAAACGCCGGTCACGCAGTTCATCAAGCGCGGCACGCGGATCGACACGACGTTGAACTGACACGCCACGCACGACAGCACACGGCACACGATCGCCGCGCAAAAAAGAAACGGGGG
>AACY020561283.1_pt1 | contig 66514 bp, 66 predicted proteins | sample 267378 | NCBI WGS metagenome assembly AACY02 (sample SAMN02954345, study PRJNA13694) | marine metagenome | biome: aquatic; feature: ocean; material: water; isolation source: isolated as part of a large dataset composed predominantly from surface... | reverse complement strand
TTGGCATTGATTGATCAAGGTGCGCGCGTTATCGATGTGCGCTCACCGGAGGAGTTTGCCTCGGGTCATTTGCCTCAGGCCATCAACGTGCCGCTGCCTACGCTCGACCAATGGTTACATCAGGTTGAAAATAAACAGCATCCCTTTGTGCTTTACTGCGGCGCAGGCATTCGTGCCCAAAAGGGCTGCGATATTTTAAGCGCCAATGGTTTTGAATGTGTGGTTAACGGTGGCTCGCTAAAAGATTTAGTCTGTTGCCAGCCAAGCTAAAACCTAAGCCAAGCAGATCAACTATGCATGAGGAGGTGCGGATGACAACAAAGTGCCCACGCCCACCTAGCGGCGAACAACTGCCGGAGCCCAAAGTGGTTCGCGAAACACGCTACAGCGTGAGCCGCAACCGTGGCCAAGCCAGCACTAAGGTGCGTTATATCGAAACCAGCGCTATGTCCCTCGGTTGCAAGCTGTGCGAATAATCGCTTGCTGTAGAAACAAAAATGCCAGCATTTACGCTGGCATTTTTTATTATCTTGACGATTAAACGGTTAACGCATCGAGGCTTTGTTTCGCTTCGCTGATACCTTTTTGGTTGGCTTCTGGACCCATGTTCAGCGCTTCGCCATAAACTACTTCCACGTCGGTGATCCCGATAAAGCCGAGGAAAGTTTTTAAGAAAGGTACAATGTGATCCGTTGGACCATCTTTATGGGCGCCACCACGGGTGGTGATCAACACGGCGCGTTTACCTTCCACTAAGCCTTTAGGGCCGTTTTCGGTATAAGTGAAAGTCACACCTGCACGGGCCACAAAATCAATCCAGTTTTTCAGCTGGGTTGGAATGTTGAAGTTGTACATAGGCGCGGTGATCACAATAGTGTCGTTCGCTTTTAACTCTTCAACTAAGGCGTTAGACAGGTCGAGCATCTCTTGCTGACGTGCGGTTAACTCAGCGCCGCCACGCAGGCCAGAGGCAATTTCGCCATCAACCATTGGCAACACATCTTTACCCGCTAAATCGCGAACTGTGATGGTCGCGCCTTGGTCTTCCCATTTACCGATCAAGTGGTCAACTAACAAGGCAGATTGTGAATAACCGCCAAGAATACTGGATTTTAACACTAGGACTTTAGACATAATCTGCTCCGAAAATTGAAATTCTTGAGAGTCTTTCAACTTGCTCTCGACTCTATGGGCTTAGTTTATTAGCCCATAAAAAAGAAAAAAAGCGGATAAAATTTGAGATTGATTTCGATTTTTTAGAAAGGTTTTACATTTTAGGCACACTGACATACAAGCCATCGAATTGAGCGCAGAGTTTTTCGTCACAAAAGAGTTGTACTTCGAGTTTGACTTTGGCTTTACGCCCCCGTTGCAGCGGGCTTAAATCCGTTTCAGGCCAACGCACTATGACCTCGGGTGCACAGGTCACGGGCGCCATATAGCGGATATGGGCATCGGCTAACACTATGTCGCCATCCATCTGTTGAAGCTGCTGTTGCAGCCACACCATGCCCCAGCCTGTGAGGGTCATAAGGGTATAAATGCTGCCCGCAACATAGTGTTATGCAGGTTGATATTCGGCGCCAGTGGCGCACTCACGCGCAGCTCCCCTTCGACAAAGGAAACTGGCGCTATCTGCATAAACTCGCTAACGGGAATGGTGCTGTGCCAGGTCTGGCGCAATTGATTTAATAATTCATCCATGTGCATATCCTTACTGCCGTTGGCACATTTTCCTGTCGGTTATACCTGTAAATTGAAGGTCACTGGGCCATCGTTGATTAGCTCAACCTTCATGTCGGCGCCAAATTGTCCCGTTTCTGTGGTCACGCCCTGCGCACGGCAAAAGGCGACAAAGTCTTCATACAGGCCAAGCGCTTGCTCAGGAGTACCCGCCCCCGAAAAGCTCGGGCGCAGGCCACGGCCAGTGTCGGCGGCCAAGGTAAATTGTGACACCACTAAAAGCGAGCCACCCGCCTGAGTCAAATTGAGGTTCATCTTGCCATTTTCATCGGAAAACACTCGATAACTCATCACCTTAGTGGCTAATTTTTCCATCTTTTCGCGGTTATCTTCCCGCTCAACCCCAAGTAAAACTAACAAGCCCTTATCGATTGCACCTATGGTTTGATTGTCCACCACCACGCTGGCGCGGCTCACTCTTTGAATTAACGCGATCACAACTTTTCCTTTAAATTAAGATTTAACGAGGGGCATCAATGGGATAGGACGCAGATACTGTTCCACACCTTCGGGTAATGACTGGGCAATTTCCGCTAAACCGCCATCGGTCCACAGCATAAAGCGGCGAAGTTCCTCGATTTCGACCTTATCGGCAAAGGTCACTGTGCCTTGGATTTGGATCACCGCGCCCTGCTCACGTAGCACAAATTTAGCAAAATTGAGCTTGGCATTCAGCTCACCAATCACCGCGGGTAGCTCAGGATTAGCCTGCAACTGTGGATGCACCGCATAAAAACGGTTCATCAGAATACGGTCAATCCCCGCTGCATTCATGCTGGGTTCGAGCATAAAGTCATTATTGCCAAACTGCACCGCAACCTTATCTGCCCCGACTTTGGTTGCTAAATAGTTGGCATTGAGCAAGGCCTGATACAAGGTATCGGCGGCGGCCTCGTTGGTCATTCCCGCCAATTGCACCACTTTAGGCGCCACGGGAGCGCGCGCCTCGGCCGACTCGACCACAGAAGATGAGGATTGAGACTCTGGGGTAGGAGATGAGGTGGCCGCGCAGGATGTTAATCCCAAAATGGCGGCAATGATAACGGCTAATTTCATGCTAGCTCCTGTCGCTTTATCCAAGCCCACATGGCTTGGATCTCGAGTGTGACGGCAAGTGAGAGTATGTCACTATTCAGCGAATGCCCACCATCGACAATGGTATGAATTTGTATCCTAGGGTTGTCGATTTTTGCCAAAAATGCGGCTAATAAACGTGCCGGACAGACAGCATCCTGCGTGCCTTGTAATAGCAGGGTACGCGCTGTGACTTGCGATGTCACCCGCTGTAATACGCTGAACATATTGAAGTAATCGTTTTTTGCATAGTGCAATTCAATTTGAGCCAAGGCCAATAGCGGCGCAGCAAGCCGCTTAGGCAGGCCAATTGGCACACCCGCTAAGGTTAATTCCCATTGGATCCAACGGCGGGCAAATTCATGGCGAGTTGCTTCATCTTGGGCGTTAAATCCTAGCTGATAGTGCGTAAATAAATCCGCCAATCCAATAGAAGGTGCAGCAAATTCACAGTAAGCCTGCGGATATAACTTCGCAGCGCCCGAGGGTGCATAGAGCCATTCAATACCCGCCTTTGAGGGAATAAACACCGCCCACAGCACTTGGGCAATCACGCGATGGGGAAATAAACCACTGTAAATTAAGGCTAAGGTGGCGCCAAATGAGCCACCCGCTAAGCACCAACGCTCTATGCCTAAGTGAATGCGAATCGCCTCAATATCGCTGATAAGTCCATTTAAATGATTATGCTCCAACTCGCCAGCAGGCAGTGATTGTCCCGCACCACGTTGATCTAACAGTAAAATCCAGTAGTGCTCGGGGTTAAATAAACTCAGTTCACTGACCGAAGCCCCCGCCCCTGGGCCGCCATGCAAATACAGCAGTGGGATCCCCTGCGGATTACCATATTGGGCAAGATGCAACTGCTGCCCATTGCCCATCATCAACCAATCACGGCGGATAAAAGGAGCAAGCTGATGGGCGTCAGTGATCATAGGCGGGATAAGGTTCGTTGAATGTCTTGGTGGATGACAACTTAGCTACGGCTTATCCAGTGTAGTCGATTGCGGCGCGTTTGCGGCAAGTTCACCTGTCGTATCAACCTCTTGGCTTGATTGGGCATATGGCGTTTCGGGCTCCACGGTGGGTGTATCCTGCGCCGCTAAAGGCTCACCATCGAGATTGGTTTCGTTGATATCGCTACTAGACTCATAGTCCAAATACTCAGGCATGGCCGCGGTAATTTCGGCGCCCAGCAACACTATCATCCAAGATAAATAGACCCAAACGAACAGGATAGGAATGGTCGCCAATGCGCCGTAAATGGCCTCATAACTTGGGAATTTAGTCACATACAGCGCAAAGCCCTTTTTCCCCAACTCGAATAACAAGGCCGCCACGACAGCACCCAATAGTGCGTGCCAAAACTTCACCTTTTGATTCGGCACCACCATATAGAGCAGTAAAAATGCCGCCACCGAAAACAGCATAGGCAAACGCTCTATAAATAGCGGCATAACCCCAGATAAGGTATTGCCCTCAAACAGTTTTAATGACACTACATAGGAGGTCGCGACTAGGCTCGCGCCCACCAACACAGGGCCTAAGGTGATCACCATCCAATACATGGAAAAGGCCACGACCACCGAACGCTTTTCCTTAGTACGCCAGATATTATTCAGCGACTTATCAATGGCAGAGATCAACATGATCGCTACCACCACGAGAGCCGCGATCCCCACGGCCGTGCCCTTAGAGGCATTGCCAACAAATTCATTGATATAAACTTGTACTGTATCGCCCGCCGCGGGCAGAAAATTCTCGTAAACGAAGGCTTCGATTTGGCCACGGATCCCCTTAAACACAGGGAAAGCCGACAGCATGGACATAGTCACCGCCACCATAGGCACAAGGGATAACAGGGTGACATAGGCCAAGTGGCCGGCGCGAATATTGATTTGATCTTCTACTAAACGCTGACGTAAATGCAGCAGGAAGCGCCAGATCCCGAGGAATAAGACTTGAATTTGTGCCAGTTCTATCTTCTTAGTCACGGGTTTCTCTTGATTCTGTTGGTATTGACTCGTTATCTTCGTACAATAAACACTTAATTTACAAGTCTAAGGAGTGAATTGATGTCACAACAAGGATCTGCGGGCAACGTTATCGCCGCTATCGCCAGTCTGTTCTTTCCCGGCCTAGGTCAACTGGTACAGGGACGAATTATGGCTGCATTGCTGTTTTTCGTGGTCACAGTGGTTGGCTATGCCCTTTGGTGGTTAGTGGTCCCAGCGGTAATAGGTGCTATCTTTCACCTCTGGAGCATTATCGATGCGGCGCGTTTTAAGGCCGACTAACTTCATCTGACTCAGTGACGGAATACCCAATGAAAAGATTGATCACCTCTAGCCTGATGGCGGCAACGCTATTGCTGACGGGCTGCCAGAGCGCCTATTACGGCGCCATGGAAAAAGTGGGCTACCACAAGCGCGACATCATGGTCGACAGAATGAAGGCCGCCAAAGAATCCCAAGAGGATGCCCAAAAAGAGTTCAGCTCAGCACTCGAGGAGATGCAAGCCCTGCTCAACCACGATGGTGGCAACCTCGAAAAGGCCTATAACAAGGCCAAAGATGAATACGAGTCAGCCCAAAGTGCCGCCGATGACGTGAGTAATCGCATCAATAAAGTCGAAGATGTCGCCGAGGCGCTATTCGATGAATGGCAAGCCGAAATCGGCGAGATCAGCAAAGCTAGCCTGCGCCGCAACAGTGAAACCAAACTCAAGGAAACCCGCCGTTCCTACGAGCAACTGATGAAAACCATGCGCCGCGCCGAATCTAAAATGCCACCCATCCTCACCGCCATGAAAGACAACATGCTGTATTTAAAGCATAACTTGAATGCTCAAGCGATTGGCGCGATTAAAGGGGAATTTGCGAGCCTACAGACGGATATTTCAGGCCTAATCAAAGAGATGAACAAATCGATCAACGAGTCGACCAAGTTTATCGAGGCCCTCGAAAACTCTAAAGGTTAACGCTTGCCGTCATCTTTCCTTGTCAGCCCCAAAGGCTGGCAAGGTCGATGCCCTTTTAAACCTTCCATTACATCTACTGTTTGCCGCTCGCTTTACCACGACTGCCATTCTTATCCAGCGCCATCTGCTCCCGCTTTATTTAACTCGATAAAATCCCCTAATCTCGCTGATTTTTTTTCATTCTCAGTACGCTATTGATACTTTATGGCATACTTGTTAGCTCGACGTTAATTAAGAGAATCTGTATGGGCCGAGCGACATGGATGGGTTTACTCACATTGGGAGCATTGCTGCTCACCTGGGTGACATTCACGACCAAGGCCGCAACGGCAGAGATATCCTGGCAGGATAATACGACCAGTCTCACCGACTTTCCGATGAGCTATTTTGTCGATACCTCGGAGAACATGCCCTTTACTGAAGTCACGCAACAAACCTTTATCGACTCCAGCAATCGCGTATCTCTTGGCACAGCCGCCATCAAAACCTGGGCAAAGATCCCCTTAGTTAATACCAGCAATAGCCCACAAACCCTGTATCTGCACCATCCCTACGCCTATCACAATCGCCAGGTTGGCCTCTATGAAATCGTCGATGGGCAGGAGATGCAGCGCCGAATACTCGACCTCGATGATCCAAGCACCTATGGCTGGCTCTATGGCGGTGCGGCGGTATTTGAGGTCACACTCGCGCCACTCCAAAAGAAAACCCTATACGTCGAAAGCGTGTCCTTTTCACATCAATGGTTTTCTATCGATTTATACAACAAGGAACAATCCCAACGGGCATTGCTCGGCAGTTTTACCGATATCGCCGTGATGGTGGGCATGCTGCTGGCGCTGATTATCTACAACCTATTGTTATTTATGTATTCCCGCCAGCGAGATAACTTATTTTATGCCTGTTACTTAATCTCAGGCGGGATCTGGATTGCCCTCTCCTACGGGCTGGTCGCCGAAGTATTCGCATTTTACGGCTCGGCGAGTCTGTATTGGCACCTTACCCTGATGACCATGCCCATCTTTTTGATTTTATTTATGATGGATATTTTCGAAACTCGGCAACATTATCGCTTCGAGCATTACGCCCTCGTCTTCGTGCTCGCCCTGTTAGTGGCCGAATTTTGTTATGGCGTGGTGGATATCATTGGTGCGCTGCGCTATTCCAGCAGCTTGGCAGCCTTGATGATGTTAACCACCCTCTCAGTCACAATTTCGCTGGTGATAAAACGACATCCCATCGCGAAATACTTTCTCCTCGGCCATTGTCTTTTCGTCGGTTTTAGTGGTCTTGCGGTGATGTTTTACAAAGGCCGCGCCGAGTTTAGCTATCTCTCAAGCCACGGTGTCGGCGTGGGCATTATGCTCGAGGCGCTAGTACTTGCACTTATCATCGCCTATCGCATCCGTCTGCTCGAAGAAATTAAAGCGTCGCAAGAAGAACTTAAATATCAAGCGGCTACCGATTCACTCACTCATTTATTTAATCGCCGTCATTTCCACAAAGAAGCGCAACGGATCTTCATACAAGCGAGCGTGACACAACAACCCATGGCGGTGATTATCTGTGATATCGACCTCTTCAAACGGGTAAACGACAAATACGGCCACCTGATGGGCGATCAGGTCATTATCGATATTGCCACCACCCTCAAACAGCATGCGCGTAAATGTGACATAGTGGCGCGCTACGGCGGCGAAGAATTTATTATGCTGCTACATGACGTGTCCCTCGCCGAGGCACACCAATGCGCCGAACGCATTCGCAGCGCCGTTGCCGAGTTAAGCTTTATGGTCGAGACGCAAGAAGTGTTTACTGTCACCCTCAGTCTTGGGGTGGCGGCCGTTGATTTTGCCCATCCCCTAGAGCATGCCATCAAGCTGGCAGACGATGCCCTGTATCGCGCTAAACATCAGGGCCGTAACAATGTGCAATCCAGTGAAATCAATCGATTAGAGATACAGGAAGGCATAAACTAACACGGTAAACCAAAGCGAGTGCCATCTCCTACTCTACAAAATCGACTCGGTCTATAGGGTGCTGTGTCGACTTTGTGAGCTATCACTCGCTTTTACCACGGCATACTGTAAATATCGGATCTGCCGCACAATTTCGCTTTAGGCTCAAAAACTTATCCAACGAAAGCCACTCAGATGGAATACGTGTATTCTATTTGCAGTATTAACATGACTTTTATTGAATCTCTCACCCTGATGTTGGCCCTGATGTATATCGCATCCTTAAGTTATTGGAGCGGTAAAAAATGGGGCGCCGTTGCCACCTTACTCTTAAGTGCTGGCGCCGTAGCGATTAGCCTCTACTGGCCTTTGGCGCTCGCCCTAGCCATTGCCTTGCCGCTGTGTCTGATAGCCAACAAGTTCGCCCCTGAGGAATTAAAGGGTGAGATAAAAATCAACACCCTGCGCGAAGGCTGCCAGCATCTGCTCGCGCTCTCGCTATTTATCGTCGCCATCCAATACTGCATCAATGCTATCCAGCTTAAACAAGGCATAGTGCCTTGGTTGATGCGCCCCGATGTCGCCGACGCCTTCTTGCCTATCGCGGGCGGAATTGAATTAAAAGCCATAGTGACACTCAACCTGTGGGACCAAACGCACCCCGCCGCAGCCGTCATGCTCTTCGCCGTGCTGCTCACAGGCTTACTCTGCAAACGCGCCTTTTGTGGCTGGGCCTGCCCATTAGGACTTGCCGGCGAATACCTCTACGCCTTGCGCAAACGCTTTATCAAAGCAGAACTTGCGCCACCCGCATGGTTAGACTGGCCACTGCGGATGCTTAAGTACCTATTACTACTGGCGCTTTTTTACATCGTCATCGGTATGCCTAGCGAGTCGATTCCCTATTATCTACAGGGTAACTACCACAAGATTGCCGACCTTAAGATGGCGCTGTTTTTTGTCACGCCTGGGCTTGTTACCTTAGCCTGCTTCGCGCTGATCCTTGCCTTAGCTGCGTGGCGTCGCCAGGGATTTTGCCGCTACTTGTGCCCCTATGGCGCCATGCTTGGGATCTTAAGTTTTGCCAGCCCACTCAAGATCCGCCGCGATACTCAGCATTGCCTGATCGAAGCCAAAGGCATGAAATGCGACAAATGTACCCGCGCCTGCCCAGCCAACATCATAGTGCACACCAAAACCACGGTGCGCAGCGACGAATGCCAAGCCTGTATGCGCTGTGTGGCCGCTTGCCCTAAATCGGCGGCGCTCGGTTTTGGCCTCAAGTCGGGCCACAGAGTTAGCCATAAGGGCTTGTTAGTCCTGTTATTATTGGCACTCTTTGCCCTACCGCTGGGCGCCTATTTAGCCGGGTTCTGGCATAGCCAAACACCGGACAGTATCCGCATGGAGCTTATCCAAGTGATTGACCGCGTGGGCCATTAACTCTCTGATTTATTGATAAATAAATATAAAAAAGGTGCAGCCCAAGCTGCACCTTTTATGTTCACGCTAAGCTTAAGCACAAGAGATTAGGCAAGGTCGAACCTATCGGCATTCATCACCTTAGTCCAAGCTGCCACAAAGTCATGCACAAACTTTTCTTTGGCATCATCCTGCGCATACACCTCGGCATAAGAGCGCAAAATCGAGTTAGAGCCAAACACCAGATCGACGCGGGTCGCGGTCCACTTCACCGCGCCAGTTTTACGCTCGACTATCTCATAAAGATTGCTGCCCGCAGGCTTCCAGTTGTAGGCCATGTCGGTGAGATTCACAAAGAAATCATTGCTTAACACACCAACTTTATCGGTAAACACACCGTGACGCGTGCCGCCATAGTTAGTGCCTAACACCCGCATCCCCCCAATCAATACAGTCATCTCATGGGCGGTTAATCCCATCAATTGAGTGCGATCGAGCATCATCTCCTCGGGCTGAACCACATAATCCTTTTTCTGCCAGTTGCGATACGCATCGTGCAAAGGCTCGAGTACGGCAAAGGATTCCACATCTGTCATCGCCTGCGTCGCATCGCCACGGCCGGGGATAAAGGGCACTGTGATTTTGACTCCCGCAGCGTGCGCGGCCTTTTCAATCGCTGCGGCGCCGCCTAATACGATTAAGTCGGCGATGCTGACTTTTTTGCTTAGGCTAGCCTGCAGCTCCGTTAATACTTTAAGCACTTTTTGCAGCCGCTCGGGTTCGTTGGCCTGCCAATCCTTTTGCGGTGCTAAGCGGATCCGTGCGCCATTGGCGCCACCACGGAAATCCGAGCCACGGAAGGTGCGCGCACTGTCCCAAGCCGTTACCACTAACTCGGATACGCTGAGCCCCGAGGCTAATAATTTCGCCTTCAGCTCGACAATCTCACTGGCATCTAAACGGTAATCGACGCTTGGGATCGGGTCTTGCCAAAGCAAATCCTCATTCGGCACCTCAGGCCCCAAGTAGCGACTCTTAGGCCCGAGATCGCGGTGGGTTAACTTAAACCAAGCGCGGGCAAACACCTCGGAGAAATAGGCGGGGTCTTGATAAAACTTCTCGGAGATTTTGCGATACTCAGGATCCATCTTCATCGCCATATCCGCATCCGTCATGATGGGATTAAACTTGCGATTCGGATCGCCTACAGAGACGACTTTATCTTCCTCTTTGATATTAATCGGTTCCCACTGTGAGGCGCCCGCTGGGCTTTTTTTCAATTCCCAGTCGTAATTTAACAGTAAGTAAAAATAACCGTTATCCCACTGGGTGGGGTGAGTTGTCCAAGCGCCTTCGAGGCCACTGGTCACGGCATTAGCGCCCGTGCCAGGACCTTTTTTATTGAGCCAGCCCAAACCTTGGGCCTCAAGTTCTTCGCCCTCAGGCTCGGGGCCAAGATCCTGCGCCTTACCATTACCATGGCATTTACCCACGGTGTGGCCGCCGGCGGTTAAGGCCACGGTTTCCTCATCATTCATCGCCATTCGCGCAAAGGTGACACGCACATCTTGGGCGGTACGCAGGGGATCGGGTTTGCCATCGACCCCTTCAGGATTCACATAGATCAGCCCCATCATCACGGCAGCCAAAGGGTTTTCAAGGTCACGTTCGCCAGAATAACGGCTGTTGGGATTTTCCGTCGGCGCTAGCCATTGTTTTTCAGAGCCCCAATAAATGTCCTTCTCTGGGTGCCAGATATCCTCTCGGCCACCGGCGAATCCATAGGTTTTTAAACCCATAGACTCGTAGGCCACATTGCCCGCGAGGATCATTAAATCCGCCCATGAGAGTTTGTTGCCGTATTTTTTCTTAATCGGCCAGAGTAGACGACGGGCTTTGTCGAGGTTGGCGTTATCAGGCCAGCTATTGAGTGGTGCAAAGCGTTGATTGCCCGTTCCTGCGCCTCCACGGCCATCGGCAACTCTATAGGTCCCGGCTGAGTGCCATGCCATACGGATCATCAGGCCGCCATAGTGTCCCCAATCGGCGGGCCACCAATCTTGGCTGTCGGTCATTAAAGCATTGAGGTCGCGCTTCACCGCGGCGAGATCCAAGCTGTTGAAAGCATCGCGATAGTTAAACTTAGGATCCATAGGATCCGTCTTCTTATCGTGCTGGTGCAAAATATCGAGATTAAGTGCCTTAGGCCACCAGTCCATATTGTTGCTGGCGACCGCTGAATTCGCCCCATGCATCACGGGGCATTTACCTTGGGAACTTTGCGTCTTGTCCATTGAATATTCCTTTACTTAGCTTGCACTAACGGGAGTAGCGCGCCCTAAAACTCTTGCTAGACACACTACGGTCGAAACGAGAGCCTTCACAGTTTGCCAAGGCTTGTTGGCAATCTTGTGACAGCAAAAAAGACAAATTTGGTAACAAAGACAATGCCATCACTAGGGATTGGCCTAACCATTAACCCTAGGCTAGATTCAACAAAACACAATCGAAATCGGTCAAAAGTCGCTATTTTGTGAACCAGTTCAGGATTAAAAATTAGCCAATTGAGGATAACAAAAATAGCAACAATGAACAAAAAAGCCGCTAAACGAGTTAGCGGCTTAATTTGATTGAGCGCTTTGAACGATTAGTTGAGCGTCTCCAACTCGCCGTTACGCCAAGGTTCAATCACAACCTTAATATGTGGATTCGGTTGCATTAATTGCTTGAATGCCCCCGATACCCCATCCATCCCCACTTTACCCGTGAGCAGCTTACGCCAAGGAATGGTGCCCTGGGCTAATTCCGCTAAACAGGCAGCGAATTCATCAGGCTGATAGTAGTAAGAGAAACGCATATCCAGCTCTTTCACTGTGGCATAGGCGTAGTTGATATTCGCTTCTGCGGTGTGAATACCCGTCACAACGATAGTTGCCTTAGCTGGCGCACGCTTCACAAAGCCTTCAATCAACTTGTGAATACCCACGCATTCGAAAATCACCACACGATGACCTGCGGCAACTTCGGCGGCATAGGCGACTTCGTCCTGCTCACCTGGGTTTACAGTGTGAGTCGCACCAAATTCACGGGCTAATTGCAGTTTTTCGCCCTGTAGGTCAGCCGCAATAATGTTGCGCACTCCGCGTAGATGCAGTGCAGAAATAGCAGCTAAACCAATTGGGCCACAACCCACCACTAATGCAGTGTCTTCTGCGCCGACGTTCCCCCGATGTACGGCATGTAACCCTACGGCTAAGGGTTCGGTTAGCGCCACGGCTTCTGGTGGTAAATGGTCAGGCACAGGGATTAACAGTGCTTCATCGAGAATAAAGTACTCTGAATAGGCCCCATTAACACCGGGAGTCACCCCCACACCCGCACCATTTTGGCTCATCAGGATAGGTACCGAAGTGACTCGAGTTCCTAGAGCCAAGGTTTGCTGGGTTTCGGAGCCGAACTCGACCACTTCGGCACAAAACTCGTGGCCTAACATCACAGGGACGTGGTTATCAATCCCCTCTGGCATTACCCCGAGTTTACGATAGAAATCGAACACTTCGTTGTAATGGCGGGTGATATGAATATCCGAACCACAGATCCCACAGGCGAGACTACGTACTAACACTTGGCCGGCCTGTGGCTTAGGAAGTTCAACCTGTTGCAGGCTGACTTCACCATCCTGCATCACTATTGCCTTCATTGTGGGTGCATTCATCATGCTCATTACGGGATCCTTATTCAGCATCGCTCATGCGCGCTAACGCACCGGGTTTAATGTAACGTGGCTTAATGCCCTGTGCCTTTGCCGCTGCCAAGAGCGCCTGCTCAATCCAGCCTGCATCCATAATAAACATAAAGTTACCATCGGCATCGAAGTTAACGTTCACTCCAGTAATCACCATCACACCATCGGCGCCCTCGGAATCCGCAGGGCAATGGAAAGTGTGGATAGAACCGCCCGGCTCGTACAAGTAGCTGCCCGCGGTTTGCGGTTGGTCTGGGTATTCAAGGTAGTTCCAACGACCCGCTAAGGTATAGAAATGCACCACACCAGTGTGGAAATGCTTAGGTAAGGTAATACCCGGCTTAAACTTAGCGCGGATCACCCAAACCCCGTTTTCAGGGTCTAAAAATAACGGGTACACATCAACGCCCGGCAGCGCATCTTTGATGATCTGCTCTTCGTTGGTATTGAGGGTTAATAAAAAGTCTTGATGATTAATCACTTCTGGTAGAGCCATGTTTGCATTCCTCATTGTTGTTATAGTGTTGTTGGGTCAAGCTTCCACTACCCCAGCAGTGGATATTTAAAGTTTTCGAAACCGTCGGAGGCGTTCACTGTGCAGCCATTGATGCAGTTGGCCTCGTCACTGACGAGAAACGCCACCACATCGGCAATCTCATTCGGTTGGGTAAATTCTTGACGCATTTGCTCTTTACGAATGTGTTCCCACAGCCCGAGCGCCTCGTACTGACGCAGCATAGGCGTATCGACACGGCCTGGCGCCACGGCGCAAACCCGCACGCCAAGTGGCGCCAGTTCAAGCGCGGCGCATTTGGTCATCATATCGACGGCGGCTTTACTGACGTTGTAGGTGAAGGTCATTTCTGAGGCGATCTGCGCGTAAACCGACGAAGTATTTAAAATCACGCCCCGAGTGCCTTGGGCTTGGAATTGACGGCCAGCGGCGAGGATGCCGTGGTACACGCCTTTTTGGTTTACATTGGTGACAGGGTCAAAATCATTAACAGGATCATGCTGTAACAGCGGTTTAGCCAAGCCAATACCGGCGTTATTGATCAGAATATCGAGCTGACCGAACTGGTCAGCCGCATGCTTGACCATGGCTTCAACTTGCTTGTAGTCGGTCACATCGACGCTAAAAGTCACCAACTTATCGGCGGGAAAATCGTTAAATACTTTGAGCGCATCGGCCGACAGATCGGCGGCAACAACGCGAGCCCCTTCGGCGAGTAGTTTACGGATGATGGCTTGCCCTATGCCCCCAGCAGCCCCCGTCACCACAGCGGTTTTATTCAGTAAACGCATAGCTGTCCTCTTTTTATATTTATCAATTTCATTATTAAGACGTTGTTAATTTAGATGGTTAATTGCACATCTTCTTGACTTATTACGAGCCAAATTTGATATATTGCGAGTCTTATAACAAAGTGAACTAAGCGTCCCATGTACCTAGTCAGAAGTGGTGCCGTCGCTCAATTCGAGCAACTGGTCCTAGAATTGGGGGAAAACCCCATAGAAATGATCCATCAGGCTGGATTGCGTCAGGCCCAGTTTCGCGATCCCAACACCTATATAGCTTATCCGCGGCTAGCCGAATTATTGGAAATTGCCGCGCAGCGCTGTCAGCAGCCCTTGTTTGGCTTAATGCTGGCCCAGCGACAGACTTTGCATGTATTGGGTGATTTACCTATGCTGGTTTCCCGCGCGGCCACTGTGGCCGATGCGCTGGCCCGCGTGAATGACTATCTCTATCTGCACGCCTCAGGCGTATCATTAAAACTGCAATCTCAGGGTGAAATTGTCCGTCTTGCGCTATTGATGAATGTACACAGCCCTAGGGGCATAGAACAACTGATGCAAATGAGCGTGGCGCAGCTGGCGATGTTTGTCTCGAGCCTGCTGAATATCAATATCAGCAACATTCCTTTGTATTTATGCCAGAACAAACCCAGCGAACTGGAATCTCAGCGCCTTACCCACTCGGTGCGTTTTCGCGAGCCCTTTAATGGCGTAGTGGTCAAGGCCTCGCAACTGACGGGGCGTAACTATCACGATGAAGAGGCGCTTAATCGCCACCTCCAGTCGCACCTGCAATATTTACAGAGCCGCTACCCCGACAATCTTGCCGACCAAGCACGGGACTTAATCCATCGGCTGCTGCCCACGGGGGAATGCTGCATCGAACGGGTATCAACGGCGCTGGGTTTACACGAACGCACCCTACAAACGAGGCTGCAAGAGACGGGGCAAAGCTATCGACAATTGCTACAGGATGTTCGGCAAAATATCGCCCAACAGCAACTCAGCTACGGCACGCAAACCATCACCGAACTCGCACTGCAACTCGGTTATGCCGAAGTCGCCGTGTTTAGTCGCCACTTTAAAACCTGGACAGGATTTTCCCCAAAACAATGGCAACAACAGTATCGTAAGGGGCGAATTGAGGATTGAAGACAGAAAAACAAAAGCCCCGCTAAGTTGCCTTAGCGGGGCTTTATTCACTCTGTGTAGTCACTTTACGCGACTACACAACCACCATTAGCCGCGGCTAGCGCGCTTACGGTCGTTTTCAGTTAAGTGTTTCTTACGAACACGGATGCTCTTAGGTGTTACTTCAACTAATTCGTCATCATCGATAAACTCAAGTGCTTGCTCAAGAGTTAAGGTGATTGGCGTAGTCAGTACTTGAGCTTCGTCAGTACCAGAAGCACGCATGTTAGTCAGCTGCTTACCTTTCAGACAGTTCACTGTCAGGTCGTTAGAACGTGAGTGGATACCCACAACTTGACCTTCGTAAACTTCGGCAGCGTGGCCGATAAACAGACGACCGCGATCCTGCAGACCGAACAGTGCGAATGTCAGCGCCTTACCGGTCGCGTTAGAGATCAATACGCCGTTAGCGCGTTGACCAATGTCGCCACCTTTGTGCGGACCGTAGTGATCGAATGAGTGGTAAATCAGACCAGTACCAGAAGTTGCCGTTAAGAACTCCGTTTGGAAACCGATTAAGCCACGGCTTGGAATGATAAAGTCAACGCGCACGCGGCCTTTACCGTCAAGCTGCATGTCTTTCATCTCAGCCTTACGTACGCCCAGCTTCTCGATAACTGTACCTTGATGTTCTTCTTCAACGTCAACGGTCAGCGTCTCGTATGGCTCACACAGTTCGCCATCGATGGTTTTTAAGATAACTTCTGGGCGAGAAACCGCTAATTCGTAACCTTCACGACGCATGTTTTCGATCAGGATAGATAAGTGCAATTCACCACGGCCAGATACCGCGAAACGGTCTGGGCTATCGGTTTCTTCAACACGCAGTGCCACGTTGTGCACTAATTCCTGTTGCAGACGCTCAAGAATGTTACGTGAAGTCACATACTTACCTTCTTTACCTGCGAAAGGTGAAGTGTTGACTTGGAAAGTCATGGTCAGTGTTGGTTCGTCAACAGACAGTGGTGGCAGCGCTTCAACATTACCTGCGGCACACACAGTGTCAGAAATCTTCAGCTCGCCTAAACCGGTAATAGCCACGATGTCGCCAGCGTTTGCTACGTCAACTTCGGTACGCTCTAAGCCCATGTAACCTAATACTTGGCCCATTTTACCGTTACGAGTCTTACCATCGGCGCCGATCACGGTCACTTGTTGGTTAGTCTTGATGCTACCACGCTTGATGCGGCCAACACCGATCACACCCACGTATGAGTTGTAATCGAGCTGAGAAATTTGCATCTGGAATGGACCTTCAGCGTCAGCTGCAGGTGAAGATACTTTTTCAACGATAGTTTGGAACAGTGGCGTCATATCAGTGCCAACTTCATCCGGATCTAAGGTTGCGAAGCCGTTTAACGCAGAAGCGTAAACCACTGGGAAATCTAATTGTTCGTCGGTCGCACCTAAGTTATCGAACAGGTCGAATACTTGGTCGATAACCCAATCAGGGCGAGCACCAGGACGGTCAATCTTGTTGATAACAACGATTGGCTTTAAGCCTTGGGCAAACGCTTTCTTGGTTACGAAGCGAGTCTGTGGCATTGGACCGTCAACGGCGTCAACCAGCAGTAATACTGAGTCCACCATAGACAGTACGCGCTCAACCTCACCACCGAAGTCGGCGTGGCCAGGGGTGTCTACGATGTTAATGCGGTAGTCGTTCCACTTGATGGCAGTATTCTTTGCCAGAATCGTGATCCCACGTTCCTTTTCAAGATCGTTGGAGTCCATCACCCGCTCAGTAGCTTCTCCCCGGGTTGCAAGGGTTCCTGATTGCGACAGCAGCTTGTCAACCAGGGTCGTTTTGCCATGGTCAACGTGCGCAATAATGGCGATGTTACGTAAATTCTCTAGCACGGATAAACCTCTTACCATCAAACAAAAATAGGGATATTTCAATATTCGTTATAGCAATCTACGTTGAGTCGCCATAAAAAAGCGTGACATTCTACTCCAGAGCGGCCTCGCCGCACAGGATTATTTTTGAACACTTATAAAACAATTTTTTGAGCACTGTGCTCAAAAGGTACTCTCTTGCCCGAGTCAAATAGCCTAAATGCACCGTTAATGCGCAGGCGATTCGCCAGTTTATCTTGTTATCAACTAAGCTAAGCAGCTGAATTCACTGTTTTTCATTTAGTACTACTTTTGCCGCTCGGCCCAAAGCCGCCATAAGTATAGTCAATCCACGCCATCAAGCCGTGACGCGCCAGAATGAGCAACGAAATCAGCACGGCTGGCGCCATTTAGCGATTTCAGCGGATAACTTTGGCCTCAGTTTCAACAAACTCTATTCCCCATTGCGAACAACGATTTTAATGCTTTGATAATTAAAAGTTATTCAATATATCCAACCATAACTGCCCCGCGAAAAGCAGCTTAGGTTGCCACAGTTTTGTGACATTATTGCATGCGATTGAAATAGTGAGCTTGCACGGTTATCTCGCCTCACTAATGTGCTAAATTCGTTGTGCTTTGTTTGGTTTCGAACGCTGTCAAAAGCCAGAATTGAGATATCAATCCGGCTTGTCCATGAGCTTAATGGACCGAAGAGCTCGGGATAAATGGGCGTGGCGAGATTGCACTTAAGTTGCGTGCACTAAAATGGTGTTGTGACGGTGCGCACCAAAATGGATTAATGCACCAAAATGCCACACGCAAACGCACCAACATAGTGCAGCACTGAGTAAATTGTTGTGCACTAAAATATATAGCCTTTGATTATCAACACCTTAAATTGTTGGCATAGATATCGCTATATAGCTTGTAAGTTTGGCTCAAGCGCGACTTGAGTTAAAAGATTATAGAAGGGACATCCCTTTACCCTACCGGAGACTTGAGAATGTCAGTTGAATCAGTTTTAAAGCAACTTGAAGAATTAGAAGTTAAGTTTGTTGATTTACGTTTTACCGACACCAAAGGTAAAGAGCAGCACGTATCTATTCCTGCTCATCAGGTAGACGCTGATTTCTTCGAAGACGGCAAAATGTTTGACGGTTCGTCAATCGCTGGCTGGAAAGGCATTAACGAATCAGACATGGTACTGATGCCAGACCCAACCACGTTTGTATTAGACCCATTTACCGAAGAAACCACAGCTCTGATCCGCTGTGACATTCTCGAGCCAGGCACTATGACTGGTTATGACCGCGACCCACGTTCTATCGCGAAAAAAGCGGAAGAATACTTACGCTCTACCGGTATCGCTGACACTGTATTAGTTGGACCAGAACCAGAATTCTTCCTGTTCGACGACGTACGTTTCGGTACTGACATGTCTGGTTGTTTCGTGAAAATCGACGCTAAAGAAGCGGCATGGAACTCTGGCACTAGCTACGAAGGTGGTAACACTGGTCACCGTCCATTCGTGAAAGGCGGTTACTTCCCAGTAGCTCCTGTTGACTCATCACAAGACTTACGTAGCGCTATGTGTTTAGTGCTCGAAGAAATGGGTCAAGTCGTTGAAGCTCACCACCATGAAGTGGCGACTGCGGGTCAAAACGAAATCGCAACTCGCTTCAACACTCTGACTAAGAAAGCGGACGAAATCCAAATTCTGAAGTACGTAGTACACAACATGGCTCACGCCTACGGTAAGACTGCGACTTTCATGCCTAAGCCAATCGTTGGCGACAACGGTAGCGGTATGCACGTTCACCAATCTCTGTCTAAAGACGGTGTGAACCTGTTCGCTGGCGACAAATACGCTGGTTTAAGTGAAACTGCACTGTACTACATCGGTGGTATCATCAAGCACGCTCGCGCGCTGAACGCTTTCACTAACCCAAGCACTAACTCTTACAAGCGTTTAGTACCACACTTCGAAGCGCCAGTGATGTTAGCTTACTCAGCACGTAACCGCAGCGCTTCAATCCGTATTCCAGTGGTACCAAGCCCTAAAGGCCGTCGTATCGAAACTCGCTTCCCAGATCCACATGCAAACCCATACTTAGGTTTCGCAGCGCTGCTGATGGCAGGTATCGACGGTATCCAAAACAAGATCCATCCAGGCGAAGCTATGGATAAAGACTTGTACGATCTGCCAGCGGAAGAAGCGGCTGAAATCCCACAAGTAGCGACGTCATTAGAAAACGCACTTGAGAACCTGCAAGCTGACCACGAGTTCTTAACTCGCGGCGGTGTATTCAGCGAAGATTTCATCCAGTCTTACATTGCACTGAAATCTGCAGAAGCTGAGCGTGTAAGCCGTACAACTCACCCATTAGAGTTCGAGATGTACTACAGCCTGTAATGGCTAACGGCATCGATTAGCTGAACAACCTCTAACAGCCCCGACAGTCTTCTGTCGGGGCTTTTTTATCTCTATCGCTCTGTGATTCCCAATTATTCCCCAGCATATTCGACACCTCTACACACATAAACCCTAACCTCCCACTGTTATTTGTCCATTTGTTGTCGCCTAGTGATTTTGGGTGCGTAAAAAAGTAAAGGCTTTGTAAATTCAATTAAGAGCGATTCTCGATTACAACTATAATAATGCGTCTTTTTTGGAGCCAAACACGGAATACTCTCCATTCATATTCAGCTAGCGCATTGAATTCAAACCATTAAAAACGCTTTCTGGGTCGCGAGAAAATGTCACCACAGTGCTGTCCTTTTGGCTTCTCATGTACCTGTTGTTTTTGATGGAGAATGCTATGCCTAAGTCTATGGGGCCGATAAGCCTAGTCGCCGCCGCAGTTATCTGCCAACTGGGGCTTATTAATGTGGCAACAGCCACTGAAAACGAGATGGAGCGCATGGTGGTCTCCGCCACCCGCTCACCGACCCAAATCAGCGATCTCTCCAGCACTGTGTGGATCATTGATGAAGCCAGCATTCGCGAGCAAACCGATAGCGGCAAAGGGATTAAGGAAATGCTCGCCGCCTTAGTGCCATCGATGGATGTGTCCAGCCAAGGGCGCACCAACTTTGGCCAGAATATTCGCGGCCGCGCCATGGTGGTATTAATCGATGGCGTGTCGATGAACACCTCCCGCAGCATCAGCCGTCAGCTAGACAGTATCGATCCATTCAACATCGCGCGCATCGAAGTACTGGCTGGCGCGTCGGCTATCTATGGTGGTGGCGCATTGGGCGGTGCCATTAATATCGTCACTAAAAAAGCAGCGGACAGCAGTGATACCTTCGAGGCCGAAGCAGGATTTAAGTCCGGCTTTAATAGCAGTGATGATTTAGATTATCGCACCGCGCTGGCGGTTACCGGGGGCAGCGATTCTGTTAAGGGGCGCTTCAGCGCCGCTTGGCAGGAAAACGGCCAGTGGTTTGATGGCAGTGACAATCCTGTGATGCTGGATATCTCGCAAACCGGAATGCAGTACACCCAAGGTTATGATTTGATGGTGAATATGGATTGGCAGCTTGCCAATGACGCCAGCCTCAGCGCCATGGCGCAATACTATCGAAATGGTTCAGACGAAGAACATGGCCTGTATATGGGTGAGAACTTCTCCGGTGTCACGGGCGATGCCTCAGTGCTGGAAACCCAAAAGGGATTGGACGCTGACCGCAGCCCCGCCACCGAGCGTACTTTACTGAATCTGTCCTACTCCCAAGATGAGTTTCTGGGTCAAACCCTGTATTTACAAGGCTTTTATCGCAAAGAGAATCTGGATTTCCACCCGTTCCCCTATGTCAATGAAACCAGTGGCGTCTACAACTTCTCAGCATCGGCCCAAAACACCAGCATCTATGGTTTGAAAGCGGTCGTTGAATCCAAACCCGTCGATAGCCTCACACTCACTTGGGGACTGGATTGGGATAAAGAAAGTTTTGATTCGAACCAAATGAGCTTCGACCTCGATGCCGCCAACCAACACGGCGGCTTAGTGATGCGCGAGCTGTTCACTACCGGTCGTTATGTCGACTTTTCGGTCGAGTCTATTGCGGCATTTATCCAAAGCAGTTGGGAGATGAATAGCTTTTTGGTGCTAAACGCTGGCTATCGTTATCAACACATGGAAAACAGTGTTGATGATTTTATCGGTTATAACCAACAGGTAGCGATTGCCTCTGGCAAGGCCAAGGGGGCCGATGCCATTAAAGGCGGTAGCACCGACTATAACATAGGCTTAGTCAACCTTGGCTTGGTGGCCAAGTTGAGCCAAGACCAACAACTCTGGCTTGCCTATTCCCAAGGCTTTGAACTGCCAGACCTGTCGAAATACTATGGCCGCGGCACCTACAAGGCCGATGCCGATGGTTACTTAAAGCTGCAAAATAGCATCAATATCAATGATACCCGTCTTGATGGGATCAAGACCGACTCCATGGAGCTGGGATGGCGCTATCTTGCAGACCGTTGGCAGGCGCAAGCCAGTGTCTATTATGCCGTGTCTGACAAGGTCATTGAGGTCAACAGCAAAGATCTGACCATCAATGTCAAAGACCAAGATAAGCGCAGCTATGGCCTAGAGGCACAGCTTAACTTTGATATCACCTCCGACTGGCAAGTCGGCACCAACCTGCATTTGGTGCGCAGTGAAGTGAAGGATGAGAATAATTGGATCGATGAAACCGTCACTTATGCCTCACCCTCTAAGGCCACTGCCTTTATTGGCTGGCGCGGCGAGACACAGAAGATCCGTTTACAGGCAGAGCACAGTTTTAGCGCCGAGTCCGACTATCGCTTCAAAACCAATGATGGCCTAGCGAGTGAGCTTGATAGCTACACGACGCTGGATTTACTGGGCTCTATCGATTTACCCGTCGGAACCTTGAGCTACGGCATCGAAAACCTGCTCGATAAAGACTACAGCACCCTGTGGGGCCAACGAGCGGTGTACTTCTACAGCCCGACCTACGGTCCTGAGTCTATGTTCGACTACCATGGCCGTGGCCGCACCTTTGCCCTCAATTATCAACTAAGTTGGTGGTAACAGGCGAAAAGGGGTCACTCATTTGTGTTCAGCCTTCCACTAAGGCGGTTGAGCAATAGCAAATGCCACAAACAAAAAACGGTCCCCAAGTGGACCGTTTTTTATGCCGATGCAAGCAGAATCAAGCTGATTATTTGCAACGACCAATGCGCGAACCCGTGCTCGTGACTTTGTCGCAATCTTTTTTGGTGACTTTCTTCTCGGCGCTGCTTGCCACCGTCGAATCGGTATCTGTGTCATTTACCGAGGAGCAGCCACTCAAACCTAATACGGCAACGGGCAGCAGTATCGCAATCCATTTTTTTAGCATTTCATTCATCCCTGATTAAATAGTAATTTTGGCCTTGGGTATTAGCATACAACCCAGAGTGGTTAAGCTAATCAATAAACGAGCGTGGCACAACGCTACAAACGAGCCTAACTAGGTAAATACACCTTTTTACTGACGTGCACTCGCCGTGTGGCTAATACGCCTAAACAGAAGCTATCGCGTTAACAAGAGCCGCATCGTCCGAAATCAGATGAAGAAGAGACTTAAGCACGCTGGTTACCCGTTAGCCCAAAGCCATGTCCTAACCCAAGTCCAAGCCAAAAAACAGTTTATTTCCAATCCCTTCTTGCACTTATTTACATGACTCGCTAGCTTGAACATGTCCATGCTGCATGATTGTTCCCCTTTCATTTGGGCGCTCCTAATGACTCACCAAAATAATGATAAAAATAACAATAGGCGCTTAGCTATGTGGCAAAAACTTAAACCCTATCAAGACTCTATTGTGCTACTCAGCGCATTATTACTCGGCGGCATGATCGGCATCTATTGGCCATCCTTGGCACTCAAGCTCAAGCCCCTAGGGCAAATCTTTCTGAATCTGTTGTTTATGATTATCGTGCCCTTGGTGGCGATCAGCGTGACCTCATCGATAGCCCGCATGACGGACTTAAAAAAGCTCGGGGCGATTTTAGCGTCGATTATGGGCGTCTCGATTCTGATGGCGATTATTCCCGCCGTCGGCATCACCTTACTGGCACTGATGTTTGATCCAGCCCAAGGCGTGACCCTCGATCTTAATCAAACCGTTAGCGACACCTCGGGGAAGATGGATTTTGTGGCGCTGCTAACCACCAATGACTTTTCTGGATTACTCTCCAAATCCAATATCTTGGCGCTTATCATCATGTCGGTGATTGCCGGAATCGCTATAGGTCAATCGGGGGAAGATGGCCGTAAAGTCTCGGCACTGCTCGACAGTTTTAATACCGTCATCATGAAGATAGTCGCCATTATTATGCTGGCAGCGCCCGTCGGCCTTGGCGCTTACTTTGCCTCCACCATGGCGAGTCAAGATCCACAGCTTGTGGTGACCTTTGCCCGCGCCGTGGGATTATTTTTAGTGGCCTGTTTTATCTACCTCACCGTCGGTTCCACCATTTATGCCTGGCTTGGCGGCGGCATGCACGGGATTAGACAATTTTGGCGCCACGCCCTCGAACCCGCCGTGACTGCATTAGGCACGACTTCCTCCCTAGCAACCCTGCCAGTTACCTTAAGGGCGGCGCTGAAGATGGGGATAAAACCCGAAATCGCCGATATCAGCCTGCCGCTGCTGGTGAATTTAAATAAGGGCGGCGCATCCATTATCACCGCCTTGAAGATTGTATTTATTTACTCACTGCTCGGTTTAGATTTTACGGTCGATGTGTTTATGGTGACCATACTCATTTCCGTCCTATCCGCCTTCATCATTGGCGGCGTACCGGGCGGCGCCTTCCTCGGGGAGATTTTTATCGTCACCACCTTAGGGTTACCAATGGAAACCATCCCCATTTTAGTGGTGATAGGCGCCATTACCGACGCACCTTCCACCGTTATAAACGTCGTCCATGACCTGAATGCCAGCCAGATTGTTGAACGCCTCAACCGCAAACGGATTGAGTCATAACAGGGCAATTGCGAATAATTGACAACGAAACTCATCTGATTAGAATGCCAACCCATTGAAACAGAGCACATTTGTGCCGAGTAAAATCCGCTATGCTGCCACAGTACCAGAATGCTGAGTAGATCAAACGAGTCGGTCATATGTAAGCAATGCGGTTTTTCAAACATAAACAATGGAGTGGTTATGCGTTGGTTGGCTTGGTTAGTTGTATGCGGGCATCTCACCGGATGCGCAGCGGTAACGTCGAGAATGGGAGCAGATTCAACCTGGGGTCACTCTTTTTCGAGTGTGCAAACGGCTGTCGATAATGGCGAGGAGTGTGTGGTGATATCCGCGATATCCGCTCCGCCTCTGCTGCTGTTTACTATCCCACTGACACTGGTGGATATGGGCGGCTCTCTGGTAGTCGATGCCGTGATGCTACCCGTCGATTTGGCGATCACCCCAAGCAATCCTGAGCTTCGCGCCCCGCGCTCTATGTTCTGCCGCTATAACTACAGCATTTAAGCATATTCGCCAGCCATAAATTACCTTAGCCTCAACCAGTGAGGCTAAGGGTTAACGTCCCATAGACAAAGGGGAGCAACAAGATCGCCTTAGCGCACCCCATTCATAGCCGCTTCGAGCAAGCCCTCTTCAATCCGTTAACGATGGGCTTTTATCACCTCCAGCAATTTCACGATATCGGCTTCATCGTTATAGATATGCGGCGATACGCGTATTCCTAAACTGCGGGCATCGACACTGATATTCGCCTCCGCCAACGCCGCCATGATGGGTGCTTGGCGCTCGCCAAATTGTAGGATCAAGGTGCCACTGCGTTTATCGGCTTCCCGCGGCGAGACCAACTCAGGCTCTAATGTCTGTACAACAGCCTCCATCAACTGCAAGTTATGTTCACGCATCGCCAGTGAACCAATATTGGCAAAATATTGAATGCTGTGAGCAGCAATGGCATAGGGCGCGATAGAAGGCGTACCGCCCCAAAACCGCAGCGCAGTTGGGTGATAGCGGAAATCATGGATATCAAACTCGAAAGGGTTTTCATGGCTAAACCAACCCACATCCTGCGGCTGACACTGGGGCAAAATCGCCGGATTGACCCACAGATACGCAGCGCCTGGGCCTGAACATAACCATTTCACACTCGAGCCAATCATAAAGTCCGGCTGTAGCTCGGCTAAATCCAGCGGCAATATGCCTGCCGATTGCGCTACATCCACTAGGCTCAAGCAGCCACGCTCACGGGCAAGGGGAATGATCTGCGCCAATGGCGCCTGCTGACCCGTATTGGAATAAGCATGGCTAACAAAGACTAAATCGACATCGGCACAGATATGCGCGTCCCACACATTGGGGTCGGTGACATCTAAGCCCTTGGGAATAAAGCGCAGTTCACAACTTGCGGGCAATGCCTTTTTAAGGGCAAACCCCATGCTGGGAAAATCAATCTCGCTCATCAGCACCACGGCGCCATCACTATTTAATCTATCCAGTGACATCACCAACTTGGTCAAGGCGCTCGATAGATTAACCTGCGGGCAAAAATCCTGTGGCTGACCATTAAAAAGGCTTGCCAGCGCCGCGGTAAAGTTATCGATAACACCCAACCATTTGCCCCATGGCTCGCGGCCAGACTCTTGCCATGGCGCAAAAAACGCCTGCTTAAACGCCTGTTCGGTCGATTTGAGTGGCCGTCCCACCGAATGGTTAAGTAGATAGCCTGAGCCGGCGAGGCAAAAGTCCTGTTTTACATTTAGCAGCATGGCCTTACCTTAAACTGTCTTTGAGTTTTTTCAGATCGTAATAACGGGTGCGAATATCGTTGCGCAATACCGCGGCGCGTCTGTCCCTTAAGCGCTCGAGGGAGCCGAGCAGTACATGCAATGGTGGACCACTGGCGGTGACCTTAGCTAAATGTTGCTGCTCCATATTCACCGAAGGCTCGGCAATGTATTTAGTCACCAACTCATTGTGGTGTTGAATGGCGGTTTCGCCATGTAATTCACAAACTTCGATAAACAGCTTGAGGTTTTCCTGATACCAATCCTGCTGCACGCAGGCCTTTGACTGTAAAAAATCATCCATCAGATTCGGGCGACGCATACATTCCCGTAGGATTTGTTGATCCTCTGGCATCATGTATAAAAACTTATCCACCAGCATTTGCGAATAGGCAGACTCATTGGCAAAACAGAGGCCTAGAGTTAAATCGATAACGTTAATTCCGGCAAAGTCGCCAGCATTGGCACCGCGATACACAACTGAGCCAACCCGATAGGGTTTGTAATAGGGACGCACGCAATAGAAAAAGCGGTCGGTATCTAAACGTTTGAATAATTGCTGATTTGATTCAATGACGTCCTGCAATGCCTGCTTGGCGACCCGCAATAAATCGTGGCTAATCGGATGAGAGATCCCCAAGGGCTGGATTTTTAATAAGGCATCACTGGCGCGCTTATAGGCCAAGATGCCCTTAGTGTTGTAATCCACAAACAGCTTCTCATCGGGCAGATCGGTAAAGCGTTTGTAGATACCATTGTGGGCACGGTTATGGGTGGTCAAATGAGCAGTAGCAAAGCGCGGCGTCACGCCGATGGAGGCGCCGATATGCATAGCGAGCGCCGAAGCTTCTACCAGTGGCGAAGTGGTTTCCCGCGTCGGTTCGGTAATTTCATGGCGACGACAGGCGGCCATATACAGGCCGACATTCCCCAGCAGATCGAAGGCACTGTCGAACCCTTCATCGGTATTGCCTTCATCGAGCAGCGCCTTAATCAGTTCGCGCCCTTCGCTTTCTAGTGTTTGCTTAAGCTCGGTGCCGATATCTTGCACATTGGCACGGTCGCTCTGCTGGTAATAAAGCTGTTCGAGCTGGGAATTGAGTTCCACAAAGCGACTGCGGATCCACTCATCGAAGGCTTCGGTGTTATAGGTGGCAGGTTTCACTTGGACATCCTTGGAAATTGTTATGGTTATTTTTACCGGAGCAAGTACTGATAGACGCGTTTTTACTTGGCTACTGGCGTCTTTAGCGTATCCGAGTTAACAAGAATGCAACTTCTGCTCGCGCGTTTCTAGCGCTAGCTCAAATTTATGAAAAATCCAATGCCACTTTTTATTTACACCTTGCGCCAGCGCAAGTTCTCAAATCCATTCCCCTCGCACAATAGCGCCAAATACAGCTAGTTCTAATGCAATTGTGCGGCAGGTTCCGCAGGGGTGAATCAAATGATTTTAATGGAATTTATCGTCGTCCTCGGCTGCTTGCTGCTCGGTACCCGCTATGGTGGTATGGGGCTCGGGCTGATAAGTGGTATTGGCTTATTTTTACTGACCTTTGTGTTTGGTCTCTCCCCTGGACAACCGCCGGTACAGGTGATGCTCACCATTCTTGCGGTGATAGGCTGCGCCTCAGTACTGCAAACCGCAGGCGGTTTAAATGTGATGATGCAGTTTGCCGAGCGTTTACTACGCCGCCATCCACAATACATCACCATTCTGGCGCCGCTCACCACCTGGACCTTAACCTTCTTATGCGGAACCGGCCACGTGGTGTACACCATGTTCCCGATCATCTCCGATATCGCCCTGAAGAAAAACATTCGTCCAGAGCGCCCCATGGCGGTGGCCTCGGTCGCCTCACAAATGGCGATTTGTGCCTCTCCAGTGTCGGTCGCCGTGGTTTCTATGGTATCGATTTTGGCGGCGCAGCACGGCGTCGGCCATGCCTATAGCATGCTGGAAATTTTAATGGTATCCGTACCCGCCTCCCTTTGCGGCGTGTTAGTGGCGGCACTCTGGAGCCTGCGTCGTGGTAAAGATTTAGATAAGGACGAAGAGTTTCAAGCGCGAATTAAAGATCCCGAACAAAGGGCATTTATCTACGACAAGAGTGAGACTCTGCTGGATCAAACCTTCCCTAAGGAAGCCTATTGGGCAACGGGGATCTTCTTTACCGCTATCGCCGCCGTGGTGTTACTCGGTTCCTTCAGCGAACTGCGGCCTGTGTTTGAGGTAAAGGGCAAGTTGGCGCCGCTGTCGATGAACTTAGTGATCCAGATGATGATGTTGATCGCTGGGGCTTTTATCTTAATGAGCTGCAAAGTCAAACCCACAGAAATTGCCAATGGCCCAGTGTTTAAAGCTGGCATGGTGGCGATTTTCTCGGTATTTGGCGTAGCTTGGATGAGTGATACTTACTTTATCAGCCATATGGACGTGCTGAAGGAAAACCTCTCCCATGTGGTGCAAAACCAACCTTGGACCTATGCCTTAGTACTGTTTTTAATCTCAAAATTGGTCAATAGCCAAGCGGCGGCGCTCACGGCTATCGCGCCCATGGGCTTGGCCTTAGGCGTCGATCCTAAGCTATTGATTGCCTTTTTACCCGCGAGCTATGGTTACTTTGTGCTACCTACTTATCCGAGCGATTTGGCCTGCATCGGCTTCGACCGAACTGGCACCACCAAAATTGGCAAGTTCATCATTAACCACAGCTTTATTATTCCGGGATTGATCGGTGTGGGTACGGCGTCGACCGTCGGTTATCTGCTGGCGACCACCTTACTGTAAGCACGGTTTGAAGCGATAAAACACATAAGGCCGATAATGTGAAAGCATTATCGGCCTTATTATTGATACGAAAGAAAAAACTAAGCGCGGTACATGGCGAGAAACATACGGATATTGGCATCGATAATATCTTGTTGGTACTCGTCATGGCTTTTCATATGGAACAATTTAGGCCAAAAGGCGAATGCCTTAAACATGCCCCAAAATTGAGTGGCCGCCAGAGGGATATTATCGATTTTCAACGCCTTATGAGCCACGGCTCCGGCAAGCCACGCCTCTAATCCACCCTCTTGCTTGGCTAATCGTTCCATGGCCTCGGTCGCTTGGATGGGTGAACGAATAAACTCAGCCATCACCACCCTTGCCACGCGCAGGAAATCCGGTTGCTGATACAGCTCCCAGCAGCGGCGCGCGATGTGTTGCAATTGAGACTCAAGGCTCTGCTCGGGATTAAATGCCAAGGTGGCCGCTTCTTTGGTGCGTGCCCACAGGTCACTTGTTGTCGCCTCGAATAACACTTCTTTGCTGGGGAAATGATTGTAAACGGTGCGCTTGGAGACATTGGCACGCTGGGCAATTCTATCCATGCTGGCGCCAGCAAAACCATTGACCATAAATTCTTCCTGTGACGCGTCGAGGATCGCTAAACGCTTCAGTTGGGAATGTGTCAGTTTCACTGCTTTTTCTGCCATTGCGGTACGCCATCAAAATATTTGCCGATATTTTACACTATTGAGTTTACTTTTGCACAACCTCGAGTAAACTACACTGTGTAGTTTACTTTTATCAAGTTTACAATGCGACTCAAAATCACCTTGGCCCTACTGCTGCTCGGGAGCGTTATTATGACCTTAGATCCCAATATCATTGAAACTAGCCCATCGGAGGGTCAACGCTTTCGCAATGAAGCGCCAAATGCTCACAGTGGTGAAGGTAATTTACCAGCCATTTTATGGCGTTATGTTACTGAACGTATTCCCGACAAGAGTCCAAACCAGCCGCTACCGATTCAGTCCATGCGGCTGCCAGCAACAGCTGATGACACACCTATGCTGTATAAAATCAGCCACTCGACCGTGCTGTTACAGCTAAATGGTCAGTATTGGTTAACCGATCCAGTGTTTTCAAAGCGCGCCTCACCCAGCCAATGGTTTGGTCCAAAACGTTTCCATACTCTGCCGATTGAGCTCGAAAACATTCCAGCGCTCGCTGGGATAATCTTGTCCCACGATCATTACGATCACTTAGACAAGCAAAGCGTAGTGGCGCTCGCCGCGCGCACTCAGAAGTTTATTGTGCCACTGGGCGTCGATAAGCATCTTATTGGTTGGGGCATTCCTAAGGAAAAAATTGTCGCCCTCAACTGGTGGCAAGCAACCGAGCATCAAGGTGTGCGCTTTACCGCCACCCCAGCGCAACATTTCTCGGGCCGTGGACTTAGGGATAAGAATCAAACCCTGTGGGCCTCTTGGGCCATTCAATCCCCAGAATTAAATATCTTTTTCAGTGGCGACTCTGGGTATTTTGATGGTTTTAAAAAGATTGGCGATAAGCTTGGACCCTTCGACCTCACCTTAGTCGAAACCGGCGCCTACGATGAGATGTGGGCCGATATCCATATGCAACCTGAGCAATCGCTGCGGGCGCATTTAGATCTTCAAGGTCAATACCTTATCCCAATCCACAACAGCAGTTTCGACTTAGCGCTGCACAGTTGGTACGAACCCTTAGAGCGAATTGCCGCGGCAGCGAAGGCCTATGCCGTTCCCCTGCTGACGCCTGAGTTTGGCCAAGGGATTAACCTCAATGAGTTAGCCCACAGCCCAGCGCTCAATCAAGGGTGGTGGAAATCATACTTGCCCAAAGACAGACCCGAGTTTGAAGTAGTTCCAGTCAAACTCGCCTCCAACAAATAGTCATAGCCGATACCTCCTTAGTGGTGCTTAACCATTGCGCCGCTAAGGATCTCCCCACCGATAGCCCTACGAAAGTATTAAGCTCCCGGCAAACAACCAGTACGCCTAGACGTTTTTAGCGACAACAGCATACAATCCGACCTTGTATCCTGCTGAATCAATTTATCTTTTGAGAATGTCGTACTAAAGATGGTCAAAGGTTTTCGTTTATTGATACTCACTGTCAGCCTAGTCTGCGGCTTTAGTTATCTCGGCTACCACGGGCTGACTCGTTATAACTTAAATACGGACTACCAAGTGGGTGATGTGCTCGACTCACTCAATGGCGTCGAGATTTATTATAATGGCGGCGTCAACACTAATGAGGGACGCAACCTCTCCCTCGACGGCTATAACCTAGGTATCAAATACCAATGCGTAGAGTTCGTTAAACGTTACTTTTACCTGCGTTATCAGCACAAAATGCCCGACAGTTTCGGTCACGCCAAAGACTTCTTTAATGACCAGTTGCCCGATGCGAGCTGGAATGAAAAACGCGCCCTGCGGCAATATACCAATGGCAGCCAAAGCAAGCCGATGGCCGATGATTTACTGGTATTCGCGCCATGGATGTTTAATCCCTACGGCCATGTCGCCATTATCGCTAACGTCACTGAGACCAGTGTCGAAATTGCCCAGCAAAATCCCGGCCCTTTTGCGCCGTCACGGGAGGTTTTTCCCTTAGTGCAACGTGAAGGACTATGGTATATCGATGCCCCGCGCACTAAGGGCTGGTTACGCTGGGAAGCTCCCGCGGCCACGATGATGGAGGGTAGTGTTGAGGAGAATGTGGAGGCGAATATCCAAGTTAACCAACAAGCTATTCCCCTTAAACTGTGAATGTCGTAGAGGTAAAAATGAGACTACTCGGCTGGCTAAAACGACACCTCGGCGCTAAGGCGAATACGGACTCACAGACTGCAGATCTTCAAGCAATTTTTAGCGAAGCACTAGCGCCAAGCCTGTCTTTGCCCTGCCAGCAAGTTTATCCCATCGTCACCCCCGCGATGCGGCCCGACTTAGCCGCCTATCAAATCCATTGCTTGTTGAACAAGCAAGATAAACAACGGCTCGATACCTTGCTTAGCGACACAGGATTTGATGAAGGAGTGAGTCTAGATACAGTATTCAATGGTGTTTTACATCACGCCGATAGACCAACTAAGGTATTTCTACATCAATATGCTGATTTTGCAGGGATCTGCGTGCTACTGATCAGCAATGATATCGCGCTGCTACAACAACTAATCGCCTTTAAGGCCACGCCACCAGCACCGTGGGAAAGCTTTCCCGAGGTCGACCCTGATACGCTCGGCAGTCTGCAGGGCAATATTGAGTTTTGGTGCGATACGTTTTGGCGGCCTTACTGGTTATCACTCAGTGAGGCCGAGCGCAGCCAGTATCCCGCTAATTGGCGTGAATTCAGTGAGTTTCACTAACAGAGTTATACCGAGGTCAAAATGAAGCTGAAATTTATCGCACTCGCCGTGCTGCTTTTTATTCTTGCCGGATGTTTAGTGCCAGAACAGCCCGTCATCCCAGTCAAAGGCGCTAGCAATAAGGACTGGAATAGCCAAACCTTTTGGTATGAACCCTGGGGCAGCTCAGGCACCCACAAAGGCATTGATATTTTTGCCGCAGCTAATACGCCCATAATCGCGCCAACGCCACTGTTACTGCTGTATAAAGGGGAGTTTTTTAAGGGCGGCAAAGTGATCGTCGGACTCGGCCCGAAATGGCAAATCCACTATTTTGCCCACCTCGATAACATTAACACATCGGCAGGTTTATTTGCGGGGCGCGGGGATGTGCTCGGCACAGTCGGCACCACGGGGAACGCCCAAGGCAAACCACCCCATTTGCACTATTCCATTGTCAGCCTATTGCCTAGACCTTGGCTGATAGACACTTCCACCCAAGGATATAAGAAGGCATTTTACTTAAATCCAATCGACTATTTAGACCCTAAGTAAAGGGTTGGTCGGTTAAACATTCTCGTTAGCGACGAGCTCTACCGATTGTTCAATGGGTTGTGTCATCTCAGTTTCGGACGCGATGGCCTGTGCCGCACGCTCGGCTTTAGAAACATATTTAGGCTTATTGCTGCTATGCAACTTGGCATTGGCTTTTTTCGCCTTCTGTTTAAGCGTTTGATTAATCTTCTTTTTGCGGTTCATATGGGCACCAAGGCGAGAAAAAGGCCGCCATTATAAGCTTCCTTCGACTCGGCAACAAATCGGAGGCTCAGCCTACAAACAAACCCTCAATCTAAATGCACCTATTTGTTAGCCGAATCACAACTCCTAAAAATTGCCACTTTTCCCACGCATTTTATTTACAACTCGACTAGACAAGCCCAATTCACTTCCTTAAAATCCACGACAATAAAAATCGTTATCATTTGCAATGTTGTTTAACGGAATAGTCTGATGCCAAGGATATCGGTGTAGCAAATTCACTCGCCCTTAGCAGGAAGTTATATGACGTTCAAAACCTCGTTTGTTGCCCTCGCCGTCTTTGCGGCCCTCACCCAGTCTGCCGTCGCTCAAGAAGCCCCTGATACGGGAACGAATAAGAATAAAGACATCGAAAAGATCACTGTCACCGCGAGCCGCATGGATAAATCGCCAAGCTCTATCCCCAATACAGTGACTATTATCGACCGCGTGCAACTCGAAGAGCAGTTCCGCACCACTAAAGATTTGTCGACCATTATCGGTAACTTAGCACCTAGCTTTTCACCCAGCCGTCAGAAGATGAGCAACACGGGCGAAACCCTGCGTGGCCGTCCGCCCTTAATCATGATCGATGGTGTGCCCCAATCCAACCCACTGCGTAGTGGTGGCCGCTCCGGGCAAACTATCGACCCTGCGATGATCGAGCGTATTGAAATTATCCACGGCGCCAATGCGATGCACGGCTTAGGCGCGCAGGGCGGCATCATCAACTACATCACCAAAAAACCAACGGGTGATAACCAGCACGTGGTTAGCTTCGATGCCACAGTGCCCGATTCGCTCGAATCTAACGGTGTGAGTTTTGGTGCCAGCTATGCGTTTTCGGGCGAATCCGATCTGATCGATATGTTGGGTTCGGTGAGCTATCGCAATAACGGCGTGTACTACGATGCAAACCACGATGTGATTGGTGTGGACACAACGCAAGGCGAGTCCATGGACAGCCAGAGCAAGGACTTCTTTATCAAACTCGGCCACAACTTTGCCGAGTCGCGCTTAGAGCTGATGGTTAACCATTACAACATGGAGAACAATGGCGATTGGATGCCGGTGAAAGGCGATATCACCACTGGCAAACCGACAGGCGCAATCGAAGAAAAACAACCTTGGGAAGCGGCGAACAACCAAGTCACGACGACTAGCTTAACTTACACCCACGAGAACATTGCCGGCCAACAGCTGAGTGTCCAGTTATTTAATCAGGACTTCGAGGCAGTGTATGGCGGGGGCTGTAACAAGACCTTCTACGATCCAGCATTGGCAAACAACAGTAACTTAGTGCAATGCGAAGGCCCTAAAGGCGAAAGCTGGTACTATGAGCAATCGCGCAACTCTTCGGTCAAATGGGGCTTAAAGACCTCGTTAATTGCTAAAAATATTGCCGATACGGGTATTGATGCCGCCTACGGTATCGACCTGTTCCGCGATACCACTGAGCAGGCTTTAGTGCAGACGGGTTTATCGTGGGTGCCTGAAAGCACCTATGACAACTTCGCACCTTATTTGCAGCTAGATTATGATTTAATTACCGATCTTACCCTATCGACCGGTGTACGCTACGAGCACGCTAAGCTCAATGTCGATGACTACAAGACGCTCTACGGCGCGGGTAACAAACAAATTGAAGGGGGCGAAGCGAGTTTCGACGAAACCCTATTCAACATAGGTATCTCCTACAAGATCACGCCAGATATCCGCGTTTACACTAGCTATAACCAAGGCTTTGGTATGCCGGATATCGGCCGTATTCTGCGCGACGGTAACAGCTTCCCTGGAGCAAACCCAAGTATCAGCGACTCCTTATCCCTTGCACCGATTGTGACGGATAACGTGGAGTTTGGCGCCGATTACCAAGGTGAATACTTAAGCGCTAAGATTTCGTACTACCGCTCAGCCACGGATTACGGTGCCCGTTTAGCCCTAAACAGTGACGGCTTCTACGACGTTAAACGTGAGAAGAGCGTGATTGATGGTATCGAAGCCAATATCACAGCTTACCTGAGCAGCAACGACGATCTGGGCATGAATCTGGCTATTCAGCGCGGTGAATACGATTCGAATGATGACAACAAAACAGATACCGATCTCGATGGTGCCAACATTTCACCAAATCGTATCAACCTGTTCTGGACCCATAATTTCGATAACGACATGTCGACGCGCGTACAGGCAAACTACTTTATGGACCGCGACTTCGAAGATGCCACAGGTGAGAAATATGCCGAGTTTGATGGTTACACGACTGTCGATGCGTCATTCTCTATGCCGCTCTACACTGGTACTTTAACCTTAGGCGTGCAAAACCTGTTTAATAAGGATTATTTCAACTACTACTCACAAACCATGGGTACAAATGATCGTTATTTCAAAGGCATGGGTCGCACTGCGACTATCGGCTATACAGTGGCATTCTAATTAGTACGTTAAATTTACCGTATAAAAAAGCGCAACCTAGGTTGCGCTTTTTTATTGGATTATTGGAATCACTAATCTTTAGTGACCACCCAGAGGGCATGTAATAAACCGGGAAGCCAGAAAAATAAACACAGCACAATGTTAATTAATAGGTCTTTGCCTGCGCCCGCCTTTAAAAATACCGCAACGGGTGGCAAGAGAATCGCAATAATAACTAAGAGTAATTTGTTGGTATCCATAACGAGCTTGCTCCTATACAAGGAAAATCATCACACTGCTAACTTCGCAGGAAGACTCAGGATTTGCAAATATTTTATCCCGCAACACACGCATTCAATACTAACAAGGCGCAACAAAACTAATCCTTAGAAGGCCAGTCGAGCGAGTCTGGCTCACGCCACGCAGCCAATGCCGCGGTTACAGTCTCCTCTGCAAACGCCTCACCCTGCTCAGGCGTATCGAGATACGCATAATCCTGCCAGTGACCATTCTCATGTTGATAACGAAAATGCAGACAATAGGCGTGCAAATAACAGCGGTCGGCGACATCTGAGCCATAGAGCGCATCGCCTAAAATCGGTACCCCAAGGCTAGCAAGCGCGACCCGTAACTGATGGGTTTTCCCCGAGTGGGGTTTGAGTAAATAAAGCCTTAGCCCTTCGCCAACACTGGTGGAGAAGAATTGGGTTATCGCGGGATTTTCTTTGGTTCGCAGCAACTTAAACATGCTGCGGCGGGATTTAGCCATATCGCCAATAACCCAGCCTTGCTTCTTCTTCGGCTTGCCTTTGGCGAGGGCGAGATAGTATTTCTGCACTTTATGGGCGCTAAAAAGCTCAGTCAACTGCCGCGCCGCCGCCGGATGTTTGGCTAATAGTAACAGCCCTGAGGTCGGCGTATCGAGCCGATGCACGGCAAAGAGTTTTATCCCTAAATCCTGCTCCAGCTGCGCCACGACACCCGCGGTGCCATCTTGGCTGTGAAAATGCACATTCGCCGATTTAGAAATAACAAGAAAATCAGCCTCATCGGCTATGATTCGGTACATGGGGTTCTCAACAGTGTCACGCGGATATTGGCCTAAAACTGAATGGTCACCACTAGGCCGGGATGATTATCCGAAAGAGTAATTTGCGCATTGTGCCGCGACATAATCGCTTTGACCATAGATAATCCTAAACCCGTGCCCTGCAAATGGCGGCTTGGGTCGAGACGCACTAGACGCTCAAATACCCTTTCTTTGCTGTCATCGGGGATCCCTGGGCCGTTATCGCAAATCTTAATTTGGGCGCCAGATTGAATAATATCGATGCGAGCGCCTTGGCCTGAGTACTTCATCGCATTGTCGACCAAGTTATATAAGGCTTGGAACAACAAGTACTTGTCACCATAAATCTTATGATCCGATAGGAGCGACAGACTCAAGGTTTGCTCATTCGACTCGGCTACCGCGTCGGCCATGTCCAACAAATCGGTACATAGCTGCGCCAAACTCAGCTCTTGCAAGTCTAAGGTTTGCTGCCCTTCCTCGATGCGTGTCAGCGAGAGCATGGCATCGAAGGTCGCAAGACAGTGGTCGAGCTCTTCGGTCAAAATCGCGCACCCTTCGCTGATTTCATCGGGGGATTTGGTCGCCAACTCCTCGAGACCAATGCGAATATGGGATAAGGGCGTACGCAAGTCGTGGGCAATATTATCTGTCACCCCGCGCACCGCCATCAGGTTATTCTCAAGAATATCCAGCACGTTATTAAACTGCAGCGCCAGCATATCGAACTCGTCCTGACGCCAACTGAGTGGCAGACGCGTGTCGTAATGCCCCCGCTCAATTTGCTCACTCAAGCGGTTGTACTGTACTAAACGGCGCAAAATCGCCTTAGAAAACAAATAGCCCAGCGCTAAGGTTAACACTATGGTCAACATCACGGCCGTGGCCGCCGCACTGATAAACTTATCGATCAAGGTGGCTAAGTTATCGGTACGGGTGGCGATGAGCACAGGGCCATAGCGGGTCATCACTAGGCCGCCGGTAAGGATATGCAGCTTATCTGGACCACCGGTTAAAATCGGGAAATCCCGGGTTTGCGGCAGCATGGGCATGCCTTCTGGCATAAAGCTTAAGGCACCGACCATGTCGTAACTGTTGCGCCACGCGATAAGTGCGGTCTGCGGATCGGCGGCCCGAATTTGTGCCGCAAAACTGCGGCGATCAACTGTAAGCGCAAGCTGCTGATAGCGTTGGGTTTCTGACTCAAGATACTGAGTCACTTGGTACTGCTGTTCAATAATGAGTTGCCGATAAAGGGCAAATAGCAAAGCGCCTATGATCACAGTCACTAAGGTCGAGAAGATAATAGTGATGCGCCAGGCGCTGCTTTGGTAAGGCTTAATGCCTTTGGCGTAAGCGATAACCCGCTCCCCTTACGGTTTCAATCAATTCACCGTGGCCTAACTCTTCAAACTTACGGCGTAACTTGGCGATATGCACGTCGATCACATTGGTACGGGGATCGAAGTGATAATCCCATACTGCTTCGAATAATAGTGTGCGGCTAATCACCTGATTGGCGTGTTCCATCAGATACTTAAGCAGTTGGAATTCTTTGGGTTGCAGCATTAAATCGTGACCATCTAAAGTCACATTGCGGGTGAGCAGCTCCATTTTTAAACCGCCGACCACTAAATCTGTGGTAATAGGGACGGATTGGCCCCGTTGCATCAACTTTTCGGCACGCACGAGCAGCTCCGAAAAGGCAAAGGGCTTAGTCATATAATCATCGCCGCCCGCACGCAGACCTTTCACCCTTTCATCCACATGGGCCAGCGCCGACAGGATAAGCACTGGGGTTTGGTTACCCGTGGCTCTGAGGGCGGCCAGCAGTTTCAAACCATCGAGTTGGGGCAACATGCGGTCGAGAATCAAGAGGTCGTACTGACCACTGGTGGCTTGCAGCAGGCCTTGATGCCCGTCGCTGGCGGTCTCAATATTATGCCCCTGCTCAAGAAATCCTTTAACGATGTAGTCGATCGTTGTCGCATCATCTTCAACTAAAAGTATTTTCATCTGTATGCTGCGCTCCCCAGTCTTCACTTAGCGGTGATGCTCAGTGTTAATCCCACTTAAGTAAAGGTAGTTGCCGTAAATTTTCAATATCGAATGCCAATTTATACTTACCAGTATCATCCAGCAACTTTAACTCTAAGTAGCTGATACCTAAGTCATGATCTAACTTCGCATCGGTCAAAAAGGCCTTATGGTCCTTAGTCGCCATCGCAATAATGCCGGAAAAAGTTTGATGCTTAGTGCTGATAAGGCGTGCGGCCTCCACTTCGCCAACATCGTCGGCGGTGACTTTACCCGCTTTTTGTTTCAATAACTTACCATCTCGCGCCCGATATTCGAAACGGGTAATCGCATTCGCCAGCGGATTAATCAACTCAAATTGGTAGACCAACTCACCTTCCTGCATTTCCATTTCAAACTCGGCAATCACGCCAGGAAAATCCTTCTCAATTTGCTGCATCACACTTAACGGCGGCAGATATTCACCGCTCGAAAGCATCGAATACATGCTCTGGGCTGCGGTGGCAATCCCAGATACCAACATGAATCCTAGCAACCATAGTCTCATGGCTCCTCCATAAAAATCGGCTAAGTTTGTATCTTATGAGACAATCAGTTAGATGTCGATGGCGTGCCAAAGCTACCATAATCTCTATCACTGTTTGTCCATGACGGCGCCTAGTTCATCACCCATGTGGATTGCTCAATCCGATTGATTCAGGCTTGGCCAACACTGACGAATGTATTCAGTTTACCTAATACCTACTGAAACACCGATGGAAACAAGATTAAGCTTTGATCATCTAGGGATTTAACGGCAACGCAGCTTCGCAAATCAAGCTGAGTTATTCGTTAATGGAGAATAGATTTCGCCAATTAGCTACTCTAAAATATGAATTTGCTCTGATTTAAGCGCAACTGTGGTTTGCATCCCCTTGGTTAAGCCAAGCTTCTGCGCGAGATGGAGCGACACTTCCGTATTAAGTTGCAACTCAGTCCCAGTGGCATAACAGACCACCCGCACCGACTCGCCCATCACCAGCAAGGAGTCGATGGTGACATCTAACTTATTAAAACTGCGGCATAAACGCCCATTGGTGATAGCGTTAAATCGAATGCCTTGATTTGGGATCACCCAACGCACTTTACTGCCCACGCTGCGGTCTTTGCCAAAATCACTGGCAATCAGCTGCTCACCAAATTTGAGCCAAGTGATGTCCTTAGTACGGTCTTGGAACACCACTTCACCATCGAAAATATTCCTTAAACCCATCTGCCGGGCAACGGCCTCGTTACGTGGGCGAGATAACACCTCAAACGGCGCGCCCTGCTGCAACATCTGACCTTGGCTAATCAAGATCATCGAATCGGCCAGCAGCAGCGCTTCGTTTAAATCGTGGGTCACCATAATCACAGGGCAAAGCAGTTGCTCTTTTAGGCGAGCAAGCTCGAGGTATAAACGCTCGCGAGTTTCTCTATCCACCGCCGAAAACGGCTCATCGAGTAACAACACCGACGGCTCGCGGGCAAGGGCGCGGGCAAGCGCAACCCGTTGCCGCTGACCGCCAGAGAGGTGCATCGGCAGTCTATCGGGCAAACCATGCAGATTGACCCGCTCTAACCAGTCCTTCGCCCTAGCAATTCGCTCCGATTTGGGAATATGGTCAAGCCCTGCAACCACATTCTCGAGCGCAGTAAGATTAGGAAATAGCCCAAAATGCTGTGGCATATAGCCGATATGGCGCTGCTGCGGCGTCAGTGCGGTGCGACTTTGATGGTCGAACCATGGCGTTTCACCAAACACAATGCTGCCCGTATCGGGATGATTCAGTCCTGCGATCATCCGCAGTAACGTTGTCTTACCGCCACCCGAAGGCCCGACGACTGCCAGCACCTCACCCGCCTTACAGCTAAATTCGGCGCTCAGTTTAATATGCTTATGGTTTTGGATCTGGCAATGCAGATCAGCGATGATTTGCGCCACGCTGACCTCCTAAACGCCGCGATAAACTGGTAGTAAGAGCCAATGCGGTAATCGCAAATAACAGCAATACCAGAGACATAGTGCCAGCTGCGCCAAAATCGAAGGCCTGAACACTGTCGTAGATGGAAATTGAGATAGTCTTGGTCTCGCCGGCAATATTCCCGCCCATCATCAATACGACCCCAAACTCACCGAGTACATGGGAGAAACACAGCACTAAGGCAGTCAACACCCCTGGCCAGACCATAGGTAATTCAATTTTCAGCAGAATTTTAAGTTTGCTCATGCCGCAACAGGCTGCAGCATCGCGCACGTCGTGAGGAACCGCTTCAAAGGCGCGTTGTATCGGTTGCAACGCAAAGGGAATATTCACCAGCACGGACGCCAGCACTAACCCCGAGAAATGAAACACTAGTTGCTGCCCGGTTAAGCGCTCTAACCATTGCCCTAACCAGCTTTGGCTGCCTAGCCCCACCAGCAAGTAATAGCCAATCACAGTCGGCGGTAAGACTAAGGGCACCATGATTAAGGCCTCAACCCAAGACTTACCCACAAACTGACGATAAGCTAAGGCTCGCCCCGCCAGAATCGCCAGCGGGATCAACACCAATACCGTGATGCTACTGAGCTTGACCGATAACCAGAGTGCCTGCCAATCCATGTCTTGCCTTACCGAGCGGGTAGACCAAATCCGTATCGCAGGAATACGGCTCTGGCGGCATCAGATTGAAGATATTGATAAAAACGCTCTGCGGTTGCACCTGCTTTTGGCATCAACGCCATGCGTTGATTGAGTGGACCGTGCAATGCTTCGGGCAAGGCAATCGCCTGACCTAAGGCCTTAAACTGTGGCGCTAAGGCAAGGGATAACGGAATAATACCGCCTTGGGTGGAACCACTCACGGCAAATTGCGCCGCTTGGGAAGCATTTTCACCCAAGATTAACTTAGTTTGTAGACCGTCCCACAAACCTAATTTTTGCAGGAGTTCGCGAGCGCGCTCCCCATAAGGCGCATGTTCAGGGTTTGCAATCGCAAAGCGCTCCAACTTGCCCGCGGCGAGCAAGCTTTTTACGCCATTCAGCTCGGCATCTAAGGTTAAGGGGGACTTATTTGGAGCCACTAAGGCTAGGCGACCGACCGCATATAGCACCCCAGCATCTCGAGTAAAGCCCGCTTTTTGCAGCTCATGGATATAACGCTCATCGGCGCTGAGCAACAGCTCAAACGGCGCACCATGTTGAATTTGCGCTACAAAATTACCCGATGAGCCGTAGGAGACTCGCACCTTGAGCCCGGTTTCGGCGCTGAAGTTTTTAACAATATCATCGAGGGCAAACTTGATATTGGCGGCGGCCGCAATCGCAGGCACAGTTTCGGCGCGGCAAACGGCTGGCATCAAGGCAACACAGCACGACAATGCCAGAGCAAATACTAGACTCCAGATTTTGCCTAACCCTGTCACACCGTGCATAAACTCACCTCTCTCGCCTACTGCTAACTCAGTCTTACGTTAGTCTTTGTGTTGCCACAGTTGCGCCGCTTGCTCATCGGCGTCCTTGGCCTCGACCCAATTCTTACCCTTGTCCCCCGCTTCTAATTTCCAGAAAGGGGCTTTGGTTTTCAAGAAGTCGATTAAGAATTCGCAGGCCGCAAACGCCGCCTTGCGATGGGCACTGGTGACGCCGATAAACACAATTTGCTCACCCAGCGCCATAGTACCGACACGGTGGATAACTGTGACTTTATTGAGCGGCCAACGCTCACGCGCTTCGGCCACGATTTGCTCGAGCACACGCTCCGTCATACCGGGATAGTGTTCTAAGGTCAGGTCCGTCACCACTGAGCCGTCGTTAAAGTCGCGCACCTTGCCCACAAAGGTGACAACGGCGCCATCGCTATTGTCTTGGGCTAATTGGTGGTACTCATCGGTCACATTAAAATCGACGGTTTGCACCCGCACATTTGGCAGTAAACGCATATCAACCTCCTGTCACAGGTGGGAAGAAGGCGACTTCATCACCATCGCTCACTCGGGTATCCCACTGGCTGATGGTTTGATTCACCGCCACCAACAATTTATCTGAGGCTAACACTTTGGCCCATTTATCGTCGGTGGCCGCCAGTGTTGCGCGTAGTCCTTCTGCGGTTTGTGTCTGCTCGCTCGCTTCAACACTCAGTTGGGCAGTTCCTAAAAGCTCACGAACTTGGGCAAAAAACAGCACGTTAATCATATTCTTATCTCGCTTTACGTTATTCAGCCTTAAAGTGTCCCGACTTGCCGCCGCGTTTTTCGAGCAGGCGCACCTGTGAAATCACCATGTCTTTCTGCACGGCTTTACACATGTCGTAAATCGTCAACGCTGCAACAGAGGCCGCCGTGAGCGCCTCCATTTCGACACCGGTTTTGCCGGACAATTTACACAGGCTAGTGATGCGAACGCGATTGTACTCAGGCTGTGCTTCGAGCTCGACTTCGACCTTGGTAAGCATTAGTGGATGGCATAACGGAATTAAATCTGAAGTCTTTTTCGCCGCTTGGATCCCCGCGATACGCGCGGTGGCGAACACATCGCCCTTATGGTGGCTGCCGCTCATGATCATCTCGAGGGTCGTGCTCGCCATCTCGATAAAGGCTTCGGCGCGGGCCTCGCGCTCGGTCACGGCTTTCTCGGTCACATCGACCATATGGGCATTGCCGTCGGCGTTAATATGGGTAAATACATTGCTCATTGAAGCGATCCTTTAAACTGATGCCAAATTCAAGCATAGGGAAGTTAAGCGCCATCGCGAAATCTAACTTAATGAAAGATAACGCGATAAGCAGACTAAGACCTAAGTTAGATTAACCGCCAATTGAGGCCAGATGTTGCGTCACGCCAGTAATGCCCTGATGCAGATAATGGGTTTCCTTCTTCTGCGCCAGCTGACCGTGTAACCGCTCGATTAATTCCGCTTGCTGACTCGGGTGTTGCAGTAGATCACGCAAATCAATGCCAGACTCGGTAAAGAGGCATAAGTGCAACTTACCCTTGGCCGAGACCCGCAAGCGATTACAGCTCGCGCAGAAGTTAGTGGCGTAGGGCATGATCAAGCCGATACGGCCCTTAAAGTCACTGTGGCTGAAGTTTTGCGCAGGGCCATCGTCGGCACGGGGCGTATCTAATTGCCAGCCCTCAGCTTGCAGCTGCGCTTTAATATCGGCACCCGCCAAATGGTGAGCTTGGAAATACTCGCGGCCAAGGCCCGTTTCCATCAGCTCGATAAAACGCAGATCGATGGGCGTGTGCTTAATCCAATTCAAAAAGCGCGGTAAATCTTTATCATTCATACCTTTGAGCAATACCGCATTGACCTTCACGCGCTCAAAACCCGCGGATAAGGCGGCATCGATACCACGCATCACCTCGTCGAACTTATTCTCGCCGGTGATCTGGTAAAACATCTTAGGATCTAAGCTGTCTACCGACACATTGATACGGCGTAGCCCTGCGTCGAACCATTCTTGGGCATGCTTCTCGAGCCTATACCCATTAGTGGTAGTGGCTACGGTATGAATACGAGGATTGTCGGCGACCACTCGAATGATATCGGTAAAATCTTTACGCAGCGTGGGTTCGCCGCCAGTGATACGGATTTTTTGAGTGCCAACCTGGCTAAATGCGGACACAAGGTTTTCTATCTCACTGAGAGATAGAAACTGTTGTTTGCCATTCGGATGATAACCATCCGGGAGGCAATAGCTGCATTTGAAGTTACAAACGTCAGTGACTGACATTCGTAAGTAATGAAATTTACGACCAAAATTGTCTTGCAATTGAGACATGATCACCTTTCCAAGTGTGGGAGGCGAGTGCATTTCTTTACTCACCCCAGTGGCCTTATTACCACGGCTACACCCCCATATCTGTCGACTTAGGTAGGCAAGCTCGGAGAACCGTCATTCGTGATTATAAGCCGAAAGTACTGCCTAGCTATACCCCTAAACAGGTATTTCTTGATCCGCTTCAAGTGAGCGTGAACAATCTGTGACAGTGCTCACCCAAAGATTTGTCATTCTTTAGGCTAAACAGCCCGCTTAGCCCCTGTGCCCTGCGATGATTTTGAGGTAAGGTGGACATCAGCAATAAAACGCCCGTTTACAAACAAACTACAACACCCGGTAAAAATCGGGGATATGCGAAGGAAGAGGTGAACTGATGGAACGCGAATCAATGGAATTCGATGTTGTTATCGTCGGCGCAGGCCCAGCTGGCTTGGCCACTGCGTGTCGGTTGATGCAGATATCACAGAGTTCAGGTAAAGAGATTACCGTCTGCGTGGTAGAAAAGGGCTCCGAAGTGGGTGCGCATATTCTATCTGGCGCCGTATTCGAACCACGAGTGTTAGATGAGCTATTCAGCGACTGGCGCGATTCAGGCGCTCCCGTCACCACAGCTGTGACCCACGATGAAATCTATCTGCTCAACTCCGCCACCGACAGCAAGTTGATGCCCAATGCGTTTGTGCCTAAAACCATGCACAACGAAGGCAACTATATTGTCAGCGTAGGTAACCTCTGCCGTTGGCTCGCGACCCGCGCCGAAGCGCTCGGCGTAGAAATCTTCCCTGGCTTTGCCGCCAGCGAACTACTCTTCAATGAAGATAACAGCGTGAAGGGTATCCTGATTGGTGACATGGGCGTCGGTGCCGACGGTCAGCCGAAAGACAGCTTTATGCCCGGCATGGAACTACACGCCAAATATACCGTGTTCTCAGAAGGTTGCCGTGGTCACTTAGGCAAACAGCTGATCGCGAAATACCACTTAGATAATGGCAAGACACCACAGCATTACGGTCTAGGCTTTAAAGAAATCTGGAAAGTTCCCGCCGAACAACACGAGCAAGGTAAAGTGGTGCACACAGGTGGTTGGCCACTAACCGATGGCGCATCGGGTGGCGGCTTCCTCTACCATATGGAAGACAACCAAATTGCCGTGGGTCTGATTATCGACCTCAACTACAAGAATCCCCATTTAAGCCCATTCGATGAGTTCCAACGTTATAAGACTCACCCTGTCATCGCCAAATACTTAACTGGCAGCGAGCGTTTGACCTATGGTGCTCGTGCAATCACTAAGGGTGGCCTGAACTCACTGCCGAAGATGAGCTTCCCCGGCGGTCTGCTGATTGGTTGCGATGCGGGTACCTTAAACTTTGCCAAGATCAAAGGCACCCACACCGCCATGAAGAGCGGTATTGTCGCGGCAGAAACCTTAGCCAAAGCGATGCTGGCCGAGGTCGAAGGCGGTAAAGATCTGGATTGTTTCCAAACCCATCTGGAAGAAAGCTGGTTACACGAAGAGTTGTATAAGTCGCGCAACTTTGGCCCAGCAATGCACAAGTTTGGCACTTTCCTCGGCGGCGCATTTAACTATATAGATCAAAACTGGTTCGGCGGTAAGTTCCCCATCACTCTGCGTGATGAACACCCAGACTACGCACAAATGGCCCCAGTCAGTGCCTACAACAAGATTGATTATCCCAAGCCCGATGGCAAACTCAGCTTCGATAAGCTCTCTTCGGTCTACCTGTCGAGCACTTATCATGAGGAAGATCAGCCTTGCCATCTGCGCTTAAAAGACAACAGCATCCCGCTCGGGATAAACCTGACGCAATTTAACGAGCCAGCCCAGCGTTACTGTCCTGCTGGCGTGTACGAAATCGTTGAAGAAGCAGGCCAGCCTAAGTTTGTGATCAATGCGCAAAACTGCATCCACTGCAAAACCTGCGACATTAAAGACCCTAGCCAAAATATTACTTGGGTCACGCCCGAGGGCGGCGGTGGTCCAAACTACCCGAATATGTAACTCAAACGGAATAAGGCGCTCATTGAGCGCCTTATTTTTGCTTGCCTTCACGCCACACTTTGGTCACAATTACGCCATAAAAATCACATGCTTCAAATCAGCAACTCATTTCCATCTATACTCTACATAACAAGATCTACCGCAAGAGCAACAGGTTAGGCCCAATAAATGTCTTGTACGCTGTTTTATTCGGCATTCGACCTAAACAAAGGTTAACTTTTAACATTTCTGTCCGATACTTGTTATTGGCTAGAAAACGTCGACCGATATTTCTAAACGTCTAACACAGGCATATTGATATTTATGATATTGAATAACCTTACTATTAAGCAGAAAATCCTGCTGACAGTGACATTTGCTGTGCTGCTGTCGACCATACTCGTGGGCGTCCTCAGCCAACGTAGTGCAAAAAGCGTGGTACAGCAGCGTATGCTCGGGTCGGAAATGCCCAGCCTAATGATGCAGATCCGCAATAAGATTGAGCTAGATATTTCGAGCTTAATGAATGCCGCCGAACAACTCGCCAGCAGCCGTATGTTACTGCAATGGCTTGAAAACGGTCGTCCACAGGAGCAAGAACCGCAAGTCGTTGCCCAGCTGAAGGACATCACCCGCCAATATCACTTGGCCCAAGCCTCCTACGCCGATAGACAAACCGCTGCCTACTACACTCAGGATGGCTTTTTGCGTGTACTCACCCCAGCGCAGGACGGTTGGTTTTTTGGTTATCGCGACAGCGGCCAAGAGCGGATGCTTAACGTGTTTACCGAAGCCAATGGCGAGGTAAAACTCTTTATCAACTATCAGCAACCTAATGGCCGCGGACTCGTTGGCCTCGCCAAATCCCTCGATGATATGGTGCGCCTACTGGGCTCCTTTAAGATTGAAGAAACCGGCTTTGTGTACTTAGTCGATGCTAAAGGTGAGGTAAAACTGCACCCCGACGCCAGTCAAATTGGCAAGAGCAGCCTCAAGAGCTTGTACTCGGGCGCGAATATCAGCTCATTGCTCAATCGTAGCGACTTCAACCTGGTCGATACCCAAATCCAAGGTGAAAACACTTTCGTAGCCAGCAGCTATATTCCCTCGATGGATTGGTATCTAGTGGCACAAGTGCCGGAAGCAGAAGTGTTCGCCCTATTGACGGATGCCGCCTACCAGATCTTAATTTGGACCTTAATCATTGCCGCGGGCTTTATCATGCTGGCAATTGTGGTGGCCGGTTCGGTGAGCCGCCCTATCGCACAAGTGGCGGCAATGTTCCGTGATATCGGCGAAGGTGAAGGCGATTTACGTCAGCGCCTCCCCGTTAAAGGCGAAGATGAAATTGCCCAACTGGCACAAGGGTTTAATAGCTTTATCAGCAAAATCCAAGACTCAGTGATTGAAGTTGCGCAGACCAGCGAACAACTCGGCTTCTCGGCGAAGGATGTGTCGAATCAGGCGCAGCAAACCCTTGAAGACAGCCATGAGCAAAAAGATCGCACTATGATGGTTGTGACCGCCATCAATGAGATGGGCGCAACGGTGAATGAAATCGCCAGCAATGCCGCCCAAGCAGCTGTTGCGGCCAAGGATGCCGATACCGAATCCAATAGTGGCCAAGTGGTGGTGACCCGTGCTCGGGATACCATCAATCAGCTCTCCCAAGATGTAGAGCAAGTCGGTGAAGTAATTGAATCCCTTGCGACTCATACCAAGTCTATCGGCGGCATTCTCGATGTGATCCGCGCGATCTCGGAGCAAACCAACCTGTTAGCCCTCAACGCCGCGATTGAAGCCGCCCGTGCCGGTGAAGCGGGACGAGGCTTTGCCGTGGTTGCCGATGAAGTCCGTAATCTGGCATCGCGCACCGCCGCATCGACCAACGAAGTCCAAGGTATGATCGACAAGTTGCAATCCGAGGCCAGCCGAGCGGTGAATGCCATGGCCCAGAGCCGTGCACGCTCCCACGAAGGGGTGGCCGCCGTCGATGAGGCGAGCCAGTCTCTGGTAGGCATTAGCGACCGTATTGGCCTGATCAGCGATATGAACATTCAAGTGGCAGCGGCGACGGAAGAACAATCGACCGTAGTGGAAGATATCAACCGCAACGTGACCGAAATTAACGAGATCACCCAGCGCACCGCCAGCACGGCACAGGCTGCGGCACAGGCGAGCTTAGCGCTAAACCAACTCGCCCACCGCTTAGACACCTTAGTGGCGAAGTTTAAGGTGTAAGCCCTGGTAGGTTAAAACCAAACAAAAACGCCTTAGCGAGTTCTCCCTAAGGCGTTTTTTATTACTCAGCGCAAAAGGCAATTAGTTATCTGAAAGGAACTTAATCGTCAGCGGATAACGATACACTTGCCCTTCACTCGCCTTAATGATCCCCAGGATAGTGCAAACTAAGTCGAGAATGCCGAGGATGATCAAAAAGATAAACCCAATGCCCACAAAGGCTAACAGCCCGCTGATAATCACATAGATCAACAGGCTTAATTTAAAGTTCAAGCAACTACGGCCGCATTGGTCGACAAAAGCCGACTCTTCACGCTTCATCAACCACATAATCAGCGGTCCGAGAATCGAGCCTAATGGCACTAAATAACCGATTAAACTGGAGGCATACACCAGTAAGCCAAAATCTCTTTCACTCTTAGTCACTGACTCTATCATTACACTTTCCCTGTATTATCGTTTGAAAAATAAAGTTTATTTACCTTTTGGCCCATACAAGCGCATCTGCCAATCTTCGACTTGCTGTGTCGCTAAGCGCCGCTGTAGGCTATTCACCCAGCTTTGTGCCAACCCTTCACAGGAGGCGAGTCTATCATAGGCTTTGGCATCGTATTCGGGTGAGAAGTACAGTGCCATGGCCTCGGCGACACTGATATCGGTTTTACGCTCGACTAATTCTATCCTGTCGTTTAGCTGAATCACACCTGGAGTTAATACTCTGTAAAACCAACCGCATAGCTGACTCTGCTGCATGGCAAGGGCGAAGTCTCTATGGCCAAATTGCAGGTTTAATTTAAAGCAAGGTGAGCGCGGCTGAGTCACCTGCACTGTGACGGCACCGATTTGCAGGATATCGCCGATATTGACCTCGGTTTCATTCAAACCAACCGTGCTGATGTTTTCACCCATGCTCGGCGCATCTTCGAGTTGGGTGATTAAATCCCAGCGACGGTACTGACCATAATGCTCACGGGGGAAATGATGCAGCACTCGGTCGAGCCCGCCATGGTGCTTAGGATCGGCCTGCGCATCGCCTTCGACACGGTCGATATTCACTCGCAACTGCTGCGCCGATTTTTTACCGTCGATACCAGTAGAAACACCGTCAATCTCTTGCAGAACCGCCCCTAAATACAAACCCGATAATCTATTTACCAACAAGGTCGACATTTGTTACTCCTACTTCATCGCTATCCGTCACCTACCTCTGCCCAAACGGCTTAACCACTCAAACGCGGCCTTAAGCAAAACAATCCCCTTGGCAGATTCGGCCATCATAGCAGCATACTACTGATTGAGAACTACTTGATTGCGCCCCGCTTCTTTCGCCTGATACAGGGCGAGATCCGCTCGCTTAATCAAATCTTCCGCAGGCTCGAGTTTTTGGTATTCGGCAACCCCAATACTCACAGTAATAGCAATGTGCACGCCATTCACTTTAAGCTCCCGTTGGGAGATTAAATCGCGAAATTGTTCTGCCAGTTCAGCAGCCTGACTTAAATCCTGCTCTGGCACTAATATCAAGAATTCCTCACCGCCCCAACGACACAGCACATCCTGGTTTTTTAGTTGACTTCTTAGTAGGTTAGCCACTGTTTTTAATACTAAGTCACCAATGCTATGACCATAGCTATCGTTTACTTTCTTAAAATGATCGATATCGACAAGCAGAATGGAAATCGGCGCTTGGGATAGCTTGGCCTTCTCTAATGCCTGATGAAAATACTCTTCAAACACCTGGCGATTAGCGGCCCCAGTGAGTTTATCGGTTGAAGCCATGACCTCAAGTTTGCGCTGATAACGACCTAAGGTCATGTTTGAAATCAGTAAAATCCCAATCGTCACCAATAAACTTAAAGCTAAGTTACCCCAAAAGGTATTGAGCAGCTCTTGCTCCTGCGGCGCATCCTCCTGCTCTACGATAAGATACCATTTAAATTCAGGTACTAAGCGGCTGTTTAAGTAGGCGGTTTTACCGTTGCGTTGGTAGCTAAAGGCCGCACTCGGGCTGGTTAAAATCCGCGTAGCGAGTTGCTCAAGCCCAGCGCTGGTTTGCAGCGAATCGGCACCATCATACTCATCGCCATGGAGCGTGACACGACCTTGTCTATCGGTGAAGAGCACCCGACGGTTGTAGCGCTTCTGATAGAGTTCAATCAATGCCTTGACCTTCTCAACCGCAAGGCCAACGCCAGTAACACCAATAAACTTACCTTCAAAATCGAACACTTTATAGTTCACAAATACCGTTGTCTTAGTGCGATCTGCGGTGTCTGAATCGATATTGATTTCGTAATGCTCTGACTCAGGTAAAGAACGTACTCGAAAATACCAGGCATCGTTTGGGTCGATATCTTGGATTTTCTTCAATATGCCCGTCGAATGGTAATAGTTGCGACTCTGCTCCGAGACAAAAAAGCTGGTGACTGTATCGTATTTTTCTTGAATTTCTTTGAGGTAACGGACCAGTTTTTCGGGTTCTTGCTCATGATTCAACATCCAGTCACGCACAAAGGTATCCTGCGCCATCAGCGAGGAAATAAAGATGGGACGCAGCAGATCCTGTTGAATTTCTGAATAAATATTATCGCTGGTTAGGGGTAAAGTATTACTCTCAATCTGCTGACTCAAGGAGTCGTGGGCCACTTTATAACTAATGCCACTGGTGACTAAAAAGGCCACCAGCAACAGCACTGACAGTAGCCAAATAAACTTCTTTTTATCATTCCAAACGTGATTGCCCATTTCCAACTCCAACAACGGCAGGCTTATTATTTTATTTCAACGAGATGCGTTGCCTGAATGTTAACGTAATCCCTTGCCGACCGCACAATATTTCCACAATATGAACGTTCGGTAACGGAATAACATTATTCGAGCTAAAAAAATGCCCCGTTGGGGAAACGGGGCAAACATGCGAACCAACAAAATGGGAGAAAAGCACAAGAAAACGTTAAGGGACAAGAGCTATCGTCACTGAGCACACTCTATCAAGCCCAGATGACAGAAAGATGACTCCCTTTTATTCCCTGCTATTTATCTCCCAACTTATGCTTCTAAATACTGCTTCAATGCATCGCCTGGGATAGAACTGTCGGTGGCTACGGCAAATGCCGCCCAAGTTGCCCCTTCGGCCATGGCTTGGGTAATGGTTTTTCCCGCGCATAATCCATGGATAAGCCCTGCGGCATAGGCATCACCTGCCCCAGTGGTATCGACAACCTCAGCAGGCACGGCGGGGACATGCTGCACATCATCTCGGGTATACACCTTAGCGCCGCGCACACCGTCGGTGACGACAAAATAGCGTAGTGATTCACCGCCAATGCTCACGCCATAATCCCAAGAAGCGACATCACAGCGCCCATGCATATCACTCACGGAAGCCAGCAACACGTGGCAAGGACGAGGTCTGTCATCCTTCGCTAGCTGCGCGATCACAAGGCAGTGATCCAGTGCGGTTTTCGCCCAACTAACCGTGCCCTCAGCCGAGGTATTAAAATACAGCGCATCCCAGTGTTGCCATTTAGGCGGCACGGATAGCTCAAAAATAGGCCGCTGCGGACGAATGATGGTGCGCTCACCATCGGGCGTCATCACCAGTAACATTTCACAGGTATTTCCCGCGCGGCGCTGCACTAAACGACAATCGAGCCCCTGAGTACTCGCTTCAGCGATGACCCAGTCGCCCATTTCATCCCGCCCGACTTGGCTCACGAGGGCAACCCTATGGCCCGCCCATACCAGTCCAAGCCCAGTATTGGCGCCACCACCGCCGAGCCTTTGTCCGCCATCTTGATAATGAAAGCGACCGCCTGTTTTCAGCGGCTTATCAAGGATCAACACTCGGTCACAGTTAAGATTGGCCACCAGCAAAATATTTGCCATGACAGGACTCCATAATGAAAGAACAGACCACGCTAACTCTCGGCGAGCACTCGATAAAAAGAGTCCTCAATCTAGACCAAAACACAGGGTGGCACAATCTCATCAGCCAATAAGCCGTACCAGCGCATGACAGCTTAAACAGGCTTTGGCTGTAAGACTTTGACTATAATCAAATTCAGTAAAGGAACACTGAAACACTAAGAAGCGCAAACAAATCAAAAATAACCACATGAAAAATAATAAAAATATTTATCAAAATATCAATTTCAGAGGCTAAGTCATAAAAATGTCATCAAGATTCAACCTTTTCTTAGATTAGCAAAAGGTTAAACTGGTGCTTCACGGATGAAAAACTGAAGGAATTTGCATGCTAATGGAATGGCTACATAGGGACATTGATGGTGAAGAACAACTCCGCCGCTATCGCGAATGCTTGGAGGAATTTAACGAGTTGGAGTTTCATGACGCCTATGTCGCGAAGATTCAACACGAATATCAGTTACTGCAAGTGTTGTTTGAGGAGCAGTCGGTTCAACATTTTGAGCCTAACTGCTCCGAAAAGTAGGATTGACGTTAATCGACCGTCTTAAAGGGTGAAAGCGAGGTAAACTTTACATCCAGTTGCCAATCTTGGATCACCATCTCCGAAGGTTGCCAGCTGTCATCAACCCATTCGTAAATAAGGCCAGGATCTTCCTCCGCATTGACTAGCAAGCGACGGCCATCCTTTAACACAACCGTATAATCAAGCCCTTGAGCATCAACACTTTCAATATCCCCCAATACTCTGTGATGAATGCTTGAAATTGCGCCTGTCGCTTTCACTGCGTCAGTTTCTTTCGCGCCGCTGTAAAATCTCAGTGCCTCATTGGTAGCGGGTTTATGAAATACAAACTCTTCAGTCACGCCCACAACGATCGACGGATCAAGCTCATACCAAGCGGGTATCCATAATGCGTTCATTGCCATCCCGTTATATCCTGCATAATAATTTTACGGACGAGAACATTCTGCCTTAACCTTGGCAGATAAAATACTGGTCAGGGATAAAATAATTTTAACCTTCTGCAGACAATTCCCCTCAGGCTGTAACCCACATCAATGCAATAAAAATGACGCCGCTAAGGTCATATGCTGTACTTCGAGTTAATGATTGGAGCCATGCTGACTTTCTGTTAGCTTGAAAAAAACAGCTCAATAACTGCCACATTTTGTTGATAGAGTGATCCAATAAACCCGCGTCACGTATTGAGCCTGACCCCATAGCCACCACTATGGCACCAGCTTGCCCTATGGAGAAATCGAATATGCCAGTTTTGCAAACACTCAAACTTACGGGTGAGAATGAGGCGCTGAAACGTCAAGAGCTTAAACAATACTTCAATCAAACCTGGGCACTCTATGAATCCCTCTTCGAACTGATAAGGCACGACCAGGCTTATTACGTCAAAGCCGAACCACTACGCCATCCGCTAATTTTTTACTTTGGCCATACCGCCACTTTCTATATCAATAAACTCAAGCTGGGTAAGTATCTCGATGAACGAGTGAATGATCACTTTGAATCTATGTTTGCCATCGGTGTGGATGAAATGTCTTGGGATGACCTCGACGAAACCCACTATCAATGGCCCAGTGTCGCTGAGGTAAAAACGTATCGGGATCACGTCAAACAGGTCGTCAATCAACTGATTGATAGCATGCCAATCACTCTGCCGGTCAGCCAAGACTGCCCCGCTTGGGTCATCTTGATGGGCATAGAACACGAGCGCATTCACCTAGAGACCTCTTCCGCCATTATTCGCCAGCTTCCATTAGAGGACGTGTGTGCCAATGCTCAGTGGCCAGAGTGTCAGGATGTTGGCAGCGCCGAGCCAAATCAACTACTTGCCGTGGCGGGTAAAAAATCACCTTAGGTAAAAAAGAGCAAGACAACACCTATGGCTGGGATAACGAATACGGTAACAAGAGCTTTAAAGTCGCCGACTTTAAAGCCTCAAAGTACTTAGTGAGTAATGAAGAATACCTAGCCTTTGTCGAAGCGGGGGGCTATCAAACCCAAGACTATTGGAATGAGGAAGGCCAAGCTTGGCTGGCGTATACCCAAGCTCAAATGCCACGCTTTTGGCGCCGCCGCGATGATAAATGGTGGCAACGTAACCTCACCAGCGAAATCCCTTTGCCGCTCAATTGGCCCGTCGAAGTCAATCAACTCGAAGCTAAGGCCTTTTGTAATTGGAAGGCGCGCCAAAGTCAGAGCAATATTCGCCTGCTCACCGAAGCAGAATGGTATATATTGCGGGAAAATGTACCGAGCGATGCCCCCGATTGGCATGAAGTCCCAGGCAATATCTCGCTGGCTTATTACGCCTCTTCCTGCCCAGTGAACCGCTTTAAACACAATGATTTTTATGACATTGTCGGCAATGTCTGGCAATGGACCGAAACCGCTATCGACGGTTTTAATGGTTTTGCCGTACATCCGCTCTACGATGATTTTTCGACGCCTACCTTCGATGGCAAGCACAATCTGATTAAGGGTGGCTCATGGATTTCAACGGGCAATGAAGCCATCGCGGCTTCACGCTACGCCTTTAGGCGTCACTTTTATCAACACGCTGGATTCCGTTACGTCGAGTCGTTGCAAAATCCAGAACAGATGGCCGAGGTTAATGTGTACGAAACCGATGAACTGATTTCCCAGTATTTAGAATTCCACTATGGCGCCGAGTACTTTGGTGTGCCGAATTTTTGCGTCAACGGGGTGCAACAGGCACTCAACGAAATCCAACTCGAGCACACCACCAAAGCCTTAGATATAGGTTGCTCTGTCGGACGCGCCAGTTTTGAGTTAGCCAAAGTGTTCGACCATGTGGATGGCATCGACTTTTCGGCGCGCTTTATTCAGCAGGCTTACGCCCTAACCGAACAAGGCGAAAAACGCTACACCATTCGCACCGAGGGAGACTTACAGGAATTCAAGAGTGCCAGCCTTGCTAAACTCGGATACCTTGGCGAAGCTAAAAAAGTCAATTTTATCCAAGGGGATGCCTGTAATCTCAAGCCAATCTACACAGGATACGATTTGGTCTACGCCTCAAATCTAATCGACAGATTGAACGACCCGCAACATTTCCTCACCAATATTGGGCAACGCATCAATCAAGGGGGATATCTGGTTATCGCCTCACCCTATACTTGGCTCGAAGACTACACGCCAAAGGAGAAATGGCTCGGGGGGGTTAAAGTCAAAGGAGAAAACTTCACAACTTTAGATGGGTTAACCGAAACCTTGATAAGCCAATTTGAACTGGTCGCAGTGAAAGAAATCCCCTTCGTTATCCGCGAAACCAAGCGTAAATTCCAGCATTCGATTTCAGAGATGACGATCTGGCGTAAGCGTTAGTTTTGCAAGATTAATAGCCGCCCTAAAGAAAAATCCGCCAGATAATCCTTTCTGGCGGATACATAACAAACGGCGCAGCAATAACAGTCATCCAGTTGCAAGAACGGCGAATGCTAGGCACTGCTTACTCATGCCTAGCAAAGCGTCCTAGACCTTAAACTGAGCCGTTGTTAAACCAAGTTGGTTTGCAAGCCCTAACAGGCTGCGGGTACTGGCGGCCACTTGGCTGATGGCCGCGCTGTTTTCCTCTGCCGCCGCACTGAGCCCTGCAATCCCTTGGGCAATCGTCGCCGAGACTGTGGTTTGTTCCTCTGCGGCCGTTGCCGTTTGGATCATTAAGGCTTTGAGTGTATCGAGCCGCTTGGCAATATCATCCACCGCCGCTTGCATGCCTTCGGCATCCTCTGCGGTTTTAGACGCCTCAGATGAACAAGTCACACTATGCTGCGCCAACACAGCCGATTGCTGCTGAATGCCTTGCAATACCTTTCCAATATCCTGCGTCGCCTCTTGTACCTTCACGGCGAGTTGACGCACTTCATCGGCGACTACGGCAAAGCCACGGCCATGCTCGCCGGCTCTGGCAGCCTCAATCGCCGCATTGAGGGCTAATAGATTGGTCTGCTCGGCAATCGCATTAATCACATCTAGAACACTGCCGATCTTTTGGCTGTCGGCCTCAAGATTACCCACCTGCTGATGAATGGCGGCGAAACTTGCTAGCGTCACCTGCAAACTTTGACGGGTACTCGCCAGATTCTGCGAGAGAATGCCACTCGATTGAGTACAGGAAGAAACCTCATCGGAAGATTTCATGGTATTGGTGCTGATCTCTGCGGCGGCATAACTCATTTCCTCCACGGCCGTGGCTAACATATCGGTTTCTCTGGCCTGCATCTGAATACTGCTGTCGGCTTGGCTCATTGCCGCCGAGTTTTGCTCTGCGGCGGATTCCAACTCATGGCCCATCCCCACCAATTGGCTAATAATTTCCTTTAATTTGGTCTGCATCCTCGCAAGCCAGCTCATTAAATGATTATCGGCATGGGCGTGGGAGAGACTATGGGTTAAGTCCCCGGAAGCGATAAGGCTGGTCAAATGGCACATATCCTCGGGCTCACCGCCTAGAGGTTTAAGCACAAAGCTGGTGACTAGTTTTGCGGCCGCAATCGCCAGCACTATCGATAGCCCGCACACCACGAGTCCGATATACATCATATGGTAGGCAGGCGCGGCGATTTCACTCACATCAATCTCAGCCATTAAGCCCCATTTGAGTCCCATCTCAACGACAGGCGAGTAGGCCGATAGCACTAGATTATGATTGTAATCATATATCTGCATAACCCCCTCTTGCCCAGCTAACGCAGCCTTTACCGCCAAGGTATCAACCCCATTTTGGGCGATTGTGCCCGCAAAGGAGGCCGATACGGTGCGATTTTTAGGATCTAAAAAGGAGTCGGAACGCATTCGATTATCGGGGCCGATGAGATAAGTTTCCCCTGAATCCCCCATCCCTTCACGGATTTGCATCACGCGGTTAATTCGCTCGATAGACACCTGCGCCGCCACCACAATGCGCTGTCCATGGTACTGAATGCTTTGACCAATAAAGGCGGCCGCTTGTCCATTCGATGGCGCATAGGCGGAGAAATCCTGTAAAAACACGGTATCCGAAGTTGCAGTGGCCTTATCGAACAATTGAGCCAGCCCTGAAGTTCGGTAAGGGCCAGTACGCAGATTAGTGCCATAGTCAGGCTCCTTCGCCACTGTGTAAAAAACCGAACCGTCATCGGAGATGATAAACAGATCATAAAAACCCAGCAGCTTGTTGAGGGATTTGAGTGTTGAGTCTAAATCGCTCAGGGTTTCTAAAGTCGGCTGACTGGCGATCACCGCACTGACAGACTGTAAGTTATCGGAGAAATCTTGGAACATGCCATTGATCTGTCGCTGCTTAATTTCCCGCACAGCCACTAAACGTGACTGAGCCTCAGCAAAGAGTTCATTTTTAGCAAGATAGGTGACGATCGCCGTCGCAAGTACAAGCGGTAAGAGGACAATCAGTAAACTGATCAATTGAATTTTACGCGTAAATCCCATGGAGACACTCCTTGTCGCACTCAAGATTCCATAATTGCAGGCAAAACAACTACCGTTAAAACTATAGGTGAAGATTGAAACCTCGACCAAGTGAGGCCATTTTTTTATTCAGTACGCAACTCCCTAATAGAGTAGACATTAACCTTACTCAGACGCTTTTATGCAAACCATCCCAAAACGTGTACTGCATGATAAATCAGAGCTGTTAAGTGATATATGAGATTAACGATGAAAATTTTCACATTGACGACAGCATAAAAATCACATTGAATCGAATACAAATTCAAGTTACACACTATGGGAGCGTAAAATGGAGTTAATCGAGCAAGTCTCAGTCGCGAAAAAAGCCAATATTTACTTTGAGGGTAAAGTTGCCAGCCGCAGTGTATTTTTCAGCGATGGCAGCAAGAAAACCTTAGGCGTGGTTCTCCCTGGAGAATATCAGTTTTCCACCTCTCAGGGGGAAATCATGCAGATCACCAGTGGCAGTTTCGAGGTATTACTGCCCAATAGCACAACCTGGCAAACCTTTAGCGAAGGTAGCCAATTCGAACTTGCAGCCAACGTCAGTTTCAAAATCCGTAACAATGCAATAGCCGAGTATTGCTGCAGTTACCTGTAACCCCTTACCGAGGAATGCTTAACCAGCTTAGGCATTCCTCAATCAGTTGCTCTCTACTATTGATTCAAACTCGACCACTAGACGACTGGTCTAATATGCTTTATGCTCCTTCGCCATGAAAACAGAAACCCAATCGACGCGTCAGCATATTCTCGACGTTGGATACTCACTGATCCTCAAACAAGGCTTTTCGTGCCTAGGCTTAGCCCAATTACTCAAGGCAGCCCAAGTACCTAAAGGCTCGTTTTATCACTACTTTAAATCCAAAGAGCAATTCGGTGAGGCCTTGTTAGCAGGGTATTTTGAGCAATACCAAGCTGAGCTTGATGGCCTGTTTAACGAGACTCAACTCTCAGGCTTTGAGCGCCAAATGCAGTACTGGCAAAAATGGTTGCACGTGCAGCAGGACGGTTGTGTCGATCAAAAATGCCTAGTCGTTAAGTTAAGTGCTGAGGTGGCCGATCTTTCTGAGGCTATGCGCCTTGTGCTTTTAAAAGGCTCGGCTGGCATCATCGAGCGCTTAACCCAGAGCATTCAGGCGGGGATTGCCGATAAATCCATCTGTGAACAGGATGCCCAAGTAACGGCAGAGCTGCTGTACCACATGTGGCTCGGCGCCAGTTTGATGAATAAACTCGGCCACAGCCATGCCGCTTTAGCGCGCGCTCTAGCAATGACCGAATCTATTTTAAAGACCAAAACCATGGGTTAATGCCAGCAACACTGGCACACCAATGCATCAGCAACCCGTTAATGAACAATGAAATATCGCCTCATCGGCTTGATTTATCATTTAGTAGCCAAACAAACATAGACGACTGGTCTACTAAAATCATTTTCCAACCATAGGACACATAGCAGTATGTTCAATTTCGCCTACTACAACCCAACCCGAATCCACTTTGGTAAAAACACCATAGCTGAAATCGACACCTTAGTGCCTCGCGATGCCAGAGTCATGGTGTTATTTGGCGGCAGCAGCGCCAGACGAACTGGCACCTTAGCCGAAGTAAAACAAGCACTTGGAAACCGTTTTGTGGTCGAGTTTGAAGGAATCGAGCCGAACCCAACCTACGAAACCCTGATGCAGGCTGTCGAGCAAGTTAGTGAATTAAACATCGACTTTTTACTCGCGGTCGGCGGCGGTTCAGTGATCGATGGTACCAAGTTTGTGGCTGCGGCAGCGGTATTTGAAGGCGAGCCTTGGGATATTCTCACCAGCTGGGGCGCGAATGTGACTCAAGCCATGCCATTTGGCTCGGTATTAACCTTGCCTGCGACGGGTTCAGAAATGAACAACGCCAGCGTGGTGACCCGTAAATCGTTGAAAGCTAAACTGCCATTCCGTAACGACTTGGTTTATCCGCAATTCTCAATCCTCGACCCTACTAAGACCTTCACCCTACCAGAAAGACAAGTGGCGAACGGCGTGGTCGATGCTTTTGTGCATATCACGGAGCAGTACCTCACCTATCCGGTCAATGCCGCAGTGCAGGACAGATTCGCCGAAGGCTTGCTGCAAATTTTGATTGAACTAGGGCCACAGGCACTCACACAGCCCGAGGATTACGATATTCGCGCCAACTTGATGTGGGTCGCGACCATGGCACTCAATGGCACGATTGCGACAGGTGTACCCCACGACTGGGCAACACATATGATCGGCCATGAACTCACAGCCTTGTATGATATTGATCATGCCCGCACCTTAGCCATTGTATTACCATCATTATTGCGCTGCACTAAAGCCGCTAAGCGTGAAAAGCTGCTGCAGTTTGCAGACAGAGTGTGGCATATCAACACTGGCTCTGAAGACGAACGTATTGAGGCCGCCATTGCGAAAACCCAAGCCTTCTTCGAAGCTATGGGTATTGCAACCCATTTATCTGCCTACGATTTAGGTAAAGAAGCCGTCGATGCTGTCGTCAATCAGCTTGAGCAGCATGGCATGGTTGCCCTAGGCGAACATGGCAATATCGATCCCGCCATGAGCCGCGATATTTTAACCCTAGCGCTCTAAGCTTTCGTCACCGCCGTCAACGCACCATAGTGGTGCGTTGACACTCCCCCAAAAGAGGCAAACTCGCCTGCGCCTCAACATCAAAGCCGCTCTCACCTTCTCCGTCCAAGATATTTGCTCTCAGAACCACACTCGCCGCAGATTTAAAGGCATAAAAACAAACCCGTGTTTATTCCCACGCTAAACCTTAAGTTAGCTGAATAAACACCATGATTTTTGATGAAAAAACGACTAATCTTGTAGAACTTCATCTCCAAGGCAAAAGGACTTTCGCATGCGTGCATTAACCCTCATCAGCTTATTGCTGCTCAGCCTGTTCGCCCAAGCAACAGTGTACAAATGGGTCGATAAGGATGGAAAAGTCCATTACTCAGATGAACCACATCCCAATGCCGAGGTTGTTGAGTTAAAAGAGAAAACCCTCAATCAAATTGCACTGCCCCCCGTAAAAAATGATGCGGACGACTCGCAAGTGATCCAACAAATCCAGTATCAAGTCGTCATCACTTCCCCTACAGAAGAGGAAACCGTAAGAGACAATAACGGAGACTTTCAAGTCACCGCCACTGTCACTCCAGAGATCAAAAGCCAGTATCTGATGGCACTCAAACTCGACGGTCAAACGGTCGGTCAGCCTCAAGTAGGCGGCATCTTCCAACTTAAGCACATCGACCGAGGTGAACATACCATTGTTGTCGATGCCATGACTCAAAACGGCAAAGTCTTTGCATCTAGCTCTCCACGAAAGATATTTCTTCATCAAGCGGCGATGAATCCAGTCCCGAAAAAACAACCAAAATCAAACTAAACTGTTTAATAACAATTGATTATGTTGTTTTTGTTCAATCTAGCCCTTTGATGAAGTCGAGTTGCAGCCTGCACCAAATCGGTGCAACATGATGGTGCAACCCTATTTTCAGGAATGGTAGATGGATAAAGAGACTCTGCTTAATCATTTAGTCACCGCGGTACTTGTCATCGATAAGGATCTTAAGCCTTGTTATGCCAACGCCGCAGCAGAGCAACTGTTAGGTGTCGGTAGCCATAGGTTAGTCGAGCAAGCCCTGCCGGAGCATTATCAAGCGCTTGGTGTTGAAGCGCAGATCCTGAGCGATGCGGTGAAAGCCGGTCAAGGTCTTACGGTAAACACGGCCACCTTAGTGACCTTAGATGCCCAACATCATACCGTCGATCTGACGCTGATCCCGCTCGAAGATGAAGCGCAACTGAGCCTACTTGAACTAAGACAGGTCGACCAACAACGCCGGATCCACCAGCAACTCAGCCAAGATGCCCAGCAACAGGCGGCGCAATTCCTAGTGCGAAATTTGGCTCATGAGATCAAAAATCCCCTGGGCGGCCTGCGTGGCGCGGCACAATTACTCTCGCGGGAATTAGACGATCCGGCACAAAAGGAATTTACCAATCTGATCATTGAGCAGGCCGACCGCCTGCGCAGCCTAGTGGACAGATTGCTCGGCCCGCAGCGACCGACCCAACATAGCCTGCACAACATTCATCAAGTGGTGCAAAAGGTCTATAAACTGGTGGAAATGGCCCTGCCCGCCAATATTCAGCTTAAGCGTGACTATGATCCCTCGATCCCCGATATCGAGATGGATCCCGACCAAATGCAACAAGCTGTGCTGAATATTTTGCAGAATGCGGTGCAAGCCCTTGAGCATACAGGTGGCGAAATCCTGCTCCGCACCCGCACACAACATCAGGTCACTATCGGTTCGCAGCGCCACAAGCTCGTACTGACCCTGTCGATTATCGACAATGGCCCAGGCATACCACCAGAGCTGATGGACACACTGTTTTATCCCATGGTCACTAGTCGTGAGCAAGGTTCGGGGCTGGGCCTATCGATTGCCCATAACATTGCCAGATTACACTCGGGCAGAATCGATTGTGTATCCAGCCCTGGGCATACCGAATTTATCATTTCGTTACCGATTTTAAGCGCCAAATAATCAAGACAAACCAACACATACCGTATGAGGAAGCAAAATGCGAATGAGTGAACAAGTGTGGATCCTCGACGATGACAGTTCGATACGTTGGGTGCTCGAAAAGGCGCTCCAAGGCGCGAAACTCAGCACCGCCAGCTTTGCCGCGGCCGAATCACTCTGGCAAGCATTAGAGATTTCCCAGCCACGGGTCATAGTCTCAGATATTCGTATGCCGGGCACCGATGGTTTAACCCTGTTAGAAAGACTGCAAATCCACTACCCGCATATTCCCGTCATCATCATGACTGCGCATTCGGATTTAGACAGTGCGGTCAGCGCCTATCAGGCAGGGGCATTTGAGTATTTACCCAAGCCATTCGATATTGATGAAGCGATATCCTTAGTCGAGCGCGCCCTAACCCATGCGACCGAGCAAAGCCCAGCACCAGCGGCGCAGGAGACGCAAGTCAAAACGCCCGAAATCATAGGTGAAGCGCCCGCCATGCAGGAGGTATTTCGCGCCATCGGCCGGTTATCACGCTCCTCAATCAGCGTGCTGATCAACGGCCAATCGGGTACGGGTAAAGAGCTGGTTGCAGGCGCATTGCACAAACACAGTCCACGTAAGGATAAGCCCTTTATCGCCTTGAATATGGCGGCAATTCCCAAAGACCTAATCGAATCAGAGCTCTTCGGCCATGAAAAAGGCGCCTTTACCGGCGCGGCCAACGTGCGCCAAGGACGCTTCGAGCAAGCCAATGGCGGCACCCTGTTTTTAGATGAAATCGGCGATATGCCGCTGGACGTACAAACCCGCCTGCTGCGGGTGCTCGCCGATGGGCAATTTTATCGCGTCGGCGGCCATAGCGCCGTTCAGGTAGATGTGCGGATTATTGCCGCTACTCACCAAGATCTGGAGCAACTCGTACTCAAAGGCGGCTTTAGGGAAGACCTATTCCATCGGCTCAATGTTATCCGCGTCCACTTGCCGCCGCTGTCACAACGCCGTGAGGACATTCCCCAACTGGCGACCCACTTTTTAGCCTCCGCCGCTAAGGAGATTGGGGTCGAGGCCAAAATCCTCACCAAAGAGACCGCCGCCAAGCTATCGCAACTGCCATGGCCAGGGAACGTGAGACAACTCGAGAATACCTGCCGCTGGCTCACGGTAATGGCCTCAGGGCAAGAAATCCTGCCCCAGGATTTACCACCAGAGCTACTTAAAGAACCCGCCAGCATTAATCCTATGGCAAAAGGCAGCCAAGATTGGCAATCGGCACTCACAGAGTGGATTGACCAAAAACTGTCTGAGGGAAATAGCGATTTATTAACTGAGGTTCAGCCGGCCTTTGAACGTATTTTGCTCGAAACCGCATTACGCCATACCCAAGGTCATAAACAAGAAGCGGCAAAACGTTTAGGTTGGGGAAGAAATACCTTAACGCGAAAACTCAAAGAATTGTCTATGGATTAACCATCCATTAAAAAGCAAAAAAGGGATATCACTATCCCTTTTTTATTATTTAGATTAACTCTAAATCATTAGAACTGGTAATGTACGCCAATCGCCAGTTGCTTCATATCGGTGTCGATATCTTTCATATTCAAATAGCTGTGGTCAGCATCTAAATCACCTGTGGTGACATCGTAGCTAAAGCGCACATTTAAACGTTCGGTCACGGCAGCATTAATACCTACGCCATATGTCCAACCAAAACCGGTGAAATCTTCATCGAAACCAAAACCGTCAAAATTCATAGCCATAGATGCAACACCAACTTTTGCATAAGCTGAGAACATATCATTGATTTGCAAAGTAAACTTAGGCGTGAAGGTTAATGCGCCCGCGGTGACATCCGTATCTCTGTCGCCCAAATCTGCAGTCGCAAATAAATTGGCTTCTAAACCAAACCACTCGTTGAAGTTGTAACCACCGTAAACACCGAAACCTGTGCCAGTATCTGAATCATCAACAACATCCACAGCTACGCGGTTTAGTGCGCCACCCACATAAAAACCAGTAGTATCGGCTGCCGCTGAAGCTTGGCCGGCCACTAATGCAGATAATAAAGATACCGCAACTAAAGATAGTTTTTTCATTATATTTTCCTAATGAGTTAACTTGAGTAGTAAACGCGGCGGATATTACAACAAACAAATAATAAGAGTGACATTTTGTAAAAACTAAATACGTTTCATACAGGAAGTATTCAGCTTTAAATTAAAAAATAACAAACTTGATATACTTAAGTATTAAATAACATACTCAATATTAAATACTAAGTATTAACTGACTATACGCAATAAATTCATTATGCCGAAATAACACCAACGAATTATCGAACGACGTTTTCGCTCATCGAGACATTCAATAATCACCACCTTTCCCGACTGCGCGCAGATCACACGGCTGCGCCACATCAACAAAGGCCAAATATGCAGTCGGTAGTCCCGCTGTGCAATATTAAATGGAATCGTTCTCGGCCAATAATATAAAGGTTGGCGCAGGATAAGCTCGCTCCAAACGCCCATAGGAGGGTAGCCTAAGTTGTGCTCATTGAAATTTGAACCTGGCCCCGCGCTCGCGGCGAGGGCATGTTCGGTAATCAACTCAAAACGGGTCGATAATCTATGATAACGGCAGATGAGCCGAGTCTGTTCGGCTAAGGGGTGAACCTGTTGCTGCGTCCATGACATAACCATTCCTTTGGCTGTTTAATAACGATTCAAACTTATTATGATGAGGCCGCAGCACTAGGTTCCACCTGCACAGGATCTTGGTGAATAATCACCTCGGCATCTTCAAAGGCGGCTTTCACCCTCAGTCCCGTGGTATCGGCAATACTGTGGGCTTCGTTCAGACTCAAATTGCCATCCAACTCTAAATGGAATTGAATAAAGATAGTCTTACCCGCTTGGCGTGTGCGCAAATCATGCAGCCCTTGGACTCGGGAGTCTTCCTTAGCGATTTGTTTAATCCGTTGACGAGTGTCCTCATCCAGCTCACGGTCGAGCAGTGCTTGAATAGAGCGGTAACCTAGATCAAATGCCTGTTGGCCGATATAGCAAGCGATAAGCACAGCAAAAAGCCCATCGGCCCACCACCAGCCATATTGGGACAAGACGAGTGCGAGCAACACGGCACCATTAAGGAATAAATCCGACTTATAGTGCAACGAATCGGCCTCGACTACCGTACTATTGGTTGCCGCCAGCGCCCGCTTTTGCAACATCACTAATGCTAATGTCAACACAATCGCGACGACTGAGACCACCACACCTAAAGTTGCGTGCTCAACTGGAGCGGGATTGAGTAACCGCTCTCCCCCATAAAACAGCAGCAGGAATGCCGAGCCCATAATAAAGGCCGATTGTGCCAACGACGCTAATGGCTCCGCTTTACCGTGGCCGTATCTGTGGTCATGGTCGGCGGGGACGATGGCATAACGAATGGCGATAAAGTTGATGATTGAGGCGAGCGCATCGGCAAAGGAGTCCGTTAAGGACGCCAGCATACTGGCCGAGCCAGAATATAACCAAGCTAACAGCTTGATAAGAATAAGGGTCAAAGCGGTAGCCACGGAAGCGCGACTAGCCAGTTTGACCCAAAAATCGTATTGGGAAGTCTGAGTCATAGGGGTCTATATCGGGAAGCTATGACCCTATTGTATATCAGCTTACAAGCTTAACCGCGAGGTTCTTTACCAGCTTGTGCTTCAAATCGCGCTTTAAACTTAGCTTGCTGTTCAGGCGTTAGCAGATTGTAGATTTGATTCTGCATCTTCATCCGTTCAATCGCTTGGGCTTGACGTTTTTCCTGCTGTGCACTCATCAGCGCCTTAGCTTGCGCCTCATCGAAGGTCGCGGAGGTGATCAATGCCTGCATTTCAGCACGATGCGCTGAACGCTCCTCCTTGCTCGGTTTGTCGTCGCTACGTGCGGCGCGTTGCTCAGCAAACAGCTTT